>Ga0182740_1000713_pt1 | contig 29580 bp, 24 predicted proteins | sample eDN5th37CKraftBY_FD_128872 | JGI IMG/M metagenome (GOLD analysis project Ga0182740, IMG submission 128872) | Enriched backyard soil microbial communities from Emeryville, California, USA - eDNA 5th pass 37_C Kraft BY (version 2) (version 2) | ecosystem: Environmental > Terrestrial > Soil >...
CACGTGGCCTGACCCTCGGCATGAAGCTCGAGAACTGGCCGCCCCTGGGCCTGGAGCGTCCCTAAGTCTTGAAAGGGTGCCGCCCCGGATCAGGGGCGTCTCCCGCAGCGCCCGGCTTCACCGCCGGGCGATTTGCGAAACCGTCGTAAAATGCCCCGTTTTCTACCGGACCGCGGCCTGATTGCAGGCCGATAGAAGAGCCGGCAACCCGATGGCGGAAACGCCGTCTTTAGATTCAAAGGAAACTTATCATGCGTCACGGTAATGGCTTGCGTAAGCTCAACCGCACCAGCAGTCACCGTCTTGCCATGTTCCGCAACATGGCTGTTTCGCTGATCACTCACGAAGCAATCAAGACCACGCTGCCGAAGGCGAAAGAATTGCGCCGCGTCATCGAACCCCTGATCACGCTGGGCAAGGAGCCCACGCTCGCGAACAAGCGTCTGGCTTTTGCCCGTCTGCGCGATCGCGATGCGGTGGTGAAGCTGTTCGCCGAAATCGGCCCGCGCTACGCGGCCCGCAACGGCGGCTACACCCGCGTGCTGAAGATGGGCTTCCGTCAAGGCGACAACGCTCCCATGGCTTTCATGGAACTGGTTGACCGTCCGGAAGTCGATGAAGCCGCTGAGGACAGCGCCGAGTAATCTCGGTAGCTCGATAAGCGACAAGGGCGGGTCTTCGGACCCGCCCTTGTTTTTTTGGCCGGCCGCCTAGGATCACGAGGCGTGCAGTTCGCCCCGCAATTGCGCGGCAGTCTCGGCCAGCGCCTCTGCTGCAGGCTGGGGCGGCATGGTGAAAGTCAGGTTCTGTTGCTCGATGTACTGGGTGGACGTGACGTCTTGCGGATGATGCATGGGGATGACGTGCGCATGCGCGTGCGCCACGTGGATGCCCGTGAAGGCGAAGCCCACGCGTTCCACGTCATACAGGCGCTTCATGTGGCGCCCGAGCTTCTGCCCCAGATTGAGGATACTGCCCGCCAGATCGGCCGGCATGTCCTCGTAATAGGGATAGTGCTGCTTGGGGATGATGAGCGTGTGTCCGGGGCGCACAGGGTGGATATCGAGAAACGCCAGCAGGCGGTCATCTTCGTGGACCACGTGCGCGGGGATTTCGTGGCGTGCGATACGGCAGAACAGACAGTTATCGGACATGCGTGCCTCGTTGGTAGCGGGTTGCATGGCGGCGCGTGCGGGCCCGGCGAATCCGGACGATGGCCGCAATACCGATAAAATACCCCGAGTTACGTCCCATACGGGTATCCCGAGGAGCCTTCATGTTGCGAGATGACGACGTTGTGCTGGTCATCAGCAATGCGCCCGACCTGCTGTTGGCCAAGCGGATTGCGCATGTCCTGGTCGAAGACGGTCTTGCCGCGTGCGTGAACCTTGGCGCGCCCGGCCTGTCCATCTACATGTGGAAAGGAGAAGTCGAAGGGGCGGAGGAAATCCCCATCCACATCAAGACCACATACGCGCGCCACCAGGCTGTAGTGCAGGCCTTGGCGCAGATGCATCCCTACGATGTGCCCGAGATCATTGTGCTGCCTGTCATCGGCGGCGCGGCGCCCTATCTGGACTGGGTGCGCGAACAGACGGCCGTCACGCAGAACAAGAGAGACTGATGTTGCAACTAGCCGGTATCGGCGCGCTTCGGCGCGAGTCCTGCGCGTCGCGCGCCTTCTTCAGGCAGTGGCTGGCCTTGCTGGCCATGATGCTGCTGTTGTTGGGCTGGCAAACGGCCGCGCGTGCCGAGGCCGAGTTTCTTGAGCCCGAGAAGGCCTTCATATTCAGCGCGGAGATGGTGGCGCCTGAAACGCTGGAATTGCGCTATCGCGTGGCGCCCGGCTACTACATGTACCGGGAACGCTTCGGTATCACCATCAGCCCCATCGGCGCCGCAACTCTGGGCGACGCGGTCTATCCCAAGGGCGAGGTCAAGTACGACCCGACCTTCGAGAAGGACATGGAGGTGTTCCATCAGGACGTGGTGATCCGCGTGCCGGTGGCTGCGGGCGGACAGCCCTTCACTTTGACCGTGACGGCACAGGGCTGCGCTGACGCGGGGTTGTGTTATCCACCCATGGACAGCAGCGTGAAACTCACGCCGGTGGCCGGTGGCTATGCCCTCGCCGGACCGGGCGGTGCCGCAGCAGCCGCCACCGGCGCGTCCAGCGCGTCCGGTGGATTGGGCGCGCTGGTCAATGCCGGCGATACCGGGCTGGCCGACGCCCTGGGCGGCCTCGGCTGGGTCAAGACCGCGGGTGTGTTCCTGGTGCTGGGGCTGCTACTGGCCTTCACGCCTTGCGTGCTGCCTATGATTCCCATCCTGTCGTCCATCGTGTTGGGCGGCGCCGCGCAGGCCAAGCCGTCCCGCGGCCGCGGCTTGGCGCTGGCCGCCACCTACGTGCTGGGCATGTCTGTTGTCTACACCGCGCTGGGCGTGGCGGCGGGATTGAGCGGGGCCGGGCTGGCCGCCTGGCTGCAGACGCCGTGGATCCTAAGCTTGTTTGCGATCCTGCTGGCGGTGCTGGCACTGGCGATGTTCGATGCCTTCACGTTCCAGATGCCTGCCGGCATCCAGGGCTGGCTATCGCAGCGCTCTGCCCGTATTCCGGGTGGACGCTACACGGGCGCGCTGGTGATGGGCGCCTTGTCTGCGCTGATCGTTGGACCTTGCGTGGCTGCTCCGCTCGCGGGCGCGTTGTTGTATATCTCGCAGACGGGCGATGTGGTGCTGGGTGGATCGGCCCTATTCGCGATGGCATGGGGCATGGGTGTGCCGCTATTGATCGTAGGCGCATCCTCCGGCGCTTTGCTGCCGAAGGCCGGACCCTGGATGGATGGCGTGAAGCGCCTGTTCGGCATGTTGTTGCTGGCCACGGCCTGGTGGATGCTGATTCCGGTGGTGCCGACCTGGGTGCAGATGACGGGTTGGGCATTCCTGGCCGTTGTTGCTGCGGTGATGCTGCGGGCGTTCGATGCCTTGCCGGAAGGCGCAGGTTCGGCGCGCATGTTCGGCAAGGGCGTGGGTCTGTTGCTGGCGCTGGCGGCGGCTGCCTGGCTCATTGGCGCGGCAAGCGGCGGACGCGATGTGTTGCAACCGCTGTCGCATCTGGCCGCGCGCACCGACGCACCTGCAGGCGTGGCAGCCAACAGCGGCGAAGTGCACTTCACCCGCGTGCGCAACAATGCCGAACTGGATGCCTTGCTGGCGCAAAGCCGCCAGCCGGTCATGCTGGATTTCTACGCGGACTGGTGCGTGTCGTGCCGCGAGATGGAGCGGTTTACGTTTACTGACCCCGGCGTCGCTCAACGCATGGCAGGCATGCTGCTGGTACAGGCCGACGTGACCGCGAACAATGCCGATGACCGCGCGCTGCTCAAGCGTTTCCGCCTGTTCGGGCCCCCGGGAATCATGTTTTTCGAACCAGGCGGCAAGGAGCTGCCTGACGCGCGCGTGGTCGGTTTCCAGGACGCCAAGCGCTTTACTGAATCGCTCGACAAGGTGCTGTTGCGCTGATGCACGGCGGCCTTGCCGCAAGTTGCCCGCCGTGCCCAAAGGCCGCTCCACGGACCCGTCCGTAGAGCGGCCTTATGCCGTTTGGGGCTCTGTTTGGTGGATTGGCTTCAGCCCTGGCGCGTCGCGCGTACGTCGCGGTTCTGCCAGCCCAGTTCCGCCGATATGGCATCGGCGCAGCGCTTGAGGTCGTCGATGAGCGGACTGGTCCAGCGCACATCGAACACGCCGGCCGCGCCGATAGCGGTGATCACCAGCACCACGTTGCCGTTGGAGTCGAACACCGGCGCGCTCAGGCCATTGATGCCCGGAATGGGATCGCCGACGGCGCGGGCAATGCCGCGCTGACGGACTTCACGCAGGGTCCGCTCGAATTTTTCCGTCTTGCCCAATGAGGGCACCGAGCCCAGGCGCAGATGGTCTTCGTGCAGCAGGCTTTCTATTTTCTTTGGCGGTAGCAACGCGGCGAATACCTTGCCGGTCGCTGTGTTGGTCAGCGACATGACGGTGCCGGTGCGCATGTTGACGTGGATGGGATAGTTGGATTCGTGCAGGTGCACGATGACCGGCCCCAGGTTGCCAAGCACCGCGATGGCGATGGTCTGTCCGGTTCTTTCCGCGAACTCGCGCGTCATGGGCACGGCGATCTTGATGGGGTCCAGCCGGTGCAGCGCTGCCAGGCCCAGCTGCAGCGCGAGCGGACCCAGCTCGTATTCGCCGGTGTTGGGGTCTTGCCGTACCAGGCCCAGGTTGCCATAGCTGACGAGATAAGCATGGGCGTTGGCGCCCGACATGCCCGCCGCCTTGGCCAGCGCGCCCAGCGGCAGCGCGGACGAGTGTTCCAGCAACGCCAGCAGGATCTTGCCGCCGACTTCGATGGACTGGATACCGCGCCTGCGGGGCGGCGGAGCTGGAGTGTGGTCGGCATTGCGCTTGCCGGAGCTGGGTCTGGTGGCCATTTTCTTTTATCGAACGAGATTGCCTATGTTAGTGCTTTCGCTAATCGTGAACCATATTGACATTATCAAATGCCTTATCTACAGTCGAAAGAATAAGAAGGCCGCCTCGATCCCGCGATCGGGAGCGGGCCGCCAAAGGGTATGGAGACAACGTGGAAGATTCTCGTCAATACGATTGCGACGTGTTGGTGGTCGGGTCGGGCGCGTCGGGCATGGCCGCGGCAATCACTGCGGCCACTGCGGGCCTGAAGGTCCTTATCGTTGAAAAAGAGCCGCGCTTCGGCGGCTCCACCGCGCGCTCGGGGGGCTGGCTCTGGATTCCGGGCACGTCGCTGGCCAAGATGCAGGGCATACATGAAACCCCGGACGAGGGGCGGGCCTATCTGCGCCATGAGGCCGGCGACAGCTACAACGCTGAACGGGTCGACGCGTTTCTCGAGCATGGTCCGCGCGCTGTGGATTTCTTTACGTCGAATACCGAAGTCCAGTTCGACATGCCCTTGGTGTTTCCCGACTATCACGCGGAAGCGCCAGGCGGAAAGCAGGGTGGGCGTTCGATGGTGGCGAGGCCTTATGACGGCCGCAAGCTTGGCGCCCATATCCGCGACCTGGCGCCGGCGCTGCCCGAGCTGACGGTATTCGGCATGATGCTGGGTTCAGGCAAGGAAATCGTGCATTTCATGCGGGCCACGCGCTCTCTGGCTTCGGCCTGGTACGTGGCCAAGCGCCTGTCCCGGCATTTCCTGGATGTGGTCAAGCATGGCCGCGGGATGACTTTGACCAACGGCAATGCGCTGGCCGGCCGCCTGGCCGCGTCGGCATTCAAACTGGGCGTGCCTCTATGGCTGAATGCGCCGGCCAAGTCGCTCATCATCGAGGACGGCAGGGTCCATGGTGCGGTGGTGCAGCGTGACGGAGCGACGGTGCGCGTGCGTGCCGCGCGTGCCGTGGTGCTGGCTTCCGGCGGCTTCCCCTATGACATCGAGCGGCGCAAACGCCTGTACGCGCATGCGCCCAACGGCACGGAGCACTATTCGCCGTCGCCAGCGGGAAACACCGGGGACGGGCTACGCCTGGCTGAGAGCGCGGGCGGACAGGTCAACACCGATCTGCCCAATGCCGCCGCGTGGGTGCCGGTGTCCGTGGTGACGCGCAAGGATGGCAGTCCGGGCTACATGCCGCACTTCATCGATCGCGCCAAGCCGGGAGTCATCGCCGTCACGCGCAACGGAAAGCGCTTTACCAACGAAGGCAGCTCGTACCATGACTTCGTGCAAGAGATGGTGCGCGCATGTGAAGGGCAGGGCGAGACCTGCGCCTGGCTGATCTGCGACCACAAGACCTTGCGCAAATACGGCCTGGGGAGCGCTGCGCCATTTCCGCTGCCGATCAAGCGCTATCTGGATACCGGCTATCTGACGCGCGGCGCATCGGTCGCGGAACTGGCGCAGAAAACAGGTATCGACGCCGGCAGCTTGCGCCAGACGGTCGAGGCATTCAATCGGGAGGCGGTGCTGGGGCGCGATCCACAGTTCGGCAAGGGCAGCAAAGCCTACAACCGATATCAAGGCGACGCGCTGCACGGTCCGAATCCCTGCGTCGCGCCGATAGTGAAGGGGCCGTATTACGCGATCAAGGTCATGATCGGCGACATTGGTACGTTCGCGGGCCTGAAGGTCGATGGCGAGGGTCGCGTCTTGAATGAACAAGGCGTAGTCGTTCGCGGCCTGTACGCCGTGGGCAATGATGCTTGCAGCATTATGGGCGGCAACTATCCCGGCGCGGGCATCACACTGGGCCCGGCGCTGACCTTTGGCTATATCGCGGGGCAAAGCATTGCTGCCGCCGGCCAGGCTCGGGCGGACGTACCCGCGACGGGCGCTCCCGCGCAGGCCGCCGCATGAGCGCCGCGCCGGCAGGACTGCTGCGGGGCAAGCTAGCCTTGGTAACAGGCGCGGGCCAAGGCAATGGACGGGCATTGGCGCTGGGGCTGGCGGCCGCCGGCGCGCGCGTGGTCGCGACCGACGTGCAGGCCGATAAGGCGAGGCATACCGCGGACGCCATCATCGCCGCGGGCGGGGAGGCCTGGAGCCACGTGCTGGACGTGACGGACTCCGAGGCTTGCGCGGCCGTGGCGGCGCAAGTGCAGCTGGAAGTCGGCCCTATCGACGTACTGGTCAACAACGCGGGCATCCTCATCCGCGAGGGCATCGACAGCCCGCGCGCGGCCGAGAACTGGAAGCGGGTGCTGGACGTGAACCTGAACGGCAGCTTCAACATGATCCATGCCTTTCTGGGGGCGCTGCGTGCCACGCGCGGTGTCATCATCAACGTGGGCTCCATCGCGTCGTTCGCCGGCGTGGGCGCCACGCTGGGGTATTCGCCGTCCAAGGGTGGCGTGAAGATGATGACGCAGGCCATGGCGCGCGACCTTGCGCCCGACGGCATACGAGTCAACGCCATCGCTCCGGGCGTCATCGAAACGCCGATGACGCAGTACACGCGGGACGATCCCGGCCGCCTCGGGAATTTCATGCAGCGCATACCGCTGGGCCGGGTGGGACAGCCCGAAGACTTGGTAGGCCCCGCCGTGTTCCTGGCTTCGCCGATGGCGGAGTACGTGACAGGCGTATCCCTGCCTGTGGATGGCGGCTACCTCGCGGTATAGCCGCAGCCTCCGCGCGCCTGGGGCCGGACGAAGAATCATCGACGTGCAGCACATCTGAAAAACACAGGAGACAACGATGAAAGCAACGGGGATTTTCTCCACCTTGTCCAAGGCGGCCGCCTTATGCGCGCTGGCCCTTGGCGCGCAGGTCCACGCCCAGGACATCAAGATCGGCTTTAACGGCGATCTGTCGGCTTCGCCTTCCGCGCAAAGCGGGCAGGCGGCCGTGCTGGGACTGCGCACGGCCATCGACGACATCAATGCCGCCGGGGGCCTGTTGGGCCGCAAGGTGGTGCTGGTGGTGCGCGATGACCTTTCGCAGCCGCCCAAGTCGATCCAGAACATGGCGGACTTGATCGATAACGAGAAGGTGGTGGCCATCGTGGGCCCGACCAACTCGGGCAACGCATTGGCCTGGAAGCACATTCCGAACCAGAAGAAGATCCCCGTCATGGGCGCCATCGGCTCCGGCACGGACATCACCAAGCCCATGCGGGCCGGGGCGGACAATTACATGTTCCGCGTCGGCATGGTGGACCGCGAACAGGTGGACGGCGTGATCGGCTACTTGAAGAAGAACCCCAAGGTCAAGAACGTGGGCTCCATGATCGAGACCACCGGCTATGGTCAGAGCGCGCTCAAGGACCTGGAGGAAGTGGGCGCGGCGCAGGGCGTCAAGGCCGTGGCGGTCGAAAAGTTCGGCGTGGCCGACACCGACATGACTTCGCAGCTGAACAAGCTGAAAGCGGCAGGCGTGGACACGGTGGTGATCTGGGCGCAGAGCACGCCGATCGCTCACGTGTTCCGCAGCATGGAGAAGATCAATTGGTTTCCGCTGACGCTGACCTCGTGGGCGGCGGACAACATCGCCTTCTACGATACCGCGGGCAAGACGCTGTCCGAAAAGCCTTTCTTCCTGCGGACCATCACCGACAACCGCACGCCCGCGCAGCAAAAGCTGTATGACCGCGTGTCGGCCAAGATGACTTCGCCCACCGCCTTCGGCTTCCTGGCCCACGCCTACGATGGCATGAACCTGTTGGGCATGGCGATCAAGCAGGCGAACTCCACCGATGGCGACAAAGTGCGTCTGGCACTGGAGAACCTGCAGGGTACCTACGAAGGCGCGATGAAAACCTATACCAAACCGTTCTCGGCCACGGTGCATGACGCGCTGCTGGTCAGCGACTACAAGTGGGCGCATTGGCAGGACGGCAAGCTGGTTCCCTACGCGGACGACGTGACTGTCGCCGTGGCCAAGTAGAAGCAGGAACGCGACAGGGATAAGGGGCCGTCATGTTGGCGACATTGTTGCAGGCGCTCGTCAGCGGGCTAGCCGTGGGGGGCGCGTATGCGCTGGTGGCGCTGGGCTTCAGCATCACGTTCACGACCACCCGTACGCTCAACTTCGGGCATGGGGAGTTCGTGTCCGTGGGTGCGTTCATCGGGGTAGGCGCCTTGTTCCTGTTTGCGGGCAAGCCGATCACCACCGCAGCCTTCACGGGCCTTGCGCTGAACGGCTGGGAATATCTACTGGCCGGGTTGGCGGCAGTCGTAGTGATGGGCTTGCTGGGCGTGCTGCTCTACGTGTTCGGCGTGCGGCCGTTCGCCTCGCGTCCGGGCATGGCATGGGTCATGAGTACGCTCGGGTTCGGCATCCTGCTGCAGAGTGCCGCGTTCGCGGTGTGGGGGCCCGCGCCCGTCACGGTGCCGGCGCCTTTCGGCGACGAGGTGATCCGCGTGTTCGGCGCAGGCGTGCGCAGCCAGGAATTGCTGCTGCTCGCGGTGGCCGTGGCCGTGATGGTGCTGTTCGACCGCGTCATGAACCGGACCGTTCTGGGCAAGGCAATGCGAGCCGTGGCGGCGAACCCCGCCGTGGCCAATCTGATGGGCATCAATGTGAATGCGGTGATGACCGGTGCTTTCTTCGCCAGTTCGGCGCTGGCCGGGCTTGCGGGCTTCCTGGTCGCGCCGATCACGTCGGCTTCGATTTTCATGGGCCTGGCCATCGGTCTTAAAGGCTTTTCGGGCGCGATGATAGGCGGCCTGTCTAATCCGCGCGGCTGTGTGTTGGGCGGCTTCGTGCTGGGGTTGCTGGAGTCTTATGTGAACCTCTGGCAGTCGCAATGGCGCGAAGTGGCGATCTTCGGCCTGGTGATCCTGGTGCTGGCGGTCAAGCCCACTGGCCTGTTCGGCAAGCGCCTGGTGGAGAAGGTATGACGCGGCACGGGCAGACCCTGATTACCGTAGCGTTGGCGGCAGCGCTCGCGGCCTTCGCCGCGCTCGTGGACAACGATTACTACCTTCGCATCGTGTTCATGGCTTGCGTGTATTACTTGTGCGCTGCGGGTGTGAACGTATTGGTGGGCTATGCGGGCCAGAAGTCGCTGGGACAGGCGGGCCTGTTTGCGGCTGGCGCCTATACCGCAGCCCTGCTGACCTCGCGCTGGCAGGTGGATCCTTGGCTGGCGCTGGCTGCGGCACCGGTGGTGGCGGGCGTGTTCGGTGTGCTGATCGCGTTGCCGTCGTTACGCGTCAAGGGGCCGTATCTGGCCATGGTGACGCTGGCGTTCGGCATCGTCATGGAGAAGATCGTCACCGAATGGGTGGACGTATTCGGCGGCCCGTCGGGTCTGTTCGGCATCATGCCGCTGACCTGGGGAGGGAATGCGTTCACCAACCAGCAGTGGGTGTGGTTCGCGTTGGTGCTGTGCGTGGCGACGCAGCTGTTGCTGCGCAACGTGCTGGAAGGGCGCTTCGGCCGGGCGCTGCTGTCGGTGCAGGCCGACGAGATCGCGTCGTCTTCCGTCGGGGTGCGGGTGTATCGCGCCAAGGTCATCGCGTTTGTCGTGGCGGCCGTGACCTGCGGCATTGCCGGTGCGCTGGTGGCGCAACAGAACCAGTACATCAACTCGGATTTCATTGGCTTCAACCTGTCGATCTTCATTCTGTTGCTGGTGTTGTTCGGTGGGGCGGGCTCGAAGGCGGGGCCGGCCGTGGGGGCGATAGCGCTTACCATCATCGATGCGATGCTGGCGCGCTGGCCATCGGTGCAGCACTTCTTTTATGGCGCGTTGTTGCTCTTCGCGCTGTACTTCATGCCGGGCGGCGTGATGGGATTGTTTGCGCGGCGTGCACGCCGCGTCGCGGATGCGCGGCCGCAAGGCGGGGGCGAGGCGGAACCCGCCATGACCAAGCCGGCCGCCCCGGCGCAGGAGGACTTGCTGCTGGTGGTCGAGAGCTTGAGCAAGGCGTATGGCGGCGTAAAGCCGGCGCAGGACATTTCGTTCTGCTTGCGCCGTGGCCACGTGCATGCGCTGATCGGACCGAACGGCGCGGGCAAGAGCACGCTGATCAATATGCTCAGCGGCGTGGTGCTGCCGGACGCGGGCGTGGTCCGCTTCCTGGGCACGGACATCGCGGGCGAGCGGCCGCACGCCATTTGCAAGATGGGTATCGGCCGCAGCTTCCAGAACCTGCGCTTGTTCGGCGACCTGTCGGTGCTGGACAACGTATTGCTGGGTCGCCATAGCCGCATGAAAAACGGTTTCTGGGCGTCGCTGCTGGGACTGCGCGGCGCCCGCGCCGAGGAACGTCGCGCGCGTGAGCACGCATACCGGCTGGTGCGCATGGTGGGCCTGGAGCATCTGGCGGATACGCCAGCGGGCAGCCTGCCTTATGGCCTGCAAAGGCGGGTGGAGCTGGCGCGCGCCTTGGCGACGGAACCGACCTTGCTGCTGCTGGACGAACCGGCGGCGGGCTTGAACCCCCAGGAGACCGCGGAACTCGGGCAGCTGTTGGTGCGCATTGGCGCGTCCTGCGGCATTACGCTGCTGATGGTCGAGCATCACATGGATCTGGTAATGGCAATTTCCGACCACGTGATAGTGCTGGACTACGGCATCAAGATCGCCGAAGGGAAGCCGGCGCAAGTGCAGGCGGACAAACGGGTGATCGAGGCGTATCTCGGGACCGGCATGGCCTGAGCGCCAGGTCATTAGGTATGAACAGGCCGTAGACGATGCTGAAACTAGAATCCGTGCAAATTTCGTATGGCGCCATCCAGGCGGTGCGCGACGTGTCTCTGGATATCCGCGCGGGCGAGATCGTGACCATCATCGGCGCCAATGGCGCGGGAAAAAGCACCTTGCTTAAGGGGGTGGCAGGGTTGGAGCCCTTGCAGGGCGGGCGCGTGACCTTTGACGGGCGCGACATTACACAGGTGGCGGCGCATCAGCGCGTGGGCCTGGGCCTGGCGCTGTCGCCGGAAGGGCGGGGGGTGTTTGCGGACCAGACGGTCTACGACAACCTGGTGCTGGGCGGCTACATCCGGCGTCGGGACCCGGCGGCGGTGGCCGAAGGCGTGGAGCGCGGATATCGGCTGTTCCCAAGGCTGCGCGAACGGCGCGATCAGCTGGCAGGCACGCTGTCCGGCGGCGAGCAGCAGATGCTGGCGATGGCGCGCGCCCTGATGAGCGAGCCGCGACTCCTGTGCCTGGACGAGCCTTCGCTGGGCCTGGCGCCCCTGATCGTGCAGGACATCTTTGCCGCGATCTGCAAGCTGCGCGACGACGGCCTGACCATCGTGCTGGTGGAGCAAATGGCCAACCAGGCGCTGGGTGTGGCCGATCGGGCGTATGTGCTGGAAACCGGGCGCATTACGTTGAGCGGCTCGGGCGCTGAACTGCTGCGCGATCCGAACGTCCGGGCGGCCTACCTCGGCGCGCATTGAGTCCCGGACCCAGGCGCGATACCATGTCCACGGCGCCGCGTGGGCGGCGCATCCAATCCTCCCTCCAGGCCGGCGCCCGTGACGTCCCCGACAGTTGATGCAAGCCAGGACCGCACAGGTCTTATCTATCTTCAATTGATGTTCGTCATGGCCACATGGGGCCTGAACATCGTGTCGGTCAAGTACCTGACGCTGCATATGGATGTGCAGGCGCTGGCCGCCGTGCGCATCGTCATCGCGTTCATTACCGTCACCCTCATCATCAAGGCGCGCCGTGGCCGCATCCCCCGGCTGGGCGGCGCGGAGCTCGGCTGGGTGGCGTTGGCGGGCTTCCTGGTCGTGTACGCGCACCAAATGGCGCTGGTAACGGGCCTGCGGGTGTCCTCGGCCGCCAACGGTACGCTCATCATGGCGACCAGTCCTTTGCTGTCGGCGTTGCTGGCGGCGATCTTCTATCGCGAGAAACTGACGTTGGTGCGCATTTCCGGCGCCTTGCTGGGTCTCTTGGGCGTAGGCATGGTGGTCGTCGGCAGCGGCGCGCGGATCGGCCTGACGGGCTGGGGCGACGCCATCGTGTTCGTGGCCGTGCTGGTGTTCGTGTGCGGCGGTCTGGTGATCCAGCGCATGTCGCGCAGCATGGATCCGTTGGGCATGCTCTGGTACATGTACCTGGCCGGCGGGTTGATGCTGGTGGTGCATGCGGCCCTGACGCCGGCGTCCTACCAGGGTGATACCTGGCAGATGACGTGGTGGCCGTGGCTGGTGCTGCTGTTCTCGGCCGTGATCGCCTCCGGGGTCAGCAACATTGTCTGGAATGCCGGGATCGCCCGTCTGGGCATCAGCCGCGCCGCCTTGTTCGTGAACTGGCTGCCGATCTTCGGCCTGCTGTTTGCGGCGCTGTTCCTTGACGAGCACGTCACGCTGACGCACGTCGCGGGGTTGGCCTGCGTGCTGGCCGGAACCTGGCTGGGATTACGCCGGGGGGCGCCCGTGGCGGGCCGCAATGCGGCCGCGAAGACTTGATCCACGCTACGCATCGCGGGTGGCCCGTGCCGGCCCGACCCGCGACGCCGCGAACGTTTAGCGCTGGCTCTTCAACAGCTTCGCGGCTTCGATCGCGAAGTAGGTCAGGATGCCATCGGCGCCAGCGCGTTTGAATGCCAGCAGGGCTTCCATCATGACCTTGTCGTGGTCCAGCCAGCCATTGGCGGCAGCGGCCTTGATCATGGCGTATTCGCCGCTGACCTGGTAGGCGAAGGTGGGCACGCGGAACGTGTCCTTGACCCGACGCAGCACGTCCAGGTACGGCATGCCCGGCTTGACCATGACCATGTCGGCGCCTTCCTGCAGGTCGGCCGCGACTTCGCGCAGGGCTTCGTCGAGGTTGCCCGGGTCCATCTGGTAGGCCATCTTGTTGGACTTGCCCAGGTTGGTGGCCGAGCCCACGGCGTCGCGGAAGGGGCCATAGAAGGCGCTGGCGTATTTGGCTGAGTAAGCCATGATCTGCGTGTGGATATGGCCGTTGGCCTCCAGCGCGCGGCGCACGGCGCCGATGCGACCGTCCATCATGTCGCTGGGGGCGACCATGTCGACGCCCGCGGCGGCTTGAGTGAGCGCCTGCTTGACCAGGATCTCGACGGTGGCTTCGTTGATGACGTAGCCGTTGTCGTCGATGACGCCGTCCTGGCCGTGGCTGGTGTAGGGATCCAGCGCCACGTCGCACAGGATGCCAAGCTCGGGCACATGGGCCTTCAGTTCGCGCACTACGCGGGGGATCAGGCCGTCGGGATTGGTGGCTTCGATGCCGTCGGGCGTCTTGAGCGAGGGATCGATGGCGGGAAAGAGCGCCAGCACGGGAATGCCCAGGTCGACGCATTCCTGCGCCACGGGCAGTAGCGTATCCAGCGAATAGCGCACCACGCCCGGCAGGGACGGCACGGCTTGCTGCAGGCCGGTTCCTTCGGCCACGAACACGGGGTAGATCAGATCGTTGACCGTCAGGGCGTTCTCGCGCACCAGGCGGCGGGTGAAGTCGTCGCGGCGCAGGCGGCGCGGGCGGGATACCGGGAATTCAGGGGAGATGATCTGCGGGTTCATGGTACGACCTTGGGAGAAATCCAGTTTTCTATGTGCGCGCCAGCCTCTTCCAGGCCGATGCGTTCCGGCGCAGAGAAGGGGATGGTGTGCAGGGCGCCAATATCGGCCAGATCCTTGCGCACGGAAAACACCGTGCGCACGCGCTGGCCATAGGGCAGCTTGTCGGCTTTGGTCAGGAGGGCCAGTACCGGGCGTCCGGTGGGCGCGATGAAATTGGCGAGGCGGCGGTCCAGTTCGGTGACGCCGCGGCGGATGTCGATGAGCAGCACGATGCCGGCCAGCGATTCGCGGTCGCGCAGGTAGCCGCCCAGGATGTCGGCCCACTTTTCCTTTTCGTCGCGGGCCACGGAGGCGTAGCCGTAGCCGGGCAGGTCGACGAGATAGCCGATGTGGCCTTCCGGGTCCAGCGGGTCGGGCAGGCTGAACATATTGATCAGGCGCGTGCGGCCTGGCGTCTTGCTCGAAAAGGCAAGGCGGCGCTGGTTGCACAGCACGTTGATGGCCGTGGACTTGCCGGCGTTGGAGCGGCCGACGAAGCAGACCTCGGGAGCGCCGGCGGCCGGCAGCTGGTCGAGGCGAGCCGCGGAAGTGAGGAAAGAGGCGCGATGTAGGAGGGACACGGGTGGCTTTGGATACGGTTGGTTTCGAGCCCTATTGTATAATCCGGCGTTTGCAACAGTGGTCCCCGTGCGCGGAGCCGTCTTTTTTGCTTACTGTTTAGCTTGCTGAACGCTTTATCCGGCAAGTTCGCAGCAACATCGCAGGCAGGAAGGCAAAACAGGTTCGATACGGTATTCCAGGGTGTGCGGGCAGGCGTGGGCGCCTTTTTGCGCCTTGATCGATGCGATCGTCGAGGTCTTCATGAAGCGTGTGCTGTCCCGGATGTTGGTTGCGAGCGGGCTGTTGCTCGGCGCCTCCGCCTTATCTACTACGAGTTTCGCCGCCGAAGGCGCTGCGGGCCCGGTAAAACCTGATGCCGCCAAGGGCGGACAGCTGTTTGACCAGGGTGATGCGGCCAGAGGCATCATCGCCTGTGCGTCCTGTCATGGCGCGGCGGGCAATAGCACCATCCCGGTGAATCCCAACCTGGCCGCGCAGTCCCATGAATACCTGGCCAAGCAGTTGGCGGACTTCCAGGTCAAGCCCGGCGCCAAGTTGCCGGTGCGCAACGGTGCAGGCGGCAATCCCACCCCGATGACGGCCATGGCGCAGAACCTGACGCCCGCCGACATGCAGAACATCGCGCTGTACCTGGCGCAACAGCCGCTCAAGGAGCCCGCCACGGCCGGCCAGGAGAAGCTTGTTGATCTGGGTCAAAAGATCTGGCGCGGCGGCTTGCCGGATCGCAAGGTTCCGGCATGCGCCTCGTGCCATTCTGCCAATGGCGCCGGCATCCCCAGCCAGTACCCCCGGCTGTCGGGCCAGTTCCCCATGTATATCGAAGAACAGCTGAAGCTGTTCCGCAGTGGCGACCGTAAGAACGACGTGATGTTCGCCATCGCGGACCGCATGTCGGACGCCGACATCAAGGCCGTGTCGGACTACGCCGCCGGCCTGCGGTAGGCGCAAGCCCGCCACGCGCGCGGCTGGTCCGCGTTCTGCAAACTTAGCGCAGCGGAACCTCGTTCCGCCGCGCGCTGTCTATGAGGGGGGTAGCCGATAGCGCGGCCCCCCTTTTTTCATGAATTCGACCCGTACACACTCCCGTCCCTCCTTGCGCAGCTTGCCCGGCGATTTCTTCGAATTGCTGGGTTCGATGCGTTTTGCCGTCAGCCTGCTGATGTTCATCTGCGTGGCGAGCCTGGTCGGAACGGTGTTGCAGCAGAACCGCTCGTCCAACAATTACATCGATCAGTTCGGTCCGTTCTGGTTCGAGGTGTTCGACAAGTTCTCGATCTGGCATGTCTACAACAGCTGGTGGTTCCTGCTGATCATGGGGTTCCTGGTCGTGTCGACTTCGGTCTGCCTGATCCGCAACGCGCCCAAGATGCTGCGCGATGCGCGCTCGTTCCGCGAACATGTGCGCGCCAGCAGCCTGCGCGCCTTCCCGCACCGGGTGGAAACCGACGAGCCCACCGACGTGCCACAGACGGCCGCTGGCCTGAAGTCCCTGCTGGGCCGGCTGGGCTATGCCGTGCGCGAACGCCAGGATGCGGACGGGGTGCTGCTGGCGGCCAAGAAAGGCAGCGCCAACCGGCTGGGCTACGTGTTTGCCCACGCGGCCATGGTCATCATCTGTATTGGAGGCCTGCTGGACAGCGAACTGCCGGTGCGCTTGCAGGTCATGTTCGGCGGTAAGAAGCCCATCGTCGAAAACATGCTGATTTCGGAAGTCCCGGAAAGCGGCCGCCTGTCGGTCGACAATCCGAGCTTCCGCGCCAGTGTGCTGGTGCCTGAGGGCGGGCAGGCCAGCACGGCGGTCGTGATGGTGGGCGACGGCGCGCTGGTCCAGCCGATGCCCTTCACGCTCAAGCTCAAGAAATTCGTGGTGGACTATTACTCCACCGGCATGCCCAGCCGTTTCGCCAGCGAGGTGGAGGTCACTGATCCGGATACGGGCAAGACCTTCGATTCCACCATCGAGGTCAACGAGCCGCTGCGCTTCAAGGGCATGACCGTCTACCAGTCCAGTTTCGACGACGGCGGCAGTACGGTAACGCTGAAAGGCTATCCGCTAGTAGGATCTGAAATCGCTACTTTCGCAGTGGACGGCACAGTGGGCAAGAGCAGCGAAGTAACTGCTCACACCGCGCGCGGCGCGCGCAGCATGGGCGTCGAAATCACGGCGCTGCGCCCCATCAACGTAGAGGATCTCACCGGCGGCGCTCCCAAGGGCGGCAACCAGAGCTTTGCCGAGCACGTCGCTTCCGTCTCGGGCAGCGCCGCAGGCAAGAAGAACGAAAACCTGCGCAATGTCGGTCCCAGCGTCGAATACAAGCTGATCGACGACGCCGGCCAGGCCCATGAATTCCAGAACTACATGCTGCCTGTGGAGCTGGATGGGGCCAGCGTGTTCCTGGCGGGGGTGCGCAACAATGCCTCCGAACCCTTCCGCTATCTACGCATTCCGGCGGACGACGATAGTTCGATTGCCGAATTCATGCGGCTGCGGGCCACCCTGGCCGATCCGGCGGCGCGCCAGGAAGCCGCGCGCCGCTTCGCCGAGCGCAACAGCCCGTCGGGGACGGATCGTCAACCCCTGCAGACGGCCGCGGAGCGCGCGTTGGAAACCTTTGCCTCCGGCGGCTTGCAAGCCGTGGCCTCGTTCCTGCAGGCCAATACGCCGCCGCAAGACCTGGAACGGGCTGCCGACGTCGTGATCCGCCTGATCGGCGCCAGCATGAACGAATTGCGTGCCATCGAGCGCGAGCGCGCCGGCCTGCCCGCCGTGGCGACCGAGGGCCCGGACGGCGAGCGCGCCGCCGTGTGGTCGCGCCTGGCGGTGGCGGCACTGTCCGACCTGACCGTCTATCCGGCGCCCGTGTTCCTGTCGCTGGCCGATTTCAAGCACGTGCAAGCCAGCGTATTCCAGGTGAGCCGCACGCCCGGCAAGAACACCGTCTACCTGGGCAGCCTGCTGCTGGTCCTGGGCGTGTTCTCGATGTTCTATATTCGAGACCGCCGCATCTGGATCTGGATCAAGCCGCAAAACGGCGGCAGCAGCGTCCTGGCGGCCATGACGTCCCAGAAGCGTACACTCGACTTCAACCAGGAGTTTGAACGCTTCAAGCAGGCGCTGCTGCGCCAGAAGAGGTCTTAAGGTTTCCTATGTCCACTACGACCACTACGCATCCCTCGTCGCCGCAATCGCTGGCCGCCACGCCGGATCAGCTCTGGCAGGACGCCCTGTCCGAAACCGGTGACGGCCGCGCGCAGCGCGGCAGGCCCGACTGGACCGACGTTGTCTTCTTCCTGTTGCTGGCAGTGGGCGCGGGCTTCGCCCTGAACCGCTACAGCAACGCGATGGACTATTACGAGAAGATCATCCTGTGCGGCACCGTGCCGGTGCTGGCCTGGATGGGCTGGCTGTGGCGCCCGCTGCGCCGCCTGATGGTTGCCTGTGCCATCGCGGCCGGATTGGCGCTGATGCTGTACGGCAATGACCTAGCCCGGGCCGAGCAGGTGTTCTTCCTGAAATACCTGTTCTCGTCGCAATCGGCCATTCTCTGGATGTGCGCGCTGTTTGCACTGGCCATGGCCTGCTACTGGATCGGCTTCTTCAGCCCCACCGCCGCGTGGCTCGGCACGGCCCTGACCTGGGGCGCGGTGTTTGCCGGTGTTACCGGTCTGCTGGTGCGGTGGCGCGAAGGGCACTTGATGGGGCCGGACCTGGGCCACATCCCGGTCAGTAACCTGTATGAAGTGTTCGTGCTCTTTGCGCTGATCACGGCACTGTTCTATCTCTATTACGAACGCAAGTACGCGACGCGCGCGCTGGGCGGCTTCGTGTTGCTGGTGGTCACGTCGGCGGTGGTTTTCCTGCTGTGGTATTCGTTCACGCGCGACGCCGGGCAGATTCAGCCGTTGGTGCCGGCGCTCAAGAGCTGGTGGATGAAACTGCACGTTCCGGCCAACTTCATCGGCTACGGCACTTTCTCGCTGGCGGCGATGGTGGGCTTTGCCTATCTGATCAAGCAGCACGGGCAGACCACGTCGTGGGCCAAGCTGGCGCCGTTGTTCGTGCTGGGCGTGCTGCTGTGCGCCGAGCCCATGGTGTTTCGCACCGATGGCCTGTCGGCCACCTGGATGCTGTATTTCGGTGTGGGCGCGGTGATCGTCGGCGCGATCCTGCTGGGGCGCCGCCGCATCGCCGCGGCACTGCCCTCGCTGGAAGTGCTGGACGACATCATGTATCGCGCCATCGCGATCGGCTTCGCGTTTTTCACCGTTGCTACGATCCTGGGCGCGCTGTGGGCGGCTGACGCCTGGGGTGCGTACTGGCAATGGGATCCGAAGGAAACCTGGGCGCTGATCGTCTGGCTCAACTACGCGGCCTGGCTGCACATGCGCCTGATCAAGGGCTTGCGCGGCACCATGGCGGCCTACTGGGCACTGATGGGCCTGCTTATCACGGGCTTTGCCTTCCTGGGCGTGAACATGTTCCTGTCGGGGCTGCACTCCTACGGCGAACTGTAGTTGCGCACAGCCTGTTCAGGTCGTCAGGACCACCATGACGGGCTGTGGCGAATAGGCCTTGAAGCCGGGCGCATTGATGGTGTTCTGCAGGGTCAGGCTGGTCATGCGAACGATGGGCGCGCCGCGTACCAGCATGGTGAACGCGCCCGTCATGTAGCGTGACTGGCCCATGAAGGTCTGCGAAATCAGTCCGCCACCCACGCCGGCAGTATCGCCCAGCGTCACGGGTATCAGCGTTGCCATGTTGTGCACGGGCGCCGCCATCAACCATACGTTCCAGACCACGGGAATGCCCATGGCCGAGGTTGCCGTGTCGATATGCGGGATCGGCGGCACGGGGGTCTTGCAGACGTCTGGAACGCCCACGGCCAGGCTGGGCAACTGGCAGACAGCGAGCATGTTTATCTCCTTGCGCAAAAAGGGGGCGGCGATGCCGCGCGAGGTCAGGTGGGGGCGCGCCCGGCCGACCAGAGTTCGGCCTCAAGCAGGGGGGCGTCGTTTTCGATAATGCCGTGGCGCTGCGTCCAGCGCGTGCCTTGGGTCAATGCGCGATGCATGCGCGTGCGTTGGAAGGTGGCGTCGCGCAGGTCGGTCTGGCCCAGGTCGGCCAGCGAAAAGTCGGCGTCAGTCAGGTTGGCGCCGCGGAAATCGGTCTTGGCGCAACGCGCGCGCTGAAAAATGCACAGCGACAGGCTGGCGCCGCGCAGGGACGCGTCGTCCAGGGTCGCCTCGGCCCAGATGGAGCCGTCGAAGCGGCCGCCCTGCAGGTCGGCGCCGCTCAGATCCGCTTGCGGGAACAGCGCCTGTGGCGCGGAGGCGCCGGCAAAGCGCGCGCCGCGCAACGATGCACCCTTGAATCCGGCCTGCCGCAGATCTGCATTGCGGAAGTCCGCCGCATCCAGCTGACAGTCGGTGAAATGGCAGAGCGGGTACGCTTGCGAGGCAAAGTCCTGCGCCGCCAGATTGCATTCGATGAACATGGTGCTCTCCGCGTTGGCGCCTGCCAGCACGACGCTGCGCAGGTCCAACTGGTGAAACAGGGTGAAGCTCATCCACGCCCGAGATAGGTCGGCGCGCGCCAAGGCGCTGCGCGAGAATACCGAGCGCTCCAGGCGCGCAGCTCGAAAGCAGGCTTCTTCGAGCGCGGTGGAGTTGAAGGATGCTTCCCTCAGCTCGGCCTGATCCAGACTGGCCCGGCTCAGATCGCATTCGGTGAAGCTGATGCCATGGGCATGGCTGCCATCCAGCACGGCGCCGCGGGCCTGGCAGCGGAACAACCGCGCCGTGTCCAGGTTGGCGCCCGCGGCGTCCAGGCCGGTCAGCACGCAGTTGAGGAATTGACTGTCCTGCAACTGGCAATCGCTTAGCTTGGCGCCGCTCAAATCCACCTGGTCGAAAAATGCGCCCGCGAGATCCAGTCCGCGCAAGTCTTGGCCGGCCAGGCTGACGTGCGCTATCGGTTCGCCATGGCGTACCTGGTCCAGCAATTGATCCCGCTTCATGAGGCGTTCTCCGGCTGCCGGGCAGGCCAGAGCTTGGCGCCCTGGACGTAGGCGTCGTGCAGCCCGGTGCTGCCGTCCATCTGCGCTTGCGCGACATCCGCGCGAAAGAGGTTGGCGCCCGTCAGGTCGGCGCGCAGCAAGACGGCCTTGCCGAGCAAGCTGTTGATCAAGTTGGCGTTGCGCAGGCGCGCGCCCGAGAAATCGGTGCGCACGAAGTGCGTGTCGGGGGCGGCCGCGCCGGTAAGGTCGGCCTCCCGCAAGCGGCAGTTCGAGAAGTCGCTCGCCGCGAGCTGCGCGCCGCGCATGTCTGCCCGATCGAGCATTGCGCCGCGCATGCTGCCCACTTTGAACTGCATGCCACGCAGGCATGCCCCGGCAAGCTCGACGCGGCCGGCGAAGGCGCAGCCATCGAGCGTGGCGTTCTCCAGGCTGAAGCGGCCGGAAAACTCCACATCCATGAAGCTCACGCGCTGCAGGTCCGCGCGGGAAAAGTCGGCGTTCGCGATTGTTCCCTGCATGAACACGCATTGATTCAACCGCGCGTCGTGAAAGCGGCAGTCTTCGAAGACTGCCGTCATCGCGGCCCACTGTTCGAACGATGCGCCGCGCAGATCGCAGCCTCGCAGGCGTGCCTGGTTCAATCGTCCGAGCCGCCACGTGCTGCCGGCAAAGCTGCATGCCTCGCAGCTTGCATGGTCCCAGATGGTCTCCGCAATCCGGCTTTCGCTGAAGTCCGTCTGGAAGCATTGCGTGCGTCCCAGGTTGGCGCGCGACATATTGGCGCCGCGCAGGCTGGCGCGCGTCAGGTCGGCGCCCGCCAGCACGGCATCGGTAAGGTTGCTGCCATCCAGCCGCGCGTCCACAAGCTTGGCGCCCGCCAGAATGGCGCGCTGGAAGTCGGCGCCGGAAAGGTCCAAGCCGCTCAGGTCCGCACCGGTCAGGTTCATGTCCCGGCAGTCCCGGTTGCCCTTCAGCCGCGCTTCCAGCTTCATGCGGGTGCGCCGCGCACGCAGCGGTGGCATGGGCGGGGGCGGCGCGAACTGGTGCGCCGATTGCTGATAGGCCTGATGCACTTGCGGGGCCAGCGTTTCGCTGAGCGGAGGCGGCGCGCCGTCGCCATTCTGCCCGGCTCGCTTGGCCTGTGTATGAGGATTGGCGTCAAAGTCGGCAATGTGCCGCTTCACCACGCGGGGATCGAAACCCGCCGGAAGCTTGCCGTCATTGTCCAGCTTGCGCAGCGCGTCGATGTCGACACCCGAGACTTCGGCCATGGATGGCAGGTTGGGATCGGCCAGCGCCCTGGCGGCGGTGCCTCCGGACAGGCGCTTGGCCTCCTCCAGTTCCTGTTGCATGCGCTGGATCGTGTTGGGCAGGTCGGACAGCCGTGGCGCTTGAGGCGGCGGTTCTAGCGGCGCCATGTACAAGTCGGGATCCAGACCCTGGGCGAGCAGGGATTCGCGCTCTCGGGCATGCCGCCGCGCGGCGCCGGCATAAAGGTTGCGCTGCGAGGGGCGCTGGGCAACGGCTTCCATTGCGGCTTGCGGCAGTTCGCCGCAGATGTCTTCCGGCACCAGCTGAGCGTCATGCAGGGCGTAGACGGCGCCGAGATCGGGATCAAGGCGCTGTTCCAGCACCCTTTGATAGTGCGCCGCATCGCGCGCCTGGCCCGCATGTTCCAGTGCCGGCATGATGTAGAGGATGTCGACTGCATCGTCTTCGAGCACCGCCAGCGCGCCGTGCCAGATCAGCGCGAGCTGATTGCGCTCGGGAAAGAACCAGGCCGTGGTGAGGCGCAATGCGACTTCTTCAAGTGCGCTGCCATCCGCTTGGCGGCTGACGAAACAACGGGCGTGCCAATCGGGCAGACGGCCGCGTTGCAGCGGCTGGTCGGGATGCATGTTCCACAATTCGTATTCCGTGCCGCCAGCCAGCGCCGCGTTGGGAGCGCCCCATTGATCGGGGGGCGCGGCATTGAAGAAGCGCCAGTCCATGTCGGACGCGAACCCGGGGAAGTCATGCTCCAGCCATTGCTGGCCATACTGGCGGCCTAGCCGCGCAGCTCGTTGCGGGCTGTCCATGGGCAAGGCCGTGAAGCCGGCGGGAGCCACGCGCTGAGCGGGCGAAGCAATGCGCTCATGCGGGCTTTCGATATTGGGTAGCCGGCGCACGCGCACGCCGTTGATGTCTTCGTCCTGCGCGCCAATGCCTAGCGGATTGTCGGTGCAGCTCGGGCCGCCGTAAGCATGCCGCCAGTCCAGGCGCATGCGATCGAAGGGCTGCGGGTCGGAGGCCTTGCCGTCTACCCAGTAGCGGTCGCCGAATACCAGCAGCGACTTGTCGATCGCGCCGACCTTCAGGCGTACCGCACAGGCGCCGGGGTGGGCCGGATCATGCGGATAAGCGTGGCCCGAGACGAGCACTTCCGGACAAAGCTTGGGCGTGGCCAGGTCCAGCAGACCGCCGGCCTCGGCTCCAGCCAGTTTCCAGAGCTCCTGGTCCATGAGCAGCATGGGCGTGCGGCCAATGTCGACCAGCGCGAACACCGCCACGCCCAACACGTCGCGGCGTTGCCAACGGTAGGGACGAGTCAGCACTCCCAGGCGGAACGGCTTGATGGTCTTCATGGCTATCCCGTGGCCTGGTCCACGGCGACTTCACGGCTTGCCGGATCGACGCGCACCTGGATGGTCTTGCCTGCGCTGAAATCGGCAAGGTGCAGCGGCGATAGCGGGACGCTGAGCGTGCGTGAGAGAGCGGGCGTGGCGCTGGTTGCAGCGACTTCCAGGTCCAGTTCGACGATGAAGTAGAGCGTATCGCCGATGCGGCGCCGCGTGTCGCGCGCAGCGGTCACGAGCGCCGTGCTGGCAACGCCGTGGGCGCGCACGGCATCCTGCCGCTGCACGTCCCGGCGTCCCGCCGCGCGCCGCTGGCGCTCGCGCCACAACATATACGCTGCCTGCGCCAGGGATAGCAGCAAGCCCAGCCATACCCACTTTGCCCAGCTTGGCCATGCATCGAAGAAGTCGGACATGGGGGTCTCAGATGATGCTCCAGAGGCCAACCATCGACGCGCCCAGGCCGACCTTTTCCGCGGCGACGGCGTCGAACTGATAGCTGGCGCCCGTGGTGCGGTAGGACACCATCTGGCCGATGCTGCTGACCATGGCGTAGTTGGTGAAGGAGATGTTCAGCATGACCGTCGTGCGGAACAAGGCCAGGCGGTGCATGCCGAATTCCGCTTTGGCTACCGCGAGGCCTATGGAGAACGGCGTGGCCTGCAGCCAGCTTTCCTTGGAAAGATCCTTGACGTTGGCCGCGTCCATCACGACGTCGGCGGGTGTCTTCAACGTTATGTTGCCGTCCGCTTTGACCAGCACGGTGGATCCCACGGACTCCATGTCTATCTTGCCCTTGGCCTTGAGATCCATGGTGGAGGTTTCGGATTCCACCCACATCGCGGTCTTGGCCTTGACGTCCATGTTCGCGTCGGTCGAAAGCAGTTCGACCTTGCCCTTGGCCTTTTCGGTCAGCGCGCCGGTCTTCACGTGGTGCAGCGAATCGCCCTCGTTCACGTAGACCTGTTCGCCGTTCTTCAGCGTTTCCTTGAAAAGGCCGGTGATCTCGCGTTCCTCGCCCTTGGCTGCGACCGTGGTCTTCAAGCCGTTGTCGAACTTCTCATCCATCAGGCCGTCTTTCACATTGACGGTGCGAGATGCCTTGACGGTGTATTCTTCGTGTCCCTTGACGAAGACGTCGCGCCGCTTTTCCACGCGCAGATTGTCGGTACCGGTGACCTTGATGTCGCGGTTGCCGCCAATCTTGGTGGTGTCGTTATCGCCGATGGTGGTGGTGCGGTTTTCGTCCGTCGAGTGGAATTCGTTGGCTTCCACTTCGGTGCACAGTTCACGCTCAGCGTGCAGCCAGATGCGTTCACTGCCGCTTTTGTCTTCGAACATGAGCGCATTCGCCGTCGCGGGCGTGCCGCTCTTGGAACGGCTCAGAAAGCCGCTTTGCGTGGCGTTGTCCGGCAGATCCCAAGGCGGCAGATTGTTGGCATTGAAGACACGACCGATCACGATGGGGCGGTCCGGCTGGCCACCGATGAAGTCGACGATCACTTCGTCGCGCACGCGCGGCAGCTGGATGCCGCCAAATCCGCCACCAGCCCACGGGCTGGAAACCCGCACCCAGCACGAGCTGTTCTCATCCTTCTTGCCATAGCGGTCCCAATGGAACTGCACTTTGACGCGGCCCATCTTGTCGGTCCAGATTTCTTCGCCTTCCTTGCCCACCACGGTCGCGGTCTGCGGGCCATGGGTGCGGGGGATGGGGGTAACGCGTGGCGCGCGGAATTGCGTGCTGGATGGCAGCACCACGAACTCCAGGTCGAAATCTCCCGGATCGGGCTGGCCGCTGGCGTAGCCTGTTTCACGGATCCTGTAGTAGGTGCTGACGACGAGATACTCGCGGTTCTCGGCCTGGCGCGGATGATTGCGCAGCGTGAAGAGGTGTCCCGTGGCCAGCCCGCGGGCATTGGAGCCGCCCGTGCTTTGTTCCTTCCTGCATTGCAGGTCCTCGAGCCGCACGCGCGTGTAATGCTCCGCGTCATCGGGGTTGGTGTAGCCGCCTTGCCATTCATACATCTCCAGGTCGCCGTGGTCATGCGCGCCCGGATTGTTGCGGCGCGCTTCCAGGCTGGCCGCGGGCGTGAGCGGGTGGTAGTCGGTGGTGGCGAATGCGCCGGGCGTGATCTGTTCGGCCACTTCCCACTTGTAGACATGGTCTTCGCGCGGGATGGTGATGCGGTCGGGCCCGTAGTAGGGGATCTGCTCGTAGCCGGCGACAGGTTCGTGCTGCGTGATGTCGTCGGTGAGTACCAGCGTGTGCTTGCCTTTATCGTGCTTGAACCAGAAGTAGATGCCTTCATGCTCCATCAAGCGGCTGATGAAGGCATAGTCGGTCTCCTGATACTGAACGCAGTATTCCCAGTTGCGGTAGCTGTCCACCAGCTTGAACTCGACGGGGTAGTCATAGTCCTTCAGCACTTCACGAATGACGTCGGGCACGTTCTTGTTCTGGAATATCTTGTTGTCCGAGGTCTGGGTCAGGTACCAGAGCCACGGCCGCACCGTGGCGCGGTAGATCGTGTAGCGCGAGGTGTTGTTCTCGCGGCCCACCAGCACGCAGCGCGTAATGTGTCCGCCGAGATAGCGCGGCTTGGCGGCGCCCGTTTCGATCTCCAGCGTCAGCGGCTTTCCCAGCAGGGATTTCATGTCCAGTGAATAGGACTCCGAGACCAACTCGATCTCCAGCTCGAACAGCTGCGATAGGCTTTCGGCGCCATGCATGGCGCGGAACTTCAGAGCCTCGGGCGGCAGGGGCGTATGCGCCTTGACGACACGTTCGCTCGGCACGTTGCGGTCCATCTCACCGTCTCCTTATGAGAATGCTTCGCCTGTTGCTGCGTGTGCTGCTTTGGATTTCCGCGCGGGCGCGCAGGGCGCGTCGCGATGACTGCAATGGGATGAAAGGCCACGCGATGGGGCCGCTTGCAAAGGGTGGGCAAGGGCTCGTCACGAGCGGGCCTGCCACCGGGGAATTCTGTCTCTGAGTCTGTAGCGCGCCGGTCTGCCGCCAGCGTGAGCGCCGATTGTAGGCAGCGCGCAAAGCGCGCGAGAAGCGCAATCACATGCTTTTGTGTTTTTTACGCTTCGGTAACAGTCCTTCCGTGTCGTGGCCGTTTCCGTAAGGTCTGTGTCTAAAAATCAATGCAGCAGGGAGACAAGTGTTCAATTGTTTACTCGGGTGTTAGCTATCTGTAAGAAAAATCTGGAGTTGTTAGGTTGCCGTTGCATGCGGAAAGACATGCCTAGAATTCACCCTTCCGTGAAGCAGCGCGGAGCGTAGTGGTTGTATCCAGGCAGCATCCCAGCAGGCATTTAAGTGATGACTATGGAATTCGCCGACATCCTCAATACACTCGATTCACGTCTGCCCTGCGGGGAAGACCTCGAATACGACGCCGACTTCCTGCAGCTGCAGCAAGCCGCGGCGGGCCGCGACGAACAGCAGTTCGGCTCGACCATCATTGCCGCGCAGCCGCCTGACTGGCGCGAGGTGGAACGCCTGGCGCGCGCGCTGCTGGAGCGCACCCGTGATCTGCGCATCATCGCCCTATTGACCTCCGCCTGGACCGAAATCCGCGGCCTGCCAGGCTACAGCGATGGTCTCGCGCTGGCCGTGGATACCCTGGAGCGCTATTGGGAGCCAGTGCATCCCCGGTTGGACAGCGTCGGCGAAAACGACCCCATGCCCCGCATGAACGCGCTGGCCGCCTTTGGCGACATGCAAGGCTGCGCGCGCAGCGTGCGCTCGGCCAGCCTGGTCAGTGGCGTGCACGGACAACTGAGCCTGCGCGATACCGAGGCTTTGCTCGATGGCAGCCGCCAGGATGCCGATGCCTATCCGGGCGGACGGCCTCGCCTGGTGGAACGCTTGCGCCAGGCCTGGGCGCAAGGCAACACGGATGTGCACGCGTTGCAGTCCGCCGCCGAAGCGCTGCGGCGCATGCAGAAGCTCGTGACGGACAAACTGGGCGCGTCGTGGACGCCGGATTACGCCGCCATGCTGCGCACCCTGGATCTCGTGTTGGACGCGACGCGGGCCTCGCACCCTGCACAGCCCGCGGAACCCCTCGCGGACGAAGCGCGGGCGGAAGCCCCGCCCGCAGCGGGCGCGCAGGCCGCTGCAACGGCGGGCGGACCGGGGCGCAGGCAGGACCTGCCCATCCAGTCACGCGACGAGGCCGTGGCGATGCTGTCCAAGGTGTGCGCGTACTTCGAGGCCAATGAGCCCGGCCATCCAGCGCCATATCTCATCCGCCGCGCCCAGCAGCTCATACCGATGAGCTTTCACGACATCATCAGGAATCTGGCGCCCCAAGGCCTGGAGCAGTTCGAGGCGTGGTTGCCGCGGGCGGAAGCAAACCGGCAGGAACCCTGAGGCGGGCCAGCCGCCGCACCAACAAGAGGAGACGACACCATGGCGACCAGCCTGAAGGGAAGCGGCCAGAAGTTCATCGCAAGAAACCGCGCGCCGCGGGTGCAGATCGAGTACGACGTGGAGATCTACGGCGCGGAGCGCAAGATTCAGCTGCCGTTCGTGATGGGCGTGCTGGCGGATCTGGCCGGCAAGTCCGAAACGCCGCAGCCGGACGTGGGCGAGCGCAAGTTCCTGGATATCGATATCGATAACTTCGATGAACGCATGCGCTCCATCCAGCCGCGCGCGGCCTTCCAGGTGCCCAACACGCTGACCGGCGAAGGCAATCTGAACGTGGATATCACGTTCGAGAGCATCGACGATTTTTCTCCCGCCACCGTTGCCAGAAAGGTCGGGGCGCTGAATGAACTGCTCAGCGCGCGCACACAGCTGGCCAATCTGCTGACCTACATGGACGGCAAGACCGGGGCCGAGGAACTGATCGGCAGCGTGCTCAAGAATCCGGCGCTGATGAACGCGCTGGCGGCCGCGCCGAAGCCGCAAGAGGAAACGCGGGCATCCGACGCCCCGGATCCGGCCGCCTGATATCCGCTCGAATCGATTTTCGGAGAATGCCATGACCGCAGTGGCCAAACGCGCCGACGCGCGCGCTGTCGAGACCTTGCAGGCGGATGACTTGTCCGCCCTGCTGAAGAAGGAATTCAAGCCCAAGACCGAGCAGGCGCAGGAGGCAGTGGAACATGCCGTGCGCACGCTGGCGCACCAGGCGCTGGAGAACAGCGGCGTCGGCCTGTCCTCGGACGCCTATCGCACCATCCAGGCCATCATCGCCGAGATCGATCGAAAGATGTCGGAGCAGATCAATCGCGTGATGCATCACCCCGATTTCCAGCAGTTGGAGGGGGCGTGGCGCGGCCTGCATTACCTCGTCACCAACACAGAAACCGACGAACTTCTGAAGATCCGCGTGATGTGCATGTCCAAGGCGGAACTGGGCCGCACGCTTAAACGGCACAAGGGCGTGGGCTGGGACCAGAGCCCCATCTTCAAGCGTGTGTATGAGGAAGAGTACGGCCAGTTCGGCGGAGAGCCCATCGGCTGCCTGGTCGGCGATTATTACTTCGATCACAGCCCGCCCGACGTAGAGCTGCTGGGAGAAATTGCCAAGATATCTTCGGCTGCGCATTGCCCCTTCATTGCGGGCGCTTCGCCCAACGTGATGCAGATGGATTCCTGGCAGGAACTCGCCAACCCGCGCGACTTGACCAAGATATTCACCAACACCGAGTACGCGGCTTGGCGCAGCCTGCGGGAGTCGGAAGATTCCCGCTACATCGGTTTGGCGATGCCGCGATTCCTGGCCCGGCTGCCTTATGGCGCGCGGACCAATCCTGTGGACGAGTTCGACTTCGAGGAAGACACCGACGGCGCGAACCACGATCGCTACACCTGGACCAATTCCGCGTATGCCATGGCGGCCAACGTGAACCGCTCGTTCAAGCTGTACGGTTGGTGCACCTCGATCCGCGGCGTGGAGTCGGGCGGTGCCGTGGAGAACCTGCCGTGCCATAGCTTTCCCACGGATGACGGTGGCGTGGACCTGAAGTGTCCGACCGAGATCGCCATCAGCGACCGGCGCGAAGCCGAGCTGGCCAAGAACGGTTTCATGCCGCTGGTGCACCGGAAGAACTCCGATTTTGCCGCCTTCATCGGCGCGCAGTCGCTGCAAAAACCGCATGACTATTACGAGGCGGATGCCTCGGCCAACGCCAAGCTCGCCGCGCGCCTGCCCTACCTGTTTGCATGCTGCCGCTTCGCCCACTATCTGAAGTGCATCGTGCGCGACAAGATCGGTTCGTTCCGCGAGCGCGACGACATGGAGCGCTGGTTGAACGACTGGATCATGAATTACGTCGACGGCGATCCGGTGAACTCTTCCCAGGAAACCAAGGCGCGCAAGCCGCC
>Ga0182740_1000714_pt1 | contig 29561 bp, 20 predicted proteins | sample eDN5th37CKraftBY_FD_128872 | JGI IMG/M metagenome (GOLD analysis project Ga0182740, IMG submission 128872) | Enriched backyard soil microbial communities from Emeryville, California, USA - eDNA 5th pass 37_C Kraft BY (version 2) (version 2) | ecosystem: Environmental > Terrestrial > Soil >...
ATCCCGAAGATCGCCCGGGCCCGTGCCGGCAGCGACGCGACGGTGCTCGGCATGCTCCACAACAACCAGTTCGCCGAGCCCTTCACCGTCGGCAGCCCGCTGCGCCACGACCACCTCGCGGTCTTCGACCTGGTCGACCGGCTGGACGGGCTCGTGGTGCTCACCGAGGCGCAGCGCCGCGACGTCGTCGACCTGGGGGTGCCCGCGGGTCGCGTCCACGTGGTGCCGAACGCGACGGCGCGGGTCGACCGCACCCCATCCCTGGAGCACAAGGATCCACGGCTCGTCTCCGTGGTGAGCCGGCTCGCGCCCCAGAAGGCCCTGCACGAGGCCGTCCACGCCTTCCGTCGGGTGCTCGCCGAGGTCCCGGACGCGCGGCTCGAGATCTACGGTCGCGGGCCGTCGGCGGCGGAGCTCGCGGACCTCGTCGAAGAGCTGGACCTTGGCGCGTCCGTCCGGCTGATGGGGAGGACGCCGGAGCCGCAGGCCGTGATGGCGAGGAGCATCTGCACCCTCTCGACGTCGAACTGGGAGGCGATGCCGCTCTCGATCCTCGAGTCCGAGGCGTCGGGCACGCCGGTCGTCGCGTACGACTGCCTCTACGGACCCGCCGCGCTCATCGACGACGGGGTCGACGGGAGGCTGGTGCCGCGGGGCGACCGGGGCGCGCTCGCCGACGCCGTCGTGGCGCTGCTCCGTGACCCCGCGAGCGCGGTGCGGATGGGGAGGGCGGCGCAGGAGCGGGCCCGCTCGCGCCACGGACGGGCGGCGGTCCTGGCCCGGTGGACCGAGGTGCTGGACGCCGTCGCGGGGGAGCGGGCCTCACGTCCGGCGGACACGTCCGAGCCCGCCTCGCCGTCCGCCACCGGGTGACACGGCGCGGTCGCACCGTCAGTCGTCCTCGCCCGCCTCGTCGTCCGCCGGGTCGTCGTCGTGGGTGTCGTCCACGCCGGGGTCCACGGCCCCGCTCGCGGCGCGGGGGGTCGCGGCGACGAGCGCCGAGACCGCGTCCGCGAACGCCGAGGCGTAGGTCTCGCGCGGGATGTCGCCGAGGTAGTAGACGCGCGTCGCCTCCCGCGTCTCACGCAGCACGTCGTGAGCGAGCCCGTCCAGTGCACGGTCGAGCGAGCCGGGCTCGTGCAGCCGGGCGATGTACGCGGCACGGGCGAGGGGGAACTCCGTGACGAAGTCATCCGTCGTCCGGTCGTCCACCTGGGCGATGACGAAGGGCTTCGCGCTGTACAGGTAGTCCGCCGGGACGGACGACACGTCCGAGACCAGGGCGTCGGACGCGTTGAAGCAGTCGATGATCGACATCTCGACGCGGGCTTCGTCCCCGTACCGGTGAACGCGGCCGGAGGCCGCGGCGTCGGCGGCCAGCAGCGCCTCGATCTCCCCGATGGCGGCGAGCGACCGAGCGTCCCGCAGCGAGTACGGGTGCGGACGGAAGACCACGTTCCATCCCCGTCCCAGCAGGGCCTTCACGATGACCGGGCCGCCCGGGTCGAGGGACCCGAAGTTGTTGTCCTGGTTGAAGCCGGTCCACGTCGGCGCGTAGAGGACGGTCCGCAACGGCGACGTCACGGAGCCGGCGGTGATCCCCGCCACCTGCGGCCGCCCGACGATGACGAACTTCTCGGGCGGGATGTCGATGCCGTGCGCGGCGTACCGGTCGATGCCGGCCTGGCCGGCGACGAAGATCTTGTCGAACATCGCCGCCACGGGGTTGTAGCTCGACGGCTTGTCGCTCTCGCCGTGGAGCAGCTGCACGTGCGTGAGCTCGCGGTACCTGACGTTGTGGCCGTTCTTGGCGCCGTTGTTGACGTAGAGCACGACCCGGAAGCCGGGCGCGTGCACCGCCTCGAGGTCGGCGAGCGTCGGCGCCGCGACCACGGGGAGGGTCGTCATGATGGCGACCTTGGCGGCGAGCCTTCCCTCCCGCACCACGATCACGACCCTCTCCTCGAGCGCGGCCAGCTGGTCGAGCCAGACGCCCAGCTGGTACTCGGTGCCCGCCGGACCCGTCAGGTACACCATGACGGGCGCGCCGTAGGACTCCAGCGCCGCCGCGATCGTCGGTCGCAACGTCGGGCGCCGCCGGACCGCCGCCGTGGTCCAGAGCACCGCGGCCACGGCGAGCCCGAGCACCAGCGCCAGCCCGACGGGCCCGGCCGCCGGCACGTAGACGCCGGCCGCCGCGAGCGCGAGCGCCAGGACGGAGGTCGCGACGCCGAGACCCGCGCGCTGGGCCAGGGGCCGCACGAGGTCGACGCCGGGGAGGTTGACGACGGTCCGCGTGCCGGCGCGCCACACGCGGCCGAGAGGCTGCTCGAGCAGCGTGCCGGTCAGCACGAGGGCCGCCGCCCCCGCCGCCGGCACGGTCGCGCCGTCGAGCCCCTGGCGGGCGGCGCACACGGCGACGGCGGCCGCGACCATCGCACGCGCGGGCGCGTACGCGCCGAGGACGCCGGTTCCGCGCGCCCGCAGGCGCGCGCCCAGCGTGCCCACGACGCCGGCGAGGGTCGCGAGCCCGAGGGCGACGGAGAGCCATACGGGGCCGCCCAGGGCCGCGACCAGGAGCGCCACGATCGCTGCTCCGGTGACGGCGGCACTGCGGCGTTGCGTGAGCATGTCTCTCCAGCGGGCTCGGGCGGGCCGTGCGAAACGCTACTGACGGACGACGAGGTTGGCCGAGTCGACGAACCTGCCGACGGGGGAAGCGAGCATCTCGATGACCGCTGCGACGTCCTCCGGCTGCATGATCGTCGACGGGTCCTCGTCGGGAGCGAGGACGCGTCGCAGCGCGGTCGCGGTGCGACCGGGCGAGATGCACACGACACGGGTGCCGTAGATGGCGAGCTCTTCGCGCATGACCTCGCTCATGTTGATGACCGCCGCCTTGGAGGCGGAGTACGTGAGCCAGCCGGAGCGGCCGTTCATGCCCGCGGTCGACGCGATGTTGATGATGAGCTGGAACTGGTTGCCCGCGTGGAGCAGCTCCTGCACGAACGTGAACGGCGCGTACAGGTTGACGGCCATGGTCCGCTCGAAGTCCGCGAACTCGACCTGCTGGAGCGGCACCGGCTTGGTGTAGCCGGCGTTGTTGACGAGGACGTCCACGTTGCCGTGGTCGCGGGCCACGTCCCGGCAGAGCGCGATCACCGTCTCGCGGTCGGCGAGGTCCGCGTAATACGGGGCGAGCTCGACGCCGCGCGGGTTGTGCTCGGCGAGCTCTTCGAGCGCGTGCTCGTACTCGGCCGACTTGCGCGCCACGAGAACCACGGTCGTGAGGGTGGTGTCGTTCTGGAGGAAGCGGCGGACCGTCTCGAGCCCGATGCCCTTCGACGCCCCCGTCACCATCAGCGTCCTAGTCATCCCAGCTCTCCTCGGTGGTCGTGAGCAGGTAGGTCGCGAGCCGCACGTCCGTCGGTGTCGTCACCTTGATGTTGCGGTCCTGCCCCCCGATGAAGCGGACCTCGTGTCCCGAGACTGCGACCATCGTGGCGTCCTCGGTGAACGTCCGCCCGTCGGCCGCCGCTCGCTCGTGCGCGCTCACGAGGTCGGCCTTGGCGAACTTCTGCGGGAGCTGGACGTTGCGGAGCGTCGAGCGCTCCAGGTATCCCGTGACCGTCCGGGTGACCGGGTCGACGGGGGCGACCGTGAACGGGATCTCGAGCATGAGCGAGACGTTGGGGCACGGGTCGGCGATCAGCGCCGCGAAGTCCTTCGGCGAGACGAGCGGGCGCGCGGACTCGTGGATCAGGACGTCGTCGTTCGTGGCGGAGCCGAGCATCTTGGCGACCGAGTCGTGACGCGTCGCGCCCGCCTCGACGTAGGTGACGGGAGTCTTGATGGCATAGGCCCGGACGACGCGCTCGACGTCCTCGCGCCAGCCGTCGGGGTAGTTCAGCACGATCTGGTCGATCTCGGGGACCGCGTCGGCCGCGACCAGCGAGTAGACGAGGATCGGGATGCCTCGCACCTTGATGAGCTGCTTCGGCTGGCCCGCGGCGACGCGGGCTCCGATGCCGCCGTTGAGGAGGAGCAGGGAGTACATGGTGTGTCCTTCGGTCGATCGGGCGGTCACGGGGTGGCGCCGGCGGCCTCGCGCCAGAGCTCCCGGTGCTCGCTGTAGTTCGGGGACCAGGGTTTGGTGGCGTCCGCCCAGTGGACCAGCCGCGGCTCGGCCACCCACTCGCGGGACGGGACGTAGGCCCAGGCCGCCTCGAGCTCGGCGCGGTCCGGGCCGAGGTACCAGTGGAGCGCGGCCCGGTCGTCGACCCGGTACGCGTGCATCGTCGCGAGCATCGCGGCCGCGGCGCCGCGCTCGCGGAGCCCGGCGAGGTCGAGCACCAGGACGCCCGTGTCGTAGGCGTCGAAGTCGAAGACGTGGCGCTGGTGGATGAGGCGGTAGAACTCGTTGGCGGTCTCGGGGGCGTCGTCGAGCTGACGGGTCGCCGCATACAGGACGCCGAACCCGCTCGCCCCGGCGGCCGACGCCGTTCGCGCGGCGACGAGCGAGCCGCCGAGGTCACGACGCGCGAGCTCGGCGAGGTCGCCCCGCACGACGGCGTCCACGGGGAGCAGGACCGCCCGGTCGACGGGAAGGAGCTCGGGCAGCGCGGCGCGGTCGAGAGCCCGCTCGCCTGCGCGCACCGGGTCCGACGCGCCGAGGCCCGACGTGTCGACCCAGCGGACCTCGACCCCGGGGACGTCGAGCGCGGGCGCCGTGCCGCCGAACCGGCCGACGACCCACGCCCGCACGGGCAGCGTGGAGGACGCGGCGGCGCTCCTCAGGACGCCCGCGAGGAAGGGGCGCTCGGTCGTGGTCGGCGTGAGCACGACGTCGACCGCGTCCCCGGGCGCCGGCGCCGGCGCGAGCGCGCGTGCCGAGGCGGCGAGCCGGGCGCCGGACGGGTCGGTGGACGCGGGTCGCGCGTGGCGGCGGCGGGCCGCCTCGACCTCCGGGGCGACGAGCTCGCGCCACAGGGCGTAGACGTCGTCGGGCGCCCCGCCGCCCAGGATCGCCTCGAGCACGGGGCGCAGCCGGTCGCGCATGCGCCGACGGATGGCGTCGAACTCGTCGGGTCCCAGCCGGAACAGGCCGTTGAACCGGACGTCGGCGTTGTTCTTGGGTTCGAACGCGACCTTGAGGCCGAGCGACGTGCTCGGCAGGTAGCAGTGGAGCCGGGTCGTGACCACGTCCGTGTACCCCGTGCGGTAGCGCTCGAGGACGTCGACGGCGTCCTGCATGTTCTCCGCGAACGTGCGCTTCTTGATCGCGCCGTACGACTGCTTGACGTTCTCGTGCCCCGGGGGGACCGGGCTCCGGACGACGTCGACGTAGACCGTCGCGGGTTCGGGCCGGTGGTCGAGCTCGGGGAACACGGTGTCGACCGTCGTGGTGAGGCAGCCGGAGAAGAATGCGGGGACGTCGAGCGAGAGGAGCAGGTCGACCGTCGTCCAGTCGCGGCAGCCGATCGGGCCGTGCGCCCGGAGGTACGCGACGGCCTCCGGCGAGAGGAGCGCGCGCTTGCTGCAGTGGAACGACACGAAGATCGGCCTGAGGTTCGGGTGGAGCGGGAAGTCGTAGACGCCGAGACCGAACAGCGCGTGCATGTGCCAGCCGAACTCGAGCAGCCAGGTGTCCTCGGGGAACTCCTGGTACGTGGACGAGTCCCGGTCGACGGTGTAGAGGTCGACGTCCGCGTCGACGTCGTCGAGTCGCAGCTCGGGCCGGACCCGCGCCTGCATGCGCTCGACGAAGTCGACGACGTCGGCCTCGCCGTGGAACCTCAGGCGCTGGTGCCGGACGAGGTGACCGAGGGACGCGAGCGTCTGGATCTGGTCGCCGATGTTCTGCGACGCCCGGGCCCGCCCCGGCTGCACGTAGTCGACGAGCCCGAAGGACACCCGGCCCTGCGCCCTGGGCTGCGCGGTGCGGTCGCGCTCGGCGCCGATCCAGCGTCGGATCCAGGCGAGCTCGGTCGCGCCGGCCTTCCAGGCGTCCGGGTCGGCGTCGTACCGGGCGACGACGTTGGCGTGCACCTGGCGCGACAGCTCGACCTCGTCGGCGAGGAAGACCCGCTTGAGGATCTCGAACCACGTCGCCGCGGGAAACCGTGCCGGCTCCCCGACGAGGCTCCGGACCTCGCGCAGGCCGCGGGACGGATCGGTCTCGAAGAGCGTCGCGAAGTACGGCACGGGAGCGTGAGCGAGCCGAGTCTCCTCGGGCACCGCGTCGAACGCGTGGAGGGCGAGCGCGTGGTGCGACTCGTTCGAGGCCACCACGGCGGTGAGGAGCCGGCCGAGGGTGCGGGTCTCGTCGTGCGCCGCGAAGGCGTCGGCGAGGGCCCGGGCGTCCGCGACCCGGCGCCGCGCCAGCAGGTCCCGGACCGCCTCCACGGAGACCTCCGTGAGGGACCGGCCGTGCCTCAGCTCCGCGAGCACGGCAGGGCCGGCCGCCGCGTCTGCCAGCCGGCGCGCACGCACGGCAGGATCCGGGGTGGGGACCGTGGCGGGCGCCTTGCGGACCGCGCGGCCGTCGACGGCGGCGAGCAGGCGTTCGTAGGCCTCGCGCCAGGTCGCGGTGGCGGCCTCGAGCGCGCGGACCTGGTCCTTCGTGGCGATCGGGAGCCGACGGGCCGCGATCCGGCGCAGCTTGGCGAGACGAGGCAAGGATCGGCTCCCGGCGGTCGGCTGGCGTCGTGCCGGGCGAGCGTGGCACGAACGATTCGCCCGAGTCTATGGCCGTCGCCGGGACGGTTGCACTTGGGACGCACCGAGGATGGCTACGATAAGTCGGTTGCGGGCCGTGAGGCCCCCAGGAGCTCCACGTTCGCCCCGACACCAGGAAGCCCACCCAGTGACAGTCTCACCCAGCAAGGCGGAGGCCGCCGCGCGCGCAGGCGGCGGTGGCGAGACGCCGGCCAGCCTGCTGCCGGCCCCGATCGTCTCCGACGTGACCTCGGAGCACCTGCGCCAGGTCGCCCTCGGGGCGGGCCTGCAGCCGATGGGCGTGCTGCCCCCGCTGCGGCAGTACCTGCGCGACCTGTGGGCTCGGCGGACGTTCACGTGGGAGCTCGCGTCGTCGAAGGCGTACGCCCGGAACAGGAACAACTATCTCGGCCAGGCGTGGTCGGTCCTGACGCCGCTGCTCAACGCCATCGTCTACATCATCGTCTTCGGGATCATCCTCAAGACCACGAGGGGTGTGGACAACGCGATCGGGTTCATCCTGGTCGGCACCTTCATGTTCCGCTTCTTCGAGCTGTGCGTCAGCGGCGGCGGGAAGTCGATCCGTGGCAACACCTCCCTGGTCCGGGCGATCCGCTTCCCGCGGGCCGTCCTGCCGGTGTCCGTCGTGCTCGCCGAGCTCGTCACGCTCGGCCCGGCGATCGTGGTGATGCTCGTCGTCACCTACCTGTCGGGCCTGGGGGAGTTCTCCGAGTACGCCTACGTCCCGGTCTCGTGGCACTGGCTGCTCCTGCCCGTGGCCGTGGTCCTGCTGGCCGTGTTCAACGTCGGGTGCGCGTTCGTGATGGCGCGCTGGGTCGCGAAGGCGCCCGACGTCCAGAACCTCATCGGCTTCGCCATGCGGTTCCTGATGTACGGCTCCGGCGTGATCTTCAGCATCCAGCACTACGTCGGCAACGAGGTGATCCAGACCATCCTGGAGCGCCAGCCCGTCGCGGTGTATCTCGAGCTCACCCGTGCCTGCGTGCTGGACGAGCCGACGATCCCGCTGACGTGGCAGACGTGGGCCTGGGGTGTCGGCTGGGCCGTCGTGTTCGCCGTCGGCGGCTTCTTGTACTTCTGGCGTGGAGAGGAACGGTACGGTCGTGACTGACGCCGAGCTGGACTTCGAGGTCGACCCCGAAGATCTCGAGGGTTGGGCTCCGGCCGCACGCGAGATCGGTGGTCCGTCGCTCGTCGTCGACCACCTCGACATCACGTACCGGGTCTTCGGCGGCAAGAAGCTGGGCACGTCCGACGAGTCGAGCAGCCGGCGGCTGCGGCGGGTCGTCGGACGCGGCAGCAGCCACGTGGGCGCCGTGCAGCAGGTGCGTGCCGTCCGTGACGTCACGTTCGTGGCGCGTCACGGCGAGTCCATCGGGATCGTCGGGATCAACGGGTCCGGCAAGAGCACGCTGCTGCGTGCCGTCGCCGGCCTGATCCCCCCGACCAAGGGCTCCGTGTACGTGGCCGGTGAGCCCTCGTTGCTCGGCGTGAACGCGGTCCTCATGGGTGACCTGACCGGGGAGCGCAACATCATGATCGGCGGTCTCGCGCTCGGCCTGAGCCGCGCCGAGGTCCAGGCACGGATGAAGGACATCGTCGACTTCGCCGGGATCGGCGACTTCGTCTACCTCCCCATGAAGGCGTACTCGTCCGGCATGGGGGCGAGGCTGCGGTTCGCCATCTCCACGGCGGCGACGCCCGACATCCTCATGATCGACGAGGCGCTCGCGACCGGTGACGCGTCGTTCCGGGAGAAGAGCAAGGCACGGATCGACGAGATCCGGCAGGGGGCGGGGACGGTCTTCCTCGTCAGCCACTCGCTCGCCACCGTGCAGGCGATCTGCTCCCGGGTGCTGTGGCTCCACCAGGGCCGGCTCGTCATGGACGGGCCGACCGAGGAGGTCACCGCGCACTACAAGGCGTTCGTCCAGAGCCTGCGGAAGCAGCAGGCGAAGGCCCGGCCCAAGGGCTAGACCGAGCCGGCGCCCGAGGCGCCGGCGTCGGCGTCTCAGCCCTCGAAGCTCCGCAGCATCCGGTCGATCCCGGTGCCGAGGTCGACCTGAGGCTGCCACCCGAGCGCCTCGAGCGCCCGCGAGTCGAGGCCCAGGAACTGGCTCGTGTTGTAGGCCCGCTCGGCCGCGTCCTCGGGGTGCGTGAAGACGCGTGCGAGGTGCTTCTCGGGCCGCGCCTCGGCGAAGCGCTGTGCGAGGTCGCGGATGCTGACCATCCCGTTCGGGTCGGCCACGTTGTAGGCACGCTCCGTCCCGCGGAACGTCGCGACGAACATGCCCGCGACGGCGTCGGCGACGTACGTGTAGGTGCGCATGGCACGGCCGTCGCTGTTGAGCACGATGTTCTCGCCTCGAACCACGTTGGCCGCGAAGTCCGCCTGCACGCGCCCGTCGTCGAGCGCCATCCCCGGACCGTAGACGTGACCGAAGCGGACGATCCTGGCATCGATGCCGTGCTGAGCGGCGTACACGCTCGCGATGGTCTCGGCTGCGCGCTTGCCCTCGGAGTAGCTCGCCCGCGGCGACAGGATGTCGAAGCCGCCGTACGAGTCCTCGGGGATGAGGCGCACGTCGGCGGGCTGGCTGCCGTAGACCTCGGACGACGACATGAGGACGAAGCGCTCGGTCTTCTTGGCGACCGCCAGGTCGAGCAGCTTGAAGCTGCCCAGGGTGTTCGCCTTGATCGTGCTGACGGGGTCCGACGCGTGGAGCGCGGGCCGGGCGGCGCTCGCGCCGTGGATCACGACGTCGAGCGGCCCGTCGAACTCGTCGAGGCGCGTGACGTCCGTCGCGAGCAGCCGGAAGTCCGGACGGTCGAGGGTCGCGCCGAGGATACGGCGGGCCTTGGCCTCGTTCCGGACGAGGCCGACGACGCGGAGGCCCGAGCCACGCGTGTCGTTGAGCGCCAGGAGGGTGTGGACCGCGTAGGAGGGCAGCATGCCGTTCGCGCCGGTGACGAGCACCGTCGCCCCGTCGAGCTGGTCCCACGGGAGGTCCCGGGCGAGGATCTCCTGGACGTCCTCGGCGATGACCGGAGAGATGCCGGCGCTCATCCGAGCCCTGCGATCTGCTGGGTCTCCAGCACGTCGAAGTACGTCCGGCACACGTAGAAGTCCTCCGCCGTCGTGATCTTGATGTTCGACCGCGGGCCGTCGACGCGATACAGCGTTCGGCCGCTCGCCTGCATGAGGGTGCACGAGTCGATGGAGTCGTGCTCGCCTCGGGCCACCGCGTCGTCGTACAACCCGAGGATCTCGTCCAGGTGGAAGGTCTGCGGCGCCTGCGCGGCGTAGATGTGCTCGCGCGGGATGACGTCGGAGATCGTCTCGTCGGCGCTCACGGCGACGGTCTCGTTGAACTTGGTGCACGTGATCGCGTTGCCGTGAGCGCGCGCGACCGCGACGTTCTCCGAGATGAGCTGCTCGGTGATGAGGGGACGGACCCCGTCGTGGATCAGGACCACGGCGTCCGACGGGTCGGGCACGTCGAGCGCGACCGCCTGGAGCGCGCGGTGCCGGGACTCCTGGCCCGTGCTCCCGCCGTTGACGATCCAGCGCACCTTCGTCAGCTCGTGGCGACGCACGATCTTCTCGGTGTGCTCGCGCCACTCGGGGAGGATCGCGAGCGCGATCGCGTCGATCTCCGGGTGGTTCTCGAACTTCTCGAGGGTATGGACGAGGATCGGCTTGCCGTGGATCTCGAGGAACTGCTTGGGGAGCGCGCGGCTGTTCATCCGCGAGCCGATCCCCCCGGCGAAGACGACGGCGATGTTCATCGGATCCCGCTCCCGTGGGGGCTGTCGACCGGAACGGGCGTGGTCTCGGCCGGCCCCGCGACGGTGTCCGGATCGCTGGCCACGGCCGAGGCGGGCGGATCCCCGAGGATCAGCCAGTCGATCACGCGGTCCGAGGAGTGGGTGTCGATGACGTCGAAGTTCTCCTCGCGGAACGCCGCCGTCCGGCCGAGCTCGAAGTCCTCCGTGCGGATCGCCTCGAGCAGCTCGTCGAAGGTGTGGCAGATCTTGCCCGGTGCCGTCTCCGCGTACGGGCGGTGGAACCCGCGGACCGCGCTGTAGACCTGCTCGTCGTAGGCGAAGAAGAGCATCGGCCGGTCCAGCAGGGAGTACTCGAAGATGATCGACGAGTAGTCGGTGACCAGGAGGTCGGTCACGAGAAGCAGGTTGTTGCCGTTGCGATAGTCGGCGACGTCGATGAACCGGTCCCGCATGGACTCAGGGATGGGCACCGGCTCGCTGACGAAGTGGTGCATGCGGAACGCGACCACCGTGTCGTCGCCGCAGAGGTCGTAGAGCGCCTTGAAGTCGATCTGGCTGTAGTCGTAGTGCGCCTGGTTCACGCCCCGGCCGCGGAAGGTCGGTGCGAACATGATGACGCGCTTGCCCCGGAGCGCCGGGAAGCTCTCGTAGACCTCGGCGCGGGCCTCGGCCTGGGCGGCCGGGTCGAGGAAGGTGTCGATGCGGGGGAGCCCGGTCGGGATGACCGCCTCTTCCTCGATGCCGAAGACCTCGGCGTACACGTGCTTGAGGTGGTGCGACGCCGTGATCGCGTACGTGTACGTCCGGTGCGCGTTGGTCAGCCCGGGGGAGCCGAACTTGCCGAAGCGGCTGAAGCCGACGCTCTTGAAGCCGCTGCCGGCGTGCCAGACCTGGATGATCCGGCAGTCGGGCTTGAGCGTGAGCTTCTCGAGCGGCGGGAAGTAGTCGTCGATCAGCACGATGTCCGCGCGCGCGAGCTCCTGGAGCACGGAGAGGAAGCTCTTGCTCGTCGCGGTGCGCGACGTCCGGAACGAGTAGCGGAGATCGAGCTGACGGTCCAGCCCGCGCTCGACGAGCCTGTCCCGGACGGCGAGGAGGTTGCCCTCGAGTCCCGGCCGCATCTCCGAGGCGAAGAGCACGCGCGGCTTGATCTCCTTGCCGGCTCTCTTCTGCATCGATCGGCGGGTCCGCTCCGCCTGGACGGTCCGGTCGTAGATGATCTGCGCGAGCTGGCGTCGGCGGCTCAGGGACGTGAGGTTCTTGACCGACCGGCGGGCGCGGCGGACGGGACCGCCCTTCTTCCCGCCGCCGGACTTGCGCGCGAAGCTGTAGGCCCGCATCGCGAACAGCGGGTTCGTGTCGTCCTCGGTGAGTCCGAACGAGACCGTGAAGACCTCGCGGTTGCCCCCGAAGAGGAAGACGCGCGTCAGCGAGTCGAGCTCGTCGAGCCGGTCCAGGTCCCAGACGCCACCGACCTCGGCACCGGAGTCGAGCTTGGCGAAGAACTTCCACGTCCCGCGCGGGATGAAGGCGCGGTCCGCGAAGTTGCTGAGGTTGATCTCCACGCGGTAGCGCCCGTCGCCGAGCGAGGTCCAGGCGACCCGGTGGAACTGGGTCGTGTCGCGGATGAAGATCTGCGCGAGGTGGGGGGCTGTGGTCTCGTCGACCACCGGTCCGACGCTGGGGATCGCCGGCTGCTGCGTCCGAGGCTGCGGCCCGGCGTCCGCGCCTTCCGCGTCTTCCGCCTCGGCCCCGCCGGGGCCTTCGTCGAGGTCCTCGAGCTCGACCGTCGCGGTGGGAACCTCCTGGGCGTCGGGCTGCGGGACGAGCGCAGGGTCGACGGGTTCAGGGCTCCCGGCGCCGGGGGCGGTCCAGCTGAGCCGGAGGTCGAAGGTCAGGTTGACCCGCTGCCACGTGATGGATTCGACCCGGAACTCAACGGGCATGCGCTTCCCTTCTCGGCGGTTCCCGCCACGGCGGGATCGTGCGGGCGCCCCGGCAGACGTCCGGTGGATGAGCTGGCTGGCTCATTCTGCCAGACACGTGCCTGCGCGTAGCCCAGCGCCGGCTGTGGATCGGGCTGCCCGTCCACCGGGGGGCGCGGCCCGACGGCGACCTGCGGGCGATGGCTCGCACGCACGTGCAGCCTGTACCGTGATGCCCTCTGAGGCCCGCGTGCGCGGGCCGGGTTGCCGTCCGGCGGTTCGCGGCTCGGAGGCTCGTGCGAAATGGAGTAGCGGTGTCGAAGATCAGGATCCTGTTGCTGACGAACAGGGACTCCGACAACGTCGGCGATCAGATCATCGAGGCGACCGCGATCTCGATCCTCAAGGCGATCATGAAGAACCTCGGCGTCCCGCCGCAGGGCTTCGAGATCTCCAGCCGTGCGGCGGGGATCATCTCGAAGAAGTACATGAAGACGCGCGATCCTGCGCTCCTCGAGCCGGCGCGGAAGGCGATCGCCGCGGCGGACGTCGTGGTCTTCGGCGGCGCGCCGTTGTTCAACTACACGTACCAGTCGTTCTACCTGCGAACCATCAAGACCCTGGAGCTGGCCGAGGAGTACGGGGTCCCGGTGCTCTTCTCGAGCATCGGGGTCGAGCCCTACGACGCGACGAACCGGAAGTCGCAGGCGTTGAAGAAGGCACTCGCCTTGTCGTGCGTCCGGCAGATCACGACGCGCGACGACCTGGAGTCGGTGCAGCGGTACGTCGAGGGCACGGACGTCGCGGTGGCGCACGTGTCCGACCCGGCCGTCCTGGCCGACATCGTCTTCCGCAAGAGCTCCCACCCGGCGTCGCAGGACGACGTGGCCGCGTCGACGAACGTCTCGGCTCGGATGCGCCGTCGCGTCAAGGCACTGGGGCGACAGGTCCTCGCCCTGCGGAAGCAGGGTGCGCCAGCGACCGCTGCACCCACGGCCGCCCTCGCCACCGCGAAGGCCCTCGTCGCTGCCCCGCCCACGAAGCGGGTCGGTCTGGTGGTGACGCGAGCGGGAATCTTCGCCGACAACGGCATCGCCTTCTCCGAGGCCGACCAGACGCGGTTCTGGCTCGACGTCATCGCCCTGCTGTCGGACCGGGGCTACGACTACAAGCTCTTCACGACGGGCCACTTCTCCGACGAGGTCTTCCTCGATGCGATGGTTCGCGCGCACGGGATCCCGCTGAGCAAGGCCGCGCTCACGGTCAACTCGCCGGAAGAGCTGATCGCAGAGCTGAGCGCGTGCGCCGGCGTGATCGCGTACCGCTTGCACGCGAGCATCACGTCGTTCGCCTACTCGATCCCGTCGGTGGGCCTGTCGTGGAACTTCAAGGTGCCGTACTTCTACGAGTCCGTGGGTCACGGGGACCGTGCGCTGGGTCCGGAACGCTGGAACGCGACGGAGGTCGTGGGCGCGCTGGAGAAGGCGATGGCGGAGGGCGTCCACAAGGATGAGGCGTTCCTGATGACGGTCTACGAGACGCTGTTCTCCGGGCTCAAGGGGATCGTCGCGCCCGGATCGGACGCTGTGCCGTTCTCGCTCGAGCAGCTGCAGACGGAGCTCCCGCCCTACCCGGGCACGTCACAGGCTCAGTATCGCGAGAAGGTGCGGGGCAAGTTCCGCCGGACCTACGAGGCCTTCCAGCGGTACTCGCAGCACGCCGTCGTGGCCAAGGCGGAGAAGCAGAAGACGGCCGTCTGACCAGGCGTGCGCGCCCGTCCCCCGAGCGAGGACGGGCGCCGCGTCACCCGGCGGCGGGCTCTCGTCGTCAGCGCCGCGGGTCGAGGCGGCGGAGCGCCCTGCTCCACCGCCCGGGGGCGTCTCGTGAGAGTGCGGGGGCCGGGGGAGCGGGAGCGGGGGACGTGTCCTCTGCGCGAGGAGCGATCTCGGCCTTGCGCCGGTGCACCGTGACCCGCCGGTCACGCGGGTTGCCCGGAACGCGGTCGCCGATCCTGAGCCACGCTTCGCCCTTGCCGAGCTGCATCACCAGCTTCGCGCGTCCGTCACCCACCACCAGAGTCGCGGGGACATCGGTGTGGCGGCCTCCTGCCGCGTCAGTGCGCACGCCGACACGCGTCGTGACCGTGCCCTGACCGTCGTGCTCCCCCTCGAGCCAGACGACCAGCTTTCCCGCCCCGTCCACAGCCACGTCGACCGGGGTCAGTCGTCGGACGGCCTCGTACCGATCGTCCAGGATCACGGAGGCGCCGCCCTTCGCGTTCGAGAACGCGAGATCGAGGACGCCCCGGGCGAACGAGAGGCTGGCGGTCACGTCGGCATCGAGCGGACGGTACGCGGTGGTCCGACCGAGGTCCGACTGGACGCCGACGTCCCAGACGGTGCCCGTCTCCAGCGGCCGCCCCATGGCCGCGGTCGCCGGTTCGAGCGCCGCCTCGACCGTGCCCGACATCGTCACGGTGCCGTCCGGTCCGTCGTCGAGCGCGATGGCGTGGGTCGAGTCGAGCGCCCACGCCACCTGGGAGCGGCGCGAGTGCACGAGCAGCTTGAGCTCCGTCGTCGCGACCTCGTCGGTGACGTCGCGCGCCTCGACGGGGACGGCTTCGTTGATCTCGTCGGGCAGGAGCTTGAGGAGGCGGTCGCCGTCGCGCACCATCGTGTGCTTGGTGCCGCCCTTGCCGTGCCAGTCGACCCGCGCGCGGATCGTGAGCGCACCCGCCTCCCATCGCAGCGACTGTGCGCTGGCACGAAGGGCCGGAGCGGTGTCCTCGCTGCACACCTTCTCCAGCAGAGCCTGCTCGCCCGTCGCCAGCAGGTGCGCGCGGACCTTCCGCGAGGAGCTGAGACCTTCGTCGAGACGCCGCATGTCGAACTCGGCCTGGAGCTTCCTGGACTCGGTGAAGATGAAGTCCCGCTCCGCCGGCCGGCGTCGGTTGAACTTGGACGTGAAGGTGCCGATCACGCGGGTCGAGTACTGGTGGAGCATCAGCTGCTCGCGCTGGTGGGCCAGCTCGTCGCCGGCGAGCTGGTCGTTGGTCGCCTGGCAGATCTCACGAAGGAAGCGCCAGTAGGCGGGGTCCTTGCGCAGAAAGCCCGTGGAACCGCTCTCGGGAGTCACGACCCAGTGATAGAACGGCACGCTGGACAGCAGCGAGATGACCCGTGCGTGCCGGGCGACCTGGAGGTTGAAGAACTGGTCCTCCCACAGCACCCGTCCGCCTTCAGGGAAGCGGATCTCGTGCTCCAGGAGGAACGCCCTGCGGTAGAGCTTGTGCGGGTTCATCGGGCTGAGGGGGTGCCTCTCCCGGCGCTCGATCGCCTGTGCCATGTCACGGTCGAACACGTTGAGCGCCCAGGAGGGCTTCTGCGTGCGGACCTCCCTGGCGTTCACGGCGTCGGCCCCGTTCGCGCTCGCGAACGCGTAGCCGGCCTCGAGGGCCTCCGGGTAGAGCTGGTCGTCGTGATCCATGAACAGGACGTACTCGCCGCGGCTCCGCTCGATGCCGATGTTGCGGGGTCTGGACGGCCAGCCGGAGTTCTCGATCCGTTCGGTCCGGACGTTCGGCCGGCTGCTCCGGATCGCCTCCAGTCGCTGCCACGTGTCGTCCGGAGAACCGTCGTCGACGAAGAGGACCTCGAAGTCCTCCGTCGGCATCGTCTGCCGGTCGAGCGACGCCACGAGACCCTCGAGGCGGTCCGCCGGTGAGGCGTACGTGGGGATGATGACGGAGACCTTCAGCACGCCAGGCAGTCTAGAGGCTGCCGTCGGGGACACGGGCTGCCGGCGCGGGCAGGCGGTCCCCGTCCGGACGGCCGTCACGGCAGCGTCCCGATCCTCTCGGCCGTGCGTCGCGACGGCATCCTCGCCGGTCACGACGGGCGGTGCGCTGCTGCTACGCTCCGAGCGACCTCATCCTTGTGACGCTCTCGGCCGACGAGGATCGTCACCCGTCCTTCGCCCGGTGGGCTCGTCGTCCACACGACCTGAGGTTGAGGTTCGCAGGAATGCCCCGTCCGCTCCGCATCGTCATCGTGTCGTACGTCGACGACAACTTCGGCGACAACCTGATCCGCATCAGCTTCCAGGCGCTGCTGGAAGTCGCCCTGGACGACCACGGGCTGTCGTCCGACGACTACGAGATCGTCCCGATGCCGCTCAAGAGCGTCGACGAGGACGTCCTGGGCACGGCGGACGCGATCTTCTTCGCGGGCGGCGGCCTCTTCGGCCTGTCGTACCTGAACTTCTTCGAGCACCTGGAACACATCACGGACGTTGCCGAGCGTCGAGGCATCCCCGTCGTCTTCTCGTCCATGGGTCTGAACAACATGGACGCGAAGGAGGGCAGCGTCGACGCCATCGCGAAGATCGTCACCAAGCCCTGCGTCAAGGCGGTGGCGGTGCGCGAGAACCTGCGGCTCTTCAAGGAGCTCGTCACGGACGTGCCGTTCGAGGTGCGCCAGGTCGCAGATCCCGCGGTGTGGACCAAGTACGTCTACGGCATGACGGACGTCGTGCCCGACGGGACGCTGGGCGTCAACGTGGTTCGCGGCGGGCTCTTCGTCGCGAACCAGCGCCAGTGGGGACTCACCGCGGAGATGACGTACCTGGCGGGCCTGCAGGACCACGCCGAGGCGGCGGGCTTGCAGGCGTTCTTCTACACGAACGGAAGCCTGGGTGACAACAACACCCTGCGCTACTTCGCGCGCGAGCACGACATCTCGCGCGACCGGGTCGTCCTCCCCCAGACGACGCGTGAGGTGGTCGAGGCCATCGCGTCACGCTCTGCCGTCGCGTCCATCCGCATGCACTCGTCGATCATCGCGTACTCGTTCGGCATCCCGACGGTGGCGCTCGAGTGGAACGACAAGCTCCCGCACTTCTACGAGGCGATCGGGCACCCCGAGCGTGTGATCCCCTTCGGCGAGTGGTCCCCGGAACGCTCGTTCGACGCGCTCCGCCAGGCGGGGACCGCGCCGGAGAGCGACCCCGGCTACCGGGAGTACGCGATGTCCACCTACGAGTACGTCTTCGGTGCCGTCGGCGAGCACGTCCTGGCGGGTCGATCCGGGACGGCGTCGCCGCGGGGCTTCACCGCGGTCGCGGACGCGCTCGTCCGGCGGTCCCGGACGATCGACGAGGACGAGTTCGATCTCCGCCACAAGATGGGCAAGGCCGAGCGTGCCTACCTCGGAAGCTTCATCAAGATCCGCGAGAGCGACAGGAAGATCCGGGAGTACGACAAGAAGCTCCAGGAGAACGACAAGAGGATCCGGTCGCTGACCGCCCGGGTCGCCGCGCTCACCGACGAGGCCGCGGCGCTCTCGCGTCAGACCGGCGTGCTGGAGAAGAAGGTCCGCGAGCAGAAGCGAGAGCTCGACCAGCGTTTCACCACGCGCCTGGCCCGGTTCGTCCGACGCGTTCTCCGTCGGGTCGCGGGCCGGGGGAAGCGACCTACCGGCTCGCCTTCCTCAACACGCTGACCGCGCGGCGCCCGACGCCGGTCGAGGCCAGTGCCCTCCATCGCGCCGGCTTCGCGACGCTCTTGCCGTCGGACTTCGACGCACTGAGCTTGTTGCGGGCCGCGTCGCGCGCCTTCACCGCTGCGTCGCGCTCGCGTCGCACGAGCGCGAGCTCGGGCTCGAGCGCCGTGGCCCGGCGAGCGGCGATCTCCGAGGGGGTCGCCTCGGAGGCCAGGGCGATGGACCGCTTGATGTTCTCCTCGGCGAGCGCGGCAAGCCGTTCGCCCGTGGAGTCGGCGGTGCCGGCGGCGTCGAGGGCCGACCGGACCGCCGCGTCCAGGTCGTCGATCCGGACCTTGAGCGGCATGGCGTCGTCCCAGGTCTCGGCGTAGGTGTCGACCTTGCCGCGAGCCAGGCTGATGCGGGGGACGTCGTACGCGCACGCCACGATGCGTCCGTGCAGCGACGCCCCGAACCAGAGCGTGGCACGACGGATCTCGTCCACGAGATCCCACGGGCGGCGCGAGCCCTCGAGGATCTCGATGTCGCGGCCGGGGTCCTGCTCGAGGATGCGGTCGCGGATCCTGCGGTACTCCTCGGGTGAGTCGTGCCCGGCGGCGAGGCCCGCGTAGAACAACCTGAGGGGGTAGGGCTTGAGCGCCTCGGAGCGCGCGATCGCGTCGGCGTAGCGGTCGAGGCCGATCGACTTGATCTGCGCCTGGTTCACCTGGACGAGGACGTGGCCGCTGCCGCGCTCGTCCGTCGGTCGCGGGTGCATGTTCCGGATGGCGTGGACGAGGTCCGGCACCAGGGTGTGGTCGATCCCGCCGGCGGTGAGCGCGGCGCTCGACTTGGGGTCCCTGACCGAGATCGCGGACGCCTCGCGCAGGACCCGGAAGACCTGTGCCCTGCGATCGGTCGAGGCCTTGGCGACGCTCCCGAGGCCGATCGAGTTGACGACGGTCGGAGTCAGGACGTTTCGCGGGAACGCCGAGAGCCGCGGCATGTACGGCGTCTCCACAGGAGTGCTTCCCATGACCTCCTGACGGATCCGTGCACGCTCGGCTGCGTCCGCCGCAGTGAAGCGCGCGTAGACCTCGGGTGCGACGGACCAGCGCATCGCCGTGTCGGTGCCGATGGCGCCGGCCTCGCCGCCGACCGTCCACACGAGGTCGAACGTCTCGTCCTCGAGGCGGTCCACGAACCGGTCGATCTTGCGGTCCAGCAACGGTGTCATGTCGGCGGCGAAAGGCGCCGTGGCGACGGACTCGTAGCCTGCCTCGGCCAGATAGTGCTCCGTCACCAGCAGGAAGAGCTCGTCACCGAAGTTGTCCCGCTCGTAGGCACCGACGAGCAGGGCGCGCTTGTGGGGCGCCGGCACTTCCGTGTGGGGGGCGACCATCGGCTCCTCCTTGGAGAACCGTGCGACACACGTCGCACGGCAGACTGAGAGTGGAGAGTGACTCGCTCACCTGGGCGGCGTCGATGCCCGGCGTGCGTGACGGGACCGCCGGTGAGCGTCGTGCTGGAGTCGAGGCCCACCGGAAGACCGGCAGCCATCAGGCTGTCCGGCCTCGCGGCGGACCTCGATGTCGCCCAACGTTACCGTCTCCGAGTGTTCGTGGCCGCCAGCCTCACCGCCCTCTAGGCTTTCGCCCATGTCCACCGAAGGCGGCACCAAGGCGATCGTCGCGGCGTTGGCCGCGAACCTCGGCATCGCGGTCACGAAGTTCGTCGCGTACCTGCTCACCCACTCGTCGTCCATGCTGGCCGAGTCGGTGCACTCGCTCGCCGACTCCGGCAACCAGCTCCTGCTCCTGCTCGGCGGGAAGCGCGCGCGCAAGGCGGCGGACGAGGCCCATCCCTTCGGCTACGGCCGCGAGCGCTACCTCTACGCGTTCATCGTGTCGATCGTCCTGTTCACGCTCGGCGGGCTCTTCGCCCTGTACGAGGCGTGGCACAAGTTCGAGGACCCGCACCCGATCGACTCGTGGCAGTGGGTGCCCGTGGCGGTCCTCCTCGCGGCGATCGCGATGGAGGGGACGTCGTTCCGCACCGCGCTGCGCGAGTCGAAGCATGCGCGCGGCACGAGGTCGGTCTTCCGGTACATCCGGGAGGCCAAGGCCCCCGAGCTGCCCGTCGTGCTGCTCGAGGACTTCGGGGCGCTGGTCGGCCTGGTGTTCGCGCTGTTCGGCGTCGGTATGACGCTCGCGACCGACGACGGCCGATGGGACGCGATCGGGTCGGGCGCGATCGGCGTGCTGCTGGTCGTCATCGCCGTCGTGCTCGCGCTCGAGACGCGCTCGATGCTCCTGGGCGAGGCGGCCGCGCCGGGGGACGTGGCGGCCATCAGGGCGGCGCTCGTCGGCGACGGCGTCCCGTCCGTGATCCACCTGCGCACCCTCCACCTCGGCCCGGAGGAGCTGTTGGTGGCCGCGAAGGTCGAGGTCTCGTCCGCCGAGACGGCCGCCGAGATCGAGCGGGCCATCGACGACGCGGAGGCCCGCGTGCGGGCAGCCGTCCCGATCGCGCGGACGATCTACCTGGAGCCGGACCTGCGGCGCTGACGGTGCGTCCCGGGACGGCCCTGCGCGGCACGGCCGTTCGTTCCGTGGCGCCTCCGAACGAATGTGGCTGCCGGAGGCTACACTGACTCGCGCGTCCTTCCTGAGTTGGACCTGTGACGGCTGGGGGGCAGGGGCGCTTGATGACGAGCGATGAGGGACTGTGATGGGCGTGCGTACCGCTGCGGCGGCTCATCTGTCGATCCGCTCGCGCCTCCAGATCTCGAGGCTGATGCACGGCCAGCTGCGCTGGCAGCGGTCCGCCGTGGCAGCTGCCCGCTCGTTGCGCGAGCGCAAGGTGCCGGACGGCTTCCTCGTGACCGGGACGCTGCGCGCTCCGGTGCTCGGCCGTGTCGTGACGGAGTTCGACTCGTGGGCCGTGCGCCGCCGGACCGCGGAGACGGTCGTCGCGGCCCTCCGCGAGGACGACGTCCCGTTCGCCCTCCTCGGCGATGCGCCCGTCCGCGTGGTGGTGCCCCGGGAGGAGGCGGCGCGCCTCGCCGACGCGCTCGCTCGCGTCGCAGGTCCCGAGTGGACCGCGGTACCGCCGTCCGGCGTCCCCAGGCCGCTGTCACGCTGGTTGAGGGACGGTGCCCCCGGCACCGCCGTGTCGGTCTACCGGACCCTCGTCTCGGCCGACGGGGTGGAGCTCGGGAGTGCGGCCGAGGCCGTCGAGATCGAGCTGTGGTCGAGGATCACCGACGAGTCCACGCGCTGTCCCGACGGCGGCTGCTACGAGCGCGGCACGCTCGTCGCTCCCCGCTACAACGGGCTCGCGGCGTACCTCACGCCGGCCAGCTGGGCTGCCGCCCAGCGGCGCGGCGGCCGTAACCTCATGACTCATCTGAGCCTCACGGCGGTCGACGAGCCGATCGACGTGGTCTACACGTGGGTCGACGGCACGGATCCGGCCTGGCAGGCCGCTCGAGCGCGCGCGGAGTCCGAGCTGACGGACGGTTCCGTGAACCCGAACGCCGTGAGCAGCTCGCGGTTCCTCGGCCACGACGAGCTCCGCTACTCCCTGCGGTCGATCGAGATGTTCGCCAGCTGGGTGCGGAAGATCCACGTCGTCACGTGCGGTCAGGTGCCGTCGTGGCTCGACCTGTCCCACCCCCGGGTGTCGGTGGTCGACCACCGGGAGATCTTCACCGACACGTCAGCGCTGCCGGTCTTCAACTCGCACGCCATCGAGTCGCAGCTCCACCACATCCCCGGCCTCGCGGACAGGTATCTCTATCTGAACGACGACGTCTTCTTCGGCCGGCCCGTCTCGCCCGAGCTGTTCTTCGAGGGGAACGGTCTCTCGCGGTTCTTCGTGTCGCGGGCGCTCCTGGAGCTCGGTCCGCCGTCGGTCCGGGACCTCCCGGTGATGTCTGCCGCCAAGCACAACCGCGAGCTCGTCGAGGACCTCAGCGGACGCACGCTCACCCACAAGGTGAAGCACACGCCGCATCCGCAGCAGCGTGCGGTCCTCGAAGAGCTCGAGGACCGCTACCCGGAGGTCTTCAAGCAGCTCGTCGGGTCGAGGTTCCGTGCGCCGGACGACCACTCGGTCGCTTCCGCCCTGCACCACTGGTACGCCTACGTGACGGGGCGGGCGGTCGAGGGTGCGATCGCCTACGACTACCTCGACATGGCCAGCGACGAGGCGGTCCTCACGCTCAACCGGATCTCGCGCGCGCGCGACTTCGACGTGTTCTGCCTCAACGACACCAACCTGACGGACGAGACGCGCGCGGCACGGTCGCAGATGATCCAGCAGATGTTGCGCGAGTACTTCCCCGTGCCCTCGTCGTTCGAGCTGGACGCCTGCTGAACGCCTTTCGGGGTGCCCCGCCGGCACGCCGAACGCGGCGCGAACTCGGGGAATCGTCCGGACAGCAAAGACGGGACGGACGCTGTTCGGGCGTCCTCTATGCTCGTCACCGGCCAAACGGGGGTTCCACAACCCCTGTGATGAGGAGGTATGCGGACGTGCGAGACCTGGGTGACGTGCCGGCGGCGGTGGGCCGCCGTCTGAGTCGCTACGCGACGGGCGCGCGGGCGCGACTCGCGCGTTCGGCCGTCCGTGGACGTGCGCCCCGTGTCGTCCTCCGGGGTCTCGTCGATGCCCAGCTCCTGGAGCTCAGTGAGCGTTGTCCTGGCGCGACCCTGACGCTCTACCGCGGGCGGCAGGTGCTCTCCACGAGCGACGCGGCGGCCAATCCGTGGCGGCTCTCAGCGCGGGCCGCCGACCAGGTCCGGGAGGGGCTCGACAAGGCGGGCGTGCCGTTCTTCGCGACCAACCTCCCGAGGACCCAGGTCACGCGATGGGCCGTACGTCGAGCGGACCTGCCGAGGATCGCCGACGCGTTCCGCGACACCCTCGGCGAGCTCGGTTTCTACTACGCGCCTCGCGGCCTGGAACGCCGGTCACGGCTGGTCGTCGGGGGGCTCACCGATGACGAGCTGGAGAACATCCGCCGCCTCACCGTGTTCCAGTACGTCCGGTGCGAGACGACGGGACGGCTCTACGGCCCACCGCAGGGTTCCGACATCTCCGTCTGGGACGAGGACGAGGAGGGCAACCTGGTCTCGGCGAACCGGGACGACATCGTCCAGGAGATCGACGGTTCCACCCCGATCTCTGTCGTCACGAGCACGCGGTGGGACGGCGGGAGCGAGCCCAGGCTCGCAGCAGGCGACCGCGACGCCTTTGCGATCGACTTCCCGGTCGACGCGGTCTACCTGTGGGTCGACGACTCCGATCCGCGCTGGCGGGAGAAGCGCGAGGGCGTACGTCGTGCGCTCGGCATGGAGCCGTCGCCCGCGGTGGCGGACGACACCGTCGCCTCGCACCGGTTCCGCGACCGCGGGGAGCTGCGCGCCTCGATGCGTTCGCTCGAGATGTACGCACCGTGGATCCGCAACGTCTACCTCGTCACGGACGAGCAGCGCCCCGCCTGGCTGGACGACACCCATGGGCGCGTCAAGGTCGTCGACCACCGCGAGATCTTCTCGGACCCGAGCGTCCTCCCGTCGTACAACTCCCACGCGATCAGCTCCCAGATCCACCGGATCCCCGGCCTCGCGGACCACTACCTGCTGATGAACGACGACGTCATGTTCAACCGCGCCGTGACGCCGTACACCTTCTTCACCTCGCTCGGGCAGCTCAAGATCAACTTCTCGCGGAGCCGGCGTCCCGATCTTCCGCGGGAGAAGCAGACCTCCCTCGAGCTCGCCCGGACCAACTCCGCGGAGCTGCTGGAGCGCGACCACGGTCGCCGTGCCTCGTCGCTCTTCGGTCACGTGCCGGTGCCCCAGCGCAAGGACGTGGCGTTCGAGATCGAGGAGCGGTACCGCGACGAGATCCGGCGGACGATCGAGAGCCAGTTCAGGGCGCCGACGGACGTGGTCGTGAGCTCGTGGCTCCACCTGTACACCGCGCTCTTCACGGGCCGCGGCGTTCGAGGCTCGGTCCGGTTCGGCTATTTCAACATCGGGAACCCGGTCGTCCGCCAGAAGATGGAGCGCCTCTCGTACGTGCGAGAGTTCCAGGTCATCTGTCTCAACGACGTCCCGCCCCCCGGTGGCGAGGACGATGCCGACCCCGAATGGTTGGCCGAGTGGCTCGAGAAGGTCTACCCGATCCGTGCGGACTTCGAGCGCGACGCGGCCTGAACCGGAGGGCTACGCGGCTGTCGTCCCCGCGTACCGCCCGGCGACCTGGGCGACGGCGGCCATGGTGAGCTCGGGGGGGTACAGGAGCGTCGGGTTGGCAGCCGCCTTGGCCACCGCGAACGTCCCGCGCTCCAGTCCGGCCTGCTCGGCGATGCGGCGGGGGATCGGGCGGTCGTACGGCTGGTTCAGGGTCCACGGGGCCATGCCGGGCAGCCGCGTGATCCGCCGGATCGGCTGAGGAAAGCGCGCCCCGATCGCGGGCACCGGTACGAAGGCGTAGCCGACCCGGAGCCGGAACTCCGTGAAGCTCTTCCCGTACACGACGCGCACCGGGAGACCGGGCGGCAGGCTGGAGTTCCTCCTCCAGACGGAGTCGCCCATCGCGCCGCTCAGCATGATGCGGTTCTCGAGGTGCGTCTCCATCGTGGCGAGCATGACGTCGTCGCCCAGACCTGCCGTCGCCAGGAACTCGGCGTAGGGGTCGAGCTGGTCCGCACCGACGTCGAGGCTGAGCGTCTCGATCGGCTCGGTACCCATGAGGTGATGGGTGAGATGCACGCTCATACCGAGCGCGGCTCCGATCGGTGCCCCTGAGTCGTAGGTTCCGCGCACCGTCAGGTCCTGGGTGACGGCTTCCTTGTAGCCGAGCTCGTTGGCGAGCACGGCCGTCGCCGTCGAGTCGTAGCCGCTCGAGAGGGGGGTGATGGGGACGAGCGGTGTGGCGCGTCCCGGGTCGCTCCCGTTGGCGGCAAGGCGCTCGATGGTGCGAGAGAGGAAGGCCCGGTACCCGGTGAAGGTGCGGAAGTACTCCGACGAGGGCGTCGGGACCACCTTGATCGTCCCGTTCACGACCATGAAGTTGTGGAACATCATGCGGTAGAAGGCGTGGCGGCCGTCCCGTGCGACCAGAGGCTCGTAGAGATCGACGCCCAGGGCGGTGGCTACGTCCGTACTCGTGCGGAGGTCGGCGAACACCCGCCGGGCGAACGGGTGCTCGGGCTCGATGCCCGCTCCGACGAGCGCGTACACCGCGCTGTTCGACACGTGCGCGGCCGACGTCTCCTGGTCGACGACGACGTAGAGGTGCTCCCAGCAGTGCTTCGGAGGAACGAAGACGACGTATCGCCCCGTCCGTGCGCCCGACCCGAACGCGAACTCCGTCCGGTGCACCCGGCCGGCGGCGAAGTCGCCGTCCCAGACGCCCTCGAAGACGAACCCGTCGCCGCTCTCGACTCCCGAGCCGATCCGGAAGCGGTGCTCGTCGCCCTCGACCGTGCAACCCCATGCCAGGCGTGGGAGCGAGTCGTCCACGGCGACGGTGGCCTGCGCGGGGGCTGTCCGCGGGGGCGTGCCCAGGGAGGCCTGCATCGCGTGGTGGAGCACGGTGGCGCCGACATGGTGGTCGGAGAGCGACGGCGACGCGTAGAGGGAGTGCACGGCGTCGACGACGGGCGCGGTCATGGGACTCCTTTGGCTGAATGGGCGCTGTGCGCCAGTGTAGAGTCCGCCGTCGAGTATCCTGCCATGGCGTCGCATCCAGGCGCCCAGTGAGACGGACGGCCTCGCTGCAACCCGGAAGGCACCTTTGTGAACGATCTGCTGTACGTGAACGGCGGGACACCGCTCGACGGCACCATCACGGTGCGGGGAGCGAAGAACTTCGTCTCGAAGGCGATGGTGGCCTCTCTCCTCGGTGAGTCGTCCAGCGTGCTTCGCAACGTGCCGCAGATCCGCGACGTCGGCGTCGTGACGGGTCTTCTCGAGCTGCACGGCGTGACGGTCAAGTCGGACCCCGACGCGGGGATCCTGGACCTCGATCCGTCGAACGTAGAGCTCGCGCACGTGGCCGACATCGACGCGCACGCCGGTGCCAGCCGCATCCCCATCCTCTTCTGCGGCCCCCTGCTGCACCGGCTGGGTGAGGCTTTCATCCCCGACCTCGGCGGGTGCCGGATCGGCGACCGGCCGATCAACTACCACCTCGACATCCTCCGGCAGTTCGGAGCGGTCGTGGAGAAGGCCCCGAACGGGATCCACCTGCGCGCGCCGCGTCGCCTGCAGGGGACGAAGGTCGCGCTGCCCTATCCGTCGGTCGGTGCGACCGAGCAGCTCCTGCTGACCGCCGTGCGCGCCGAGGGCCTCACGGAGCTCTCCAACGCGGCCATCGAGCCGGAGATCATGGACCTGATCGCGGTCCTGCAGAAGATGGGCGCGATCATCTCCGTGGACACGGACCGCGTGATCCGGATCGAGGGCGTCGACCGTCTCGACGGCTACGACCACACCGCGCTCAACGACCGGATCGAGACGGCGTCGTGGGCGTCCGCGGCGCTCGCCACGGGCGGCGCGGTGACCGTCAAGGGTGCGACGCAGCCCGAGATGATGACCTTCCTCAACACCTTCCGGAAGGTCGGCGGCAAGTTCGACGTCCAGCAGGACGGCATCAGGTTCTGGCACCCCGGGGGAGACCTGAGCTCGATCGTCCTCGAGACCGACGTTCACCCGGGCTTCATGACCGACTGGCAGCAGCCTCTCGTCGTCGCGCTCACGCAGGCCAAGGGTCTGTCGATCGTCCACGAGACCGTGTACGAGAACCGCTTCGGCTTCACCGACGCCCTGCGCAAGATGGGCGCCACGATCCAGGTCTACCGCGAGTGCCTGGGCGGGCGCGACTGCCGCTTCGGCCAGCGCAACTTCCACCACTCAGCCGTGGTGTCGGGCCCGACGCCGCTGAGCGCCGCCGACATCGAGGTTCCGGATCTCCGGGGCGGGTTCTCCCACCTGATCGCCGCCCTGGCGGCGAAGGGTCGATCGACGGTCCGAGGGATCAGCCTGATCGACCGTGGGTACGAGGCCTTCCAGGACAAGCTCGTGGCGCTCGGCGCGGATGTCTCCCGCGACTGAGCGAGCGACGACTGCGGCGGCACGTCCCTCGACGTCTCGAGACGGGATGCTCGGTCGAGCGCCCTCGCTCGCCGACCTGACGACGCTCCGCGTCGGCGGCCCGGTCCAGAGCTACGTCGAGGTCTCCTCCGAGTCGGAGCTGATCGACGCGGTCCGTGAGGCGGACGCGTCACGGGTTCCGCTGCTCGTCATGGGTGGCGGGTCGAACCTTCTCGTTGCGGACGAAGGCTTCGCCGGCATCGTCGTCCGAGACGGCCGACACGACCTCGAGAGGCTCACCGACGTCCCCGGAACCGTCGGGGTTCGGGTGACCGCGGGGCACGACTGGGACCGGCTCGTCGAGGAGTCGGTGGAGAACGGTTGGGCAGGTGCCGAGGCGCTCTCGGGCATCCCGGGCACCGCAGGGGCAGCGCCGGTCCAGAACATCGGCGCCTATGGTTCCGAGGTGGCCCGGGTGGTGCAGTCCGTGCGTTGCTGGGATCGTGCCGAAGCCAGGGTCCGGACGCTGACGGCCGCCGAGCTCACGTTCGGCTACCGCACCTCGTTGCTCAAGAGAAGCATGTCGTCCGACGGCGATGGCCCGTCGTCGCACCCCACTCCCCGCTACGTCGTGCTCGACGTCGATCTGCGGATGCAGACCGGGGAGCTCTCGCTCCCGGTCGCGTACTCGGAGCTTGCTCGGCAGCTCGGCGTGGAGGTCGGTGACCGTGTCCCGGTCGCTCGGGTGCGTGCCGCCGTCCTCGAGCTGCGGGGCGGCAAGGGCATGCTCGCCGACGACGCGGGAGCCGGCGTGGCCCCGGACCACGACCGGTGGTCGGCCGGGTCGTTCTTCACGAACCCCGTGCTGTCCTCCGAGGCGGCTGAGCACCTGCCCGCCGAAGCGCCTCGTTTCGCGGCTGGGGGCGGGTCGTCCGCCGCCGTCGCGGGACGGGTCAAGACGAGCGCGGCCTGGCTGATCGAGCACGCCGGCTTCGCGAAGGGCTTCGGGACGTCGGGCGACGCCAGTGCCGCCCGCCTGTCGACGCGGCACACGCTGGCGCTCACGAACCGGGGCTCCGCGACGGCCGCGGACGTCGTCGAGCTGGCCAGGACCGTTCGGGACGGCGTCCGCGACCGTTTCGGGGTCGCGCTCGAGCCGGAGCCGGTCCTCGTGGGAGTCGCGCTGTAGCGACGGTCGGTCGGGCCTGGAGCCGGCTCAGCACGTGTCGCGGGGCCGCCGACTCGCCGGTGCCGGCCCCCTGTCCTCACTGCCCGAGACGGTCGGCCGAGTCGAGCCGGTCGACGGCAGCAGGGGCGTGCGGTGCCGCAGTCAACCGGTGGCGCACCGCCGACCACAGCAGGTTCCCCAGCACGAGCGCCGCGACTGCGGCCGCGACCACCCACCCCACGGGCACCCCGACGAGGCGGAGCCCGGAGGCGAGGAGAAGGATCGCGAGCGCCCGCCGGATGATCCCTCCGGGCGCGCGGCTCGAGACACGCGCCCCGAACCAGGCGCCGGGGACGGCCCCCACGAGCAGCGACGTCGTCAGCCCGAGCGAGAAGTCGCCGTACAGGAGGTGCCCCAGGGAGGCCGCGGCGACGAGCGGCACGGCCTGGACGAGGTCCGTCCCGACGACCTGGGACGCCTTGAGCGCCGGGTACAGGAGCAGCAGGATCACGATGACGATCGAGCCGGCGCCTACCGACGTCATGCCGACGAGCAGGCCGGCGACCGCGCCGAGCGCGACGGTCGGAAGGGGGCGCACGACGACGTCGGGCGCGGACGGCTGGGCCGGGCCCTCGCCGAGCGGCGAGCGGCGTCGGGTCATCTGGAGCACGGCGCGCACCACGAGCCCGGCGGACGCGATCAGCAGGGCGACGCCGAGCACGACCTTCACGGCATCGTCGAACCCGTCGCCCAGCGGCAGCACGCGCAGCAGCAGGACGCCGGAGAAGGCGGCGGGGACGGAGCTCAGGCACAGCCAGCCCACGAGGCGGAGGTTCACGGTGCGGCGGCGCAGGTGCACGACGGCGCCGGCGGGCTTCATGAACAGGCTCGCGACGACGTCGCTGGACACCGCCATGAGCGGGTCGACCTTGAACACGAAGACCAGCATGGGCGTCATGAGGGCGCCGCCGCCCATGCCGGTGAGCCCTACGACGAAGCCCACGAGCAGCCCCCCGAGCACGAGGGCCGGGTCGATGCTCACGGCCCCTCGCGGCGGGTGGTCGGGGGACGGCGGCGCGCGTCGGCGGCCGGGCCGGAGGGCATCCCGCGATGCTAGGGCCGAGGCGGCCGCACCGTGGACGCACGCTCCGCATCGTGAGACAACGCAACGAGCCGTTGGCCTCACACCGGCGGTCTTCAGCGTGTGAGACGTCACGGCGCCCTGCGGTGCGTTCTGGCTATGGTGTCCGGGGCATCCGTCTGTGCGCACCGGTGCGGGAGAGGCGAGGAGTGCCCGGTCATCGACGCGACCGTGCGGCCGCGAGGAGGAGTGAACACGTGACGGTCATCGACG
>Ga0182740_1000716_pt1 | contig 29473 bp, 27 predicted proteins | sample eDN5th37CKraftBY_FD_128872 | JGI IMG/M metagenome (GOLD analysis project Ga0182740, IMG submission 128872) | Enriched backyard soil microbial communities from Emeryville, California, USA - eDNA 5th pass 37_C Kraft BY (version 2) (version 2) | ecosystem: Environmental > Terrestrial > Soil >...
GAGCAGATGAACCGGTTCTTCCAGGGCTTCCGCCGCGACGCGCATCCCATGGCGGTAATGACCGGCTGCGTCGGTGCGCTTGCCGCATTCTATCACGACTCGACCGACATCTCCGATCCGCATCAGCGCATGGTCGCCTCGATCCGCATGATCGCGAAGATGCCGACGCTGGCGGCGATGGCCTACAAATACACCATCGGCCAGCCCTTCGTTTATCCGAAGAACGACCTCGACTACGCCTCCAACTTCCTGAACATGTGCTTCGCCGTGCCGGCGGAAGAGTACAAGGTGAACCCGGTGCTGGCGCGCGCCATGGACCGCATCTTCATCCTCCATGCCGACCATGAGCAGAACGCCTCGACCTCCACGGTGCGTCTTGCCGGTTCATCCGGCGCGAATCCCTTCGCCTGCATCGCGGCCGGCATCGCCTGCCTCTGGGGTCCGGCCCATGGCGGCGCCAACGAAGCCGCGCTGAAGATGCTGGAGGAGATCGGCTCGGTCGACCGCATTCCCGAATATATCAAGCGCGCGAAGGACCGGGACGATCCGTTCCGCCTCATGGGCTTCGGCCATCGCGTCTACAAGAATTACGATCCGCGCGCCCGGATCATGCAGCAGACCTGCCACGAGGTGCTGAAGGAAGTCGGCGTCAAGGACGATCCGCTGCTCGAAGTCGCCATGGAGTTGGAGCGCATCGCGCTGCACGACGAGTATTTCATCGAGAAGAAGCTCTATCCGAACGTGGACTTCTATTCGGGCATCACCCTCAAGGCGATGGGCTTCCCGACCACGATGTTCACCGTGCTGTTCGCGCTGGCTCGCACCGTCGGCTGGATCGCCCAGTGGAAGGAAATGATCGAGGACCCGAAGCAGAAGATCGGCCGGCCGCGCCAGCTCTTCATCGGCTCGCCCCAGCGCGACTATCAGCCGATCTCCCGCCGCAAGTAAGCCGGCCGGATATTCTTGGAATCAAAAGGGCGCGGTTTCCGCGCCCTTTTCGTTTGCCCTTCAGCGAAGCCATATGAGGGATGCTCTCGCGGCCGGAAACGCCCGCCACGGCCTCGCCGCCGAACCGGCTCACGCCGGAGTGACGGCGGTTCGTCTGCCGCTCCGGGCATAGGACAGCACGATCCGGGCGGCCTCGTCGCTCGGCCGGAATTCCCCGATCTTCATGATGCCGTCGAGCCGCGCGAAGGCGTCGAGCTGCCGGGTGCGCTCCGGCGTTTCGGTCAGCAGGGGCGCAAGCGCGGCGGCGAGACTGGCGGCGGTGCAGTCCTCCTGGAGGAATTCCGGCACGACATTCTCGCCGATGACGAGATTGGCGAGGATCACCGAGGGGCTTTTCACCAACCGCCGGGCGACGAAGGCTTCGAGCGCGGATACCCGGTAGGCGGCGACGGTCGGGATTCCGGCCAGCGCCAGTTCCAGCGTCACGGTGCCCGATGCCGCAAGCGCGGCCCGCGCCACCCTGAACGCGGCGCGCTTCTCATCCTCGCCGATGGCGATCCGCGGCCGTATCGGCCAGTTCGCGACGAGCGCCCCGATCCTGTCCGCGAGATGCGGCAGGGTCGGCAAAACGAAATCCGGTGAAGTTACCCCGCGCCCGGCGAGGCGCGCGACGGTCTCCCCGAACACTGGGCCGAGGGCGGCGATCTCGCTGGAGCGGCTTCCTGGCAGCAGGAGCACCACCGGCGGCTCGGCCTGCCGCCGCGCCTGCTCCGCCATGGATGGGCGCAAGGTATCGACCTGCTCGCTCAGCGGATGGCCGACATAGCTGCATGGCGGCCCGCCGAGTCGCCGATGCACATCGACCTCAAACGGCAGCAGCGCCAGCACATGATCGACATAGCGGCGCATGGCCTTCGCCCGCCACGGCCGCCAGGCCCAGACCGAGGGCGAGACATAATCTACAATGGGAATATTCTGAGAGAGGTGCCTGACTTTTCTTGCAATTCTATGGGTGAATTCAGGGCTATCGATAATGACGAGCGCGTCAGGGCATTTTTGAGAAATAACTTGAGATACATATGATATATGTCGAAGAATTTTCTTCAAACTTTTGAATATATTGGAAAATCCAACGATCGATACATCTTCCATGGAGATCAGGCTGCGCACGCCCCGGGCCGCCATGGCGGCACCTCCGACGCCGCTGAACTGCACCTCGTTCCCGGCGTCGGCGCGGATCGCATCGATCAGCGCAGCCCCCAGATGGTCACCGGAAGCTTCGCCGGCCACGATGAAAATACGCAGCGGATCGTGTGGGGATTCCTGTCCGGTCCCGGCGGTCATGGGTCTGGTCCGTTCTGCTCCGGATCCCACCCGGTGACGAAGATGCCAAGCCGGTCAGCGCTTTCCACGAGCGCTTCCATCTCCGCCACGAGGCTGGAGCCTGCGGCAACCGCAAGCCCGGCGAGGCCGGCCCGGGCGACGCCCTCCACGGTGTCGGGGCCGATGGTCGGCAGGTCGATCCTTCTGTCCTGATGGGGCTTGGGCGCCTTGACCAGCACGCCCTGCCCGGCCCGCGTGGGAACGCGCCGGTGACCCCGCAGGTCCGCAACCCGCTGCAACATGAGGTCCGTGCCTTCCGCCGCCTCGACGGCCAGCACATAGTCGCGGGCGACGACCACCGCCTGCCCGACGTCATACGGCCCCATCGCCGCCAGCAGCCCGAGCCCGCGGCGGATATCCGCCATGTCGTCTTCCGTCGGCTGAACCCGCCCGAGCGGACCCGCCGGCATCAGGATATCCGGCGCCACCTCATGAGAAGCGAGGAGCCGGAACCCGTCCTCCTCCATGACTCGCGCCACGGCGGAGAGCAGATGATCGTCGCCTCCCCGCAGCGCGGCGACGAACCGCGGGATCAGCGACACAGTGGCGAGATCGAAGCTGAGCTGGGACAGCGAGGGCCGCAGCACGGAGCCGATGAGGACCACCTCGCGGCAGCCCTCCGCCCGTGCGAAACGGCGGAAGCTGCCGTATTGCGTCACTGTTCCCCACACATGGGGATGGCGTTCCACCAGCGCAGGATCGGCAAAGCCCTTGAGGGCGAAAATGGCGACCGCCCGTCCCCGGCGCGTGACGGCCTCGACCACCGCCCGGGGCAGGCTGCCACCGCCGCAGATGACGGCGAGCGGTGTGTGTTCGACCAGGCCACCGGACGTGCTGTCCTGCGCGGTCCGGATCATCTCACTCTGCCTTCGAGCCGTCGCGATGCGGCATGCACAATGCACGGTCGCGGGCCTGGCCAATGAAATCGAGCACGCGGGCGACCAGCTCATCCTGTCCGAAGCGCTCGCGCGCCAGATCCCTGCGGCGCGCAAAGGTGTCCTGTTCATGGTCGAACAGCAGCCGGTAGGCTCCGCGCAGGGCGTGGATGCTGTCACGGCTCACCTTCCGGCGCTTGAGGCCAACGAGATTCAGGCCCGCGAGGCTGGCCAGCGAGCCCGCCGCCAGACCGAAGGGAATGACGTCCGAGCGCACGCCGGTGACGCCGGCGATCATCGCGCCCTCCCCGATATGGGTGAACTGATGCACGGCCGACAGGCCGCCGATGAAGGTGCGCGCGCCGATCACGCAATGCCCGCCCAGTGTGGCGCAATTCGCGAAGATCACATCGTCGCCGACGATGCAGTCATGGGCGACATGGGCGTTGGCCATCAGAAAGCAGCGGTCGCCGACAACGGTTTCGCCGTGCCCATCCGCCGTTCCGATATTCATCGTCACACCTTCGCGGATGTCGCAATCCGTGCCGATGGTTAGCCGCGTCGGCTCGCCATGATAATGCACCGACTGCGGCGGCGCGCCGAGTGAGGCAAAGGGCGCGACGACGGTGCGGGCACCGATGGCGGTGTGGCCCTGGATGCTCACATGGGACTTCAGCACGCAGCCATCGCCGATGGTGACATGCGGCCCGACCACGCAGAACGGGCCGATGCTGACATCCTGCCCGATCCGCGCGCCGTCCTCGATCCTCGCCGTGGGGTCAATCGCCATGGGTTCTCACATATCGGCGATCACGGCGCCGACTTCGGCCTCGGCCACTGTCTGGCCGTTGACCTTCGCCTCGCCGCGGAACCACCACATCATCTTGCGACGGTTCAGCTTGGTCATATGGTATTCGACCGTGTCGCCGGGCACGACCAGCTTGCGGAACTTGGCCTTGTCGATGGTGATGAAATACACCGCGCGCGGGCGGTCTGCATTCTTTTCAAGAGCCCGCAGGCAGAGAACACCGGCCGTCTGCGCCATGCCCTCGATGAGCAGGACACCCGGAAACACCGGATTGCCCGGAAAGTGGCCCTGAAACTGCGGCTCGTTGGCTGTCACATTCTTGATGCCGATGGCCTTCTCGTCGTCCTTCATGCCGACGATGCGATCCACCAGCAGGAACGGGTAGCGGTGAGGCAGCGCCTTCAGGATTTCCGCGATATCGGCGGACTGGAGAATTTCTCCGGTTTGCTCATCCATCGGAGTGTCCTTCTTCACCTGATCGTTTCTTGTCCTGATCCGCGGCGCCTGCGTTGTCGCCCCTGGCCAGCCGCTCCAGCGCGATGATCTCACGGAACCAGAGCTTGGCCGGCTTGGCCGGGCTTCCGCCCCAGCGCGCCCGGGGGGGCACGTCGTCCTTGATGGTGCTGGTCGCCGCGATCTGCGCGCCCTCGCCCACCGTGACGTGATTGTTGATGCCGACCCGGGCACCGAGCACGACAAAATCCTGCAACGTCACGCTGCCCGAAATACCGGTTTGGGCCACGATCACGCAGTGGCGGCCGATCGTGACGTTGTGGCCGATCTGCACCAGGTTGTCGATCTTGCTGCCCTCGCCGATGATCGTGTCGCGGTTGGCGCCGCGATCGATCGTCGTGCCCGCGCCGATCTCGACATCATTCTGGATGATGACGCGGCCGATCTGCGGCACTTTCAGATGCGTCGCGCCCATGACATAGCCGAAGCCGTCCTGGCCGATATGGACGCCGGGATGGATCACCACCCGGTCCCCGATCAGAGCATGACTGATGGTCGCATTCGCGCCGATGGCGCAATCCCGGCCAATGCGCACGCCCGGGCCCACCACGGCTCCCGCAGCGATCCGGCTGCCGGCGCCGATCTCCGCGTCGGCCCCGACGATTGCGCCGGGCTCGACCCAGACGTCGGCCTCCAGGCGGGCGGAGGGATGTATGTTGCCCGCCAGAGACGGCGCCGCGCCAGCTTCGTACATGGAGGACGGCCGCAGCGCATTGGGAAACAGCGCCCGCGAGAGCGTGACGAAGGCGCGATAAGGGTCTCGCACCTCGACCGTGACAATACGTTCCGGAATCCGCTCCATCAGCCGGGCGGACGCGAAACACAACCCCGCACGGCTGTGCGTCAGGTCGGCCGCATAACGGACGTTGTCGAAGAAAGTAGCGTCTCCCGGGCCCGCGCGGTCGAGCGCGGCGATGCCTGTGATAGGCCGGGCGGCCGCCTGTCCCGAAGCACCCGGGCGCAACTTGCCCTCGGTGAGCGAAGCGATCTCGCTCACCGTCAGGCCGTCCGCTGCCTTGAAGAACATCGAGTCGGTCATGCCATATGGCCGTGGACCGGCCCGCCATATGAATGGACCGTGAACCATGGCGATGGTTCACGGTCCTGAAAATCAGCCACGGGTCGCATCAGGCTCCCGCGACGCCGTCTTTGCCAAGCCTCAGAACTTGGTGCCGCCCCCGAACCGGAATTCCTGAACCCGGTCGTAGCTCTCTTTGGTCAGCGGGATCGCATAGTCGAACCGCAGCGGACCGAACGGCGAGTCCCACACCAGACCGGCACCGACCGAGGAGCGGATCTTGTTGGAGTCGGCGACGTTCAGCGTCTCGCCGGTCCGCGCCCAGGAGGCCGGACCGCGGTAGTCATAGACCGAGCCGGCGTCGGCGAAGACGGCGAACTTGATGCCGAAGTCACGCGGCGCGAAGAACAGCGGCGTCTGGACCTCGACGCTCGCGCCCCAATAGGCCGTGCCGCCCAGCGCGTCGCCGGTCGTTCCCGGCGTCAGGTCGCGCGGGCCGATGCCGGACGGCGCGAAGCCGCGAACCAGCGACGGACCCATTTGGAAGTGGTCGAGCATGCGGAGCTGCTGGTTGCCCCAGGCAGCGATGTGACCGGCCTGAACCTTCGCGACGCCGACAAAGTCCGGCATGATCTCGTGATAGCGGCGGACCTCGCCCGTGGTGCGGATGAAGTTCACGTCGCCACCGACACCGGCGAAGTCCTGACGCAGTTCGGCGGACCAGCCGGAGGTCGGGTTCCGGTTGTTGTCGAGCGTGTTGTAGGCGAGCGTATAGCCGACCAGCGAGGTGAAGATAGGACCGTTCGCGATCGCCATGCGGATCGGCAGCGAGGCTTCACCGTCGGCATAGCAGGCCGGAGCCGGAAGGATCGGTCCCCAGGTCGGATCGATATTACAGTTGTTCAGAACCTCCGGCAGCTTGATTTCCTGCTGATAGCCCGAATAGCGCAGTTGCAGGCTCAGGTCCTCGCGCAGCGAGAAGCCGAGGCGGACGTTTCCGCCGATGGTGCGGCTGTCATAGGAGACGTAGTTGGACGCCAGATTCTGCTTCACGAACAGATCGAGCCCCAGCGCGACGCGATAGCCCAGCAGATACGGCTCGACGAATGAGACGTCGAAACCGCGGGTCCGCTGGCCGAACTGCGCCGCGATCTTGGCATACTGGCCACGACCGAGCAGGTTACGTTCGGCGACGCTGACTTCGCCGATGATGCCGTCCGCGGTCGAGTAGCCGGCCGAGATCGAGAACTCGCCCGTGGACATTTCCTCGACGGCGACGTTGATGATCACGCGGTCCGGCGCGGAGCCAGGCTCGTCCGTGATCTTCACGTCCTTGAAGAAGTTCAGGTTCTTCAGGCGGCGCTCGGCGCGGGCGATCAGGGCGCGGTTGTACGGGTCGCCTTCGGACACGTCGAACTCGCGCCGGATCACGTAATCGCGGGTCCGGGAGTTGCCGCGGACGTTGATCCGCTCGATATAAACGCGCGCGCCCTCGTCGACCACATAGGTGAGATCGACCGAGCGGGTGGCGTCGTTCCGGTCGGCGCGCACGCGCACCGCCGCGAAGGAATAGCCCCGGCGCGCCGCCTCGATCGTCATATCCTCGACGCTCTTCTCGACGGCTTCGGAGTTGAACACGTCGCCGCGGGAGGTCCGGACCATGGAGCGCACCATGCCGGGCTCGACGCTGCGCACGTTGGACTGCACATCGACCGCGCCGACCTTGTACTGGTCGCCTTCCTCGATATGGAACGTCACCACGAAGCCGCGCCGCTCGGGATCGAACTCGCCAAGGGCGGAAACGATGCGGACGTCGATATAGCCGCGCTTGAGATAGAAGCGACGCAGCAGATCGCGGTCGGCCTCGATACGGTCGGCGTCATAGACGTCGGTCGAGCTGAGGAAGCTGAGCAGCCCGCTCTCCGAGGTCTTGATCGCGTCCTTCAGACGATAGGAAGAGAACGCCTTGTTGCCGACGAAACGGATTTCCTTGATGCCGACCTTGGCGCCTTCATTGATCTCGAAGACGAGATTGACCCGGCCGTTCGGCAGGTCGATTATCTTCGGCTCGACGGTCACCTCGTAGCGGCCGGTGCGGCGATACAGCTCGACGATACGCTGGGTGTCGGACTGGACGATAGCGCTGGACAGCGCGCCGCGCGACTTGGACTGCACCTCGGTCGAGAGCTGCTCGGCCTTCAGGCGTCTGTTGCCCTCGAAAACAACCTGATCGATGACCGCATTCTCGACCACGGTAACGACCAGGCGGCCGCCGGCGCGATTGATCCGCACATCCTGAAACAGGCCGGTGCCGTAAAGCGCCTTGAGGCCGGCATCGACCTCGATGTCGCCGAGGCGGCCGCCGGGACCCGGCCGGAAATACGAGCGGACGGTTTCCGCCTCCACGCGCCGATTGCCTTCGACGACAATCGACTGGGCCTGCGCCGGTGCTGGCGCAACCATCACCCCGCCCATCATCACGGCGAGTCCGCCGAGCAGAACGCCGGCAAAACCCAACTTCCGGAGGAACCCCACACCAAACTGCATGCGCCGCACGCCCTTAGCTATCTTTTTTAGCTCTCAGACCGACGATAATCGTCAGAATCTCCAAGCGTTTCGGTTTTACAGGATTTCCGCTCCCGTGCAACCGATGCCCTGCTGCGCTTCACCGTTCAAAGCCCGATGTTGCGCTTTCGCCACCATCATGACGACCGTAGATGAAGAATGTCGTTAAAGGTCGCAAAAATCATCAACATCAAGACCAGCGCCAGCCCGATCCGGAAACCGTATTCCTGCGCCCGTTCCGACAGCGGCCGCCCGCGCGCGGCCTCGATTCCATAGAACAGAAGATGGCCGCCATCGAGCAGCGGAACCGGAAACAGGTTCAGCAACCCGATGGAGACGGACAGCACCGCGGCCAAATGCAGCAGCGCGGCGATCCCCACGGTCGCCACCTGCCCGGAGACCTGGGCGATGCGGATCGGCCCGCCAAGCTGGTCGGCGGATTCACGGCCGGCGAAGATGCCGCCGATGTAGGAGAAGGTCCGCTCGACCACGAACCAGGTCTCCTGAACCCCGAGCCCGACCGCCGCGACGGGGCCGACCGGCTCGGTCTGCTGATCCTCGGCGGACATCGAGCGGGTGATGCCGAGCACGCCGAGACGGTGCGTGTTCCCGAAATTGTCCTTGATCTCGCGGAGCGCCGGGGTCGCCTGAAGCGTGCTGCGCGCGCCCCCCCGCTCCACCGTCACCTCCAGCGGGGTTCCGGCATTGACGCTCACCACCCGCTGCATTTCGGAAAACGTGCCGATCGCGCGGCCGTTGATGGCCACGACAACGTCTCCGGGCTGGAACCCGGCCACCGCCGCGGGGCTTTCGGCCTGAATGGTGTCCACCCGCGCGGAGGTATTCGGCTTGCCGACCACCATGAACAGGCCGGCGAAGATCGCGATCGAAAGGATGAAATTGGCGAATGGCCCGGCGGCCACGATGGCGGCCCGCGGTCCCACCGGCTGAGCCTGGAAACTGACCTTGCGCTCACTGGCCGTCATTTTCGCCAGCGCGGCCTGATCCGGCGCGCTGGCCTCGTTCTCGTCGCCGAAGAATTTCACATAGCCGCCGAGGGGGATGGCCGAGACCTTCCAGCGTGTGCCGTGGCGGTCGTTGAAACCGAGCAGCTCCGGCCCGAAACCGATCGAAAAGGTCAGGACCTTCACCCCGGCCCAGCGGGCGACGAGGAAATGGCCGAGTTCGTGGAAGAAAACGACGATGGTCAGGACGAACAGGAACGGGACGGCATAGCCGAGGAAGCCTCCGCTCAGCGCGTTCACTCCCGACAAGATGCTGGAATCCATGGCCAAACCATTCCCCGCCGCGACGCGCCCTGACCCGGGCGCAGACCCCTATCAAGACTTTACGGCATTTTCGCGCAAGGCATGCTGCGCCAGCGATCTTGCCATTTGGTCAATATCCACTGCCTCATCGGTGCTGACCGGCGCTTTCCTGAGCCCTTCCCGGGCCGCGGCCTCCAGCGTGGCTTCCACCAGCGCCGGAATCCCCATGAAATCCAGCCGGCCCTCGATGAATCCGGCGACGGCGATCTCGTTGGCGGCGTTCAGCACGGTCGGGGCGGCCCCGCCCTCCACCATCGCCGCACGGGCCAGCGCCAGCGCCGGAAAGCGCCGAGTGTCCGGGGGCTCGAAAGTGAGACTGGCCGCCGCGGCAAGGTCGAGCCGGGCGGCCGGTCCGTCGATCCGCTCCGGCCAGGCCAGGCAGTGGGCGATGGGGATGCGCATGTCCGGCGCGCCGAGCTGGGCGACCTGTGAGCCGTCCCGATATTCCACGAGACCATGAATGATGGATTGCGGATGAACCAGCACATCCAGCCGCTCCGGCGGCAGGCCGAACAGGTGATGAGCCTCGATCAGTTCGAGGCCCTTGTTCATCAGCGTGGCGGAGTCGATCGTGACCTTCGGCCCCATCGACCAGTTGGGATGCAGCAGCGCCTCCGCCAGCGTGGCGCGGGCCAGCGCCTCTCGGGTCCAGGTGCGGAACGGACCGCCCGAGGCCGTGAGGATCAGCCGCACGACATCCTCGCGCCGGCCGGCGGCCAGCGCCTGGAACAGGGCGTTGTGTTCCGAGTCCACCGGCAGGATGGTGGCGCCGGCCTCTGCCGCGCGGCGCATGAACAGCGCTCCGGCGCAGACGAGGCATTCCTTGTTGGCCAGCGCGACCATCGCGCCCCGATCCACCGCCGCCAGCGTGGCGCGCAGGCCGGACGCGCCGGCGATGGCCGCCATCACCCAGTCGGCCGGCCGGCTCGCCGCCTCGACCAGCGCGGCCTCTCCCGCAGCCGCCTCGATGCCCGTTCCGGCCAGGGCGGCCTTGAGGTCCGCATAGGCGGCAGGATCGGCGACCGCCGCGAATTTCGCGCCCAGCTCCCGGGCCAGTTCTGCCAGTGCCGCCGCGCTGCGATGGGCGGTCAGGGCCTCGACGCGGTAGCGGTCGCGATTGCGACGGACGAGATCAATCGTGCTCTGCCCAATGGAGCCGGTCGCGCCCAGGATCGTGACGCTGCGCTCCGCCACGGCCAGCCGGCCGGCCGCGGGATGGAGAAACGCGCGAGGCACACCGCCGCTCATCGGCTCACCAGACCACCAGACCCGCGCCGGGCGCCTCAAAATGCGACCGGAGCAGACCGATCAAGGCGGCGACGATGACCGCCGGCACGAAACCATCCAGCCGGTCCAGCAGCCCGCCATGGCCCGGAATGAGTTGACTTGCATCTTTGACATTGAACCGGCGCTTCAAAGCGGACTCGAAAAAGTCGCCGGCCTGGGAGACGACGGACAGCAGCACCGCCATCGCGAGCACGCCGCGCGGGTCCGGCAAGGCAAAAAAATAAACGACTGCCGCGGCGGCGCCGACTGCGGCCAGCAGCCCGCCGATGGCGCCGGACCAGGTTTTCTTGGGGCTCACGGCGGGCAGCACCTTCGGCCCGCCGATCAGCCGTCCGGCGAAATAGGCCGCGATATCCGTCGCCCATACCACGGCGAACAGCAGGATGATGGCCGCGAGGCCGTAATTCGCATCGCTGCGCAGGATGATGGTGGCGATGACCAGCGCCCCGGCATAAGCCATGCCGGTGATCATCCATCCGCGGCGGCCGGCCGGCGCGAAGACGGCGCCCGCCAGCGGGCCGATGAGAACGACGAGCACCCCGCCGACGAAACGGCCGCTGTCCGCCAGCCCCGCGCCCAGGATGATGGCGAGAATACCGATGGCGAGGATCGAACGCCGCTCCCCCGGCGCGACCAGTTCCGTCCATTCCCTCAGGATGATGATCCCGGCGAGGCCCCAGAAGATCGCGAAGGGCCAGTCTCCGTAATAGGCAACAGCGACGGCGAGCGGCGCCATCACCAGCGCCGAGACGACGCGCAGCAGCAATTCGCGGCTGAACAGCGATGGACGCGGCGCGGGTGCGGCGGGGTCGCTCACGTCACGACCCGGTCCGGGCGACGAGGCCGCCGAAGCGGCGTTCGCGGCCACGGAATTCCGTCAATGCGCCTTCCAGCGCAGCCCGGTTGAAGTCCGGCCAGTTGATCGGCAGAAACACCAACTCCGCATAGGCCGCCTGCCACAGCAGGAAATTGGACAGCCGCTGTTCCCCGCTGGTGCGGATGACGAGATCGGGATCGGGGATGTCCGGCGCGTCGAGATTGCGGCCGATGAGGTCGGCCGTGATATCGGCGGCAGCCAGACGCCCCTCCGCAACCTCCCGACCCAGCCGCTGCACCGCGCGGGCGATCTCCTGCCGGCCGCCGTAGTTGAAAGCCACCACGAGGGTCAGGCCGGTGTTCGCCCGCGTCAGGTCCTCGGCCTCGTCGAGCAGCCGGCGGATGTCGTGGTCGAGATCGGCCCGCTCGCCGATCACCCGCACCCGCACGCCGGCGGCATGAAGCTCGGCGAGATCGTGGCGGATGAAGCGCCGCAGCAGACCCATCAGATCACGGATCTCCGACGGCGGCCGCGACCAGTTTTCCGAACTGAACGAAAAGATCGTGAGATAGCCGATGCCGAGTTCACCCGCCGCGCGCACGGTCGTCCGCAGCGCCTCGACACCGCGGCGATGTCCCTCCACGCGCGGCAGCCCCCGCGCGGACGCCCAGCGGCCATTGCCGTCCATGATGACGGCCACATGGCGCGGCGGCGCGCCCTCTCCGGCGTCGCTCCGGGATATCTCGGCCTCGGCCATGGGGTGACCTCACACCGTGAGGATTTCCTTTTCCTTGTTGGCGACGATCTGGTCGATCTCCGTAATGATCGCGTCGGTGACCTTCTGCACCTCGCCATCGTGACGCTTCTGCTCATCCTCGCTCATCTGGTGATCCTTGACGAGCTTCTTGAGCGTGTCGAGACCGTCGCGCCGCACATGGCGGACGGCGACCTTCGCCGCTTCGGCATATTTGTGCGCGACCTTCACGAGTTCCTTGCGCCGCTCCTCGTTGAGTTCGGGAAGCCGCAGGCGGATCACCTGCCCCTCCGTCGCGGGGCTGAGGCCGAGATTGGAATTCACGATGGCCTTCTCGACGGCATGCACCATGGCGCGATCCCACACCTGAACGGAAATCATCCGCGGCTCCGGCACGCTGACGGTCGCGAGCTGGCCGAGCGGCATGTGCGAGCCATAGGCATCCACCTGCACGGGCTCCAGCAGGTTGCTGGAGGCGCGACCGGTCCGCAGGCCGCTCAGTTCGGTTTTGAGCGTCGACACCGCACCATTCATCCGCCGCCGGATATCTTCGATGTCGTGCGTGGGGGTCGCCATGGCTTCACTCCAGTAACGGCCCGACCCGGCGGGCACTCGAACAATGAAAGCGGGACCCGACCGCTCCCGCGGAATCACGCCCGTCGCCTATGCCTATCAGGACGCGATCCTGTCCGGAAACCGGTTCCTGCCACCGCGCGTCAGATAGCGGTCGCGCCAACGAGGGTCGAGCGTCCCCCGCCCCCGAGCACGGCGGCGATCGCCTCCCGGTCCGCGACGGAAAATACGATGATAGGCATCCCGCTTTCGCGGGCAAGCGTGAAGGCGGTGGCGTCCATCACCTTGAGATCGCGCGACACCGCCTCCTCATGGGTGAGCCGGTCGAAACGGGTGGCCGACGGGTCCGTCTTGGGGTCGGCGGTATAGACGCCGTCCACATTGGTCGCCTTGAGAACCGCATCGGCGCCAAGCTCGGCGGCGCGCAGAACGGCGGTCGTATCGGTCGTGAAGAAGGGATTGCCGGTGCCGCCCGCCAGCAGGACGATGCGCCCTTCCGCAAGCAATTCCTGCGCGCGGGTGCGGGTGAACTGCTCGCAGACTTCCGGCATCGCCAGCGCGCAGAGCGTCCGCGCCGGCTGGCCGTGGCGCTCCAGCGCCGCTTCCATGGCAAGGCAGTTCATCACCGTGGCGAGCATGCCCATGGTGTCGCCGGTCGGCCGGGAGACGCCTTGGGCGGAGACTTCCACGCCCCGGAAGATGTTGCCGCCGCCGATGACGACGGCGATCTCGACGCCCTGCCTACGGGCGGCGACGAGATCGGTGGCGATACGATCCACGGTCGGCTGGTGAAGACCGAAACCCTCGGGGCCGGCCAGCGCCTCTCCGGAAACCTTCACCACAACCCGGCGGTAGACCGGCTGCCCCATGTTGTCCGCTCCTTCGCCCGCATATCACGACAGACCGTCACGGACAGACTGTCACGACAAGGCCGCCGTGAGGCGGCCCTGCCACGCTTTCCGCCGGCGGCTGCCGCCGGCTCGTTCCGCCGGCCAGAACGGCCAGTCAGGCGGGCGTCACGCCTTGCCGCTGGCGGCAGCGACCTCGGCGGCGAAATCACTTTCGGCCTTCTCGATGCCTTCGCCAAGCGCGTAGCGAACGAAGCCCTTCACCGTGATCGGGCCGCCGACCGCCGCCTCCTGCTCCTTCAGAGCCTGAGCGACGCTCTTGCTGGTGTCATGGATATAGACCTGATCCAGCAGGCAGACCTCCTTGTAATAGGTCTTCAGGCCGGAATCGACGATCTTCTCCACCACGTTGGCGGGCTTGCCCTGATGCTTCTCGGCCAGGATCGCCTTTTCCCGCTCCAGGACAGCCGGGTCGAGACCGGCGCTGTCCACCGCCTGCGGGTTGGCGGCGGCGATATGCATCGCAACCATGCGGCCGAGACCCGCGAGCGCATCGGCCTGGCCGGATGACTCCAGCGCGACCAGTACGCCCATCTTGCCGAGACCATCCGCCACCGCGCCATGCACGTAGCTGGCGATCGCGCCCTGCCCGACCGTCAGCACGGCGGCGCGCCGCAGCGTCATGTTCTCGCCGATCTTGGCGACGGTTTCCGCGACGGTCTCGGCAATCGTGAGGCTGCCGGCCTTGGCGGCGTTGATCGCCTCGACATCGGCGCCGACCTTGAGGGCGGTGTGGGCCGCCATCTTCACGAGACCCTGGAACAGGTCGTTGCGGGCGACGAAATCGGTCTCGGAATTGACCTCGACCATCGCGCCCTTGGTGCCTTCGATCGAAACGCCGATCAGGCCCTCGGCGGCGATACGGCCGGCCTTCTTGGCGGCCTTGGAAAGGCCCTTCTTGCGCAGCCAGTCGACTGCGGCTTCCATGTCGCCGTTGGTCTCCGTCAGGGCGGCCTTGCAGTCCATCATGCCCGCCGCGGTTAACTCGCGGAGCTCTTTCACCATCTGAGCGGTGATCGCCATTGCTTTAAATCCTTGTCCAACGGCAAGGCCGGGCATCACAGTCCCGGCCTCGCGCAATCCAGCCTGAGCGCGCGAGCCCCTCGCAGGGCGCCCGCGCCAAACGCTCCGGCCCTATTCGGCCGAAAATTCCTTCGCCTGGACGATCCAGCCCTCGACGCGGCCGGGAAGCCCGACTTCTTCGCCGATGCGACGGGCATCCTCGGCGCCCAGGTCGGCGAGCTGCCAGTAATGGAACACGCCGAGATCGTTCAGCTTCTTCTCGATTTCGGGAGAGCTGCCCTGGAGCTTGGCGAGATCGTCCGCCACGCCGCGGGGGCCCGACAGCGACTGGAAGCCGCCGTTCGCCTCGGCTTCCGCCGGAAGCGCTTCCTCGATCGGAGCCGCCATTGCGCCGATGTCGATGCCGCGCTCACCGGAACTGCGAGCGATGCCGTCCAGCGCCGCCTTTGCGACGAGGTCGCAATAGAGCGAGATCGCGCGGCTGGCGTCGTCGTTGCCCGGAACGGCGAAGTTGATGCCGTTCGGATCGCAATTGGTGTCGATGATGGCAGCGACCGGCACGCCGAGACGACGGGCTTCCTTGATCGCGATGTCTTCCTTGTTCGTGTCGATCACGAACAGCATGTCGGGCAGGCCGCCCATGTCCTTGATGCCGCCGAGCGAGCGGTCGAGCTTGTCGCGCTCGCGCTGGAGATCGAGCCGCTCCTTCTTGGTGTAGCCCTGGGCCTCGTTGGAGGCGAGCATCTCTTCCAGCTTGCGCAGGCGGGAGATCGAGCCGGAAATCGTCTTCCAGTTCGTCAGCGTACCGCCGAGCCAGCGCGAGTTGACATAATACTGAGCGGATTTCTTCGCGGATTCCGCGATGGCGTCCTGAGCCTGCCGCTTGGTGCCGACGAACAGGATGCGCCCGCCCTTGGCGACGGTGTCGCTCACCGCCTGCAAGAGCTGGTGCAGCGCCGGCACGCTCTGGGCGAGGTCGATGATGTGGATGTTGTTGCGCACGCCGAAGATATAGGGACCCATCTTCGGGTTCCAGCGGTGTGCCTGATGGCCGAAATGGGCGCCTGCTTCCAAAAGCTGACGCATCGAGAAATCGGGAAGTGCCATGTTATGCTCCGGTTATGCCTCCGCGGACCCGTGGGCCGGATCTCGAGGATCGCCGGCCACCGGACGGCCTGATGGCCATGGTCCGCGTGTGAGATGGCGCGGCTTATAAGGCTTGAGTCCCTGAAAAGCAAGGTTTGGGGCGGCCCCGGAGACGGCAGCAGCCGACCGCCGCCGAACATCCGTTCATTTGCCTAACTCGCTGTTCATAAAGACGTTTTGCCGCATCAATTTTGGCCGACAGGCGGAACCCTGCGCATCACTTCGAGTTGCAGAATACCGGCAGGAGGCTCCTCACGCCGGCATCGGACTCCAGCGGCGCGGGAACGGCTGTCATGACGCAACTCGACGCGATCCTCGCGCTGCGACCAAGGATGGCCGCTTACGGCCTGGGCATCGCCGCCTTGAGGCCGGCCGTGTTGGTCTGGCTGTTCTCGCTGGTGTTCGGGACGCTGATGATCGCGGTGACGCCGCCGCTGCGCGGGCCGGACGAGACCGCGCATTTCGTCCGCGCCTATGGCCTCTCGCAAGGCATCGTCATTCCCCGGCAGAACGATACGCAGAGCCGCAAGGGCATCGAGATGCCCGCCACGCTGTTCGATGGCTTCCGCTATTTCGAGACCGTGCGGACCAACGAGAAGACAGCCGGCTTCAGCTATGCCCACGCGTTCCGCAACTATGCGGCCCGGCCCGGGCTACCCGAGACAACCACGGCTGGCGACGAACCCACCGTCTTCGTGCGCTACGAAGGTTCGGAAGGCTACAGCCCGGTCGCCTATCTGCCGCAGGCCGCGGCCGCCTTTATCTCGCGCGCGATCGGCCTCGACTTCCTTGCCACGCAATATGCCATGCGCTTCGCCGGCCTTGTCGCCATGACGGCGGTGATCGCGGCCGCGGTCGCGATGGCCGGCCCGCTCGGCTGGGCCTTCCTCGCCATCGCTATGCTGCCGGCCGCGCTCTACGGCCGGGCGACCATCAACGCGGACGGGGCGGCTTTCGCCTTCACGCTGATGGTGGCCGCGCTGGCGATCCGCGGCACAGCGGCCGCGGCCGTCTCGCGCAGCCTTCCGGTCTGGACGTTTCTCTGCGTGCTGGCGAAGCCCTCCAACGTGGCGTTTCTTGCCCTCGACATCCTGCGCCGGCCGGTGCGCGATCTGCCGCGCCAGTGGCCGGTGGCCGCACTCGTCGCCCTGCCCGCGCTGGCCGGTACGCTGGCGTGGACCTTGATGAGCTCGGGCGATGTCGCCGCGTGGCGGCTGGTCGAACTCACCGGCACGCCGATCCATGAATTCGATCCCGTGTGGAAGCTCGGATATCTCGCGCACCATCCGCTGCACTTTCCCGGCCAGATGCTCGGCATGTTGCAGGTCACGAGCCCGGCCGAATTCGGCCGGCAGATCATCGGCGTGCTCGGCCTGTTCGACATCGTGCTCGCGCGCTGGACCTATCCGGCCATCGCGCTGCTGATGCTCGCCACTTTCTTCGTGCGTCTCGACATGGCGCGCCGCGACCGCCTGCTGCTGGCGCGCGCTGCGGGCCTGACGGCGCTGGGCTATGCCCTGCTGGTGGTGTTCATCTTCTACCTGATCTGGACGCCGGTGGGCGCTGACGACATCTGGGGCGTACAGGGCCGCTATCTCGTGCCGGCGTTGCCGCTCGTCGCGATGGTCGTCGCGGCGCTGGTGAACCGCGCGCCCGGCCTGCGCTTCACCGCCGCCTGCGCGATAGGCGCAGCCACGCTATCCGGCATCGCCAGCATCGAGGCCGTGCTGCGGTCCGACTGGGCCTGGCGCGGATTTCTTTGACTTGCTCGCGACTGCGAGTTGATCCTCCCGTCATGATCGGGCAGCTTCGCGCGCCAAGAACGGTCGGGAGGACATGGCGCGATGGCACATTCGGACAGCACAGGCCGCATCGATGTGCATTGCCATGCGGTGCCGCCGTTCTTCACCGAGGCCGCGCAGGCGGCCGGGCGCGGCGCATCGATCTCCTCCGGCTTTCCGCAATGGAGCCCGGCGCTGGCCCGCGAGACCATGGACCGCCAGCATATCGCCGCATCGCTGTTGTCGATCTCGCAGCCCGGCGTGCATTTCGGCAACGATGCCGCCGCCGTTGCGCTCGCCCGGCGCTGTAACGATTACCTCGCGAAGCTGGTGGCAGACGATCCCACGCATTTCGGCGCCTTCGCCGCCGTGCCGCTGCCGGATGTGCCGGCCGCGCTGGATGAAATCCGCCACGCGCTGGACACCCTGAAGCTGGACGGCGTCGGCCTGCTCGCGAGCTACGGCACGCAGTTTCTCGGCGACGCCATCTTCGACCCGGTGCTGGAACTGCTGGACTCCTACGAAGCCACCGTCTTCGTCCATCCGAACTATCACCCGTCCAGCCGCAGCCTCGGCATGGACCTGCCGGCCTTCCTCGTGGAATTTCCCATCGACACCACGCGGGCGGTCGCGAACCTGATCTTCTCCGGCGCGCTGGAGCGCTATCCCCGCATCAAATTCATCCTCGCCCATCAGGGCGGCACCGCGCCGTATCTGGCGCACCGGCTGTCCGTCGCGCCGCTGATCGACAAGCGCTTCGCCGCCCTGACGCCGGAGGCGATCCTCGGCCAGTTCCGCCGCTTCTATTACGAAAGCGCCCAGGGCGCGGACCCGGCCCCGCTGGCCGCGCTCAGCCAGCTCGCCGATCCTTCGCACCTGCTGTTCGGCTCGGACTGGCCCTATTGCCCGCCGGCGGTGACAGCGGCCGGGGACGCCGCCGTCGGCGGCGTGGGCTCCGAGATTCAGGCCCGCTGGCGCGCCAACGCGCTGGCGCTGTTTCCCCGCTTCGGCTGATCCTCGCCGCGGTGCACTGCGCATCCTGAGGCCGGCCTGTGGGCGGCAGACGGCTCGCGTTGCCCCCTCCGGCGCGGACGTGGTACGGCCTGCCCTCCGGCCGGCACGCCCGGCCCGCGATCCCGGATCACGCCAGATGCCCCAACCCCTGCGACCTTTCGCCATCGCGCCCTCGATCCTGTCGGCGGATTTCGCCCGCCTCGGTGAGGAAGTCCGCGCCATCGACGCCGCCGGCGCGGACTGGATTCATGTGGACGTGATGGACGGCCATTTCGTGCCCAACATCACCATCGGCCCCGATGTCGTGAAGGCGCTGCGGCCGCATTCGCAGAAGCCGTTCGACGTGCATCTGATGATTGCGCCATGCGACCCGTATCTCGAAGCCTTCGCCAAGGCCGGCGCGGACATCATCACCGTGCATGTGGAGGCAGGGCCGCATCTGCACCGCTCGCTGCAATCCATCCGCGCGCTGGGCAAGAAGGTCGGCGTCACGCTCAATCCCGGCACGCCGGCGGCCGCGCTGGAGGGCGTGATCGACCTTGTCGATCTCATCCTCGTCATGTCGGTCAATCCCGGCTTCGGCGGCCAGAAGTTCATTCCCTATGCGGTCGAGAAGGTGTCGCAGCTTCGCGCTCTATGCGGCGGGCGGCCCATCGACATCGAGGTGGACGGCGGCATCACGCCGGAGACGGCGCCCGAGGTCGTGCGCGCCGGCGCCAATGCGCTGGTCGCCGGCTCGGCCGTGTTCAAGGGCGGCACGCCGGAGGCCTATCACGCCAACATCGCCGCCATCCGCACCGCCGCGCTTCTGGCGCGCGGGGAAGCGGCATAATCCGGACCTCGCGTCCGCGAACTCCAACGACTGAAAGCAGACCGATGATCCCGCGCTATTCCCGCCCCGAAATGACGAGCATCTGGGAGCCGCAGACGCGCTTCCGCATCTGGTTCGAGATCGAGGCCCATGCCGCCGACGCCATGGCCGAACTCGGCGTCATTCCGAAGGATGCCGCGAAGACCGTCTGGGACAAGGCCCGCAACGCCGTCTTCGATATCGAGCGCATCGACGAGATCGAGCGCGAGGTGAAGCACGACGTCATCGCCTTCCTCACCCATCTTGCCGAGATCGTGGGACCCGAAGCGCGCTTCGTCCATCAGGGCATGACCTCGTCGGACGTGCTGGACACCTGCCTCAACGTCCAGCTCGTGCGCGCGGCGGACCTTCTCATCGCGGATGTGGACCGGCTGCTGGCCGCGCTCAAGCGCCGTGCTTTCGAGCACAAGATGACGCCGACCATCGGCCGCTCCCACGGCATCCATGCCGAGCCGCCCACCTTCGGCGTCAAGCTCGCCACGGCCTATGCGGAATTCGCGCGCAACCGCGAGCGCCTCGTCGCCGCGCGTGAGGAAGTCGCAACCTGCGCCATCTCCGGCGCTGTCGGCACCTTCGCGCAGGTCGACCCGCGCGTGGAGGAACATGTCGCGAAAGCCATGGGCCTCGCCATCGAGCCGGTCTCCACGCAGGTGATCCCGCGCGACCGCCACGCGATGTATTTCGCGACGCTCGGCGTCGTCGCCTCGTCGGTCGAGCGGCTGGCGACGGAAATCCGCCACCTGCAACGTACCGAGGTGCTGGAAGCGGAGGAGTATTTCTCCGAAGGCCAGAAGGGCTCCTCCGCGATGCCCCACAAGCGCAACCCGGTGCTGACGGAGAATCTCACCGGCTTGGCCCGCCTCGTGCGCGGCTATGTGACCCCGGCGCTGGAGAATGTCGCGCTGTGGCACGAGCGCGACATCTCTCATTCCTCCGTGGAGCGGATGATCGGCCCGGACGCCACCGTGACGCTGGATTTCGCGCTGAACCGCCTCGTCGGCGTGATCGACAAGCTGGTGGTCTATCCGGAGAACATGCAGAAGAATCTCGACCGCCTCGGCGGCCTGATCCATTCCCAGCGGGTGCTGATCGCGCTGACGCAGAAGGGCGTCGCCCGCGAGGACGCCTACCGGCTGGTCCAGCGCAACGCCATGCCGGTGTGGCGCGGCGAAGGCGACTTTCTCACGTTCCTGAAGAATGACCCGGATGTGAGCAAGGCGATGACGCCGGCGGAGATCGAGGTGAATTTCGATCTCGGCTATCATCTCAAGCATGTCGATACGATCTTCAGGCGGGTGTTCGGCGAAGCCTGAAAGACTCGATGCAAAACAGAACAGCCGGAGAAAAATCTCCGGCTGTTTTCGTTTTCAGAACCCGTTTCAAGCCTCTCGCGTGTCAGCGCACGCCGGGCAGCCAGTGACCGCCACCGGAGCCACCGCCGCCGCCACCGCTCGGACGGCCTCCGCCGCCACCACCGCCGGGACGACCGCCACCGCCCGGAGACGGCCGCGACGGTGCCGCCGCTGCGGGTGGGGTCGGGCGCCCGCCACCGCTCACGCCCGGCAGCCAGTGGCCACCGGCTCGCGGAGGCTGGTTCCAGCCGGGGCCGCCGGGACGACCCGGCCGGTGCGCAGGCGGGCGATATCCCGGACGCGGCCTGTAACCGGGGCGAGGATAGTAGCCCGGCCCGTAGTAGCCTGAGCCGAAATAGGGCGCGGGCAGGATCACCGGCGGAGGCGCGACATACCGCACGGGCGCATCGTCGAAATCGAGATATGCCTCGCTGACATAGCCGCCGCCGGCGATCTCGCACCACCCGGCGCGGCAGCCGCGCACATCCACCGCCGTCCCGCCCGGCAGCGTGTCGACTACGGCAAAGCCCGTACCCGGCCCGGCGCGGACATTCAGCGACGAGACCACCACGGCCGGCTCGGCCGAGGCAGCCGCCGCTGAGGCGACCACGGCCAGAGCGGCCAGAATACCCTTTCTCATCAACATTTCACGCTCTCCCATGGGCCAATGGCCCTTCGCACCAGATGTTGGGTGCGATCGTGGTGGTTTGGTGTCGGAACCGCACGTTCTGGATGAAATATCGGCAATCTTCCGAGGTAGCACCACACCTTTCGCGTGGTTTCGCGGTCGTTAACTTTTCAGCCCCATCCTTCGGGTCACAGGTATACTCGCTTCCACCCGACGCGGTTCAATCCGGCTGCGATTTCATGGCAACCATCCTGACCTTCGATTCCGGCCTTGGCGGCCTCACGGTGTACCGGGAAGTCGCGCGCCTGCGCCCCGAGGCCCGGCATGTCTATGCCGCCGACGATGCCGCCTTCCCCTATGGCCGGATTCCGGAGGAGCGGCTCGTGCCGCGCATCCTCGACGTCATGGGCCGCCTGATTGCGCAATACCGGCCGGACCTTGCGGTGATCGCCTGCAATACCGCCTCCACCATCGCCCTGCCCCACTTGCGCGAACGCTTCGCCATTCCCTTCGTTGGCACCGTCCCCGCCATCAAGCCCGCCTGCGCCGCGTCCCGCAGCCGCATGGTCTCGGTGCTGGGCACGGAAGCGACGGTGAAGCGCGAATATACCCATGGGCTGATCCGCGAATTCGGCCAGGGCTGCACGGTGAATCTCGTGGGCGCAGCGCGGCTCGCCGCCTTCGCGGAAGCGGAGTTGCAGGGGCAACCGGCCGCCGATGCCGACATCGCCGCCGAGATCGCGCCCTGCTTCGTGACCGCCCCGGACGGCCGCCGCACCGATACGGTCGTGCTCGCCTGCACCCACTACCCGCTGCTGCTGCCGCGGCTGGAACGCCTCGCCGCCTGGCCGGTGACATGGCTCGACCCCGCCCCGGCCATTGCCCGCCGCGTGGACATGCTGCTTCCTGCCCCTGAGAAGCCTGCTGAGGGGGCATCCGCGCCGGAGCCCCCGGAAGCCGTCTTCACTTCGGGGAAGGCCCCAGGCGCCACGCTGGCGGCGGCGCTGGCCGGTTTCGGGCTCGTCCGCCTCGGCACCTTCCTCCCCCCGAACGGGGCCGCCCCGGGGGCGGAAAAGTTTGACACTTTGGCCCTTTCCGCCTAGACAACCCGCGCTTGGCAAGCTGTTCCGGCGCATTTCTGCGCGTGGCGACGGCGCCGGCCGCTCTTCCGACGATTCGTGTATCTTCCGATGCCGATGTCCTGAACGGCCAACGCCAAGCGTTCGCGACCCGCGGCGGGACCTTTGCGCTTGTGAAAGTCCGGCCTGTCGTCTCCCGGAAACGGGGGCCAAGGAGGGCGCGATCCTCAACCCCTGAACGTCAAATGAGGACGCGAGAATGACCAAGCGCCACGAGGCGAAGCACAAGATCGATCGCCGCATGGGCCAGAATATCTGGGGCCGCCCCAAGAGCCCCGTGAACCGCCGCGAATACGGCCCCGGCCAGCACGGCCAGCGCCGCAAGAGCAAGGTGTCCGACTTCGGCACCCAGCTCCGCGCCAAGCAGAAGCTGCGCTTCTATTACGGCAACATCACCGAGAAGCAGTTCCGCGCGACCTACGACGAAGCCATCCGCCTGAAGGGCGACACCGGCGAAAACCTCGTCGGCCTGCTGGAACGCCGCCTCGACGCCGTGGTCTATCGCGCCAAGTTCGTGCCGACCGTGTTCGCCGCCCGCCAGTTCATCAACCATGGCCATGTCATGGTGAACGGCCGCCGCGTCAACATTCCGAGCTACCGGGTCAAGGCCGGCGACGTCATCGAGGTTCGCGAGCGCTCCAAGCAGCTCGCCCTGGTGCTGGAAGCGACCGGTCTACCGGAGCGCGACGTGCCCGACTATATCGAGGCCGACCATTCCAAAATGACCGCGAAGCTCTCTCGCGTGCCGGCGTTCGGCGATGTGCCCTACCCGGTCCAGATGGAACCCAATCTGGTCGTCGAATACTATTCGCGCTGATCCTGATCGGGCGCAGAAGCAAAATCGAAAGGCCGCCTTCGGGCGGCCTTTTCTTTTTGACCATTTGATTGCGGACAGCGGAGATGAATCCGGCATCAGACCGGACATGAAAAAGGCGCAGACCTGGCAGGGTCCGCGCCTTCAAATCTCAACCGCGATCGTCAAATTGTTCAGGCGGTCTCGCGCACCGGCAGGCCGTTGTCCTTCATGGTCTGCTGCAACTCGCCGGCCTGGAACATCTCGCGGATGATGTCGCAGCCGCCGACGAACTCGCCCTTCACGTAAAGCTGCGGGATGGTCGGCCAGTTCGAATAGGTCTTGATGCCGTTGCGCAGATCGTCGGACTCCAGAACGTTGAGGCCCTTATACGGCACGCCGAGATAGTCGAGGATCTGGACCACCTGCCCGGAAAAGCCGCATTGCGGAAACTGCGGCGTGCCCTTCATGAACAGCACGACGTCGTTGGACTTCACTTCGTTATCAATGAACTGTTCGATGCTCATCGGATGGTGTCCTGAATGGGTGTTCTGACCGGCCCGCGAATGGGCGGAACGGCAAATCGTTGTTCCTTATGTAGCGCAGGAGCCCGGCGTTCCCAAGGGGTGCGGCGCGCGGAACCCCGCGCCGGGCGCAGAACACCCCTGCGGGCCCTGCCGGCGCCCCCGCCGGACAGGTTCAGTCCGCCGGGCCTGCGCCGGCCAGTTCAGCCTTCCGGCACACTGGTCTGGAGCGCCAGCGCGTGGAGCGCGCCGCCCATTTCGCCCTCCAGCGCCTCATAGACGATCTTGTGCTGCTGGACGCGGGATTTGCCCCGGAACGCCTCCGACACGACCGTCGCGGCATAATGATCGCCGTCGCCGGCGAGATCGCGGATCGTCACCTCGGCGTCCGGCAGCCGGGCCTTGATGAGGCGCTCGATCTCGTGGGCATCCATCGGCATTGCGATACTCTCCCTCAGGCTTCCGCCGCGGGCTCCTGCATATAGGCCGGGAACCAGCCTTCGAATTTCGCCGCCAGCTTGTCGATGGCCATCGGCCGCTCGTCCGCCAGCATCACGGCCCTGCCGCCGGTGACGCCGATGCGGGCGGCATGGATGCCGGCGGCCTCGGCACGCGCGAGGATATCGCGTACCGCCGCCGCCGGCACCGTGACCACATAGCGCGCCTGATCCTCGCCGAACCAGAAGGCATGGGCCGGCACGCCGGGGTGCGGCGTGTCCAGCGTCGCGCCGATGCCGGAGGCCATCGCCATCTCGGCGACCGCGACGGCAAGGCCGCCATCCGAAACGTCATGGACCGCCTTCGCCGTGCCATCGAGGATCAGCGCCCGGACGAAGTCGCCGTTGCGCTTCTCGGCGGCGAGGTCCACCGGCGGCGGCGCGCCGTCCTCCCGTCCGCAGATGTCGCGCAGATACAGCGACTGGCCGAGCCAGCCGGCCGTCTCGCCGATCAGCAGGATACACTCGTTGTCGGACTTGAAGGCCAGCGTGGCCGAGCGGGTAAAATCGTCGAGCAGGCCGACGCCGCCGATGGTGGGCGTCGGCAGAATGCCGCGACCGTTGGTCTCGTTGTAGAGCGAGACGTTGCCGGACACGACCGGGAAATCCAGCGTGCGGCAGGCATCGCCGATGCCGCGCAGGCATCCGATGAACTGGCCCATGATCTCGGGCCGTTCGGGATTGCCGAAATTCAGGTTGTCGGTCAGCGCGAGCGGCGTGCCGCCCACGGCGGTGATGTTGCGCCAGGCTTCAGCCACCGCCTGCTTGCCGCCCTCGTAAGGGTCCGCCTCGCAATAGCGCGGCGTCACGTCGGCGGTGAGCGCGAGCCCCTTCGGCCCGTCCAGCACGCGGACCACGGCGGCGTCGCCGCCCGGCCGCTGCACCGTGTTGCCGCCGATGACATGGTCGTATTGCTCCCACACCCAGCGGCGCGAACACAGGTCGGGCGTCGCCAGCAGGGTCTCCAGCGCCTCGGCGTTGGACATCGGCGGATTGATATCCGCCGGGCCGATCACCGGCCGGGGCGAGGACGGCACGGACGGCCGGTCATAGAGCGGCGCTTCGTCGCCAAGCTCCTTGATCGGCAGGTCCGCCATCACGTCGCCGCCGTGCTTCACGACGAAACGCAGGGTCGGCGTGGTGCGGCCGACGATCGCGAAGTCGAGCCCCCATTTGCGGAAGATGGCTTCCGCTTCTTTTTCCTTCTCCGGGCGCAGCACCATCAGCATGCGCTCCTGGCTCTCGGAGAGCATCATCTCATAGGCGCTCATGCCCTCCTCGCGGCACGGCACGCTGTCGAGGTCCAGCTCGACGCCGAGGTCGCCCTTGGCGCCCATCTCCACCGCCGAGCAGGTCAGCCCCGCCGCGCCCATGTCCTGGATCGCGATGACGCAGTCGTTGGCCATGATCTCAAGGCAGGCTTCCAGCAGCAGCTTCTCGGCGAAGGGGTCGCCGACCTGCACGGTCGGCCGCTTCTCCTCGGCATCCTCGCCGAATTCGGCGGAGGCCATGGTCGCGCCATGGATGCCGTCGCGGCCGGTCTTGGAACCGAGATAGACGATCGGCATGCCGACGCCCGAAGCCGCCGCGTAGAAAATCTTGTCCGCCTCCGCGAGGCCGACCGCCATGGCGTTGACCAGGCAGTTGCCATCATAGCGGGTGTGGAAGCGCACCTGCCCGCCGACGGTCGGCACGCCGAAGGAATTACCATAGCCGCCGATGCCGGCGACGACGCCGGACACGATGCTCCGCGTGCGCGGATGGTCCGGCGCGCCGAAGGACAGCGCGTTGTGGCAGGCGATGGGCCGCGCGCCCATGGTGAAGACATCGCGCAGAATGCCGCCGACGCCGGTGGTCGCACCCTGATAAGGCTCGATATAGCTCGGGTGGTTGTGGCTCTCCATCTTGAAGACCACGGCCAGCCCGTCGCCGATGTCGATGACGCCGGCATTCTCGCCAGGCCCCTGAATCACCCATGGCGCCTTGGTCGGCAGCCCGCGCAGATGGATGCGCGAGGACTTGTAGGAGCAGTGCTCGTTCCACATCGCCGAGAAGATGCCGAGTTCGGTGAAGCTCGGCTCGCGGCCGATGAGCTTGAGGATGCGCTCGTATTCGTCCGGCTTGAGGCCATGCTGGGCGACGAGGTCCGGCGTGATGGCGGGTTCGTTGGCGTTCTTGGTCTGCTGGCGGCTCACTGGAACGCCCTCACGCGGCACGCTTGAGATGGTCGGCAAGACCCTCGAACAGGCCGCGTCCGTCGGTGCAGCCCATGATCTCTTCGACGTGATTTTCGGGATGCGGCATCATGCCGAGCACGTTGCCGCTCTCGTTCAGGATGCCGGCGATGGCGTTCATCGCGCCGTTGTGATTCCAGTTCGGGTCGATCAGGCCGTCCGGGTCGCAATAACGGAACAGCACGCGGCCCTCGCCCTCCAGCCGCGCGACGGTCTCGCCATCCGCGATATAGTTGCCCTCGCCATGGGCGACCGGCACGCGGATCGTCTGCCGCCTGCGATAGCCCTGCGTGAACGGCGTGTCGGCGCGCTCGACGCGCAGATAGACATCGCGGCAAATGAAGCGCCGGTTCTGGTTGCGCATCAGCACGCCCGGCAGCAGGCCCGCCTCGCAGAGGATCTGGAAGCCGTTGCAGACGCCGAGCACGAGGCCGCCTTTCGCCGCATGGCTCCGCACCGCCTCCATGACCGGCGCGCGGGCGGCGATGGCGCCGCAGCGCAGATAGTCGCCATAGGAGAAGCCGCCCGGCACGACGACAAGATCGGTGCCGGCCGGCAGCGCGGTCTCGGCATGCCAGACGATGGTTGCGTCGTTGCCGGAAACGAGCCTGAGCGCCCGCGCCATGTCGCGTTCGCGGTTGAGGCCCGGAAAGAGGAGGATCGCGGCTTTCACCCCAGGACCTCGACGCGGTAATTCTCGATCACGGTATTGGCGAGCAGCTTGTCGGAGGCTTGCCGCAGCGCTGCCTCGACCGCCGCGCGGTCCGTGCCCTCGATCTCGATGTCGAAGACCTTGCCCTGGCGGACGCTGGCGATGCCATCGATCCCGAGCGACTTCAGCGCGCCCTCGATGGCCTTGCCCTGCGGATCGAGAACGCCGGTTTTCAGGGTGACGGTGACACGCGCTTTCATCGGAAACCTGTCATGTGAACGGCGCAGCCGCACGGCCGGCTGCCGGGACCTAGGGTCGAGCCGGACCATAGTGACGTTAGTGGCCGGAACAAGTCCGGCCCGCAAAAATCTCGTGACTTTACGGGGATAAGGCGGGCGGCGTCATGTGCCGCGCCCTCATCTAGCCCGCCGGCGCGCCGGTGTTTTCCAGCATCCGGCCGTAGCCCGAGACCCGGCCGCTCTGGCCGACGAGACGCATCGCGGCCCAGAACGCAGCCGGCGTGCTGGAGACCACCGGCTTGCCGCGCAGGTCTTCCAGCGGTTTCGCGACATTGAGCGTGCGCAGGCCGCCGCAGGAAATCAGGATCGCATCGGCCCCGTCCGCCTGCTCGTCCGCCTTCACCGACAGGTCGATGATGTCGGCCTCGCTCTTGGCGGAAGCGCCGGAGCCGAACTGGGTGATGCCGAAGCTCTCCAGCGCGCCGACCTCGAAGCCGTGAAAGACCAGCAGCTCGGCCAGCTTGTCGTTGACGACCTTGCTGTAGGCGGTGCTCACCGCGAGCCGTTTCGCCCCGACCTCGCGCAGTCCGTCCACGATGGCCTGGCTCATGGTGGAGACCGGCAGACCGGTAGCGGCCCGGAGCTTTTCCAGAAGCTGCTCGTGGAATTCCGGCCCGCGATAGAAGGTCAGCGACGTTCCGACCACCATCACGGCATCGACGCCGCGCGACGCGAGATTCTCGGCGGCCGGGATCACCTTGTCCACGGCGGCGTCGTAGCCTTCCGGCGTCAGGGAGGCGACGCCGGTGCGGTGGGGGATGAAGGTCACGTCCGGATACATGATCGGACCCTCCGGCGGCGTGATGTCCTGCGCATGCGGCACCACGAGCCCGATCACCGGCTTATCGGCCATTCATCCCTCCCCGTATTCCTCGCGAAACCGCCTTCAGCCCTTGACCAGAACCGGTCCCGGCCCCGTCGGCCGCTCGCCCTCGGCCATGATGCCGAGCCGCTTGGCGACCTCGGTATAGGCTTCCACGAGCCCGCCCATGTCGCGGCGGAAACGGTCCTTGTCCAGTTTGTCGCTCGACTTGATGTCCCACAGGCGGCAGGAGTCCGGCGAAATCTCGTCGGCGACGACGATCCGCATCATGTCGTTCTCCCACAGCCGGCCGCATTCCATCTTGAAGTCCACAAGGCGGATGCCGACGCCGAGGAAAAGGCCGGACAGGAAGTCGTTGACGCGGATGGCGAGCGCCATGATGTCGTCGATCTCCTGGGGCGTCGCCCAGCCGAACGCCGTGATGTGCTCTTCCGACACCATCGGGTCGTTGAGCTGGTCGTTCTTGTAATAGAATTCGATGATCGAGCGCGGAAGCTGGGTGCCTTCCTCGATGCCGAGGCGGGTCGAGAGGGAGCCGGCGGCGACGTTCCGCACCACCACTTCCAGCGGAATAATCTCAACTTCGCGAATGAGTTGCTCGCGCATATTGAGACGACGGATGAAGTGCGTCGGCACGCCGATGTCATTCAGGTGCTGGAATACGTATTCGGAAATACGGTTGTTCAGAACACCCTTGCCCTCGATGACCTCGTGCTTTTTCGCGTTGAACGCGGTCGCGTCGTCCTTGAAATGCTGGATCAGCGTTCCGGGCTCCGGTCCTTCATAGAGGACCTTCGCCTTGCCTTCGTAGATACGGCGGCGGCGGCTCATCGGGATATACCGTGGTTTGAGAAAATCCATTGGGGGGCCGTGGCTCCAACTCACGAGGTTCCGCGGCGTGGTCCGGTGCGATCGCGCGA
>Ga0182740_1000718_pt1 | contig 29266 bp, 23 predicted proteins | sample eDN5th37CKraftBY_FD_128872 | JGI IMG/M metagenome (GOLD analysis project Ga0182740, IMG submission 128872) | Enriched backyard soil microbial communities from Emeryville, California, USA - eDNA 5th pass 37_C Kraft BY (version 2) (version 2) | ecosystem: Environmental > Terrestrial > Soil >...
CCCGGGCCTGCAGAATATGACGTTCAACCCGGACGGCTCGATCAGGCCGTTCGACAAGGGGGCGATCTTTGGCGGCGCGACGATGATCGGCGGCGAAGGGCGCTCGATCATCACCAACACCGCGCTGGTCCCGGACGTCAAGCGGTTCACGGCTTATGGCAGCCTCTATTATGAGCTGTCCGATTCGGTGACGGGGTATATCGAAGGCGGCTGGTCGCGCTCGGTGGGCTTCCTGGACGGCGTGCCGATCCGGCTGTCGAGCCAGGCGATCAGCACCGACAACCCCTTCATCCCGGACGCGGTGCGCGCGCTGCTGCCGGCGGGGACCACCAGCTTCAACATTAGCCGGATCGGCCACGACATCGGGATCAACTACTATCGGATCGTCAACGAGACGCCGCACGGCACGATCGGCCTCGAAGGCAAGCTCAGCGATACCTGGAAGTGGGATGCCCATGCTTCCTATGGCATCAACTATTATGCGTCAGGCACGTCGCGTAACCCGATGAGAGCCAACCTCAATTACGCCATCGACGCCGTGCGCGACCCCGCCACCGGTGACATCGTGTGCCGCGCCACGCTTGCCGGCAACCCCGCCGCGGCCGGCTGCGTTCCGCTCAACCTGTTCGGCGAGGGCAACACGACCGAGGCCGCCCGCGACTATATCTGGGGCGAGGGCCTCGCCAAGGTGAAGTACGACCAGTTCACCGCGGCCGCCAATATCGTCGGCGAGGCTTTCTCGACCTGGGCCGGGCCGGTCGTGGTCGCGTTCGGCGGCGAATATCGCCGGGAAACCGAAAAGCTGACGGCCGATCCCGTGGCATCGGTGAACGGCTTCCTGACCGCCGGCAACGCCGTACCCTATGCGGGCAAGTTCGACGTCAAGGAAGGCTATATCGAGACGACCGTGCCGCTACTGGCCGACACCAGTTTTGCCCGCCGGCTCAACATCAACGGCGCGTTCCGCTACGCGGACTACAGCAGCGCGGGCGGCCTCAAGGCGTGGAAGGTCGGCGGGGTGTGGGAGCCCTTCGACGGGTTCAACATCCGCCTCGCGCGTTCGCGTGACATTCGCGCGCCCGCGATCAACGAGATCGCCAGCCCCGGCAGCAATGTCACCAACAACGTTACGCTGCTCGTCGACGGCAAGGTCAAGAACGCCGTGATCCCGCAGAACACCAGCGCGGGCAATCCGAACGCCGAAGCGGAGTTCGCCGATACTTTCACGGCCGGTTTCGCATATCGCGGCCACGGTGCGCTGCACGGCTTCGGGCTCTCCGCCGATTACTACCATATCAGAATCAAGAACGCGATTACCAACCTCTCTACCGTCAACATCGCCGGGCTCTGCGGCCAGGGCGAGACTTATTTCTGCAACCTCTTCACCTACGGACCTGACCCGAACGCACCCGGCGAACGCATCCATACCGCACTAAACGCGGGGTCGCTGAACGTCGGCGCATTCGAACAGGAGGGCCTCGACATCACCCTCAATTACGGAACCGATGTCGGCTTCCTCGGCAGCGGCGGGCGCTATTCCGCTGCGGCAAGCGGAACCTACATCTTCCACGCTTATGTCGACTCGGGCACCGGCGCCGCGCCAATCGACCGGGCCGGCGAGAATGGCTGGGCCAATCTTGGCGCCATCCCGAGGTTCCGTGGCAACCTGTCCCAGACGATCGGCAACGACAGTTGGGAATTGACCCTCCAGACGATCTTCATCAGCAAGGGCAAACAGGACGTCACCTACAACACGGCGCCCACCAACACGATAAACAACAACACGGTGCCGTCCGTGACGTACTTCAACCTGTTCGGGAAAATCTTCTCCGGTGCGGACAAGGATTTTGAATTTTTCTGGGCGATCAACAATCTGTTCGACAAGGATCCACCGATGACGCCCTACATCATTCTCAACGGTCCGGTTAACGGGCAATATTATGACAAGGTCGGCCGGAACTTCATGTTTGGCGTTCGCAAGAAGTTCTGATCCCGTCCCACGACCTATAAAAATGGGGCGCTCCCGGTTGGGGGCGCCCCTTTCGTTTATAGCCCGGGATCGGCGGCTATTGCCGGCCAGGGGTGCTGAAATTGAGCTGCTGGCCGCCACGAAACAGGTTTTCAAGGTGCCGGCGCGTGCAGAGCCAGCGCCCGGCCGTCTCGTCCCAGCGGAACGTCTCGGTCGCCTGGCTGATCCGGGTCGGCGCGGTGCTTTCGCGTGGCGCTTCGCCATCGGCGGCCCAGAGCAGCATGTACCAGTGGGCCGTGGCGTGCCCTTCCCCGTCGAACTCGGCTCTGAAGTTGCTGAAACCGTGTACGGCGACGCGCGCGCCCCGCGCCTCGCGCCAGCTATAGAATTTCTGGATCGCCTCGCGGCCCTCCAGAAACAGCCGGCCCGATTCATAGACCGCCTCGGGCGCGTAATAATCGCCGGCCTGGCGTCCCCAATTGGTGTCGACATCATGCCAGAAATCGGCGAGCCCCATTTCGAGTTCAGCGGTCGCGATCGCCCTGTCCCTGCGGTCCATTCTCTTGGCTCCGTTCATGAAAGAAAAATTCGAGCGCGGTGGCGTCGATCGCGGCGCGGGTTCGCGCGTCGGGCACGAGCCGACGATACAGCGCGAGCCCCCCCGCATAATCGACGTTCGCCTCATGGTTCACAAAAGGCGCATCGCTTCCCCATAGCAGCCGTTCCGGCCCGGCCTCCGCAGTCAGCCGCGCGGCGCAGGCCCGTGCGAGAGCGAACGGCAGCCGATAGCCGGCCGAGAGCTTGACCCACAGCCTTCCCCCGGCAACCGCCCGGACGATCGCATCCATCCCCTCGCCGTTCGCGCCCTGCACGGCTGAAGGCGCCCCGAAATGATCGAGTACGACCCGGACGCCCGAGTTCGCCAGCGCCGGCAGCAACGCGGGCAGCCGATCGCCACCCGCAAGCAACTCGACATGCAAGCCGGCATCCGCGAGGTTTCGCAGATGCGTCCGCCACGGGTCCGCCGTCAGATCCGGCAATGCCGTCAGCCGCCGCCACACCAGCCGGACCCCGACGACGCCACGCCCGGCCAGATCCCGCAACGCCCCGCTTGTCGTTTCGGGCGACACGATAACCGTGCCGCGCAGCATAGCGGGATACGCCGCCAGCGCCTCAAGCGTGTAGCTGTTATTCTCACCATAAAGGCTCGCCGCCGCGATCACGCCATGGGTGAGGCCGTGGCGGGCGAGGTCGGCGCGATAGGCTTCGACCGGATATTCATAAGCAGGCCGGCTATGCGCGTCGGCCGCGAACGGCACGGCGCGCGTGAAGATATGGGCGTGGCCGTCGACGATCGGCACGGCGCGCTCCGCCGTCGCCTCAACCATGCTTCAGATTGGCGCGCGTCACGACAGGCGCGCCGGGCAGGCTCATCAACCAGAACGAAAACAGGCCCGCGGTCGCCAGTGGCACCGCCAGCAGCGCAAAAATTCCGACCGGCGAAAAATGTTCGCCCAGCACGAAATTGCCGAACAGCGGAGCGAAGATCGACGCGACCCGTCCCGCGCCATAGGCCCAGCCCACCCCAGTGGCGCGATGGCTCGGCGGGTAGAGCGCGGCGGCCATCGCGGCGACGCCGGCCTGCCCGCCATGCTGGAACGTCGCCATGACCGCTACCGCGACGAACATCCCCGCGCTCGGCGCCAACACTCCGATCATCGCCGAACCCAATGCCGCGATACCGAAGGCAAGCGTCATCACGAGGCGAAAACCAAACCGATCGATAAAATAGCCGATCAGGATCATGCCGACGAAGCCGGCAACGGTATTGGTGGCGTTGATCGCCGCCACCTCCGGCCAGCCCAGCCCGATCACGTCCTTGAAAATCGTGGTTTTCCATACGCCTGCGGTGATGAACACGAAGCTGGAGACGGTGACGGCCCACAGCAGCATCGTCTTGAGCAGGCGCCCCGGACCAAAAATATCGGCCAGCATCGCCCGCCGCCGCCCCCGCGTCTCGCGTCCGGCGCCGGCCACGATCACGACCGGCGGCGCTCCGGGCGGCTGCATCCGCCGGGCGAGGCTCTGGATCGCCGGATCGCCCGGATTGCGCGCGGCGAGCGAGCGCAGCGATTCGGGCAGGAAGAACCAGATCAGCGGCAGCATGATCGCCGGCATCGCGGCAGCGATCCAGAACGCGCCGTGCCAGCCGAACGGTTCGAGGACGAACCCCTGCATCGCCGCGCCAAGCAGCGCGCCGATCATGGTGCCCGACACCGTGATCGTGCTCATCGTCGACCGCAGCCGGCGCGGCGCGGTTTCCGAAGCGAGCGTGACCAGGATCGGCACCATCGCCGTACCGCACAGCCCCGCGACGAAGCGCCATGCCGCAAACGGCACCAGCGACGTGGTATGCACTATCGCCAGCGCGCTTATCATCATGCCGCCGAAGCAGCACAGCAGCGTCCGGGGCCGGCTGAACCGATCGGCGAGCGGCGGAACGATGAAGACGCCGGCGAGCATGCCGATCTGCTGGGCGATCATCGCCGAGGTGATCGCGGTGCGCGGCACCCCGAAATCCTCCGCCAGATTCGGCAGCACCCAGCCGACGACATACAGTTCATAGCCGTCGATCGCCGCCAGCAGGGTGCACAGCAGGAGAACGGTCAGGTGAAACTTGTTGAACGCCAGATTGTCGAGAAACGTGTCGACGTCGACCGCACGGGTTTCAGTGCCAGACATCGACGTTCTTTCCCCTGCCCGACCCGGTGCCAGGCCGCGAATTGAATAGAAGCTGGACGAGGCTGTCAATCACATTTATCATATGACGTTCATTATAGACGAATCCAACCAAGGCACGTCATCAGGGAAGCCGGCAACCGCGCCGCCGTGCGCAACCGCCACCCGAACAGGAGCACAATGTCGACGAACGCCCCCGCACCCGCCCCGATATCCGCGCCCGCATTCGACGTCGATGCCGCGTGGGAACGGATGCCGGCCGGCATCACCCACCGCGACGTAACCGGCGTCGCCGTGGATTCGGCGGACCGGGTCTACCTGTTCACGCGCTACCCGCACCGGGTGCTGGTTTATGACCGCGAGGGCCGGTATCTCAGCCATTGGGGCGACGACATCTTCACCATGGCGCACGGGCTCACGATCGGGCCCGACGACCGGGTTTATTGCGTCGACAATGGCGACCACAGCATCCGGGTGTTCACGCTGGCGGGCGAGCCGATCATGACGCTAGGGGTGCCGGGGCAAGCGTCGGACACCGGCTACGACCCCAAGCCGCCTTATGAGGTGCACGCCTGCGAGTGCATCCGCTATCCGGGCGGCCCGTTCAATCGCTGCACCAATCTGGCGGTGGCGCCGGGCGGCGAGCTTTATGTCGCCGATGGCTATGGCAACTGCCGGGTGCATCGCTTCACCGCCGGTGGCGACCTGATCCAGTCGTGGGGCGAGATCGGGGTTGGACCGGGCGAGTTCCATCTGCCGCACGGCATCGCCTGCGACGCCGATGGCCGCGTGCTGGTCTGCGATCGCGAAAACGATCGGATCCAGGTCTTTTCCGCCGATGGCCGGTTCCTCGATCAATGGACCGACGTCCAGCGCCCGTGCGACCTCGCGATCGACGCCGACGGGCTGATCTATGTCGCCGAACTGTGGCGCCCCAAGGGCAAGAAAAGCTTTGTTCACGGCGAAATGCGCGAGGATAAGCCCGGCCGGGTCAGCGTCCTCGACCCCCGCGGCCGCGTGCTTGCGCGGTGGGGCGGCGCGTCCGCGGAGCGGCACACGCCGGGCAACTTCGTCGCCCCCCACGGCATCGCACTCGACAGCCACGGCGATGTCTACGTCGCCGAAGTCACCTACAGCTTCGCGCTGCGGCCGGGCTGGATCGACGAGGCGCATGCGGGGCACCAGATCCAGAAATTCATCCGCCGGCGCTGAACCGCGCGGGCCAGACCTTTATAACGGAGAGATATAAGATGCGGCGTTCCACCGACCATATCCTGACCACCCATGGCGGCAACCTGCCCCGCCCGGCCGATCTCGATGCGCTGCTGGCGGAGGCGGACGCGAACCGGGACGCGGTCAAAGCGCGGTTGCCGGGGGCGGTCAACGAAGTTGTCGACAAGCAGATCGCCTGCGGCGTCGATATCATCAACGACGGCGAGTATGTGAAAGCGGCCAACATGGGCAGCTACACCAGCTACATCCAGAGCCGGGTTTCCGGCTGGGAAAGCCTGCCGCGCGACCCGGCCAAGCCGCCGAAGCGCGCCGGCCCCGGCGAACGCGACCGCCGCGATTTCCCCGGCTTCTATCAATCGGGGCTATGGTTCGCTGGCTCCGGCGGGCCGGTCCGCCCCGGCTTCATGACGCCCGGCAAGACGCCGCGGCAGGCGCCGACCGAACGGGTCTGCACCGCCCCGCTCCGCTATGTCGGGCAGGCCGCGATCCAGGCCGATATCGCCGCGCTCAAGAAGGCGTTGACCGGCAAGGACGAGGTGGACGGCTTTATTGCCGCGCTCGGCCCGCTCAGTGCCGGCGCCGGCGCGCGCAACGCCCATTACGCCAACGAGCGCGATTACATGATGGCCGTCGCCGAGGCGATGCGCGAGGAATATAAGGCGATCACCGACGCGGGGCTGATCGTCCAGATCGACGAGCCCGAATTCGCCACCAGCTGGATGTTCTATCCCGACTGGAGCGTCGAGGACTATCGGACCTATCTCGAATTCGCGGTCGAGGTCATCAATCACGCGCTTCACGGCCTGCCCGAGGACCAGATCCGCTTCCACATGTGTTGGGGGAGCGGCCATCGCCCCCATACCCACGACATCGACTTCCGCCATATCGTCGATCTGCTGCTCAAGGTGAACGCGCAGGCTTATGCGTTCGAGGCGAGCAATGTTCGTCACGCGCACGAATGGCAGGTGTGGGAGGAGACCAAGTTGCCAGAGGGCAAGATTCTGGTGCCTGGCGTGGTCGGCCATATGACCGACCTCGTGGAGCACCCCGAGCTGGTCGCCGAGCGGCTGATCAATTTCGGCAGGATCGTCGGCATGGAGAATATCCAGGGCGGCACCGATTGCGGCATCGGTTCGCGCGTCGGCCATGAAGAGATTGCCTGGGCCAAGCTGTCCGCGATGGCCGAGGGCGCGGCGATCGCGACGAAACGGCTCAAGCGGGGGTAGGGCCACCCCGGCGCCGGTGTCGCCGTTTCCGACACCGAAATTGCGCCACCTACCACATGCTTGCTTTTTCGTGTCGGTCGTTCGATGGTCGGCCCTCGTTGAATAGACCGCCATCTCTCTGGTGGCGCGGACAGGGCTAGGGAATGCACGACAACGGAATTGCCACGCGGGCGCCGGACGGCCCCGTTTCGTGGTTCAGGTACGCGCTTTTCAGACTCGGCTTGCTAATGCGGCGCAATCGCGGGCGCCGCGCCGCCCTGCCCGTGCTGGCGCTGCTGATCTCTGCCTTCGTCTGCCTCGCCGCCCCCGCCTCCGCGCAGACCGCCCCTGCCCAGACGATCTGGCGCCTGCTCGATTATATCGCGGTCGACTACCCCGGCGCGGTCGCCGACGGGAAGATCGTCAGCCAGGTCGAGCTCGACGAGATGACGGAATTTTCGGCGACGGCGAACACGCTGATCGCCGAACTGCCGGCATCGTCGGCGAAAGCCGCGCTGGCACGACAGGCCGGCGATCTCGAGCGGCTGATCGCCGCGCGGGCGCCCGCACCCACAATCGCGACCGCGGCGCGCGGCCTCGCCGCCGATCTCATCAAGGCCTATCCGGTCCCGCTGGCGCCGACGAGTCCACCCGACGTCGCGCACGGCAAGGCGCTCTACGCCGAACATTGCGCGAGTTGCCACGGCGCGACCGGCGCCGGCGACGGGCCGCAGGCGACCGGGCTCGATCCGGCGCCGATCGCCTTCACCGACGAGACACGCGCGCGCGAACGGAGCATTTTCGCGCTGTATCAGGTGATCGAGCAGGGACTCGACGGCACCAGCATGGCGAGTTTCGCCGAATTGCCCGCGCCGGATCGCTGGGCGCTCGCCTTTTACACCGGCTCGCTCGCTTATCCCGAGCGCGACGCCGCCGCCGGCGAGGCGCTATGGAACAGCGACGACGGCCTTCGCGCGCGTTTCGGGCTGGAAGCGCTGGTCGCCACCACGCCCGCCGCGCTCGCCGCCAGCATCGGCGAGAGCAAGGCCGGGCAGCTGATGGCTTTCCTGCGCCGCCACCCAGACGCGACGGCGGTCGCACAGGCCGAGGGCACTCTGACGCTGGCACGGACCCGGCTCGACGAGGCGATGGCGGCTTACGAACGCAGCGACCGCAAGGCCGCGACCAACCTCGCGCTGTCGGCCTATCTTGACGGCTTCGAGCCGGTCGAGGCGGTGCTGTCGGCCCGCGACAACGCCCTGATGATTCGGATCGAAGGGGCGATGGCCGATCTTCGGGCGGCCATCGCGCGGGGCGATCCGGTTGCCGCGGTCAAGAATCGGGTGGCGACGCTCGACGGCCTGTTCGGTGAAGCCGAGGCCGCGCTGGCGTCCGACCAGGTTTCGTCCACCTCAAGCTTCGTAGCTGCCTTCACCATCCTCGTTCGCGAAGGGCTCGAAGCGATCCTGATCATGGTCGCGATGATCGCGTTCCTCACCAAAGCGGATCGCCGCGACATGCTGCCCTATGTTCATGGCGGCTGGGTCGCGGCGCTGGGCGCCGGCGCCGCGACCTGGGCGGCGGCGACCTGGCTCATCACGATCAGCGGGGCAAGCCGCGAACTGACCGAAGGCTTCGGCAGCGTCTTTGCCGCATTCGTGCTGCTCTGGGTCGGCATCTGGATGCACGGCAAGAGCAACGTACACGCCTGGCAGCGCTATATCAGCGAAACGCTCAACCGGGCGCTCAACCGGCGCTCGGCCTGGTTTCTGTTCGCGCTGGCGTTCATCGTGGTCTATCGCGAGGTGTTCGAGACGATCCTGTTCTATGCCGCGATCTGGAGCCAGGGCCATAGTGGCGCGGTGGTGGCGGGCGCGCTCGCGGCGGTCGCGGTGCTGGCGGTGATCGCGTTCGCGATGATGCGCTACAGCCGGACGCTGCCGATCGGAAAATTCTTTGCCTACAGTTCGGTCCTGATCGCGGTGCTTGCGGTCGTCCTGATCGGCAAGGGCAGCGCGGCGCTTCAGGAGGCGGGGTATCTGCCGGTTACGCCATGGGCGGGCTTCCCGCGCAGCGAACTGCTGGGGGTCTACCCAACGCGCGAGACCATCGTCGCCCAACTGGCCATAATCGTCCTGCTGATCCTCGGCTTCGCCTGGAACCAGCACCGAGCCGGGAAAGGCGAGCATCAAGCCGCCGAGGAGTGAGCCTGCAAAAACCAGGGCGGTCCCGGACGGCCGGGAATATGCTATGCTGCGCCATCGGAATGAGAGACAGCTGATGGCTGCGGAACTCAACCATGTCATCGTCTGGTGCCGGAACAAGGCGCGTTCGGCGACGTTTCTCGCCACCGTCCTCGCCCGCCCCGCGCCGGCGCCCTTTCATCATTTCCTCGTGGTCGAGCTGGACAACGGCGTCTCGCTGGATTTCATGGAGAAAACGGGCGACATCGCCTTCCAGCACTACGCCTTCCTGATCCCCGAGGGCGACTTCGACGCCGCATTCGCGCGCATACGCGCCGCGCAGGCCCCCTATTGGGCCGACCCCGCGCGGACCCGCCCCAATGAGATCAACCACAACGACGGCGGCCACGGGGTCTATTTCGAAGGCCCCGAAGGCCACCTGTTCGAACTTCTCACCCGCCCCTACGGAAGCGCGTGACCGCCTCCGATCTCCGCCTTCATGCCTGAAAGCGGCGGCGGCCGACGCCGGACCCAACCGGTCTCGAGGTCATAAGCCTGCGCCAGTTGCAGACAGGCAAAATCCGCGCGCGGCCGGCCCACGATCTGCATCCCCATCGGCAAACCAGCGGTATTGAAACCGACGGGCACGTTGAGCGCCGGACAGCCGGTCATCGTGATCGGCGCGACCACTTCCATCCAGCGGTGATAACTATCCATTGCGCGCCCCGCGACCTCTCTGGGCCAGTGGATGTCCGCATTGAACGGAAAGACTTGCGCGCTGGGCGTCAGCACGAAATCATAATCGGCAAGCAAGGCCAGGAACGCCTGATACCAACGATTGCGCCCCTCCGAAGCCCGTGCGACATCCGCCCCGCGCAGCGCGAGCCCGTGCTCGACCTCCCAGATCGCTTCGGGCTTCAGCGCCATGCGTTTCGTTGGGTCTCGATAGAGCGGCGCGAGGCCCGCGCTGGTCTGCCACGCACGCAGGGTCACGAAGTCCCGCCACACCTCTTCCATCGGATAGTCCGGCGTGACCTTGTCGACGTCACAGCCAAGCCGTTCGAAAACGCCGAGCGCACTCCGGCACAAGGCAAGAATGCCGGGCTCGAACGGAAGATAGCCGCCATAATCGCCTAACCAGGCGATCCGCACGCCACGAAAATCGCGCGACAGAGACCGGGTGAATTGCGCCGGGTCCTCCCCCAGCGACGAGGGGTCGCGCGGATCGTAACCCGCCATCACCGACAGCAGCATGGCGAGGTCGGGAACGGTGCGTGCCACCGGCCCGATCACCCCCATCGACGGCAGGAACGAATCTCCGCCATGGGCGACGCGGCCGATCGACGGACGAAAGCCGAAGACATTGTTGAACGCGGCCGGATTGCGAAGCGATCCGCCATAGTCGCTGCCATCGGCCACCGGCACCATATGCAGGGCGAGCGCCGCCGCCGCGCCGCCGCTGCTGCCGCCGGCGGTCTTCGTCAGATCGTAGGCATTGGCCGTCGTGCCGTAGACGCGATTATAGCTTTGCGAGCCGAGGCCGAACTCGGGGACGTTGGTTTTTCCGACGAAGATCGCGCCGGCCTTTCGCAGCCGTTCGACCGGATAGCTGTCCTCGGTCGGCACGAAGGTACGAAAGATCGGCGACCCCGAGGTGCTGACGATGCCGCGCACCGGCTCCAGATCCTTTACGGCATGCGGCATACCGTGCATCCACCCGGACGAGAGATTCCGCGCCAGTTGCTCGTCGCAGGCCCGCGCCCGAGCGATCAGAATCTCAGGCTCCTGTAGCGCGACCAGCGCCGTCACCCGCGAATTCAGCCGCGCGATCTGCTCCAGATACGCCTGCATCACCTCGACACAGGACAGGTCGCGGCGATGGATCGCCGCGGAGAGCGCCGTCGCGTCCATGTCGACGATACGGGAAGAAGGCGTCTCCCCATGCGCCGCGCCAGCCACGATCAGCCCCGCCGCCGTCGCGAACAGATCACGACGAGTGATATGGACCGGACCGCGACTCTGATCATGCTTCACGCCTCTCGCCCCACTTCATTGCGCGCTCAGTCGCGGCGGAGAAGCCGCCTCATAGACGATTTCTCCGTCGATCAGGGTCAGGATCACCTTCGTCGCGTGAAGCTCGGTGACAGGGATCGTGAACGGATCGCGCTCCACCGCGATCAGATCGGCGCCCATGCCGACGGCGATCGCACCGACGCGATCGCGTCTGCCTACCGCTGCCGCCGCATTCTCGGTGAAGATGCGAAACGCCGTGGCCAGATCGACGGCTTCGGCTTCGCCCAGCATCTCCGCGCTGCCGCCCGGCATCTGGCGCGTGACCATGGTCTCGATCGCGAGCCACGGATTGAGTGACGGTACGACCGACCAATCCGATCCGGCGATAACCAGCGCGCCGGTCGCAAGCGCCTCGCGTACCGGCATCCACCGCTGCATCCGGCGATCGCCCACCGCCGCCCGGATATCCGTTGCCGCCATCGGCGTCGGATACCAGATATAGGGCGAGAATTCCCATGCCATATGCAGCGCGGCGACGCGCGGAACGTCCGCCGGATCGACCAAAGTCGCGTGCGCGAGGGTATGCAACGGGCCGCCGAGGCCGTTTGCCTTGCGGGCCGCGGCGACCGCGTCGAGCGCGGCTCTGACCGCGGCATCGCCGGCGGCGTGAAATTTCACGGTCAGCCCTTCGCGGTCGAACCGCGTCACCGCCGCGGCCAGCACATCGGGCCGCCCCATCAGCATGCCTTTCGACGGCTTGCCATGCCCATGGCTATCGACATACGGATCGAGCATCGCCGCTGTGTGGCTTTCCGTCGGGACGCCGTCCAAGGTCATTTTCACGCAATCGACGGTCAGCCGCCCACGGGTATAGAAAGCGCGCGTGTCGATCATGGCCTCGCTGGGCGACGGTTCTTCGCCTTGCGGGATCGCCCAGCGCAGGCAAGCCCGGGCATGCTGCTTGATCGCCCCCTCCTCCGACAACGCGGCCAGAGTCCCGATATATTCGGCGGTCGCGCCAGCGTCGGTGAAGCCGGTGATGCCGAAGGACAGCATCTGATTGGCAGCGAGGACCAGCGCTTCCCGCTTCTGTTGTTCGCTGGGGGGAGGAATTTTGCTGGAGACGAGGCCGGCCGCCCGTTCCCGGAGCAGCCCGGTCGGCTCACCTGCCTGGTCCCGTTCGATGAGACCGCCGGCCGGATCGGGCGTATCGCGGGTAAGGCCGGCAAGCGTCAATGCCCGCGAGTTCACCCAGGCGCTGTGGTGCGATTCGTCACGCAAAAAGACAGGATTGTCGGGCGCGATCGCATCGAGGAAAGCGCGTGTCTGCTGCCCCGGCACGAACGCGGCCGCTACCCAATCGCCCCCCTGGATCCACTCGCCCGGCTTCCGCTTCGCCACGCACGCCCTGAGCGTCTGCGCGATCGCCTCGGCACCGGCTCCGGGCTCCAATACGCACGCAAACTGGGCAAGGCCGCCGGTCAGTGGATGGAGGTGCGAGTCCTGTAGGCCGGGCAACATCGTGGCCCCCTCCAGATCGATCCGCCGGGTCCCGGGTTGGCGCAAGCGCTCGATCGCGCCATTATCCCCCAACGCCACGATGACACCCTTGCTGATCGCCAGCGCGTCCACGACGCCCGCGGCGGTACGGATATGGCCGTTGACGAAAATCAGGTCGGGCGGCGGCGCGGGAGGCGCCGGTGCCGCGGCGTTCCCGCTTTGCGCGTGGGCCGCCGACGCGATCGCGCTTGCCGCGATCACGCCGATCACGATTCTGGAAAACCGAGCCAATCGAACCTCCCCCGTCTCGCCATCCGCCTTTTTCCAGCGTCTGGCATCGTCGTCGCTCGCGTCGATCGGCCGAAGACGTAGCGCGCATTTTTCGTCTTGCCAATAATAGTCCGATCGGACAGTCTATAAAAAATTAGGACTGACTCGATGGGGGGCAAACGGGGCACCTTCGGCCGACAACACGATTCTGATTTCCCGACACAAGCATAATATCGCTCGTTGGGCGGTCTTTATCCACGTTATATCAATAGATTAACGACCGTGGCGAAACATGGGAGGGGTTTACATGTCGAAGAATAAATATATCTGGTCCGTCCTTATAGGGTCCTCTGCAATATCGCTGACGACCGCCCAGATGGCGGTCGCGCAAGACTCTTCCACTACGCCAGCCTTTAGTGAAGGCGACATCGTCGTTACCGCGACACGTACCGCAGAGAGTGCGAGTCGTGTCCCGCTCAGCATCAGCGCCTTCAGCCAGGCATCCCTCGACAAGACCGGGGTGCGGTCGATCTCGGACGTCACTCGCCAGACGCCAGGACTCGTCATCGAAAACACCCGCAACAGCACGAACATCGCGATCCGGGGCATCAGTTCGATCGCCGGTGCGGCAACGACCGGCATTTATATCGACGATACGCCGATTCAGATCCGGACGCTCGGCTATGGCGGCGGCAACGCCTATCCGGCCGTTTTCGACCTCGAACGCGTAGAGGTCCTTCGCGGTCCGCAGGGCACGCTGTTCGGCGCGGGATCGGAAGGCGGCACGGTACGCTTCATCACCCCCAAGCCCGGCCTCGCCCATTATAGCGGCTACGCCCGCGGCGAAATCGCCTTCACCGAACACGGGGCCCCGAGCGCCGAAATCGGGGCGGCGATCGGCGGTCCGATCGTGACCGACAAGGTCGGTTTCAGGGTGAGCGCCTTCGTTCGCCGCGACGGCGGCTACGTCGACCGCAAGAAGTTCGACACACTCGACCTCGTCGATGAAAATTCCAATTGGCAACGGACCTATGTGGCGCGCGGCGCCCTCGCCTTCGCGCCGACCGACAATCTTACGATAACGCCGTCAGTCTATTACCAAAAGCAATATACGAACGATTCCAGCTATTATTGGGAAAGTTTGTCGGACACCGAGCATGGCCGTTTCGTCAACGGCAACCCTGCACAGGAATTCGTCCGGGACAAGTTCATTCTCCCCAGCATCACGGCGGAATATAGCTTCGATTTTGCGGATTTCATCGCGCTCGGATCCTATTATGACCGCAAGCAGCACATCAATCTGGACTACACCACGTTCGACCAGAGCCTTTTCACGGGCCTGAGTCTGCCCTCGCTGCCGGGCCAGATCGCCCAGAGCACCTTCCGTAACAGCCAAAAGAACTATACCGCCGAGATTCGGCTTCAATCGTCGGATCCCGACGCCCGCCTGCGTTGGGTGATCGGCGGCTTCTGGTCGTCCGCCAAGCAGATCGCAATTCAGCAGGTGGAAGATCTCTTCTTTCCGATCTACATCGAATCCCAGTTCGGGGTGCCTTATACCGATGTCTTCGGCCAGGCGCTCGTCGACGGCCGTTTCATCTACGATCAACTGTCCCGCACCCACGACAAACAATATGCCGTTTTCGGCGAGGCGAACTTCCGGGTGGTGGATGGCCTGACCCTGACGGCGGGCCTGCGCTACGGCAAGACCAAGTTCACCATAAACGCCGACGCCGCCGGCCCGGTCGTCGGCCCGCAAGCGATCGACACCGGCGGCCAGTCTGAAACCCCGCTCACGCCCAAATTCGGCGCCAATTACCAGATCGACAGCGACAATATGATCTACGCCACTGCGGCAAAGGGCTTCCGGCCGGGCGGTTACAACCCGGCGGTCGGTGTTCCGTGCGGCCCGCAGCTGGCGAGCCTTGGGCTTACCGATCGCCAACCGACCTACGATTCCGATTCGGTCTGGAGCTATGAAGTCGGCACCAAGAACAAACTGTTCAACCGCGCCATCCAAATGGAAGCCAGCGCCTACCAGATCAATTGGGATAATATCCAGAACGTCGTCAATCTGAATACGTGCGGCTTCCGCTTCGTCAGCAACCAGGGATCGGTACGCAGCCGTGGTTTCGATCTGCAACTGCAATTCAACCTGATCGAAAATCTCTCGCTGTCGACGGCGATCGGCTACACCAGCGCCAAGTTCCGCGAGACGGTGTTCGCCGGCCCCGCCGCGACACTCGCGGTAGTGACGAAGGGCGATGCCGTCGTCGCACCACCGTGGACCGTCGCGATCCACGGCGAATATGAGCATGATCTTGGTGGCAAGACCGGCTATTTCCGGGTCGATTATAATTACCGCAGCCACCAGAACGCGATTACGCCGACGCTGAATCCGGCAAATGGCGGCACCGACCTCACGATCGACAACCTCCCGGCCTCGCACCTCGTATCGCTACGCAGCGGGCTGCGGTTTGCGGGTATCGACGCATCGCTGTTCGTGAACAACCTGTTCAACGAGAACGCATGGAGCGCGCGCCAGCGCGATAATGGCCGATCGACCCTGTACCGGGCGCAAACCTTCCGGCCGCGCACCATCGGTCTTACCGCTTCGTACCGTTACTAAATCCGTCCCGCTGGAGGCAGCCGGGTATCCCGGCTCCTCCCGGGCTCAGGGTTCGGAATGTTTCCTGCAGGACAAGGATCAAGCTCATGAAAGCAGCACGCCTTCTGTCGACCGCCGCCGCGTTTTTTCTGGTCACGCCCGGCTTCGCCCAGGCGAAGGCGCCGGATACGGTCCCGGATACGGTCTTTGTGAACGGGCAGGTCTATACCGGTGGCGGTTGGGCCGAGGCGCTCGCGATCGGTGACGGCAAGATCATCGCCACCGGCACCAACGCCGCGGTGAGGACGCTGGCGGATTCGCATACACGTATCGTCGATCTCAACAATCGGACGGTACTGCCCGGCCTTGCCGACATGCACGTCCACCCGCCCCACGCCGGCATGGCCGCGCTCGAGTGCCGCATTGCGCAGGGTGCAGACGCGACGACCTTCCTCAACGCGGTTTCGGCCTGTGTGAAGGCGAAACAACCGGGGCAATGGATCACCGGCGGCCAATGGCAGGCGGCCTCGATCGGGGACGCGTCACTCAACAAGGCGGCGCTGGATCGCGTGTCGCCCGACAATCCCGTCGTTCTCGTCGACATCAGTGGTCACAGCTATTGGGCGAATTCCAAAGCGCTCCAGATCGCCGGTATTACGCGCGACACCCCCAATCCCACCGGTGGCATTATCGAGCGTGACGCCGCCGGAGAGCCGACCGGCATTCTGCGTGAAAACGCCAAGGATCTGGTTCAGGCCCACGTGCCGCCACCCACCGCGGAGCAGACCACGGCAAGCCTAAAAATCGCGCTGGACATCCTCCTCTCCGAAGGTGTCACGACGCTGACCGACGCGCTGCTGGTCAAGGAAACATTGCTCGCTTACGATGCGCTGGCCGATCGCGGTGAACTCAAACAGAACGTCGTCGGCTGCATCACATATAAGCGGGCGCCCGATTTCGAAGATCTCATCGCCCACCGGCAATCCTACGCACGCCCGAATTTCCGGCCGGAATGCGTCAAGGTGTTCATGGATGGCGTACCGACCGACAGCCACACCGCCGCGATGCTCGAGCCCTATGCGGGTGGGCAGCATAATGCACCGCCGCGCGGGATTCTTCTGATCGGCGCCGACGAACTCAATCCGGCGGTCACGCGCTGGGACAAACTCGGGCTGACCGTGAAATTTCACGCGGTGGGCGACTGGGCGGTACGGACCGCACTGGACGCGGTGGAGGCCGCGCGGAAAGCGAACGGTCCGAACGGCCCGCATCACGAAATCGGTCATCTGACGTTCGTCTCGCCCGAGGACATCGGGCGGGCCACCGCGCTCAACGCGACGTGGGAGTTTTCACCCTATCTCTGGTATCCGACGGTAATCAACGAGGACATCACCAAGGCGATCGGCCCCGACCGGCTTGAGCGGGTGTGGCCGCTCCGCGAGGGCTTCGCGTCCGGGGCGAATGTCATCGCCGGTTCGGACTGGCCCGTGGTGCCTGACGGCAACCCCTGGCTCGCCATCGAAACGAGCATTACCCGCAAGGCGCCCGGCGGCAGCGGCGAGGCATTCGGCGGCGGCGAGGCAATCACCTTGCAACAGGCGTTCGACATGTTCACGATCAACGCAGCGCGCCAGATGGGCGAGGCGGACAAGCGCGGATCGCTCGAAGCCGGCAAGATCGCCGATTTCATCGTCACCGATAAAAACCCGTTCAAGATCCCGGTGACGGAGATTCACACCGTGCAGGTCCAGCAAACCTATACTGGCGGTGAAAAAGTTTTCGATCGTTCCCCGCAGTAGGGCCGCCACCCGATTATCCCGCCAATCACGATGAAGGGGGTACAGGCGATGACGCACACCGGCTTTTACAGCAATGAGCGCACCTTCTGGCACTGCACAGGCGTGCAAGCGCTGTTCCTGCCGCTCGGCGAATGGGTCCAGCCGCCTACCGGCAGCTACGGCGCGGATACGCCGGATTCGAAACGGCGCCTCGTCAACCTCGCCAACGCGTCAGGCCTGATGCGCAAGCTCGCGGTCCGGGATGCCGCACCCGCCACCGTCGAGGATATGCTTCGCATCCACCCAAAGACATATATCGACGCATTCAAGGCGGCGAGCGACGCGGAAGGCGGCGATCTCGGAATGATCGCGCCATTCAGCAAAGGCGGTTTCGAGATCGCCGGCATCTCGGCCGGATTGGCCATTCAGGCGGTGAACGACGTGATCGCCGGCGAGATCGACAACGGCTATGCGCTGTGCCGGCCCGCCGGCCACCATTGTCTGTGCGACATGTCGATGGGCTTCTGTCTGCTGGCGAACATCCCGATCGCGATCGAGGCGGCCCGGGCGCGTCACGGTCTCGATCGGGTGGCCGTCGTCGACTGGGATGTCCACCATGGCAACGGCACCCAGTCGATCTATTACGACAGCAGCGACGTTCTGACGATCTCGGTCCATCAGGACCGCTGTTTCCCGCCGGGCTATAGCGGCACCGACGATCGCGGCGAAGGCCGGGGCCTCGGTTTCAACGTCAATATTCCGTTGCCGGCGGGGAGTGGACATCGGACCTATCTCGAAGCGTTCGAAAAGATCGTCCTGCCCGCGCTCTACGCATACAAGCCCGACCTCATCGTCGTCGCCAGCGGGCTGGATGCGAACGCCGTTGACCCGCTCGCCCGGATGCTGCTCCACAGCGAAACCTATCGCGCGCTCACCGATCTTATGGTGAAGGCGGCGGCGGATCTGTGCGCGGGGCGTCTGGCCGTCGTCCATGAAGGCGGTTACGCGGAAGCCTATGTGCCGTTTTGCGGCCACGCGATCCTCGAAGCGCTGAGTGGGGAGCGGACCGCGGTTGCCGATCCCGAGCTTGAGTTTTTCGAACTCCAGCAACCGGGTGACCGTATCCAGGCTTTCCACAGCGAATTGATCGCCGAAATGGCGGCGGCGCTGTCGATTGGGTGACTATCGTGGGCGGCGGTAACAGCCCGGATGCGCCGAAGCGCATCGAGATCGTCGAGGCGAGCATCGCTGACCTTGCCGGCGCGCTGGACGACGGCCGGCTGTCGAGCGTGGAACTGGTCGCGGCCTATCTTAACCGGATCGCCTGCTTTGATCGTCACGGGATCACGCTCAACGCGGTGCCGGTTCTCGATCGCGCCATGTTCACCGAGGCTCGCGCAGCGGATATCAGACGCAGCCGGGGCGCGGCGCTGGGCCCGCTCGACGGCATCCCTTATACCGCTAAAGACAGCTATACCGCCAAGGGGCTGACGGTCGCCGCCGGCTCGCCCGCGTTCGAGGCACTGACCGCCCGCGCGGACGCGTTCGCCATTGAGCGATTGCGCGCCGCAGGAGCAGTCCTTATCGGCCTCACCAACATGCCTCCGATGGCGGCCGGCGGGATGCAGCGCGGCGTCTACGGCCGGGCCGAAAGCCCGTACAACGCCAACTTCCTGCCCGCCGCCTTTGCCTCGGGTTCGTCGAACGGCGCGGGTACGGCCACCGCCGCCAGCTTCGCGGCCTTCGGGCTTGCCGAGGAGACCTGGTCGTCAGGCCGCGCTCCCGCTTCGAACAGCGGGCTCGTCGCCTATACGCCCTCGCGAGGGTTGATCTCGACGCGCGGCAACTGGCCGCTCGTCCCGACGATGGACGTCATCGTGCCGTTCACGCGCAGTATCGACGACCTCCTGACCATCCTCGACGTGCTCGTCGTGGACGACACCCAGTCGCGCGGAGACTTCTGGCGGGTTCAACGTGCCGTGCCGATACCGCGCGCCTCCGATGTTCGCCCGCGAAGTTTCCAGGCCCTCCCGCGCGGCGGGCGGCTCGAAGGCCGACGTTTCGGTATTCCACGAATGTATATCAACAAGGACGAGGACGCGACCAAGCCAATCGCCACCCGGCCTTCGATCATTGCGTTATGGGAAACCGCTGCGCGCGATCTGGAGGCTTTGGGGGCGACAATCGCCGAAGTCGATTTCCCGGCGGTGTCCAACTATGAGCGCGATCGCCCCGGCGCGCGTTCCATGGTCGACCGAGGGCTGGTCCCCGCCGACTTCGCGACGGCCGAGTTCTGGCACCTCGTCCAGTTCGGCTGGGACGATTTTCTCCGGGCCAATGCAGACCCTGCGCTTCCCGATCTCTCGGCGGTCGATGGCAAGCGCATATTCCCGACAACGCCCGACACCCTCCCCGACCGTTATGAGGGCGTGCCCGATTGGGCGCTCTACCCGGAAGCGGCGGGCCGCGACGGCGTTCTCGCGCCCGGGGACATCCCGTCGCTATACGATGGATTGCGGGGCCTTGAGGAAACCCGCCGGCTCGACTTCGAGGCTTGGCTCGACACACACCGGCTCGACGCCATCGTTTTCCCCGCTTGCGCCGACGTCGCGCCGTTTGACGCCGATCGCAACCCCGCCTCGAACGAGATCGCATGGCGCAACGGGACATGGGTCGCGAACGGCAACCAGACGATCCGCCACCTCGGCATACCAACGGTGACGGTCCCGATGGGCCTGATGGCCGACATCGCCATGCCCGTCGGCCTCACCATCGCCGGCCGGGCTTATGACGATGCCGCGCTGCTCGGTTACGCCGCGTCGATCGAGGCCGCCCGGTCGCGGCGCATCGCCCCGCCCCGCACGCCGCCACTCCCCGACGACGTCACCACGATAGCGGACGACCGGCCGGACGTCCCGCCGAACGCGCGATCGGCGGAACCTTTTCCGCTTGATCTGGAGACCAGCGTGTCGCCCGTCGGCGATGATGGAACCGTCACCATCACCATGACGGGAAGCGCGGCCGCGCCGAGCCGGCTTGACCGCATCGTCCTGTGGCTGAACGGCACGCCGGTTACGGTGGAGCAGGCCGGCGGCCGGTTCACGGCCCGCGCGTCGGTCCCCGCCGCGCTCCACTATCAGCTTCATAGCCCTTGGCGGAAACCCTACGGATCGATCGTCGTCTGCCTGGCTTACGACGCCAGCGGGGCCGTGGCCGGAACGTTCAGCGTGGTCGGCGGTATCGGCTGAACTCTATCTCTTCGATATCCGTTGGACGCGGCGAGGTTGCCTCGATACCCAGACTGCCGTGGGGCGACGGGGCGGAGTCGAGCCGTGCGGAGATCGAGGGGGAACGAGGCGGCATGACCGTGGCGGCAAGGCGGAGCGCGCATCGGGGCCGCCTCGGGCTATTCGGCGAGCTTTGGTTTCAGGTGCTGGCCGGAACCGTGCTCGGCATTGTCCTCGGCCACATCGCCCCTCAGGCCGGGATCTCGATGAAGCCGCTGGGCGACGCCTTCATCAAGCTGATCCGCATGATCATCGGCCCGATCATTTTCGTGACCGTGGTCCATGGCATCGCCGGCATGAACGACATGCGGCGCGTCGGGCGGGTCGCGCTCAAATCCATCGTCTACTTCGAGGCGATCACGATTTTCGCGCTGGTCTTCGGGTTGATCGGCGTCGACCTCTGGCGGCCGGGCGACGGCATGAACATCGACCCTGCGCGGATCGACACCGGTTCGATCCAGAGCTACGTCACCACCGCCGAGCATCAGTCGGTCGGCGGCTACCTCATGAGCATCATCCCCGACACCTTTGCCAGCGCCTTCACCGAGGGCCATGTGTTGCAGGTGCTGTTCATTTCGGTGGCCTTCGGGATCGCGCTGGCCGCTTCGGGGCCGCGCGGCCGGCCGGTGGTGGACCTGATCGAAAGCCTGTCGCAGGCGTTTTTCCGCATCGTCGCCTACATCATGTACCTCGCGCCGATCGGCGCGTTCGGCGCGATCGCCTTCACCGTCGGCGAATTCGGCGCGGCCTCGCTGCTCTCGCTCGGCGAGCTGATCGTCGAATTCTTCCTCGTCTGCGCCGCGTTCACGATTCTCGTGTTCGGGACCGTGGCGCGATTGTGCGGGGTGAGCCTGTGGCGGCTGATGGGATACCTCAAGGACGAGATCGTCATCGTCGCCGCCACTACCTCCACCGAAACCGTGCTCCCGCGGCTGATCGAGAAGATGCGCAAGGCGGGCTGCGAGGAAAGCGTGGTCGGCTTCGTCATTCCCGCCGGCTATTCGTTCAACCTCGACGGCACCTGCCTCTACCTCACCACCGTCGCGGTGTTTCTCGCGCAGGCGACCAATACCCACCTCACCTTCTGGCACGAACTGGGACTGATCGCGGTGCTGCTGCTCACGTCGAAGGGCGCGGCCGGGGTGGCAGGCGCCGCCTTCGTGGTATTGGCGGCAACCCTCGCCACCACCGGCACGATCCCGGTGGCCAGCATCGCGCTCATCCTCGGAATACACCGCATCCTCGCCGAGGGGCTGACCTTCGTGAACCTGATCGGGAACGCGCTCGCCACCATCGTCGTGGCCCGCTGGGAAAAGGCGGTGGACGAGCCGGTTCTGGCCCAAACCCTGGGCTATCGACACCGCCGGTATCCCGTCACCGAATAACTTGACTTTTCACGTTTTACGGCTAGGCTTCATTTATAGAGGATGAGGCCCGCTTATGGATGACTCCATTTTTATCAAAGAGTTGTTGCTGGGCGGGGACGGTTTGCGGGTCGCCGTCAAGGATTCGATCGACATCGCCGGCCATGCGACGCAGGGCGGCAGCGCCGCGCTGGCGGACGCCCCGCCGGCCGCGCGCAACGCCGACGTCGTCCAGGCGATCCTCGACGCCGGCTGCCGGATCGTCGGCAAGGCCAACATGCACGAACTGGCCTATGGTGTGACCGGCATCAACGGCTGGACCGGAACCCCGGTCAACCCCTTCTACCCTGATCGGATACCGGGCGGCTCGTCGAGCGGTTCGGCGGTGGCGGTCGCCGCGGGTCTGTGCGATTTCGCGCTCGGCACCGACACTGGCGGTTCGATCCGCACCCCGGCGGCCTGCTGCGGCATATTTGGGCTCAAGCCCAGTTTCGGCCGGGTCAGCCGGGTTGGCGCACACCCTGCCGCGAGTTCGCTCGACTGCATTGGCCCGTTCGCGGCTGACATCCCGATGATCGAGCGCGCCATGGCGATCATCGACCGGACATTCGCGGCGGCCCCCGCCCCCGCGACGATCCGGCTGGGGCGGGTCGCGTGTCCGGCCGACGCCCCCGTCGAGGCTGCCTTCAACGCCGCCCTTGCCGAAGCCGGGGCGGATATCATGCCGGTGTCACTGCCCGGCATGGCGGCCGCGTTCGCCGCCAACATCGCGATCATCGGCGCCGAAACCTGGGCCGCATTCGGCTACCTTACCGCGTCGGACGCGATGGGCGCGGACGTCAAGGCCCGCCTGTTCAACGCCAGTAAGGTTACACAACTGCAGCTCGATGAGGCCGAATCGGTTCGCCGCGCATTCCAGGAGGAAGTCGATGCGGCGTTGGCCGGGGTCGATGCCCTGGTCCTGCCGACGATGCCGGTCCTGCCGCTGACCCTCGCCAATGCCACCGATGCCGCGGCCTCGCTGCGGCTGACCGCGCTGGTGCGTCCGTTCAATCTCTCCGGCCACCCGGCGCTTTCGATCCCGATCGAGACCCCCGATGGGCTGCCGGTGGGGCTGCAACTGGTCGGCCGGATCGGCGGCGACGCGGCGCTGACCGCCCTCGCCCGCGCGCTCGCCGAGCGCCTTGCCATCAATCCCAGGCTTTCCTTCAAGGAGCATGCCGCATGACCGTTGCCGAGCGCCCCCGCACCTCCGACACCGCGTTTGAATCGCTGCTCGCGGCGATCCGCGCGCGCCGCGCGGAGTTTTCCGAGAATCAGCAGATCAGCGCCGATATCATCGCGGCGATGAAAACCGCGGGCATCTATCGCGCGATGGTCGCGAAGCGCTTCGGCGGCGACGAAATGCCCCCGGCCGATTTCCTGCGGCTGATCGAAACGATCTCCGAGGCGGACGGCTCGGCCGGGTGGGTCGCGAGCTTCGGCTTCTCGGCGGTCTACCTTTCGGCGCTGCCGGTCGCGACGCTGGAGGCGATGTATGCCGACGGGCCGGACGTGGCGTTCGCGGGTGGGATCTATCCGCCGCAAAAGGCGATTCCCGTGGCGGGCGGCCTCGAAGTGTCGGGCCGCTGGTCGTGGGGCAGCGGATCGACCGGGGCGGACGTGATCGGCGTCGGGATCAAGGCCGAAGGCGGCGCGTCGGGCGGCCTGCCGCTGATCGCGGTGATGCCGGCGGAGAAGGTGCAGATCGTCCGCAACTGGGACGTGATCGGGCTTCAGGGCACCGGTAGTCACGATATGGTGGTGGATCGCGTCGTCGTGCCCGAGGCGTGGACGTTCGTGCGCGGCGGGCCATCGAGCCTCGACACGCCATTATACCGCTATCCGTCGATGGCGCTGGCGGCGCAGGTGCTGGCCGTGGTCGGCCTCGGGGTGGCGCGCGCGGCGCTCGACGTCCTGATCGATCTCGCCGGGGGCCGCACCTCGATCACCGGCGCGCCGACGCTGGCCGACCGCGCCTATGTCCAGGCCGATCTCGCCAAGGCCGAAGCGGCGCTGCGCTCCGCCCGCGCCTTCTTCTACGAGATTACCGAGCAGGCTTATGCGATGCTGGTCGCCGGCGACGACCTCGACCTGCAGACGCGGGCGCTGTTGCGCCTCGCCTCGACCAACGCGGCGCGGGTGGGCGCGGACGTGGCGCAATCGGTCTATCGGCTGAGCGGCACGACCGGCATCGCGCGCACCCATCCGATCGCGCGCTACATGCACGACGCGATCATCGTGCCGCAACATGCGTTCCTCTCCGAAGGCACATGGCAAAATGCCGGGCGGGTTCTGCTCGGCCTCGATTCCGCGCCCGGCTTTCCGTGAGCCGGTTTTCCGACCGAAGGAGCTACGATGGCTGACACACCTCCCAAACTGCGCGTTCTGTTCTGCTGCGCCGTGCTGCAAAACTTCTTCGATTTGCCGGCCGCCGAAATCGGCCCGGTCTGGCAGGCGACCGGGGCGATGCTCAAGGGCATTCGCGACCTGCCGGGGGTCGAGATTCTGGGGACGCTCGACGACGATCAGACGATGGTCGGCACCTCGCCCAACGGCTGGCCGTGGACGTTCTACATCCTTGCCGACGTCCCCGATCGCGACACCGCCGTCGCCGCGTGCAACCTGTTCCGCACCGTGCCGGTGGGCGAGCATCGGCTGTGGAAATATATGCGCGTCGAGGCGCGCATCGGCCGGGAGCTGGTGATCCCGGAATGACCGAGGCGGCGCCCCCTGCCCTCGTCGCCCGGCTGGAGCGGCTGGAAGCGGAAAGCGCGGTGCGCCGTCTGCTCGCCGAGTATATGGCGCTGTGCGACACGCTCGGCCCGGATACGCCGATGGCGCGGCTGGGCGCGCTGTTCTGCCGCGACGCGGTCTGGGAGGGGCGCGGCGCCCGCTATGCCGAAGCGCTCGGCCGCCATGTCGGCCGCGCCGCGATCGTCGCGATGCTCGGCCGATATCGCGATCCGCCGCATTTCCGGTTCAACGCGCATTATCTCGCCTCCGAAGCGATCGCCGTCGCGGGCGCGCGCGCAACCGGGCGCTGGATGATGCTGCAATGCTCGACCTATGCGGACGGCGCTTCCGATCTGCGCAGCGCCGCGCTCGAGGTCGAATTCGCGATCGAGGACGACGCCTGGCGGATCGCGCGGTTCGCCACCACCAATCTGTTCAGCCGCCCGGTCTCGCGATGGGACGATCCGGCGCGGATCCCCGTTCCCCCCGTGCAAGGAGGCGATCATGACTGACGCTGCTGCATTGCCCTACGCCGATCTGGTGCGCGACGATCGCATCCACACGGCGCTCTACCGCGATCCGGCCATATTCGAGGCCGAGATGGACCGGATTTTCAACAATACCTGGGTCTGGGTCGCCCATGTCAGCGACGTGCCCGACAAGAACACCTTCAAGACGAGCTTCGTCGGCCGCCACCCGGTCATCGTGACGCGCGACAAGGCCGGTAAGCTGAACGTGCTGCTCAATCGCTGCCGCCACCGCGCCGCCAGCGTGTGCGAACGGAAGAAGGGCAAGGCTAGCGTTTTCGTCTGCCCCTATCACGGCTGGAGCTACGACACCGACGGCCGGCTGCGCAAGGTGCCCCACATCAAGGGATATGGCGGCAGGCTCGAGACGGACGAACTCTCGCTCGTCTCGCTGCGCGTCGAGGAATATCAGGGCATGATCTTCGCCACCTTCAAGCAGGACATCGAGCCGCTGGTCGATTTTCTCGGCCCGGCGAAGAAATGGATGGACCTGTTCATGAAGCAAGGCGCCGGATTCGGCGTTAAGACGCTGGGTGAGCACAAGTTCCGCTTCCCCGGCAACTGGAAGATTCAGCTCGAGAACACCACCGACGCCTATCATTTTCCGGTCGTCCACAAGACGTTCCTCGATTCGCTCGACGACGAGACCGAGGACGTGTTCGACGTGCTCGGCCAGGGCGGCTGGGTCGAGGATCTCGGCAACGGCCATAGCGTGATGGTGATGATCCCGGACCTGATCAACCTCGAGGACAATCTCGACGCGCCGATCCCCGAGCGTTTCGCCGATCTCGCTCGCGAGCTGGCCGCGGAAGGCTATCCCGACGCGCAAGTCCGCCGCATCGTCCGCGCGGTGGGCGGATCGGGGTTCAACCTCAATCTGTTCCCCAACGTCGCCTGCTCGATGGCGTTCTTCCGGGTATTGCGGCCGATCGCGGTCGACGAGACCGAGATCACCCACGTCGCGATCGGGATGGATGGCGGCCCCGCCGCAGGCAACCGGGTGCGGATGCGGCTCCATGAGCATTTCCAGGGCCCGATGGGCTTCGGGACGCCCGACGATGCCGAAGGGTGGGAGCGGGTACAGCGCGGTGTGCAGGCCGGCGACGACCTGTGGATGATGCTCAATCGCGGGACCGACGCGCCGGAAGGCCGGGCCGAAGCCGGGCACAATGCCGGCGACGTCTCCGCCGAAACCGGGATGCGCGCGGCCTATCAGATGTGGAAAAGGATGATGACGGCATGAGCGCCCTTCCCACCGCCACCGAGCCGGTGACGCTCGACGAAGCGATTCGCTTCATCTGGACCGAAACCGAGATACTGGACCGCCTCGCTTATCGCGAGTGGCTCCCGCTCTGGACGAAAACCGGGCTCTATGTCGTGCCGATCGACCGCGACGGCGGCGATCCGGTCGAGGCGCTCAACATCGTCTATGACGGCGCCGAGATGCGCGAGGCGCGGGTGAAGCGGCTGCTCTCCGGCTTCTCGATGTCGTCGGCGCCCCCGGCGCGCACCGCGCGGACGACATCGCGGTTCGTGCTCGAATCCGCCGGAGCGGGCACCGCGCGCGTGCGCTGCGCCCAGATTCTCATCGAGTACAAATATGGCCGCACCCGCACGCTGGGCGCCGACCTGAGCTACGACCTGCGCCGCGCCGACGACGGCACGCTGCGGATCGAGCGCAAGGTCGTCCAGCTCCTCAATTCGGACGACCACCTGTTCGGCATAGGATATCTGCTGTGAGCGACACCGTTCTCGTCACCGGCGCGGCGCAGGGCCTCGGCGCCGCGATCGCGCGCGGTTTTCACGCCGCCGGCTTCAACGTCGCAATCGGCGATATCGACGCGGCGGGCGCCGAAGCGCTCGCCAAGGCACTGGATGCCAGCGGCAACACCGCGCTGGCGCTGGCGCTCGACGTCCGCGACGAGCGCGCGTGGGAGGCGGCGCGCGACCGTCTCGTCGCGCGCTGGGGCTCGGTCGAGGCGCTGGTGAACAATGCCGCCGCCACCGCCGCCAGGCCGGTCCTCGATATCACCGCCGACGAATTCGACGCGATCATGGCGATCAACCTGCGCGGCACCTTTCTCGGCTGTCAGGTATTCGGCCGGCTGTTCAAGGCGAACGGCTATGGCCGCATCCTCAACCTCGCCTCGCTCGCCGGCCAGAACGGCGGCACCGCGACCGGCGCCCATTATGCGACGTCGAAGGGCGGGATCATGACGATGACCAAGGTGTTCGCGCGCGATCTCGCCGCGTTCGGCGTCACCGCGAACGCCATCGCGCCGGGGCCGCTCGATACGCCGATGGTGCACCGCACGATTCCGGCGGACCGCATGGCCCAGTTCCTCGGCAACATCCCGGTCGGCCAGCTCGGCGACCCCGCCTTCATCGCCGCGATGGCCGCGCGGCTGTGCGCGCGCGACGCCGGCTTCATGACCGGCGCCACGATCGACATCAACGGCGGGCTCTACATGCGCTGAGGCCCGCCGAGCGATCACGGCGCCCCGGGTCGCGGCCCCACCTGGCATTTTTCACAGCGGCGCCAGCAATGCAGATCGCGCGGCAGGACGTCGCTGGGCCGCAGTCCCGGCACCGGATGGAGCCCGGCCAAAATCTCCGGCGCGACGCCCTCCGGCGCGGCATATTTGTGGCACAGCAGGCAATTGCGGCGATAGGATTCGCGGGTCAGCGTCGATTGCTGGGGCCGCGCGTCAACCGCGCCCGCGATCAGCGCGAGCGTCACTCCGACAGCCATTGCCCATCCGTGTCGCACGATCCCGCGCCTATGCTACCGGCTCCGATGTGACCCCCTCACCCAGGAAATCAAGCACGAGCCGCGTGAAGCCGGCCGCCTGCTCGATATTCGAAAGGTGCGCCGCCTCCAACGTGGCGAGCCGCGCGCCCGCGACGGCGGCGACCAGCGCCTCGCCATCGGCTACCGGCGTCGCGGGATCGGCGGTTCCCGCGATCACCAGCGTCGGCACCGCGATGAGCGACGCCGTCCGCCGCATGTCCATGTCGCGGATCGCCGCGCAACATCCGATATAGCCGGTCGGCGAGGTCACTTCGATCATGCGGCGGACCGGGGCGATCGCGTCACCGCCCCGCGCCCGGAAACCGGGGGTGAACCACCGCTCCAGCACCGCCTCCACGGTTGCCGCCATGCCCGCTTCGCGGACGGTGCCGATCCGCGCGTCCCACGCCGATGCCGGCCCCATATAGGGCGAGGTATTGGCGAGAATCAGCCGCCGCAGCCGCTCCGGCGCGCGGTAGCCGAGCCATTGGCCGACCATACCGCCCTTCGACAGACCGCAAAAATCGACCGTTCCGATCCCGAGCGCGTCGAGCAACTCGACAACGTCGCGCCCGAGGCGGTCCATCGAATAGGCGCCCGCCGGCGCGTCCGACACGCCATGCCCGCGGCTGTCGTAGCGGAGCACGCGATGGGAGGCGCTGAATGCCGCCACCTGCGGCGCCCACATCGCCATCGCGGTGCCGAGCGAATTGGAGAGCAGCAGCACCGGCGCGCCTTCCGGCCCGTCGAGGCGGTACGCGATCCGGCACCCGTCGCCGGTCGTAACGACTCCCTCGCTGCCATTGGTCGTCATGCCGCCTCCCTCGGGCGCGTGGTCCGCTTCTCGATCCGCTTTTCGTTGATCGTCGAGCGCACGATCCGATCGACGTAGATGCCCGGCGTGTGGATGCAATCCGGCTCCAGCGTCCCGGCGGGCACGATCTCCTCCACCTCGACGACGGTCGTCTTGCCGGCCGTGGCCATCGGCGGATTGAAATTACGGGCGGTCTTGCGGAACATGAGG
>Ga0182740_1000723_pt1 | contig 29151 bp, 18 predicted proteins | sample eDN5th37CKraftBY_FD_128872 | JGI IMG/M metagenome (GOLD analysis project Ga0182740, IMG submission 128872) | Enriched backyard soil microbial communities from Emeryville, California, USA - eDNA 5th pass 37_C Kraft BY (version 2) (version 2) | ecosystem: Environmental > Terrestrial > Soil >...
CGGCCCATCAAGCCGTCCCGCACCTCAATGGCTCCCATTTCCGTAACCTCACAGCCGCCTATGAACTGATTTCGCGGGCCCGTCTGACCCACACCCGGCCGGATTACGGCATCACGAGCATTTTGGTCGGTAACCGGGAGGTCGAGGTAACCGAGGAGGCGGTGCATGCGACGCCCTTCGGTACGCTGCTGCGGTTCAGGAAGGACATCGACGCCGCGCAACCGCGGGTGCTGGTGGTCGCGCCCTTGTCCGGGCATTTCGCGACCCTCTTGCGTGGCACCGTTCGCACCATGCTGCCGGAGCACGACGTCTACATCACCGACTGGCATAATGCGCGCGACGTTCCGACATCGGCAGGCCGTTTCGGGTTCGAGGATTACGTCACCCACCTGATCGAGTTTCTCGACGTGATCGGCCCCGGCGCCCATGTCGTGGCGGTGTGCCAGCCTTGTGTCGCCGCGCTCGTTGCCGCGGCGGTCATGGCGCAGGGTGATCATCCGGCGCAGCCGCATTCGATGACGCTGATGGCCGGGCCGATCGACACCCGCGTCAACCCGACCAAGGTCAACGAACTCGCCAAGAGCAAGCCGATCTCATGGTTCGAAAAGAACCTGATCGCACGTGTGCCGTTTCGCTATGACGGCGCTTTCCGGAAAGTCTATCCGGGTTTCGTCCAGCTCACCGCGTTCATGAGCATGAATATCGAGCGCCATGCCAAGGCGCATCGCGAGCTCTACGAACATCTGGCCAAGGGCGAACTGGAGAAAGCCAAGGTCACCAAGGATTTCTATGACGAATATTTCGCGGTGCTCGATCTCACTGCGGAATTCTATCTGGAAACCGTCCGGCTGGTGTTTCAGGAGCATCGGCTTCCGCTCGGCACGCTGACCTATGACGGCCAGCTGGTCGATCCGAAGGCGATCCGGCGCACCATGCTGCTCACCGTCGAGGGCGAGCGCGACGACATCTGCGCCGTCGGACAGACGCTTGCCGCGCATGACCTGTGTTTGGGATTGCGGCCTTATCGCAAGCGTCACCACATGCAGCCCGGCGTCGGGCATTACGGCGTGTTCAGCGGCAAGAAATGGGAAGCACAGATCTATCCCCTGGTCCGCAATCTCATCCTGGCCGCGGAATAGGAGAGCGGTAGAAAATTGATCAGGATCAAATTTAATTCGAAATTAAGACAATTGATGGAACTTTAGACTCATACGGGTTGAGAAAAGTCCAACGGGCGGCGGGATTTCAGATCCGCGCCCCACATGTTCGCAAAAAAGGTCTCGTCCCCACACCGCCGCGCGAGTGTGCGTGCGAACGCATGCGCGCGCGAGGTCGACATGTGGGCAAGCGGATTTTTCACCAAGCAGTTTTGGAATGGAGAGACGGCAGCATGTCCTTCTTCAATCGTGGAAGAGGATCGGGTCAGGGCGCATCGGCCGGCCCCGGTAAATATAACCTCGAGCATCTGAAGGGCGGGCTCGCCGAGGGCATCACCTCAGCGCTGATGATGATCGATCGCGACTTCGTCGTGACCTACGTCAATCAGGCGACCAAGGACCTGCTCTCGACCCACGCCGATGAGTTCCGGACGATCTGGCCGAATTTCAATCCGCAAGCCATCGTCGGGACCTGCATCGATGCCTTTCACAAGAATCCGGACCATCAGCGCCGGATCCTCTCCGACCCGTCACGGCTTCCGTTCAAGACCGAAATCACCGTCGGAAACCTGAAGGTCTCGCTGCTGGTCACAGCGAGCTTCGACAAGAACGGCGCTTATGTCGGCAATGTCCTCGAATGGAAGGACGTGACCGAAGCCCGCCTGAACGAAGGCATTCTCGCCGCGCTGAACAAGGCGCAGGCCATCGTCGAATTCACAATCGACGGCAGCGTCGTGCAGGCCAACGAGAATTTCCTCAACGCGATGGGATATTCGCTCGACGAGATCAAAGGGCGCCATCACAGCCTGTTCTGCGAGCCGGCGACGGTGCAGAGCCCTGAATACGCGGCGTTCTGGGCGAAGCTCAAGCGCGGCGAATTCGATGCGGGGCAATACAAGCGGATCGGGAAGGGCGGCAGGGAAGTCTGGATCCAGGCGAGCTACAACCCGATCCCGGATGCCAATGGCCGTCCGTTCAAGGTGGTGGAACTTGCCAGTGACATCACCGCGATGCGCGTGGCCATCGAACAGACGCGGGAGGTGGTCACTGCCGCCAGGAACAACGATCTCAGCCAGCGCATTCCCATGGCAGGAAAGACCGGCGAACTGGAGATGCTGTGCGGCGGGGTGAACGACCTGCTCGACAGCCTCGCCGAGGTGATTGGCACGATCAAGTCGACCTCGCAGGAGGTGTCGAGCGCGGCCCGTGAAATCTCGGCCGCGACCACCGATCTGTCGCAGCGCACCGAGGAACAGGCCGCGAGTCTGGAAGAGACGTCGGCCTCGATGGAGCAGATCGCGGCGACGGTGAAGAAGAATGCCGAGAACGCGACCCATGCCAACAACCTGACCCGCAGCACGCGCGAGGTCGCCGATCGCGGCGGCGAGGTGGTGGCCGAAGCGGTTTCGGCGATGGCACGGATCGAGGAGTCTTCACGCAAGATCGCCGATATCATTTCGGTGATCGACGAGATCGCCCGGCAGACCAATCTGCTTGCGCTCAATGCCGCGGTCGAGGCGGCGCGCGCCGGCGAAGCCGGCCGCGGCTTTGCGGTGGTCGCGTCCGAAGTGCGCAGCCTGGCGCAACGGTCGTCGCAGGCCGCCAAGGACATCAAGGAGCTGATCACCAATTCGTCGGGTCAGGTTCAGGACGGCGTGCAACTCGTCAACCGCGCCGGCGCCTCGCTGAAGGAGATCCTGGAATCCATCAAGGAGGTGGCCGGCATCGTCGCGGATATCGCCACCGCCTCCGCCGAACAGGCCAGCGGAATCGAGCAGATCAACAAGGCACTGGCCCAGATGGACGAGGTGACACAGCAGAACTCGGCCATGGTCGAGCAGAACGCTGCGACCTCACGCACGCTCGAACAGCAGGCGAGCGCAATGGATGAGCGGATGAGTACGTACAAGCTGACGAGCGCCGACACCGCGCAGGTGGTGACGAAGTTGCGCCAGCGTCCTGCACCGCGCAAGCCCGCGTCCGTGCCGGTTCGAAAACCCGCTGCGCGCCTCGTTGCACGCACGGCTGGCAGTGCTGCTGTCGCCAGCGACGAGTGGGAAGAATTCTGAAACGACGCGTGCCGCAACGGGTCCGATGGCGCCGGCGTAGTGATACGCCGGCGCTTTTTGTTGCCCTACCGTGGCACCATTTAGGCCGGTATTAAGACTTGTCTGCCACCGTGGCCGCGAACAGGCGTGGCAGAAGCCATTCTGCGCGGATCGTCTCGCGCTGCACGGTACCCGTGCCTCGCCGCACAGGATGGTGCATGATATGAATGATGCCGCGAACCAGGCGCTTACCGGCCGCTCGAAGGACTCCGTCACCGCAGAGTTGATCAGCTTCGCGATCGGCGACGAGCAATACGGCGTCGACATCATGGCGGTGCGCGAGATCAAGGGCTGGTCCGAGATCAATCATCTGCCCGGTCAGCCCGATTATGTGCGCGGCGTGCTCAACCTGCGCGGCGTCATGGTCCCGATTGTCGATTTGCGTTGCCGCTTCGGCGGCGGGCTGACGGAAGCGAACGCGCTGCATGTCGTGATCATCGTGCAGATCGGCGATCAACAGGTCGGCCTGCTGGCGGATCGTGTTCTCGACATCGTCGCGTTCGAAAGCGCGCAGGTGCAGCCGGTGCCTGCTGTCGTGCGCAACGGCCGCACCGAATTCCTGTCGGGCCTCCTGACGGTGGATGCAGGGATGATCGCACTGATCAACCTGTCGCATCTGCTCGATCACGAGATCTCTGCGCAAGCCGCCTGAATTGTCTCGCGCGCACTCGTGCCGTTAGGAAGAGGTTTACTGCAACCGGTCATGATCCGTCATAACCGCGAGGCCGGGTGCCACGCATCCTAGAATGGGGTGTTCATGCGTGCAGTGATGGTGTTAGCCGCGACGGCGGCGACGATCGGCTTTAATTCAGCGCAAGCCGAAACCGGCGTTTCTCCCGATACGATTGTGTTTGGTCAGGCCGCGGTGCTGGAGGGTCCCGCATCGGCGCTTGGGCTCACGGTCTTCATGACCGTCATCCAGCCGGATGGCTCCTTCAAGGCGGTGGACCGGCTCATCCGATTGTCCGCGAACTGAGGACGCGGTCTTAAGCAGCATTGCACGATTTCATCTGACAAGGACGTGGGCCTGCGCGGATTGGCAAATTCCGCGTCAGGGGGAAATGGGGGACTTTATGAGTTCGAAGGGTGTGATGGGCCGGCGTGCGGGGATGCTCAATCCGGCGCGTCTTGCAAAGGCCGGGATCGGCTCCAAGCTTCTTTTGGCATTCGGCGCGGTCGCAGCAATGACGGTGATTGCGTCGGTTGTTGCGATCCTGTCCTTCCGGTCGGCCGAGCACAGCGTCGCGCAGATCTCGGAGCGCGAAGTTCCGCTGATGACCGAGGCGCTCCGGCTTTCGGTGATGTCCGGCGAGATTTCGGCGGGAGCGGCGCGATTTGTGGCCGCCGACAATGTGCGCGACCAGCGTCAGGTCGCCTCGCAGATCGAGGATCGCAGCCTGCAGCTGCGCAGCCTGATCGAGAAGATCCGCTCCCAGGCCGATCAGAAGACCTTCGGGTCGGTCGACGTTGCGGCGCGGCTCCTTGAAAACAACCTGTCCGACCTCGACACCGTGATTCAGGCGCGCACCAGCCTGCGTGCGCTCCTCGACCGGCGGCTCGACGAACTGCACCGGCTTCACAACCAGGTCACCGAGAACCTCACGCCGGTCGTCAACGCCTCCTATATCAGCGCCGTCAACAAGGCGGAGGATATCGGCAAGGCCGGTGACAAGACCATCAAGTCGCTGGTCGATGACGGCGTGCAGCGCATGCAGGCGGTCGTCCAGATCGGAACCGAAACCAATCTCGCGACCGGCCTCCTGACCGCAGGCGCCCTGACATCGTCGCCGGCGATCCTCGCCATGCTCGAGGATCGCTTCACCGCGTCCGCACGCAGGGCCGAAAAGCACCTTGCATCACTGCCGAAGACGAACCGCTATAACGCCTTGCGGGAGCGTGCGGCCGGCCTCCTGAAGCTTGCCGATTTCCGCAATGTCAGCACCGCCGGCAACGAGTCGGCGCGTTTGCAGAATGTGTTCCGCGCGCATGAAGGGCTCGCCAACGTCCTGATCACGCTGATCGACGATCTGAATTTCGACACCGTGACGGCGGGCGAGCAGACCGTGAAGCGCACCGGCACGCTGGTCCGCGAATTGATCGACGACCAGCTGGTCAACTTCCGCAATGCGCTCGAACTCAAGATCCAGACCCATCTCCTCGCAAGCCTGATGAGCGAGGGCGCGGTGGCGAAGACCGAAGCCCAGCTGAAGCCGATCATCGAGCGCTACAATTATTCGGCCAATTCGATGATGCTTGCGGCGCAAGGCGTGACCGATGAGGCGCTGCGCAAGGACATCGACGCGCTGCTGGCGCTCGGGCAGGGCAATGACAGCGTGTTCAGCCTGCGCCAGCAGGAACTGGGCGCGAATGCCGGTGCCGCGCGCGTCATCAATGAAAACCAGAATATCCAGAAGCAGCTCGACCAGGCGGTTTCGGGTCTCGTGAAGGAAACCGAAACCGGGATGAAAGGCGGCACGGCATCGCTGATGGCCGAACTCGCAAACAGCCGCATGTTGCTGATCGCGGTCGCCATCCTGTCGCTCTTGGCGGCGGGCGCCATCGGCTATTTCTATGTGCAGCGCAGCCTCGTGCGCCGGCTGAGCAACACCTGCGAGACCATGCGTCGCCTCTCTGCGGGCGACAACAATGTCGCGATCGCCGGCACCAATGACAGCGACGAGATCGGCGACATGGCGCGGGCCCTGACCGTGTTCCGTGACGCCGCGATCGAAAAGCAGCGCCTCGAGATGCGAGCGGCCGAGGATCGGCGTCTCGCGGAGGAGGAGCGTGCCCGCAACGACGCGGCGCGGGCCGAAGCGGCGCGCCAGGTGGCGCTGGTGGTCGACGGCCTCGGCCGCGGTCTGGAGCGGCTCGCGCAAGGCGATCTGACCTATCGCGTCCGGGACGACTGGGCGGGCGAGTACCGCAAGATCCAGGACGACTTCAACAACGCCATCGACCAGTTGCAGGACACCCTGACCGCGATCGTGGAATCGACGCGCGAAGTGTCGAGCGCATCGGCCGAAATTTCGTCCAGCACCACGGATCTGTCGCAACGGACCGAGGAGCAGGCGGCCAATCTCGAAGAAACCTCCGCGTCGATGGAGGAGATTTCCGCCACCGTCCGCAAGAATGCGGAGAATGCGCAGCAGGCCAATGGTCTGATGCAGGGCACCCGCGAAGTCGCCGGCCGCGGCGGGGAAGTGGTGTCTCAGGCTGTCGCCGCGATGAGCCGCATCGAGGAAAGCTCACGGAAGATTTCCGACATCATTTCGGTGATCGACGAAATCGCGCGCCAGACCAATCTCCTGGCGCTCAATGCCGCGGTCGAGGCGGCGCGCGCGGGTGAAGCCGGCCGCGGCTTTGCTGTCGTCGCGTCCGAAGTGCGCAATCTTGCCCAGCGGTCGTCGCAGGCTGCCAAGGACATCAAGGGCCTGATCGATCACTCCTCGATGGCCGTCAATCAGGGCGTCGATCTCGTCAATCGCGCCGGTGCGTCGCTGAACGAGATCCTGCAAAGCATCAACGAGGTGGCCGCGCTGGTCGCGGACATCGCCAATGCGAGCGCGGAGCAGGCGCTCGGCATCGACCAGATCAACAAGGCACTCAGTCAGATGGACGAAGTGACCCAGCAGAATTCTGCGCTGGTCGAGGAGAATGCGGCGACTGCCAAGACGCTGGAGCACCAATCGACGGCGCTCGACGGGCGGGTCGCGGCGTTCCGGCTCTACGAAGGCGAGACCGTGACCGCGCCCATGGAGGCATCCGGTCCGGCGCGTGCTTCGCTTGCGATGCGCAGGGGCGTGCGCGGAACGGCGCGGCAGATGCAGACCGCGCTTGCGACCGCCGTCGCCCAGGACGAATGGGAAGAGTTCTGACACCTGTCTCGCGGTGCGCCTTTGGAGGCGCACCGCGTTCGCCCGTCAGGGCTTTTGCGACGTTACGACCGCCGGCATCGGCTGTTCGTTGACATGCAGCCGGAAAATGTCCGGCCGCGCATAATGCCCGACCACGTCGAAGTCGAACTTGGCGCGCGGAATTTCGCCAAGATCCAGCTCCGCGGTCAGCACGCATTCACCGTCGAAATTAGGTCCCGCCAGCACCTCGCCGAGCGGACTGATGATGCAGCTGCCGCCGCGCGAGATCACCGTATCGGGCGCGCTTCCGTGGCTCGGCTCGTAATCCGCCGGAAAATCGCTGCGGCGCGAGAACTGGTTGCAGGACAGAACGAAGCAACGGCCTTCCAGCGCCACATGCTGCATGGTCGGCAGCCAGGTCGGACGGCCATCCGCGGTCGGCGCGCAATAGATTTCGATATTCTTCGCATACATGGCTGTGCGCAGCAGCGGCATGTAGTTTTCCCAGCAAATCACCGCGCCGATGCGGCCGAGTTCGGTGTCGATCACCGGCAGGGTCGATCCGTCACCGAAACCCCAGATCAGCCGTTCCATCGCGGTCGGCATCAGCTTGCGGTGTTTGCCAAGGAGCCGCCCGTCCGGTCCGAAGAAGACGGCGGTGCAATACAGCGTGCCGCCATCGCGCTCGATCACACCGACGACGAGATGCATCGCATTCTCGCGCGCCACTTCGCCGATGAAGTCGGTCGCGGGGCCGGGGACCTCGATCGCGGACTCGTAATAGCGCCGGAACCAGTCGCGGCCGGCCGGGGTGCGAACGCCGACCCGCGCGCCGAAATCGAAGCCGCTCGGATAGCCGGAGACGAAGGCTTCCGGAAACAGCACCAGCTTCGCCTTGCCCTTCGCAGCATCTGCGGCCAGGTCGCGCAGCTTTTCCAGGGTGCGCGCGCTGTCGAAGGCGACCGAGGCCGCCTGCACCACGGCGACCGGGACCGGCGGGGAATTGCTGATCGTCATGGGCGCGTCCACACCTTTCGCTGACCGTCTGAAATGTCAGCGCAAAGTCTTCCACGGACGACGCGCGGCGTCCATGCTTTGAGGTTGTGCAGGACGGCTTTCAGAAAAACGCCAGCGTCCGGATCTCGATGCTTTCGCGCGGCCGGGCATCCGGCGGCGATGTCGGATCGTCGAAGGCGGTATGCGCCGTGAAGCGCGCGCGGCCATCCTTCAGCGAGTCATAGACCTTGAAGACGATGGCTTCCTCGCGGCGCTGCAGCGGATACCAGAACCACTGGTGGTCGGGATTGTAGCTGATCGAATAGGTTTGGCCGATCCGGTTCGGGTGCCGGCGCTCGGTGACGATCAGGTCGTCCGGCGACAGGCTCTGCGCATCGCACATCGCGAGCGGGAAGGTTTCCACCGGATAGCGCAATGGACGCCACACCTGGATGATGGCGAAGTGGCCTTTCAGCAGCGTCTCGGCCTCGTCCGGCAGGAGGTCGCGTACCCGCTGCGGTCCCGACCATTCGGTGTAGTCGTTGTGCACGCGGGGCACGACCTCGCGGATCTTGCGGGCCGTACGATCAGATTCATCCGCGGTGCGCAGCGTGTGATCGAACACGACGACTCGCTTTGCGCCGCTTTGCCGTTGGATGAGGTCGATCACCTCCGGATAATAGACATCGCGGATCTGCGTCTCGTCATAGAAATCGGCGACTTCGGTTTCGTGCCAGACCAGCATGAAGCCTTCGCCGTCGAGTGTGGTCTCGCGCCGGCGGCCGTTGCGGATGACGACGGAGCGGGGATCGAGGGTTCCGAGCGTGCGCATTTCGGTCGAGCCGCCGCCGACCGGTTCGACCACGATCTTCTGACCGTCATTTTTCACATAGTTGAGCGTCGCCTCGATCGAGGCGATCTCGCGGGTCTGCGTGGCAAGCTGCGTCATGGCGTCATCCCGGCGTGATTGCAGGTGCAATGTAAGCGGCGATACGGGGTCGGGGAAGGGCGGGGCGACGCATGGCGAGGCCGCGTTTCGTGGGCGGACAGTTCAGCGCAAAGCCGCCGCGATATTGCCGCCATCGACGGTCGTCACGTCGGCCGTGGTCTTCAGGGCCAGCGCCTGATGCAGGAAGGCCTGCGCGACATCGTCGGCTGTGACTTCGCGGCGCAAGAGATTGCCGGCCATGTAGTCGGCTTCGCTGACCCCGCGCGCCTTCGCGCGCTCCGCGATGAAATCGTCGGTCAGGAGGCCGGAGCGGATGCGGTCGGCATTGACCGCATTCGCGCGGATGCCGTCGGCACCGTAATCGAGCGCGTATTGCCGGGCGAGAAACAACGTCGCCGCTTTCGGCAATCCGTAAGGTCCGAAATCCGGGCCGGGATTGACCGCCTGCTTCGACACGTTGAACAGAAGGCAGCCGCCCGTGCCCTGGGCAAGCATCATCCGGACCGCATGCTGCGCGACCCGCTGATGCGAGAAGAAGTTCAGTTCGAAACTCTTTCGCAGCGTCGCGTCATCGACCGCTCCGATCTTCCCCTGGACCGCAGCCCCGGCATTCGACACGAGGATATCGACGCCGCCGAAGGTCTCGGCGATCCGCTCGAACGCCGTGCGCACCGAGGCATCGTCGGTCACGTCGCAACGGATCGAGAGCGCGGTTCCGCCGAGCTTTCGGGCATTGTCCACCAGCGCGCCGCCGTCGATGTCGAGAAGCGCGATCTCGGCGCCCGCGGCGGCAAAGGCTTTCGCCGTCGCCGAACCGATGGCGCCGGCGGCGCCGGTGATCGCCACCACCTGACCGGCGAGGGGCAATTCCTTTGCGGCGCCGAGCTTCGCCTGCTCCAGCGACCAATATTCGCAATCGAACATGTCGGCTTCATCGATCGGCGAATAGCGGCCGATCGCTTCGGCATGGGTGATGCCTTCGACCGCAGCCTCGGCGAGGTCGGCGGCAACACGGGCGTCCTTCTTGCTGCGGCCGAGCCCGAACAGGCCAAGGCCCGGCACGAGGATCACGTGCGGCGCCGGATCGAGCATGATTTTCGTTCCGCCAACGCGTGCGTTGTTGCGCTCGAAATACGCGCGATATTGCGCGGTGAAGGCGTCGGCGGCGGCGCGCGAAGCGGCACGAAATTCGCCAAGCTCCGCCGCATCGGGCGCTGGCGCAATCATCGGCCAGTTCTTGGTGCGGATGGTGTGATCGGGCGTGATCACGCCCGCCGTTGCATAGCGGGCGACCTCGGCGCCGTTGACGAAATTGAGAATCGCTTCGCTCGTTCGGAAATCGAGGATCAGCCGTTTCCACGCGCCCTGGACTTTCGGATCGGGCAGGGCGACGGCTCCGCGCAGGATCGGCGCGATGGACGGCAGCGCACCGATGTCATCGGGGAGCGAGGCACTGACAAAGACCGACTTGCGGTTCTTCGCAAGCCGCGCTTCCGCCAGCGAGACCATCTCGATCATGCGCTCATAGGCTTCGCGCGCGCTGTCGCCGAAGGTGAACAGGCCATGCTTGTCGAGGATCAGACCCTCGACATTCGGATCGGCTTCGAAGACCTGCGCCGATTCCTTGGCGAGCGCGAAGCCCGGCATGATGTAGCGCACGAAGCCCATGCGGCTGCCATAGACCTCATCGCACAGCTCGCGGCTGTTCTCCTGATCGATGAGGCCAAGAACCGCCGTGGCATGCGTGTGGTCGACATAGCTGTGCGGCAGGAAGGCGTGGAGCAGCGTCTCGACCGACGGATTGGGCGCCATCGGATCGATCAGATTGGCGCGCTGCACGCGGACCATGTCCTCGTCGGACAACGCATCGCGGGCCCGCACCTTGCGCAACGGATCGAGCCGCACGGCGGGCAGGCCCGCGGGCTCGATGCGGCCCATGTCCCAGCCGGAGCCCTTGACGCAGAGCACGTCGACAATGTCGCCATTCAGGTCGGCGACCTTGGTCTTCACCGAGGTGTTGCCGCCGCCATGCAGGACGAGCGAAGGATCGCTGCCGAGGAGCCGCGTCGTGTAGACGCGCAGCGCCAGGTCGGCTGTGATCCCATCGGCCGCATAGCGCGCGACCATCGCCTGCGCGTCGGCCTCGCTCCACGCGCTTTTCATGTCGGACTCCGCGCGGAGATCAGGCCCGCCTCGACCACCATCCCGTGCGCCGCGGCTTGTCCGATGCTTCGGCCGGGGTCGATTCCCGGACTTCGGCCGGGGGCGAGGGCGGGCTGCTGGGCGGCGGCGGCGTATAGACGGTGTCCTCGATCGAGCCGAAGGCGGGGGGCGCTTCGCGGACCGTCGACCTGCGCCGCGGGGGTTGCTGAACCTCCGGCTCGGCTTCGGATCGAACCGGACCATTCATCGCCGCAGGCGCCTGGGCGACCGCCACAGGCTCAGCGGGTGCCGTTTCAGCCGCCGTAACGGAGGTTTCGGCCACAGTGATCGCGATGGCGGCCGGTTGCGGCTCGGATGGCTGGAGATCGGATTCGCCGGCGGGGCCCGCCTCGCTCTCGCTTTCGGCGGCGCGTGCGGTCTCGTGCTCCGGCGCATCGGTCGCCTCGGCGTCGCGATCCTTGCGATTGCGCCGGCCGCCGCGGCGACCGCGCCGGCGGCGGCGCTTGTCGCCATCGCCGTGGGCGCTGACCGCCTCGGCTTCTTCCTCGGTGTCGGCTGCGTCATCGGCACCGGATTCGGCATCGGTTTGCACCGCGTCCGCTCTGGCAACGTCATGATCGCGGCCGCGTCCGCGTCCGCGACCGCGTCCACGCGACCGGCCATGCTCGGCTATCGGGGCCGCCACGTCCTCGCCTTCGGCCTCGAGTTCATCGAGCACGGCGTCGGCTTCAGGCTCCTCGTCCTGCGCATAAGTCGGAATCGAATCCGGCCGGATGGTCGCGGCGATCGCCTTGGCCTGATCGAGCGACATCACCTGCTCCCCGCGATCGATCGCGAAAGAGGGATGGCCGGTCAGGCTCTGATCCACCGTGACCGAGATCGAGACCTTGAAGCGCTCCTCGAGCATCCGCAGATGCGCGCGCTTGTGATTGAGGACATAGATCGCGACATCGGACCGCGACCGCACGATCAGATTATGCGTGGCGCCCTTGAGCAGCGTCTCCTCGAGCGCACGAACGAGCTGCAACGCGACCGATCCGACGGCGCGAACATGGCCGGTGCCGCCGCAATGCGGGCAAACCTCGGTCGAGCTTTCCAGCACCGACGAGCGGATGCGCTGGCGCGACATCTCCATCAGGCCGAAATGCGAAATACGTCCGACCTGAATGCGGGCGCGATCGCTCTTGAGCGCTTCCTTGAGCTTGCGCTCGACCGCACGGTTGTTGCGGCCTTCATCCATGTCGATGAAGTCGATGACGATCAGGCCGGCGAGGTCGCGAAGCCGGAGCTGGCGGGCGATTTCGGCCGCCGCCTCCATATTGGTCTTGGTCGCGGTTTCCTCGATCGAATGCTCGCGGGTCGCGCGGCCCGAATTGACGTCGATCGCAACCAGCGCCTCGGTCTGGTTGATCACGACATAGCCGCCGGACTTGAGCTGCACCGTGGGCTGGAACATCGCGTCGAGCTGGGACTCGATGCCATAGCGCGTGAAGATCGGCTGCGGGTCGTTGTACAGAATGACGTTCTTCACCGCGCTCGGCATAAGCATGCGCATGAAGTCCTTGGCCTCGCGATAGGCGGCTTCGCCCTCGACCACGATCTCGTCGATGTCCTTGTGGTAGAGGTCGCGGATCGCCCGCTTCACCAGCGAGCCTTCTTCGTAGACGAGGGTAGGGGCGGTGCTCTTGAGCGTAAGATCGCGGACCGTTTCCCACAGGCGCAGCAGATATTCGAAGTCGCGCTTGATCTCGAGCTTGGTGCGTGACGCGCCGGCGGTGCGCAGGATAACCCCCATGCCCTCCGGCACCTCGAGCTCCTCGGCGATCTCCTTCATGTGCTTGCGGTCTTCCGCATTGGTGACCTTGCGGGAGATACCGCCGCCGCGCGCGGTGTTCGGCATCAGCACCGAATAGCGTCCTGCGAGCGACAGATAGGTGGTCAGCGCCGCGCCCTTGGTGCCGCGCTCTTCCTTGACGACCTGCACCAGCATCACCTGCCGGCGCTTGATCACTTCCTGGATCTTGTAGTGCCGGCGATAGCGCGGCGCGCGCTCCATCACCTCTTCGATGGCGTCGCCGCCGACCGATTCGACGACCTCTTCTTCCTCTTCCTCCTCGCTCTCGGCGTCCTGACCTTGCGGCTCTTCATCGTCGAGATCCGCGTTGGCGGGTTCGCTGTCGCCGGTTTCGCTGTCGCCCGCGTCGCTGAAGGCGGTGTCGCCGTCGACAGCCGGATGCGAGGCAAGCTCTTGCGGTTCGGCCTCGGCAATCGCCTCGACGATGTCGACTTCCGCCGTCGCTTCCGCGGCGGCCTCGGCTTCGGTCGTTACCGCATCAGCCTGCGGCGCCGGCTCGTCAGCCTGAACTGGAGCGGCTTGCGCATCATGGCCGGCAGCTTCGGTGACAGGTTCTTCGGCTGGCGCATCCGCAGCGGATGACTGCGTCTCGTGACCGAGGGGCTCGCCGTCCTCGACCTGTGCATGCGTCTCGCTCGACGGGTGAGCGCTGTGGTCGTCCGCCGGGAAGGGTTGCTCGTCCGCGAATGGCTGCGCGGTGTCGCCTTCGGTCTGCTGCGCCTCGACGACGTCGCTCTTGACGACGTCACGTCCGCGATTGCGGCCGGCGCCGCGTCCGCGATTGCGTCCGCGCCGTCCGCGGCGCTGTTCGCCGCCATTGTCATCTTCGTCGCGCTGGGCTCTGCGCTCGTCCTCGAGCAGGGCCTGACGATCCGCGACCGGGATTTGATAATAGTCCGGATGGATTTCCGAGAAGGCGAGGAAACCGTGCCGGTTTCCTCCGTAATCCACGAAGGCGGCCTGCAGCGACGGCTCTACGCGCGTGACCTTGGCCAGATAGATATTGCCGCGAAGTTGTTTGCGGTTTGCGCTTTCAAAGTCGAATTCTTCGACACGATTGCCGCGCAGAACGACCACCCGGGTCTCTTCGGGATGGGTCGCATCGATCAGCATTTTGTTGGACATCGAATCTTCTCTTGATCCCGAACGGGCTCACGTCCGTCAGGCGGAAGCCGCGCGTCAAAACGCATCGCGCGCGTCCGGGATATTGTGTGCGTGAATGAGCGGGTCCTGTGTCGTGGCGCGGACCGATCTCGCTCTGCCGGAGAAATCCGGTTGTCGGAGAGCTGCCCCTGGCTTCCACCTGCGCCATCACTTCAAAACCCACGGCGGGCGACCCTTTGCTTCTTCAGCCGGGCCGCAATTCGTTTGTGTTGCTTTCGCATCTGCATGACGCCCGGTTGTGAAACTGGCGCCGCTCCCGCCGACCTTGCAATTCAGCCGCTCAAATCCCGCGCTGAATCCCAAGACGCCAAAACTCGCTGTCACCGGCTGATCGGGCCTTCCGCCGCCTGCGCGTGGCAGGGGGTCGGGCAAGGTCCAAAACGCTCCGCCAGCTCTGCGTCCGGACCCTCATGCCGGCGCGGTCTTCGAGGCGAGCGTGCCGGTGCCTGAACGCGGCACGGCTGAAACTCTGCAAACCGTAAGCAGTGACCTTATTAAGGCGCGGATGAACGGATAGCAAGCGAGCAATCGCCCCTCCAAACCCGGTTTGGCCGTTTAACTCATTAGAATATCTCGGATTTTCCTTATTCCGCATTTGCCCAAAAGGCTGGGGGACGCACCGGCCGCGACAGGTCAAAGACCCGGGTCGGGGGCCTTCAATGTCGCGTGACATGGCAGAAACCGTTTCCCGGTGCGGCGACTCGGCCAAAATTTGGCATTAGGATGGGAAATGTCCCTGGAGCGCCTGCTCGATAAGAACACGTGTTCGGAGGCGACGGTTCAAGCAGGAGGAAATCGCATGAGCATTTTCGGGAAAATCTTGTCGGCCATTGGTTTGGGATCGGGCTCGGCAGCGGCGAGTACGGGATCCGCGGCGGTTCCGGGCGGCGGTGGCGCGGCAATGCCCCAGGTCGATGTGGAGAAGGTCGTGTCCGGACTGGCGGCCCAGAAGAAAGAGAAGCTCGACTGGCAGAAGTCGATCGTCGACCTGATGAAGGTCCTGGACCTCGATTCCAGCCTGAAGAACCGCCAGGAGCTTGCGAAGGAGCTTGGCTACACCGGCGACATGAACGACTCGGCCAAGATGAATATCTGGCTGCACAAGCAGGTGATGACCAAGCTCGCCGAAAACGGCGGCAAGGTGCCCGATAGCCTCAAGGCCTGATTCGCGACGCTCAATCCAAACGCGCTCCCGGATGCGCCCGCATCCGGGAGCTTTTTTGTCCGGTGCCTCCGCCGCACGCACACCCGGCTGGACCTGCTGCGGAGAACAGGGGGTTTAATCTCCGCATCATGTGCGGAGATCAGGTTCGGTTTTTCACAGAAGCAGCCTAGGCGACGAATTTGACGCCGACGGCCCGACCGCGCCGCCATCGGACCTCGCAGCGTCTGCCGGCGCGGCTTGCGCGCGTGAAGGTGAGGGTGAAGCGGTTCGGCAGCCGCTCTGCGCTGTCGACCTTCAGCTGCGCGCCCTCGTCATGCATATCGACGACCGTGCAGGGACGCAGCGCGAAATCCGCCTCGGGTGCAAGCCATGCTTCGCATTGCACGCGCCGCCGCGCCTTTCGCGATTTTCGTCCCAACAGAGCCATTGTCCCTCGAAGTCCCATGGCGCGGCACCTAAGGCCGCCACCGCGCAAATTCCATGCGCCCGTAGCAGCCTGGCCCAGCGGTCGTCATCGGGGCGGTCAACAAAGGGTTAACGGTCCCGGTCAGCCTTTCGCGACGCGTCGGCATCGCCCGTCTGCGGCAATCGCCGCAGATCGCCGCCGCACATTAAGTGCGCATTAACCGAACCCTCCCTAGGGCGTAAGGACCGGACCGGGAGGGCTGATCGTGGCCGGCCGCTGGACGACCATCGGTATCATTGCTGCCGTAGCCCTGATGCTGGGCGGGATGCCGCCCGCACGCGGCCAGGCGCGCACCGCCGCGTCGTCCTTTCCGGTCGCGACCGACATCCGGCTCGCCGGAGACGAGCACGCCACGCGCCTCGTGATGGATGTCACGACGACAATCGGGATACGGGCCTTCACCCTGGCCGATCCGTACCGTGTGGTCGTCGATATTCCGCAGACGGTGTTTCAATTGCCCGCGAAAGCCGGAGAGACCGGCCGCGGGCTGATCAAGGCGTATCGCTATGGTCTGGTGATGGCCGGCGGGTCGCGCATCGTCATCGACGTGACCAAGCCGGTGCGGATTGAAAAGGCGACCGTGCTGGAGGCCCGGGGCGGGGAGCCGGCGCGCCTCGTGCTCGATCTCAGCGCAACCGATCGCGAAGCCTTCATGCGCCACCTCGCGCTGGATCGCACCGCCTTGCGCGCGAGCCAGTCGCCGTCCCCTCCGGTGGCTTCGCAGGATGCGCGATCGCGCGATCCGCGGCCGCTGATCGTGATCGATCCGGGTCACGGCGGGCCCGACACCGGCACCAAGGCCGGCGGCGGTGACATCCTTGAAAAGAACGTGGTGCTGGATTTCGCCATCACCTTGCGCGACCAGCTCGAAAAGAGCGGGCGCTATCGCGTTGTGCTGACTCGCACCGACGACACCTTCATCCCGCTGATCGAGCGCGTGAAATTCGCCCGGCAGCGCCAGGCCGAATTGTTCATTTCCGTACACGCGGACGCGCTGCCGAAATCGGAGGGCGACGTGCAGGGGGCCACGATCTACACCCTGTCCGATACCGCGTCCGACGCGGAAGCCGCGCGCCTCGCGGAAGCCGAGAACCGGTCCGACGCGATCGCCGGGATCGACCTCACCAAGGAGCCGGACGATGTCGCCGACATCCTGCTCGATCTGGCCCATCGCGAGACCAAGACCTTTTCCCACGCCTTTGCGCGCCTGCTGGTCGGCGAAATGAAGTCCTCGGTCCGGCTGCACAAGAAGCCGCTCAAATCGGCCGGCTTCGTCGTGCTCAAGGCGCCGGACGTCCCTTCGGTGCTGATTGAACTCGGCTACATGACCAACCGCCAGGACCTGAAGCTTTTGACCTCGGAGGCATGGCGGGCCAAGGCGGCCGGCACCATGGTGAAAGCGGTCGAGCAGTTTTTCCGGACCCGGCTCGCCGGGGTCGACGCCGCGGCCAGGCAGCGGTAACCGGTTGCGCCTAAAGCCTCAGTTTCGACATGAAAAACGGCCACCAGATCGGGGTCGGGGTGCTGCCAATCCAGCGAAAATCCGATATGGTTGCGTATGTTTTAACGGCGTCGCCCGCGGCCTGTGCCGCGCGGGTCCGATTCGCGCCCATGGTTGAACCGTCATGAGACTGTTGCTGCGCTTCTTCGGCTTCCTGTTCGCGGTCGGCACGATTCTGTTCCTGGTCGGCGTCGCCGGCGTCGCGGGCATGATGTGGCATTTCTCAAAGGACCTGCCGGATTATTCCCAACTGCAGGACTATGAGCCGCCGGTGATGACGCGCGTGCATGCGTCAGACGGTTCGCTGGTCGCCGAATATGCGCGCGAGCGCCGCCTCTATCTGCCGATCCAGGCGGTGCCGAAGCGGGTGATCCATGCCTTCATCTCGGCCGAGGACAAGAACTTCTACGAGCATGGCGGTCTCGATTTCACGGGCATGGCGCGCGCGGGCCTGCTCTACGCGCAGCAATACGGCACCGGACGCCGCCCCCAGGGCGCTTCGACGATCACCCAGCAGGTGGCGAAGAACTTCCTTCTGACCAACGAAGTCTCGTTCGCCCGCAAGATCAAGGAAGCGCTGCTGTCGATGAAGATCGAGCGCGCCTATACCAAGGACAAGATTCTCGAACTGTATCTCAACGAGATCTATCTCGGCTTCTCCGCCTACGGCATCGCGGCGGCGTCGCTCTTGTATTTCGACAAGTCGGTGCATGAGCTGACGATCGCTGAAGCGGCGTATCTCGCCGCGCTGCCCAAGGCGCCCTCGACCCTGCATCCGTTCCGTCAGCGCGAGCGGGCGACCGAGCGGCGCAACTACGTCATCGATCGCATGGTCGAGAACGGCTACATCAAGGCGGAAGAGGGCGAGGCTGCCAAGAAGCTGCCGCTTGCCGTCACCGCTCGCCCGACCGGCTCGCATATTTTCGCCGGCGAATATTTCGCGGAAGAAGTCCGCCGCGAGATCTACGACCGCTACGGCGAGAAGAAGCTCTACGAGGGCGGCCTGTCGGTCCGCACCACGCTCGATCCCAAGCTGCAGCAGCTTGCGCGCAAGGCGCTCGCCGACGGCATGATCCGCTATGACGAGCGGTCCGGCTATCGCGGCCCGATCCAGAAGCTCGACATTTCGGGTGACTGGGGCGTCAAGCTCGCCGAGGTGAAGGCGTTGTCGGATATCGGCTGGAAGATGGCCGTGGTCCTCGAAACCTCCGATCAGTCTGCGCGTATCGGCTTCCAGCCGCCGCGTGAGCCGGGTGGTGCGGTGGTTCGCGAACGCCGCGTCGGCATCATCCCGCTCGAAGGCGTGAAGTGGGCGAAGCCGGCAGCGGGTCCGCAGCGTGGCCGCGTGCCGACCAAGGTCAATCAGGTCCTCGAACCGGGCGACGTGATCTATGTCGAGCCGCTGGACGGCAAGACCGGCCAGGACGTGCAATACCGCCTGCGGCAGGTTCCGGAGATCAGCGGCGCGATCACGGTCATGGATCCATGGACCGGGCGCGTGCTCGCGATGGTCGGCGGCTTCTCCTTCGATCAGAGCCAGTTCAACCGCGCGACGCAGGCTCTGCGTCAGCCCGGTTCGTCGTTCAAGCCGTTCGTCTATGCCGCGGCGCTCGACAATGGCTACACGCCCTCGACGGTGGTGATGGATTCGCCGATCTCCATCAGCCAGGGTCCGGGAGCGGCGGCCTGGACACCGCAGAATTACTCGGCGGGCAAGTTCTACGGTCCGCAGACGCTGCGGTTCGGCATCGAGCATTCCCGCAACGTGATGACGGTGCGCCTCGCGCAGGACGTCGGCATGCCGCTGATCGCCGAATACGCCAAGCGCTTCGGCGTCTATGACGATCTGCCGCCTTACCTGTCGTTCGCGCTGGGCGCGGGCGAAACCACCACGCTGCGCATGACCGCGGCCTATTCGATGTTCGCCAATGGCGGCCGGCGCATCAAGCCGACCCTGATCGACCGCATTCAGGATCGCTACGGGCACACCATCTACAAGCACGACCAGCGCGAATGTCGCGGCTGTGACGCGGATCGCTGGGCAAACCAGCCCGAGCCGACCCTGATCGACAAGCGCGAGCAGGTGATCGATCCGATGACGGCTTATCAGATCACATCGATGATGGAGGGGGTGGTCCAGCGCGGCACCGCCACCGTGATCCGCGAAGTCGGCAAGCCGGTCGCCGGAAAGACCGGCACCACCAACGACGAAAAGGATGCCTGGTTCGTGGGCTTCTCGCCCGATATCGCGGTCGGCGTCTATCTCGGCTTCGACAAGCCGCGGCCGATGGGACGCGGCTCGACCGGCGGTCTGTTGGCGGCGCCCATCGTGCGCGACTTCCTCAAGGCGGCGCTGGCCGACAAGCCGGCCGTTCCGTTCCGCGTGCCCGCCGGCATCAAGCTGATCCGCATCGATCCGAAGAGCGGGATGCGCGCGGGACCCGGCGCCGAGCGGGTGATCCTCGAAGCCTTCAAGCCCGGCACAGCGCCGCCCGATTCGTACTCGGTCGTCGGCTATTCGGACTCCGGCGGGGAGCGATCATTCGAGCCCGCGGGCGGTCCGCCGCCTTCGGCTGCGCCGCAGCAGCCGGCCTTCGTCAATCCGCTCGAGCGGCTTTTCCGCCCGGGTCTTGGCGGGTTGCACTGAGCGGCGAAGCCTCCCATCGTTTTTCTCCCGTCAACGCAGGGACCGGTTGCAACGCAGCCGGTCCCTCGCTAAATGCGCTGACACTTTTCCTGTGAATGCCTGATCATGCGCGCTGAAACCCAAAGCATCGTCGAAGACATCAAGCGGTCCGTCGGACTGCTGAGGAGGCATCTTTGACTTCGATGCATCCAATGCTCGTCTTGCCGAACTGAACCAGCTCGCCGAAGACCCGGCGCTGTGGAACGATCCCGAGCGCGCCAGCAAGGTGATGCAGGAGCGCAATGCGCTGGAAGACCAGCTCAATGCGATCGGACGGATCGAGCGGGAGCTTCAGGATCAGGTCGAAATGATCGAACTCGGCGAGGCCGAGAAGGATCAGGCCGTGATCGCCGATGCCGAACAGGCGATCGCCAAGCTCAAGACGGAAGCCTCACGTCGCGAACTCGAGGCTTTGCTGTCCGGCGAAGCCGATGCCAACGACACCTTCCTTGAGGTTCATGCCGGCGCGGGTGGGACCGAAAGCCAGGACTGGGCGGAGATGCTGCTGCGCATGTTCGTCCGCTGGGCCGAGCAACATGGCTACAAGGTCGAGTATCTCGAAGAGTCGCCCGGAGAAGAGGCCGGCATCAAGTCTGCCACGGTGAAGATCAGCGGGCGCAATGCCTATGGCTGGCTGAAATCGGAAAACGGCGTGCACCGGCTGGTGCGCATCTCTCCGTTCGATTCCAACGCGCGCCGTCATACATCGTTCGCCAATGCGCGCGTCTACCCGGTGGTCGACGACCGCATCGTCATCGACATCAAGGAATCCGACGTGCGGGTCGATACGATGCGCGCGCAGGGTGCTGGCGGTCAGCACGTCAACAAGACCGATTCCGCGGTCCGGCTGACGCATATTCCGACCAACACCGTGGTCGCCTGTCAGGCCGATCGCTCGCAGCATAAGAACCGCGCCAAGGCATGGGACATGCTGCGCGCGAAACTCTACGAACTCGAGTTGAAAAAACGCGAGGAGAAGGCTGCCGCGGAACAGGCGGCCAAGACCGATATCGGATGGGGGCACCAGATCCGCTCTTACGTTTTGCAGCCGTACCAGATGGTGAAGGATCTGCGGACCGGCGTGTCGACCTCCGATACGGCGGGCGTGCTCGACGGCGATCTCGATCAGTTCATGGCCGCGGCGCTCGCACAGAAAGCCTTCGGCGGCGGTCCCGATCACGTCGACGACGTCGAGTGATCGTTGTCGTCACGGTTGGTGCGTGACGAACGATGATGCGTTGTCTGTGAGCTGCATCGCACTCAGCAAGTATCGCAGTCAGTAAGTAGCGCAGACGGTGAGAAGCGCACCCACTAAAGGCGACTGAGAAGAAGTATCGCCGGGGCGGACCAAAGCGGGGCATTGCCTGACTGATGCTGCCCCTGAGGCCCGCGCCGGCAACCCGTTCGTGTGAATGAGCCGCTACGCTTTCAGCCGAACGATCCGAAACCGATCTTCGCGGCTTGCTGCATCGGTGGTTCCACTACGACCTCCGTGCTTGTGGCTTCACAAGCGTGAGCCTGAATCATCCAGCCCGAAAGTCAAGTCACGAAACGTGGCATTGTGGACGGGCGACACAAGAGACTGTGAAGGCGCGCATTTCAATGCGCGGACATCACGTCGCCATTGTTGGAACCGCGTGCGGGAAAAGTTCCTCGCGCTTCACGATCCGTCGCTTCAGCTTTGCATCGTGCAAGCGTCATTGCGTTCGTTTGATTGCGCGAGCGCGCCGTGCAGCGGAAGCATCAGGCGAAACAGAACTGCGCAAGCCATTCGTTACGCCGGCCTTGTGTCATCATGCTGGACAAGGACCTTCTGTCGGAGCTTGTCGTTACGGCCTTGACGGGCGTCGACCTCAGAGCAAGCCGAGACGCATTCCGGCGCGCAGATATTTCTGCGGGTCGACGGCTTCACCATCGACGCGGGTTTCGTAATGAAGATGCGGTCCGGTGGAGCGTCCGGTCGATCCGATCTTGCCGATGACCTGTCCGATCTTGACGCTTTGGCCGACCTTGACGTCGATCGCCGACAGATGGGCATATCGGGTCGCCAATCCGTTCCGGTGTTCGATCTCGACCATCTTGCCGTAGCCACCGTTGTTTCCGGCGATGGTGACGGTGCCGTTCGCTGTCGCGCGAACCGGCTCCCCGGTTTCGCCGCGCATATCAAGCCCGGTATGCATCGCAGGTGAGCGAACGAACGGGTCCATGCGCATACCGAAGCCGGACGATGTGTCGATTTCGCCGCTGACCGGCTTTCGGACCGGCACATCGAGCAAGGTCCGCGTCAGCCGGTCGACCTGCGAGCGCGAGAGGTGAACGCGATAGAGTTGCCGCTCGAACGACTTCTCGTCAGACGCAGGATTGGCCGCCACGAACGGACCGCCGACGCCGGCCGGCGGTGGCACGGTCGACACCTTGCCAGGATTGATCCCGAGATCGGTCAATACGCTGCGGATCCGTCGTGCGCGCGACTCGAAAGTCTCCTCCAGGGCGCTCAGCGAATGTCCCTGCTTGGCCTCGATGCGATCGAGCGATTCCTGCATGCGTGCCAGGACGCCCTCGACACCGCCGCGCGTCTTCGTCGCACGCAGGGAGAGCGAGGGCAGGAGGCCCGACCGCGCCTCGCGATCAGGCGACGCCTGGAACCGCGCCGTATCGTTGACCGGGGAGGGCTTCGACGCGGAGCCACGGGATGCGTCGGCGCCACGGCCTGTCTTCGGGATCGAGCCGGTGGGCGTCATGTCCGGCAGCGAGCTCAGGGTCGCCGCGCGTTGCTCGAGCACCGATTGCTTGCGCAACAGCGCCTCGAGCTTCTGCTCGAATTGCTCCTGATCCAGCAGCTGGCGGCTCGTGATCCGGTCCACCTGCGCCCGCAATTCGGCGATCCGGTCTTCGTAGGCAAATTGCATTTCCGCCTGGCGGGCGATCAGGCGCTTCAGGACATCGTCATGGAAGGCGAAATAGGTTCCGGTCACGACCGACCAGCCCGCCATCGTCACCAGCGTGCCGACCACGATCCAGAAGGCGACGGGGCCGAGGCGCACCTGACGGCGGCCATGGACCAGCGTGTAATGGGCCGGGCCGGCGCGGCGACGCGATTTCTGCTGGTGCTGGGGTTGCGCCCGGTGCTGCGGCGCCTGCGGCTGGCGATAATGATGCGGATCGGGCTGACGCGGATCGTGGTGATGCGGATCGCCCTGATAGGGGTAATGGCCGTCGGGATATTCGTAGGCCCAGTGCTCCGCGACCTGCTGAGATTGGGGGTGAGTCGAATAGGACCGATAGGACATGAAGGCTCCCCGCCAGACCGTCGGCGGGCCGACGCTGAACAGCGCCGATTTCAGTCACTTATGGTTAATTTTCCGCAAATGGTTCCTTGATACAGTCGCTATAATGCCTTTGCTGCCGCGAGGACGTCTTCCGCATGCCCAGGCACTTTGACATTGTGCCAGACCCTGGCGACTCGCCCATCCGGACCGATCAGAAACGTGGTCCGTTTCACGCCCATGAATTTTCGCCCGTACAGCATCTTCTCGCCCCAGACGCCGTAGGCGGTCAGCGTGGTGTGGCTCTCGTCGGAAAGCAGGGGAATCGTGAGGCCATGCTTTTCCCGGAAGCGGGCGAGTTTGCGTACCGGATCGGCCGAGATCCCGACGACGCGCGCGCCGGCCCTGCCGAACTTCGCCTTCAGCCGGGAAAAGTCCGACGCTTCGAGCGTGCAGCCGGGCGTGTCCGCCTTGGGATAGAAGAACAGGACGAGCGGTTGTCCGGCGAAATCGGCGAGCGAGATTTCCTTGCCGGAATCATCGGCGAGACGGAAAGCAGGAGCCTTGTCACCCTCGGCCAAGCCTTCTGTCATATGCCTTCCTTTCGACGCTTTCGAACGCTCAATCTGGCCGCAGGGACCCGCCCTGGGGCGAGGGCGGGCAAACATCCGCAGGGGTCCGTATGGCGGGACCAGGTGAATCGGCCTGGTGACGTTAGCGGGGCCGGCGACACGGACAAGGGGATGTCCGACCCGGCATGACCAAACCGGCTGCTCGTCTTCAGGGTTTGCGGAGTCTCGAAGACACTCTTCGGGAACACCGCAGCACGTGCGGCACCGACCTGAAATCGCGCGCCCTGCGTCTCTGGTGGCGCGTGCGGCGTTTCTCCCGACGGCCGAGGGTTCGCCGCATCGGCCTTGGCGCCGGTGCAACCGTCGCGGCTTTGCTTTTCATTGTCGGCGCCTTGTGGTTGCGGCTCGTCGTCGCCCCTGTGGACATCAGCTTCGTTTCGACGTGGCTCGCCTCCGCCATTGAGCAGAATATCGGCCGGTCGCATCGCGTCGCGATCGGCGGCGCGATGATCGAGCGCGACGCGAGTGGCCGCACCTCGGTCCGGATCCGCGACATGGAGGTCCGCGACGCCGACGGCGCGGTGATCGCAAGCGCGCCTCGGGCCGAAGTCGCCTTGTCCGGTTCGGCGCTGCTGCGCGGCGAAGTGCGGGCGCGCCGGGTCAGCCTGGTCGGTGCCGCACTCTCCGTCCGCATCGAAGAAGATGGGCAGGTCACGATCTCGGCCGGCGACGAGAAGCGGCCGCTTGCGGTCACGCCCGCCATCGTGCGAGCGGCTCCGCCGCACACGACACAGCAGCCGGCCGAGGCCGCGGAGCCCTCCGCGCTGACCGGCGCGGAACGCTTCGTCGGCCTGATCGGGTGGCTCGATCGAATCTCCACGCTCGGTCTGGACGGTCAGGGACTGGGCGAGATCGGGCTCAAGGACGGCGTCCTGAAAGTCGACGACCTGCGCACCGACAAGCATTGGGTGTTCGAGCACATCAATTTCAGCGTCAACCGTCCCGGTCACGGCCTCAGTGTCACGCTCGGCTCCGAGGACCGGCAGCGTCCCTGGCAAATCGCGGCGTCGATCCGGCAGGCCGGGGTCGGGCGGCGGCTGATCGGCATCGATTTGCGGCAGGTCTCCAGCAAGGACCTCTTTCTCGCAACCCGGATCGGAAGCGGGCAGATTCACGCCGATGTTCCGCTGTCCGGATCGATCCGTGCGGAGCTCGGCCCGGACTCACTGCCGCGCGTCGTGGAAGGCAAGATCATCGTCGGCGCCGGCCTGATCGGCGACCCCGCCGATGTCGGCGGACATTTCCGCATCGATCATGCGGACGTCACGCTCGACTGGGATGCCGACCGGCGCAATCTCACGATGCCGTTCCAGATCATCGCCGGAGCGAACCGGTTCACGCTGCTGAGCCGGTTCGATGCGCCTGGCCTGTCGAACGATCCATGGCGGGTGACGGTGACCGGCGGTTCGGTGGTTCTGAGCGACGGCGCGGGCGATCCGCAGCCGATCGTCCTCAACAAGGTGCTGCTGCGCGCGAACCTCGACCTGGTCCGGCGGCGGATCGATCTCGTGCAGGGCGATATCGCCGGCGGCGGCATCGCGGGGTCGCTGAACGGCAGCTTCGATTTCTCGTCGGAGCCGCGGCTGGCCGCGGGAATTGCGCTTACGCCGATGTCGGCGCCGACCATGAAGAAAGTCTGGCCGGTCTTCGTGGCCACCAAGGTCCGCAACTGGGTCGTCGAGAATGTCCATAGCGGCCACGTCGAGCGCATCGATATCGCGACGAATTCGCCGATCGACAATCTCAGGGAAGACGGGCCGCCCATCGCTCAGGACGGATTGTCGGTCGATGTCACGCTCCGCAATGCGGTGGTCCGTCCGGTGATCGGGCTGCCGCCAATCACCGACGCCGATGTGACCACCAGCATCAAGGGACGCCGCGTCGTGGTGGCGGTCGGGCGGGGCTATGTCGATCTCGGCGGCGGGCGAAAGCTCACGGTGAGCAACGGCGTTTTCGAAGTCCCGGACACCCATCCGAAAGCGCCGCCGGCACGGGCGCAATTCCGGGTCGACGGGCCGGTGCCGGCCGCGCTCGAATTGCTGGCGAGCGAGCGGCTGCGGGGCCAGGCTTCGGTCCCGATGGAGTCCGCCAACAGCCGCGGCAATATCAGCGGTCAGGTCCGCGTCGAATTGCCGATCACCGCCGATCCGCCTCCGGGCGCCACCCAATATGCCATCAGTCTCGATGTCGCGGGCTTCGCCGCCGACAAGATGGTGATGGGCCAGAAGATCGAAGCCCAGGGCCTCAAGGTGACCGCCGACAATCGCGGTTATCAGATCAAGGGCGATGTCCGCATCAACGGCACGCCCGCGACGCTCGATTATCGCAAATCCACCGACAATCCCGACGCCGATGTGCAGGTGAGGGCGACGCTCGACGAAGCGGCGCGCGCGCGATTTGGTTTCGGCACGGGGCCTGCGCTCGCGGGTGCCATTCCGGTGCGCATTGCGGGCAAGATCGCCGACAACAAGGATGTGCGCCTGAGCGTCGAGGCCGATCTTGGGCCGGCCAGGATCGACAACCTGCTTCCCGGCTGGGTGAAGCCGCAGGGCAGGCCGAGCCGGGCGAGCTTCACCGTGCTGACCAGCGACAAGGTCACGCGGTTCGACGACATCGCCATCGACGGTCCGGGCGTGAATGTGCGCGGCAATGCCGAGCTGGACGAGAAGGGCGACATTGCCTTGGCGAACTTCCCGGTCTTCGCCTTGTCCGACGGCGACAAGACGAGCGTAAAGGCCGAGCGTGGATCGGACGGCGCCTTGCGGGTGTCGATGCGCGGCGACGTCTATGACGGACGAAATTTCGTGAAGAACTTCTTCGGCGGCGGAGGCGAGCCCGAAAAGTCGAAGTCTCCGCCGATCGATCTCGATTTCGACATGCGACTCGGCGCCATCGCCGGTCATAACGGCGAAGCCCTGCGCAGCGTCGAAATGCGAATGACGCGCCGCAACGGACAGATCAAGGCCTTCGCGCTGAGTTCGCGGATCGGACAGAACGGGACGCTGACCGGCGACATGCGCGCTTCGGCGCAACGCCGCGCCATGCTGCATTTCGAGACACAGGACGCCGGCGCGCTGATGCGTTTCACCGACACCTATCCGCGGGTGCAGGGCGGTCACATGGCGGTTGCCATGGAGGTGCCGACGCCCGATCAGGCACCGCAGGAAGGCATCGTGAGCGTTCAGAATTTCGCGGTGCGCGGCGAACCCAAACTCGCCAGCGTGGTCGGCGGCGGATCGCAGAATGACGGGCGCGGCATCGACTTCACGCGGTTGCGGGTCGATTTCACCCGCACCCCCGGCCGGCTCCAGATCAAGGAAGGCATCGTTCAGGGGCCGGTGATCGGCGCGACCTTGGAAGGCAATATCGATTTCGCCAGGAACGACGTGCGCATGCGCGGCACGATCGTGCCGCTCTACGGGATCAACAATCCGATCGGCCAATTGCCGCTGGTCGGCGCCTTCCTCGGTGGCCCGAAGGAGGGCTTGTTCGGCTTCACCTATCAGGTCGTCGGACCACCGAGTGCGCCGACGCTCAATGTGAATCCGGCATCGGGCCTGATGCCGGGCTTCCTGCGCAAATTCTTCGAATATCCGACCGCGCGGCCGATGGAGCCTGCCGAAATCGCGCCGGTCCCGCCGATGCCGATCCGCTAAAGCACATTCAGTTTTCGCAGAAGCAGATCTCTCTTGCTGTCATCGCCCGCGAAAGCGGGCGATCCAGTCACCACAACGGCTTCAAGAGCTGGATGCCCCGCTTTCGCGGGGCATGACAAGACATGCGAGATACGATTCCACCTCAACCGAAGTCGGTCTGGCGAAGCCGCTCAGGACGGCTTCAGGAGCACATGCTTCTTGCGGCCCAGCGAGAGCTTGATCACCGCCGCCGGCGTGAGGTGAGACTGTCCGAGCGTCATCTTTTCGTCGGTCACGGTCTCGTCGTTGACCTTCAGTCCGCCGCCCTTGATCTGTCGCCTAGCTTCGCTGGTTGACGCGACAAGTCCGGCCTGGACGAACGCGGTCAAGACGCCCACGCCCTTGTCCAGTTCGCTGGATGCGATGGTGACTGTCGGCAAGCTTTCCGCGAGAGCGCCTTCCTCGAAGGTGCGCCGCGCGGTCTCCGCGGCCTGCTCGGCGGCGTCGCGGCCATGCATCAGGGCGGTTGCTTCCGTCGCGAGAGTCTTCTTGGCCTCGTTGATTTCCTGTCCCTGCAGCGCCGCGAGTCTCGCAATCTCGTTCAGCGGCAATGTCGTGAACAGCTTGAGGAAGCGTTCGACGTCGCCGTCCTCGGTGTTACGCCAATATTGCCAATAGTCGTAAGGGCTGACGAGATCGGCATTGAGCCACACCGCGCCCGCGGCGGTCTTGCCCATCTTGGCGCCGGACGACGTCGTGATCAGCGGAGAGGTCAGCGCAAAGAGCTGCGCATTCATCAACCGCCGCCCGAGATCGATGCCGTTGATGATGTTGCCCCATTGATCGGAGCCGCCCATCTGCAAAACGCAGCCATAGCGCTTGTGCAGTTCCACGAAATCGTAGGCCTGCAGGATCATGTAATTGAATTCGAGGAAGGACAATTCCTGCTGACGCTCGAGTCGCAGCTTGACCGAGTCGAAGGACAGCATGCGATTGATCGAGAAGTGCCGTCCCACGTCGCGCAGAAGTCGATGTAGTTGAGCGTGTTCAGCCAATCGGCATTGTTCGCCATGATGGCGTCGCCGGGACCCTCGCCGAAGGTGAGGAATTTCGAGAAGGTCGTCCGGATGCTGCGCAGGTTCTCGTTGATCACCTCTTCGGTGAGAATCCTGCGGCTTTCGTCCTTGCCGGACGGATCGCCGACGCGTGTCGTGCCGCCACCCATCAAGGCGATCGGCCGATGGCCGGTCTGCTGCATCCAGTACAGCATCATGGTCGGCAGCAGGTGACCGACATGCAGGGAGGGGGCGGTGCAGTCATAGCCGATATAGGCCGTGATCTGCTTTGAGCTCGCCAGCGCATCCAGCGCCTCGGGCTCCGAGACCTGATGAATGAAACCGCGCTCCGACAGGACGCGCAAGAAATCTGACTTGAATTGGCTCATGGTAAGACCGTATTCGCCCGCGGCGCAGGTGGTGTATCAGGTTCGCCATGGGATTGAAACGGTGCGGCTCTTTGCTTCCACGAGATCGGACCGATTGAGCGATCGTC
>Ga0182740_1000724_pt1 | contig 29120 bp, 29 predicted proteins | sample eDN5th37CKraftBY_FD_128872 | JGI IMG/M metagenome (GOLD analysis project Ga0182740, IMG submission 128872) | Enriched backyard soil microbial communities from Emeryville, California, USA - eDNA 5th pass 37_C Kraft BY (version 2) (version 2) | ecosystem: Environmental > Terrestrial > Soil >...
CGATGCGGCTGCGCCGCATCGGTTCCCTGCGCTCCTCGCGGAACGAGGGGACGGCGCACAACTCGCTTCGCTCAGACACGTGCGCCTCTTCGCCCCTCGTTCCACTGCGGTGCTCGGCTCGCTTTACGGCGGGGAAGTCAAAAGCCTGAAAGCAAAATCACGAGCAACGGCAACGGCAGGCGTTCCGTTGGCGCAGGCATAATGCGTCCCGGTCCCTTGGAGTCGCATGCAATGCTGGAAACGGTGGAACAGCAGACCGGCGCGTCGCCGGAATGGTCGGTGATCTGGCTGCATGGGCTGGGGGCGGACGGGCATGATTTCGTGCCGATCGTGCCCGAGCTGGTGCGCCCGCACTGGCCGGCGATCCGCTTCGTGTTCCCGCATGCGCCCAAGCGCCCGGTCAGCATCAACAATGGCCTGCCGATGCGCGCGTGGTACGACATCACCAGCATGGATTTCCGCAATCGTGCCGATGCGGCGGGCGTGGCCGAATCGGTGGCGCAGGTCGAGGAATTGATCGCCCGTGAGCAGGAGCGCGGTATTCCGCTCGAACGCATCCTGCTGGCCGGCTTCTCGCAGGGCGGGGCGATCACCTTGTCCGCTGGCTTGCAGCGCCGGCAACCGTTGGCCGGGCTGGTCGCCCTGTCCACCTACCTGCCGGAAGTGGATGCCGCCGCCGCGCAACTGGCAGCGGGCGCCACCGCACAACCGGTGTTCATGGCCCATGGCAGCGGCGACCCGGTGATCCCGGTGCAGGTCGCCGAGCACAGCATGCAGGTGCTGAAAGAGCTGGGCTTCGGCGTGGAATGGCACCGCTACCCGATGGCGCACCAGGTCTGCGCCGAGGAAATCCACGCGCTGGGCGACTGGTTGCAGGCCCGCTTCGCGCAGCCGTGAGCCGCATCGCGGAATAGCGCCGCCGGCCGCCCGCATCGCACCGCGGATGGCTAACATGGGCACCTCGGGGAACTGACAGACGAGAGAAGGGCGATGCGGGTGCTCATTGCCGACGACGAACCGCTGGCGCGCGGGCGCCTGCACGCGCTGCTCGCCGCGCACGCCGATGTGGGCGTGGTGGCCGAGGCCGGCAATGGCGCCGATGCGCTGGCGGCCTGCATGGCGGCACCGCCGGACCTGGTACTGCTGGACATCGCCATGCCCGGCAGCGATGGGCTGGCGGTGGCGCGGCAACTGGCGCAACTGCAGCCGCGGCCGGCGGTGGTGTTCTGCACCGCCTACGACGCGCACGCGCTGTCGGCGTTCGAGGCGGCGGCCATCGACTACCTGATGAAACCGATCCGCGCCGAGCGGCTGGCGGCCGCGCTGGAGCGGGTGCGCACCTTCCTTGCCGGCCGCGCCCCGGCACCGGGCACGCCGGCGCGCAAGGCGCTGTGCGCACGCCTGCGCGGCAGCCTGCGGCTGATCCCGCTGGAGGACGTGCTCTACCTGCAGGCCGACGAGAAGTACGTGGTGGTGCACCACGTCCATGGCGAGGACCTGATCGAGGAACCGCTGCGGGCATTGGAAGAGGAATTCGCCGCGCAGTTCGTGCGCATCCATCGCAATTGTCTGGTGGCGCGGCCGCGCCTGCGCGAATTGCGGCGCACGCCGGCCGGGCAGGTGCAGGCGCTGCTCCACGACGTGCCGCAACCGCTGGAAGTCAGCCGCCGCTGCGTGGCCGCGCTGAAGGCGGAACTGGCCGGGGCATGACCGCTGCGCCGATAATGGCGCCATGAACACGCTGCGCATCGCCACCCGAAAGAGCCCGCTTGCCCTGTGGCAGAGCGAACACGTCGCCGACCGCCTGCGCCGGGCGCACCCGGGGCTGGTGGTCGAACTGGTGCCGATGAGCACGCGCGGCGACGAGGTGCTGGACCGCTCGCTGGCCGCCATCGGCGGCAAGGGCCTGTTCCTCAAGGAACTGGAACTGGCGATGCTGCGTGGCGAGGCCGATTGCGCGGTGCATTCGCTCAAGGACGTGCCGATGGAACTGGACGCGCCGTTCGCGCTGCCGGCGATCCTGCAACGCGCCGACCCGGCCGACGCCTTCGTCTCCAACCGCTACGCCACGCTGGACGCGCTGCCGCAGGGCGCCTGCGTCGGCACTTCCTCGCTGCGCCGCCAGGCGCAGCTGCGTGCGCTGCGCCCTGACCTGCAATCGCGCGACCTGCGCGGCAACGTCAACACCCGCCTGGCCAAGCTCGATGCCGGCGACTACGACGCCATCATCCTGGCCTGCGCCGGGCTGGAGCGGCTGCAGCTGGGCGCGCGCATCGCCGACCGTCTGCGCGCACCGCAATGGTTGCCTGCGCCGGCGCAGGCAGCGGTGGCGGTGGAATGCCGGGCCGATGCGAACGCGGTGGTCGCGCTGCTGGCGGTGCTGGACGACGCCCGTACCCGGCCCTGCGTGGAAGCCGAGCGGGCGATGAACCGCGCGCTGGACGGCAGCTGCCACGTGCCGGTGGCCGGGCTGGCGCAGTGGCGCGGCGACGACCTGTGGCTGCAGGGACTGGTCGGTGGCGTCGCCGACGGCCGCAGCGTCCGCGCCGAGGCGCAGGGGCCGGGCAGCGACCCGGAGGCGGTGGGCCGGGAAGTGGCGCGGCAGCTGCTGGAGGCCGGCGCCGGCGAGTTGTTGCGGTAAGGCGGGGAATGGGGAACAGGGAACGGGGAATGGAAGTGCGGTGGGAGCTCGTGATGTCCTGCAGGGAATCATTTCCCCGCCTGGCCCCCAGTGCCGCGTTGCCCCGTCATTCCCCGTTCACTGTTCCCCATTCCCTGCTTCTTACTTGAAGCTGTAAACCACGTTCATCGTGGCCAGCGTGTCGGTCTTGCGCTTGTCCTCGGTCACGTCGCTGTTGTAACGCGCCTGCCAGCCGGCCTTCAGCGCGAAGTGGCTGTTCATCGCCACCGAGACACCGAAGTCGTTCTGCGCGAAGGTGTTGTACGAGCCGGACTCGACCAGCAGGGTGTTGACCAGTTCGGTGTTGTCGGTGATGCCGAACTTCAGGTCGAACAGGCCGCGGCCGATCAGGCCGGTGCGGTTCTCGTCGGTCGCCGCTTCGTGCGAGCGGCGCACGCCGGGGCCGACCTGGGTGTCCAACACCAGCCGCTCGCCGTCGATCAGGCGGGTACCGTAGCCAAGGCCGAAGCTGCCCTGGCGGTCGTAGGTGGCGAAATCGTCGCGCTCGTAGCGCACCGTGGCGGTCAGCTGGCGGTGCTCGCCCAGCTGCAGCGCGCTGCCGGCGCCGGCGGTGTAGCGGTTGGCGGTGGTCTGGCGCTTGCGGCTGGTGCTGCCGTCGTCGGCGGTCTCGGTGTATTCGGCGCTGGAGCGCAGGCCGAACAGGTCCATGCTGTGCACCCAGTCGTCGTCGGTGTAGCGCAGCTTCAGGCGGCCGTTGAAACTCTCGGTGGTGCTGTTGCCGTGGGCGGACGCGAAGCCGAGCTCGCCGCCGCTGCCGCTCCAGGGCGAGGTCATGGCGGCGGCATCGGAAGCGTCGTCGGCCCACGCCGACGGGGCGCACAGCAGCAGCGGCAGGAACAGGGAGGCGCGCAGCGACATCGGGAAATCTCCGGGCAGGGGGCGTGGATGGGAACGTTTTCATGATAGCGGATGCCCCCGCCGCGGCCGCCCGGGCGCGACACCGGCTTCATTTGCGGTTCGGGCAGGCCGGGCACGGCGCCACGGCCCGGACTCGGACATAATCGGCGCATGGACCGCTACGAACGCATCAACGCGCTGCACCGCCACCTCAAGTCCGCCCGCTACCCGGTCACGGTGGCGCAGCTGCAGGACGAGCTGGGCTGCTCCCGCGCCACCGTCTACCGCGACCTGGCCTTCCTGCGCGACGCGCTGATGGCGCCGGTGGAGGGCGACGGCGAGGCCGGTTTCCGCTACCAGAGCGGGGAGAGCGACCGCTTCGAGCTGCCCGGCCTGTGGCTCAGTTCCGAGGAACTGCACGCGCTGCTGGCGTCCCAGCACCTGCTGGCGCGCACCGGCGGCGGGGTGCTGTCGGCGGTGCTGGCGCCGTTGCAGCAGCGCATCGAGAGCCTGCTGGCGGCGCAGGCCGGGGCGTCGTCGTGGCCGGTGGAGCGGGTACGGGTGATCCCGCACCGCGGCCGCAAGCTGGACGAGGCCAGCTTCCGCACCGTGGCCTCGGGCGTGCTGGAGCGCAAGCAGCTGTCCTTCGACTACCGCGCGCGCTCCACCGACGAGGTGACCCGGCGCACGGTCTCGCCGCAGCGCATCACCCACTACCGCGACAACTGGTACCTGGACGCCTGGGACCACGGCCGCGAGGCGCTGCGCAGCTTCGCGGTGGACCGCATCCACAAGGCACGGGTGGCCGACCAGCCGGCCCGCGACATCGCCGACGAGGAACTGGACGCGCAGCTGGGCGCCGGCTACGGCATCTTCTCCGGCGCGCCCAAGGGCTGGGCGACCATCGTGTTCAGCGCCAAGGCCGCGCGCTGGGTGGCCGACGAGCATTGGCATTCCAAGCAGCAGGGCCGTTTCCTGGCCGACGGCCGCTACGAGCTGAAGGTGCCGTACAGCGTCTCGCGCGAGCTGCTGATGGACGTGCTGCATTACGGCTCGGACGCGGAGATCGTCGAGCCGACCGCGCTGCGCGAGCAGGCCAAGGCGCTGCTGTCGCTGGCGTTGAGCAACTACGACTGAAAGTTGGCTGCCGGGATGCCGTGGATGCGGGGCTTGCCCCGCATCTACGGGAAGCCAGCATTCATCGTAGGTGCCGGGCTTGCCCGGCACGGGCATCACCGGGAAAGCCCCATGCGGGGCAAGCCCCGCATCTACGGATTCCGGATTCCAGTGGGATTGACCCACGTCAAACGGTGGTGGCGGACGGCTTGCCAGAATCGACGGCCCTGAACACGCATGGGCTGCCGCATGGCCTTCCACGATTTGCGCAATTTCCTGCGGCACCTGGCCGCGCAGGGCCAGCTGCGCGAACTCGACGTGCCGGTGGACCCGGAACTGGAGAGCACCGCGCTGAGCCTGCGCGCGCTCAAGGCCGAGGGCCCGGCGTTGTTGATGCCGGCACCCGGCTCGGCGCATCGGCAACTGGGCAACCTGTTCGGCCACCGCCGCCGCATCGAGCTGGCGCTGGCCGGGCGGCCGCTGGCCTCGCTGCGCGAACTCGGCGAACTGCTGGCCGCGATCAAGGAGCCGCGCTGGCCCGGCAACCTGCGCCAGGCGCTGAGCCAGTGGCCGGAACTGGCGCAGCTGGCGCACGTGGCGCCGCGGCGGGTGCGCGAAGCCGCGTTCGACGAGGACGTGCGCTGCGGCGGGGCGGTGGACCTGTCCGTGCTGCCGATCCAGCGCTGCTGGCCGGAGGATGCCGGCAAGCTGATCACCCTGGGCCTGGTCGTCACCCGCGGCACCCGCCAGCCGCGGCAGAACGTGGCGATCTACCGCCAGCAGGTGATCGGCCGCAACCGGGTGATCATGCGCTGGCTGCCGCACCGCGGCGGCGCGCTGGACTTCGCCGACTGGCAGGCCGCGCACCCCGGAAAACCCTTTCCGGTGCTGGTGGCGATCGGCGCCGACCCGGCGACCCTGCTGGCGGCGGTGGCGCCGGTGCCGGACACCCTGTCCGAATACGAATTCGCCGGCCTGCTGCGCGCCGAGCGCACCCGGGTCTGGCACAGCGAGCTGACCGGGCTGGAGGCGCCGGCCGGCAGCGAGATCCTGCTGGAAGGTTTCATCCACCCGGGCGACACCGCGCTGGAAGGGCCGTTCGGCGACCACACCGGCTACTACAACGCGCAGGCGCATTTCCCGGTGCTGACCATCGAGCGCATGCGCCTGCGCCGCGACGCCATCTACCACGGCAGCTACATGGGGCGGGCGCCGTTCGACGAGCCCTCGGTGCTGTCGATGGCGCTGAACGACGTGTTCGTGCCGATCCTGCGCAAGGTGTTCCCCGAGATCGTCGACTTCTACCTGCCGCCGGAGGCCTGCTCGTACCGCATCGCGGTGGTGTCCATCCGCAAGCAGTACGCCGGCCATGCGCGGCGGGTGATGATGGGCATCTGGTCGTACCTGCGCCAGTTCACATACACCAAGTTCGTCATCGTCACCGACGAGGACATCGACGTGCGCGACTGGTCGCAGGTGATCTGGGCGGTGTCCACGCGGGTGGACCCGGCGCGCGACAGCATGCTGGTGGAGAACACGCCGATCGACTACCTCGACTTCTCCAGCCCGACCCCGAACCTGGGTTCCAAGCTCGGGCTGGATGCCACCAACAAGTGGCCGGCCGAAACCAGCCGCACCTGGAGCAGGCCGATCCGGCCCGACCCGGCGGTGGAAAAGCGCGTGGACGCGCTGTGGCGCACGGTGCTGGCGGACTGAATCAGTCCACCGCCGCGTCCGCATCCCATCGCGGGTCGTCGAACAGCTGCGGGTAGCGCGCCAGCGCCTGGCGCATCCGCGCGATCTTCGCCATCGGCACCTGTGGCGAAGTGCGCACCGCCTCGGCGCCGGCGATGAACTCGGCCAGCAGGCCGTGCAGGGCCACGTCGGCGTCCGCTTCCAGCTTGCAGTCGGCGAACATGCCGGCGATGGCTTCATCGACCAGCGTCACCGCGGCGCTGGCCTGGGCGATGCCCATGTGGCCGTGTTCGTAATGTTCCAGTCCCCGCACCGCCACGCGGATCCTGCGCATGCCTTCGCGCAGCGATGCGTCGGTGGGCCATTGCCGCGCCGGTGCGGCTGCCGCAGGTGCCTGCGTAGCGTGCGCGGCGTGCGAGACATGGACGTCGTCATGCGCCGGCCATGCGGCCACCGGCAAGGCGAACAGGCCGGCAAGGACGAGCGTGGTGACGGAAAGCGGGATCAGGTGCCGCATCGGTATGACTCCGGGTTCGATGGGCACTGTGCCCATGCTTGCGGCGCAGCATTGCATGCGTTCGGCGCGCACCCCATGACGCAGGTCAAAAGCAGGGGCCGGCGTCGCTTGACCCAGGTCAAGGACGCATGTGGACGTGCACCGGATCATGCCCGCTCCTTCAGCCGGAGCCTTCCGCATGCAACTGGTATGTCCCGCCGGCAACCTGCCGGCCCTGCAGGCGGCGGTGGATGCGGGAGCCAACGCGGTCTACGCGGGTTTCCGCGACCAGACCAACGCGCGCGCCTTCCCCGGCCTGAACTTCTCAGACGACGAACTGCGCGCCGGCATCCGCTATGCGCATGCGAAGAACGCCAAGGTCTACCTGGCGCTGAACACCTACCCGGACAGCGTGCGCCTGAAGGACTGGCACGCCGCAGTGGACAAGGCTGCCGCGCTCGGCGCGGACGCCATCATCGCCGCCGAGATGGCGGTGCTGGACTATGCCGCACGCACCCACCCGCAACTGCCGCGGCATCTTTCCGTGCAGGGCAGTGCCACCACCGCGCCGGCGTTGCGCTATGCGCACGAGCGCTTCGGCATCAGCCGCGCGGTGCTGCCGCGGGTGCTGTCGCTGCAACAGGTCGAACGGTTGTGCGAGAAATCGCCGGTGGCGCTGGAGGTGTTCGCCTTCGGCAGCCTGTGCATCATGGTCGAGGGCCGCTGCCAGTTGTCCAGCTACGTCACCGGTGCTTCGCCGAACCGCCACGGCGTGTGCTCGCCGGCCAGGTTCGTGCGCTGGGACGAACAGGCCGACGGCAGCCGCAGCGTGCGCCTGAACGACGTGCTGATCGACGAATTCAAGCCGGAGGAACCGGCCGGCTACCCGACCGTGTGCAAGGGCCGCTTCGCCGTCGGCAACGAGATCTTCCACGCGCTGGAAGAGCCCACCAGCCTCAACACGATGGAACTGCTGCCACGCTTGAAGCAGATCGGCGTGGCCGCGTTGAAGATCGAGGGCCGCCAGCGCGGGGTGGCCTACGTCAGCTCGGTGACGCGCACGTGGCGCCGGGCCATCGACCAGCTCGCAGGCGATGCGGCGCACTGGCAGCTCAAGCCGGAATGGCAGGCCGAACTGTCGCGCCATGCCGAAGGCCACCAGACCACGCTGGGCCCGTACCACCGCGCCTGGCATTGAGGAAATACCGATGAAACTCAGCCTTGGCCCGTTGCAGTATTTCTGGCCGCGCGAGCGCACGCTGGCGTTCTATCGCGAGGCGATCCACTGGCCGGTAGACATCGTCTACCTGGGCGAAACCGTGTGCAGCAAACGCCGCGAACTGCGCACTGCCGACTGGCTGGCGCTGGCGGAGGAGCTGGCTGCATCCGGCAAGCAGATCGTGCTTTCGACGTTGGCGTTGATCGAGGCCGAGTCCGAACTGAGCGTGCTCGACCGGCAGATTTCGCACGGCGGTTTCTGGATCGAAGCCAACGATCTGTCGGCGGTGCAGCTGTGCCGCGAGAAGGGCCGCCCGTTCGTGGCCGGTCCGTCGCTCAACGTCTACAACCACCGCGCATTGGCGATGCTGGTCGAGGATGGCCTGCGCCGCTGGGTGCCGGGCGTGGAGCAGGGCCGCACGCTGGTCGGCGAACTGAAGCAGGCCTTCGTCGCCGAAGGCGGCGCGATGCCGGAGCTGGAGGTGACCGCATGGGGCCGGCTGCCGCTGTCGTACTCGGCGCGCTGCTTCACCGCGCGCGCGCTGGACGTGCCGAAGGACCAGTGCGGCTTCCGCTGCATCGACTATCCCGACGGCATGCCGCTGGCCACCCGCGAGGGCCACCCGTTCCTGCGCATCAACGGCATCTCGGTGCAGGGCGAGGAAACCACCGACCTTGGCCCGGAACTGCCGGAGCTGCGCGCGCTGGGCGTGGACATTCTGCGGCTGTACCCGCAGGCCGAGGGCATGAAGGCGGTGGTGCGGCATTTCGACGAAGCGCGCGACAGCGCAGCGGTTCCGCCGCGGATCGGCGAGCGCAATGGCTACTGGCATGGCGAGCCGGGAATGCGGATGGGGGCATAAAGTGAGGTGCGGCTCCCTTCTCCCTCCGGGAGAAGGTGCCCGAAGGGCGGATGAGGGGCGAGCGGAGTCCGTGATGGTTAACCATTCGGACTCCGCTCGCCCCTCACCCCAACCCCCGCTCCGCGCCCCGGCCCACGCCAGCGGCGTGGGCGCTCCAAGGCACGCGCGCCAGTGGCGCGCAGGCCGTGCCTTCTCGCCCCGATGGGAGAGGGGCTCTAAAACAGCGGAGCAATCCCGTGCCCCGCCGTTTTCTCTCAATCGGTCCGGAAATGCGCGCCAAGACTTTGCGTGCGGCGCAGCGCGGCTTCCAGCATCACCTGCGCCAATGCCCCTTGCCAGCCTTGTGCGGCCAATGCACTGCACTCCTGAAGTGCTGCCTGCAAGCTCTCGCCGCTGCGCACCGGCCCCATCGCCTGCATCATCAATTCTCGCAAGCTGGCAAGGCGCGGTGCGTCCAGCGATGATTTACGCAGCGCCAGCATGCACTTGCCTTGCACGTCACCGGCATCGGGCAAGGCGCCCAGCCGCGCACCCAGTCGCCGCCCGAACACCACACCTTCCAGCAGCGAATTGCTGGCCAAGCGGTTTGCACCATGCACACCGTTGCAGGCCACTTCGCCCACCGCGTGCAGGCCTGGCAGCGAACTGCGGCCATCGGCATCTACGGCGATGCCGCCCATGTGGAAATGTGCGGCCGGGGTGACCGGGATCGGCTGCAGGCGTGGGTCGATGCCGTGCTGCATGCAGGCACCGAACACGGTGGGGAAACGCGCGGGAAACGCCGTGCCGATCCCGCGCGCGTCCAGCCATGTGCCGCCGTCGCGACAGGCCTGCCAGACCTGCCGCGCGACCACGTCGCGCGGGGCGAGGTCGGCCAGCGGATGCACGCCGGCCATCAACGGTTTGCCTTCCGCATCGAGCAGCCGCGCACCCGCGCCGCGCAATGCCTCGGTCACCAGCGGCAGGCTGTGCAGGCCGGGCAGGGCGAGCGCGGTGGGATGGAACTGCACGAACTCGATGTCGCGCAGAGCCGCGCCTGCGGCCAGGGCCAGCGCCAAGCCGTTGCCGTCTGCATCGGCCGGGTTGCTGGTGCGTGCGAACAATCCGCCGATGCCGCCGGTGGCCAACACCACCGCGCACCCGTGGATCTGTTCGGCATTGCCATCGGCATCGAGCGCATGCACGCCGCAGGCGCGGCCGCCGCGCAGCAGCAGGCCATCGACGTCCACGTCCGCGCGGCGCCGGATGTGCGGCGCACGGCGCGCTGCCGCGACCAGTGCTTCCATCACCTTCGCGCCAGTGGCGTCGCCGCCGGCATGGACGATGCGCGGGCGGTCATGGCCACCTTCGCGGCCGAGCTGCAGTGCGCCGCCGGCATCGCGGTCGAAGGCCACGCCCTGCCGCTGCAGCCAGTTCACCGCGGCGACTGCTTCGCCGGTCAACAGTTCGACCACGGTGCGGTCGTTGTGGTGGCTGCCGGCCTCGCAGGTGTCGTGTGCATGCGCCTGCGGCGTGTCGCCCTCGCCAATGGGTGCGGCGATGCCGCCCTGTGCCAGCCCGCTGGCCGCGCCTGTATCGCTGCGCGCGCGGTTGAGCAGCAGCACAGGCATGGGTGCGGCGGCCAGCGCCGTTGCCAGCCCGGCGATGCCGCCACCGACGATGATGAGGGGCGCGCTCACACCGCGTCGCGGCGGCCTACCGCCAGCATGCGTTGCAACGCCCTGCGCGCGCGTAGGGCCACGTCGGCCGGTACCGTCACCTCGTGGCGCAGCTCGCGCAGGCAGGCATGGATGTTCGGCAGGGTGATCCGCTTCATGTGCGGGCACAGGTTGCAGGGCTTGATGAACTCCACCTGCGGGAACTGGTTGCGCAGGTTGTCGGCCATCGAGCACTCGGTGATCATCGCCACCCGCGTTGGTTTTTCCTGCGCCAGCCAGCGCCCCATCGCGCTGGTGGAGCCGACAAAATCTGCCTCGGCCAGCACCTCCGGCGGGCATTCCGGGTGCGCCACGATCTTCGCGTCGAAACGCTCGCGGGTATGCCGCGCTTCCATCGCGGTGAACTTCTCGTGCACCTCGCACTGGCCATTCCACAGCACCAGTTCGATGCCGGTCTGCTGCGCGACCCAAGCGCCGAGGTAGCGGTCGGGCAGGAAGATCACCTTGTCCACGCCGAATTCGGCGGCGATGGCTTCCACCACCTGCGGCGCGTTGGCCGAGGTGCAGCAGGCGTCGGATTCGGCCTTCACCGCGGCGCTGGTGTTGACGTAGCTGACCACCGGAATGCCAGGGTGCTGCGCACGCAGCGTGCGCACGTCGGCGGCGGTGATCGAAGAGGCCAGCGAGCAGCCGGCTTCCGGGTCGGGGATCAGCACGGTCTTGTGCGGGGCGAGGATCTTGGCGCTTTCGGCCATGAAGTGGACGCCGCACAGCACGATCAGCTCGCTGTCGCAGTTGGCCGCCGCCTGTGCCAGGGCCAGCGAGTCGCCGGTGACGTCGGCCACGCCGTGGAATATCTCCGGCGACTGGTAGCTGTGCGCCATGATCACCGCGCCGCGCTGGCGCTTGAGTTCGTCGATGGCGTCGATCCACGGCAGGTGCAGCGGCACCTCCATGCACGGGATCAGCCGTTCCAGGGTTTCGACCAGCGGCGCGTGGCGCACTTCGAGTTCGGGATGCCAGGACGGCGTGGTGGAGGCGTTCATGCGGTCTCGGAGCAGGGACGGGCAAGGCCCGCGCACTGCAGGCGCGGGCAGGAAGGAAGCAACGCGGCGCTCAGGTTCCGGCCTGGTGCGCGCTGCGTGCCGCGCGGGCGAAACGCGCGCCGCGGTTGAGCGCGATGCGCAGGCCCAGCGGTACGGTTTCCCACGGCAGCCGCTCCAGCAGGTTGCGCGCGGTCAGGCCCAGCTCGACGTCGCCGGTGAGCACCAGCCGGCGCTGGAAGAACAGGGTGTCTGCATCCTCCAGCCGCCCGGCCAGCAACAGCAGGTCGGTGGCGCTGCCACGCACGGTGGCCTCGGCGTCGGCGTCGACCACCACCAGGCGCTGGCCCTGCAGCTCCACCACCCAGCGCAGGCCGAGGTCGTCGACCTCGATGCCGAGCCGGCGGCCGGCCATGAAGTCGAGTGTGCCATCGGCCATCGGCCCGGCCAGCACCTTCGCCATCGCCCGCTCCAGCAGGCGCTTCTGCGCCGGGGGCGGCAGCGCGCGCAGCAGCGGGGCGATGCGGCGGGGCGGCGGCAGCCGCCGCAGCAGGGCGTGCGCCAGTGTCGGCGCGGAGGGGGAGGTGGTGTGCATGGTGGGCGCGATCATGCGGTCATTGCCTGCGCTTGCTCCTTGATCCAGATCAGGTTCCAGCCCTTGCACGCGGCAGGCGTCGCCGATGGCCAGCGCCAGCACGCCGCTGGCGGTTTCCGGTGCCAGCCCCAGCGCCGAGGCCAGGGCTTCGGCACGGCGCCGCACGCGCTGCTCGCGCGCGCCATCGCGCCCCTGCGCCCCGGCGCGGGCCTTGATGCGCCCGGCCAGCCGCGCCAGCCGCTTGCGCGTGGCCAGCAGCAGCACCAGCCCGTCGTCCACGCCGTCGATGGCCAGCCGTACCGGCGCCAGCCCGCGTGCATGCTCAGCCATGCGTGTTTCCCTTGTTGAGCGCCCGCGCCGCGGGCAGTACCTGCGCGGTGTAGACCGCCTCGGCCTCGGCGGCATCGAAGTCGGCGTGCCTGCGCTTTTTCACCCCGTAGTCGGACAGCACCAGATGGGTGTCGGCGACCACGCCCGCGTTCGCCAGGCAGGCGGAAACGCAGCGCAGCACGCAGCCGTCCAGCGCGAGGATGGGGCGCTGGCTCCGCGCGGTGCGCACCAGCCCGGTGACGCCACCGCCGACGCCGGCGATGCAGGACATCTCGGCCTCGCCGGCCCGGTCCAGCTGCAAGGCGAGATGGTTGGCCATCTGTGCCGCGCTGGAACAGCCCGAGCACGAATACACCAGCGGCAGGGACCGGGTCATGCCATCACCCGCGGATGGTGGCAGGTGACGGGCGGCGGCAGGCCGACGCCATCGAGCCAGTCGATGGCACGATGCCGGGGGACCGGTGCCGCACGCTGCCGCTGCGCGTTCATCGCCGCCGCGCCAGCCGGGGAGCGGCAGGACGGGCAAGGTCGTTCGTCATGGCGTTGTCCCTGTCGAAGGACACCCATGCTAGGCCGCCGTCGGCGGGCGGCGATTGACGCAGGTCAAACCCGCCCGATTCGGCGGGACGGGGCGGCTCAGTTGCGGTTGGGAACCTCGAAGCCGAGCTTGCCGACCTGCCCGGGGTGCTGCGGCACGCGCTTGAGCTTGTCGGTGTTGACCTCGTAGCGGTCGCGCAGCCGCAATGCCAGCTGCCGGTACAGGGTGGCGTCCATGTCCGGCTCGCGCGCGAAGATCCACGCCATCTCGCGGCCGGGGTAGCCGATCAACGCCCACGAGTAATCCGGCGCCACTTCCAGGATGCGGGTGCGGGTCGGCACGATCCTGTAGAACCAGGTGCGCCAGCGGCGGTTGCCGCTGTCCTCGTCCACCGAGGCGCGCAGCTGCAGCTCTTCTTCCTGCTCGCCGAAGCCCTCGCGGTACTGGTAGCGGATGGCGACCTTGTCCTCGCCGCGCAGGCTGTAGGTGTTGGTGCTGGCGACGTGGCCGCGCTCGACGAAGTTGGGCACCCGGCCGATCACGTACCAGCGGCCCATGAAGCGTTGCAGGTCGATGGCGCCCTCGGCGATGCCCTCCTGCGCCTGCGCCTGCGGTGTTGCCGGGGGCGCTTCCTGCGCGTGGGCCGGCGCCAGCGGCAGGGTCAGGCTCAACAGCAGGGCGGGCAGGAACGCGGTGATCGATTGCATTGCGGGGCGGAGCGCCGTGGCGGTGGTGGTGCCAGCATGTTCGGTGGGCGGCGATGGAAACGTCAACGGCTGGTCGCAGCCTGTGAGATGTGGCGCCGGCAGCATGGGGCCGAACCCGTTACCGGAGCGTGTCATGGCTGAATTGTCCCGCCGCAGTGCCGTCGAAACCCCCGATCCGCGCGTGCTGCGCTGCGTCAGGCAACTGGCCTTGGCCGGCATCGCACTGGTGCTGGTGTGGCCGGCCCTGCGCGGCAGCAGCGCGTGGCTGGGCTGGCTGCCGCTGTGGCTGGTGGGCATGCCGCTGAGCGCGTGGTGGGCTCTGTACCGCTTCCGCCTGCCGGCGGCGTGGCGCAAACGACCGGCCGTGCGCCGCCGTGGCCCGCAGGCGCGACGCGCCCGCCGCCCGCTGCGGGCACGCTGGCAGCAGGCGGCCTGACCTTCGACAGGGGAAGCACGGCCCCGGCCTGTGCTAGCGTGCGCGGCCTGTGACCGTATGGAGCCGCCATGTCCCGATTCACTACCGCCTGCCTCGCCGCGGGCCTGATTTCCGCTGGCTTGTCCGGGGCCGTCATGGCCGCTGACGAGGCGCAGGACCCCTATGCCTGGCTGGAGGACGTCACCGGCGACAAGCCGCTGGCGTGGGTGAAGGAACAGAACGCCAAGGCCGAGGCGCGGTTGGCGCAGAGCGCGCAGTTCAGGCAGATGGAGGCCGGCATCCGCGAGGTGCTGGATTCGGACGCCAAGATCCCGGGCGTGCAGAAGATCGGCGACTACTACTACAACTTCTGGAAGGACAAGCAGCACGAGCGCGGCGTCTGGCGCCGCACCACGCTGGTGGAATACCGCAAGGCCGAGCCGCTGTGGGAAACCGTGCTCGACCTGGACGCGCTGAACAAGGCCGAGGGCGAGAACTGGGTGTGGCACGGCGCCAACTGCCTGCGCCCGGAATACACCCGCTGCCTGATCGCGCTGTCGCGCGGCGGCGCCGATGCCGACGTCACCCGCGAGTTCGACCTGTCGAGGAAGACGTGGATCGAGGGCGGCTTCTTCCGCCCCGAGGCCAAGGGCGGGCTGGGCTGGATCGACCAGGACAACGTGTTCGTCTATACCGATTTCGGCGACGGCTCGATGACCACCTCCGGCTACCCGCGCGTGGTCAAGCGCTGGAAGCGTGGTACGCCGATGGCGGCGGCCACCCCGGTGTACGAAGGCACGCCGGAGGACATGTACATCGCGGCGATGCACGACGACACCCCCGGCTTCGAGCGCGACTTCGTCAGCCGCACCATCGCCTTCTACAACAACGAGCTGTTCCTGATCGGTGCGGACGGCAAGCTGACCAAGGTCGATGCGCCGAACTCGGCCGAGAAGGGCGTGCGCCGCGAGTGGCTGACCCTGGAACTGCGCGAGCCGTGGACCGTTGGCGGCACGACCTATGCCGCCGGCTCGTTGCTGGCGACGAAGTTCGATGACTTCATGGCCGGCAAGCGCGCGTTCGACGTGCTGTTCGCGCCGACCGACACCACCTCGCTGGCCGGCGTGGCGTGGACGAAGAATCACGTGGTGCTGAACGTGCTGGACGACGTCAAGAACCGCCTGAGCGTGCTGACCCATGCCGATGGGCAGTGGAAGCGCAGTGAGTTCGTCGGCGCGCCGGCGTTCGGCACGATTGGCGTCGGTGCGGTGGACCCGGACGAAAGCGACGCGCTGTGGATGATGGTCACCGACTACCTGACCCCGACCACGCTGGCGCTGGCCGAGGTCGGCCAGCAGCCGGAGGTGCTCAAGACCATGCCGGCGTTCTTCGACGCCAGCGGCAAGGTGATCGAGCAGCATTTCGCCACCAGCAAGGACGGCACCCGCGTGCCGTACTTCGTGGTGCATGACAAGGCGATGAAGCTGGACGGCTCCAACCCGACCCTGCTGTACGGCTATGGCGGCTTCGAGATTTCGCTGACCCCGGGCTATTCCGGCGGCATGGGCCGCGCCTGGCTGGACAAGGGCGGCGTCTATGTGGTCGCCAACATTCGCGGCGGCGGCGAGTACGGCCCGCGCTGGCACCAGGCCGCGCTGAAGCAGAACCGCCACAAGGCCTACGAGGACATGGCCGCGGTGGCGCAGGACCTGGTCGCGCGCAACATCACCTCGGCCAAGCACCTGGGCGTGCAGGGCGGCAGCAACGGTGGCCTGCTCACCGGCAACATGCTGACCCAGTACCCCGAGCTGTTCGGCGCGGTGGTGGTGCAGGTGCCGCTGCTGGACATGAAGCGCTACAGCCACCTGCTGGCCGGCGCCTCGTGGATGGCCGAGTACGGCAACCCGGACACGGCCGACTGGGAGTTCATCAAGACCTTCTCGCCGTACCACCTGTTCGACGCGGGCAAGGACTATCCGCCGGTGCTGTTCACCACCTCCACCCGCGACGACCGCGTGCACCCGGGCCACGCCCGCAAGATGGCGGCGAAGATGATCGACGCCGGCAAGGACGTGACCTACTACGAGAACATCGAAGGCGGCCACGGCGGCGCGGCCAACAACGCCCAGGCCGCGCACATGTCGGCGCTGGCCTACGGCTTCCTGTGGGAGCAACTGGGCGGCAAGTAAGCCACATGCCGGATAACGCAACGCCGCCGGAAGGCGGCGTTGTCGTTTCCGGTGGTGCCAGCCATTGGCTGCGGCACGCCATCGCCCCGCATCAAGGGCACGCCGGGTAGGTCGGGGCTACGCCCCCGACGGCTGTGTGCACGAAGCGTCGGGGGCGTAGCCCCGACCTACCCGGTTGCATGCCACAGCCGTCAGGCGTAGCCCCGACCTACGTCCGGTGGGCGAATGCCCCGGGCGCTACCGGGGGCGGCTGGCCCAGCTTTCCAGCCCGCGCGCGATCCGCGCCACCGCCTCCCGCAACCGCGCCACGTCCTGCGTATAGGCGATGCGCACGTGCTGGTTGGCGCGGTGATTGCCGAAGTCCAGCCCCGGCGTGAACGCCACGTGCTCGGTTTCGAGGAAATGCGCGCAGAACGCCTGCGCGTCGTCGGTGAATGCGCCCACGTCGCAATACAGGTAGAACGCACCCTGCGGCTCCACGTCGATGCGGAAGCCGAGTTCGCGCAGCGCCGGCAGCAGGTAGTCGCGGCGCTGGCGGAACTGCCCGCGGCGCTGTTCGAGGATGGCGATGGTCTGCGGCTCGAAGCAGGCCAGCGCGGCGTGCTGGGCCATCGACGGCGCGCTGATGTAGAGGTTCTGCGCCAGCTTTTCCAGCTCCGGCACCGCCGCCGGTGGCGCCACCAGCCAGCCTAGCCGCCAGCCGGTCATGCCGAAGTACTTGGAGAAGCTGTTCAGCACGAAGGCCTCGTCATCGACCTCCAGCACGCTGGGCGCGTCCAGCCCGTAGGTCAGGCCGTGGTAGATCTCGTCCACCACCAGATGCCCGCCGCGCGCCCGCACCGCCTGCGACAGCGCGGCCAGTTCCGCGCGCGCGAGCGTGGTGCCGGTGGGATTGGCCGGCGAGGCCAGCAGCGCGCCGACGCTGTCAGCGTTCCAGTGCGCCGCCACGGCAGCGGGCGTGAGCTGGTAACCGCTGTCCGGGCCGACCGGTACCAGCTGCGCGGCGCCTTCCACCAGCCGCAGGAAATGGCGGTTGCAGGGGTAGCCGGGGTCGGCCAGCAGCCAGTGCCGGCCGGGGTCCACCAGCAGGCTGGAAGCCAGCAGCAACGCGCCCGAGCCGCCGGGGGTGACCAGGATGCGCTCGGGGTCGATGTCCAGCCGGTAGCGGTCGCGGTAGAAGCCGGCGATGGCCTCGCGCAATGCCGGCAGCCCGCGCGCGGCGGTGTAGCGGGTATGGCCGGCGGCCAGCGCGGCCTGCCCGGCGCGGACGATGGGGTCGGCGGTGGTGAAGTCCGGCTCGCCGATCTCCAGGTGGATCACGTCGAAGCCGGCCTGCTCCAGCGCGTTGGCGCGGGCCAGCAGCGACATGACGTGGAACGGGGCGATCTCGCGGCTGCGGCGGCTGTAGGCATTCATGACGCCATGATACGGCTGCGCAGGAGCGCACCAAGGTGCGCTCCTACAACGCGCCGCCCGTCTCGGGCACACTGTCCGTCGTTGCCCGGACGGCGCTGCCGCCGTCCTTCAGGAGCCCGAATGAAACCCATCCTTTGCCTGTTGGTTGCCAGCCTGATGATGAACACCGCCGTTGCCTCCCAGCCCACCCCGCCGGACGCGGAAAAGCGCCCGCACACGGTCACCGCGCCGTTCGGCGCCGAGCGCCAGGACGAGTACTACTGGCTGCGCGACGACACCCGCGAGGACAAGGCCATGCTGGCCTACCTCGACGCCGAGAACGCCTACACCGACGCCCTGATGGCGCCGCTCAAGCCGCTGCAGGAAAAGCTCTACGGCGAGATCGTCGGCCGCATCAAGCAGGACGACGCCAGCGTGCCCTACCGCGAGCGCGGCTACTGGTATTACACCCGCTACGAGACCGGCAAGGACTACCCGATCCACGCCCGCCGCAAGGGCGACATGCAGGCGCCGGAGGACGTGCTGCTCGACCTCAACCCGATGGCCGAGGGCAAGGGCTACTTCAGCGTCGGCGACATGGAGGTGAGCCAGGACAACCGCCTGCTGGCCTGGGCCGAGGACGCCGTCGGCCGCCGCCAGTACGTCATCCGCTTCAAGGACCTGGAAACCGGCAGGCTGCTGGACGACGTGATCGAGGGCGTGTCGGCGAACGTGGTCTGGGCCGACGACAACCGCACCCTGTTCTACGTCGAGAACGACCCGGAAACCCTGCTCACCGTGCGGGTGAAGAAGCACGTGCTCGGCACCCCGGCCAGCAGTGATGCGCTGGTCTACGAGGAGCACGACGACAGCTTCTACATGGGCATCGGCCGCACCCGCGACGACCGCTACATCACCATCGGAGTGGAAAGCACGGTGTCCTCGGAACTGCGCTATACCCCGGCGGCAAATCCGGGTGAATTCACCGTGCTGGCGCCGCGCGAGCGCGACGTGGAATACGACGCCGACCACTTCGACGGCCGCTGGGTGATCCGCACCAACGCCGACGGCGCGAAGAACTTCAAGCTGGTCACCGCGCCGGAAGGCGCAACCAGCCGCAGGCAATGGCAGGACTGGGTGGCGCACGACCCGCAGGTGCTGGTGGAAGGCTTCGAGCTGTTCGACGGCTACACCGCCATCGCCGAACGTGCTGAGGCGCTGGAGCGCGTGCGCCTGCTGTTCGCCGACGGGCGCAGCGAGTTCGTCAAGGCCGACGAGCCGGCCTATTCGATGGGCCTGTCGATCAACGCCGAACCCGATACCGATTGGCTGCGCTATGGCTACACCTCGCTGACCACCCCGGCCACCACCTACGAGCTCAACGTCAGGACCGGCGAGCGCCGCCAGCTCAAGCAGCAGCCGGTGATCGGCTACGACGCCTCGCAGTACGTCACCGAACGCGTCTGGGTGGACGCGCGCGACGGCGCCCGCGTGCCGGTGTCGCTGGTCTACAGGAAGGGCTTCAGCAAGGACGGCAGCGCCGCGCTGTACCAGTACGCCTACGGCAGCTACGGCATGTCGATGGACCCCGGCTTCAACCAGAGCGTGGTCAGCCTGCTCGACCGCGGCATGGTCTACGCCATCGCCCACATCCGCGGCGGCGAGGAAATGGGCCGCGGCTGGTACGAGGACGGCAAGCTGCTCCACAAGCAGAACACCTTCAACGACTTCATCGACGTCACCCGCGCGCTGGTGGCGCAGGGCTACGCGGCGAAGGACCGGGTGGCGGCCTCGGGCGGCAGCGCCGGCGGCCTGCTGATGGGCGCGGTGGCCAACCAGGCACCGGGCGACTACCGGGTGATGGTGGCGCAGGTGCCGTTCGTCGATGTCGTCACCACCATGCTCGACGCCAGCATCCCGCTGACCACAAACGAATACGACGAGTGGGGCAACCCGGAGCAGAAGACGTACTACGACTACATGCTCAAGTATTCGCCCTACGACAACGTCACCGCGCAGGCCTACCCGGCGCTGTTCGTCGGCACCGGCCTGTGGGATTCGCAGGTGCAGTACTGGGAGCCGGCCAAGTGGGTGGCAAGGCTGCGCGACGTCAACACCGGCACCCACCCGATCGTGTTCCGCACCAACATGGAGGCCGGCCACGGCGGCAAGTCCGGGCGCTTCCAGCGTTACAAGGAACAGGCCGAGTCGTTCGCCTTCGTGCTGGACCAGCTCGGGGTGAAGTGACTTGCCATTCCTTCTCCCTTTGGGAGACAGCGTGGCAGGATTGCCGAGCTGCACGGCGAAGCCGCCCGCAGGGTGAGGCACAGGGATGTGCCGAATGCAGGTGCCCAAAGGGCGGATGAGGGGCGAACGTAGTCCATGATGCTTGAACCATCGGGACTTCGTTGCCCCTCACCCCAACCCCTCTCCCGGCGGGAGAGGGGCTTTATCTTCCCATCAACTTTCCATGACACGACCGACACGTTTCCGCTGGGCATGGTGGCTGCTGGCCTACGTCAGCCTCGGCATCGGCATCGTCGGCATCTTCGTGCCGGGGCTGCCGACCACCGTGTTCGTGCTGATTTCGGCATGGGCCGCCTCGCACGGCTCCGAGCGCCTGCACCGCTGGCTGCTGGCCCACCCGCAGTTCGGCCCGCTGATCGTCAACTGGCAGCGCCACGGCGCGGTCAGCCGCAAGGCCAAGTGGATGGCCACCGCGACGATGGCGCTGTGCGCGTTGATCATGCTCTGGTGCGTGCCGCTGGCCTGGGTGAAATGGTTCTCGATCGGCAGCATGGCCTGCGTCTGCGCCTGGTTGTGGATGCGGCCGCTGCCGCCGCCTGTACCGTAGCTGCGGGGCTTGCCCCGCAGGGGCATTCCCGGCGAAGCCCCATGCCGGGCAAGCCCGGCATCTACAAGAATCAAGCGGGCCGATATCCTCGTAGCTGCGGGGCTTGCCCCGCAGAGGCACTCCCGGTGAAGCCCCATGCCGGGCAAGCCCGGCATCCACGAGAATCAAGCGGGCCGATATCCTCGTAGCTGTGGGGCTTGCCCCGCAGAGGCTTTCCCGGCGAAGCCCACGCCGGGCATTGCTCGGCCCATGGAGGAATCGGGCTTCATCCGTGAATGGCTATACTTCGGCGATGAACAAAACGCCCCGCTTCCCGATGCTCGTTGCAGCCGCCTGCGCGCTGCTGGTCCTCACCGCCTGCGGCAACAAGGGGCCGCTGGTGATGCCGCAGAAGCCGGTGCCGGTGGAAGAGCAGGAAGTCGTGCCGGCGCATGACGCGCCGGCCGCCGACATGCAACCGATGCAGGACACGGAAGCGCAACCCGCCGCCGCCGACAATGGTTGAGCCGCGGCTGCGTTTCACCAAGATGCATGGCGCCGGCAACGACTTCGTCGTGCTGGACCTGCGCGATGGCACGCCGCCGCCGGACGCGGCGCTGGCCGCGCAGCTGGCCGACCGCCACCGCGGCGTGGGCTGCGACCAGATCCTGACCATCGAGCCGCCGCGCAGCGAAGCGGCGGTGGCCGCCTACCGCATCTGGAATGCCGATGGCTCCACCTCGCAGCAATGCGGCAATGGCGCGCGCTGTGTGGCGGCCTGGCTGGTGCGCGACGGCGCCGCGCAGGGCAATGCCTTCGTGATCGACAGCCCGCTGCGCAGCCATGCGGTGCAGCGGCTGGACGGCGGCCATTACGCGGTGGCGATGGGCAGGCCCGAGTTCGCGCCGGAGCGGATCCCGCTGGCCGGCTTCCCGCATGCGCGCGAGGAATACGCGCTGCCATTGCAGGGCGAGAGCCTGCGCTTCGGCGCGGTGTCGATGGGCAACCCGCACGCGGTGCTGGAAGTGGGGCTGCTCGACGCGGCGCCGGTGGAACGGCTGGGGCCGCTGCTGCAGCAGCATGCGACGTTCCCGGAATCGGTGAACGTCGGCTTCGCCCAGGTGCTGGACGAGGGGCATGCGCGGCTGCGCGTGTTCGAGCGCGGCGTCGGCGAAACCCTGGCCTGCGGCAGCGGCGCTTGCGCCGCCGCGGTGGTGCTGATGCAGCGCGGCCGCCTGCGCCGCGACGCGGTGATCTCGCTGCCGGGCGGCGACCTGCGCATCCAGTGGCCGGACGACGGTGCGGAAATCGTCATGTCCGGCCCGACGGCTTTCGTGTTCGATGGAGAGTGGACGGCATGAACGATTCGCTGGAAAAGATCGGCGCCCATGAAATCGCGGCGTGGCTGCGCCGCCACCCGGGGTTCCTCAAGCAGTTCCCCGACCTGGCGCTGACCCTGGTGGTGCCGCGCGACGACGGCCCCACCGCCTCGCTGGCCAGCTACCAGCTGGAAGTGCTGCGCGACAAGAACCGCGAGCTGTCGCGGCGGCTGGCCGAGCTGGCGGCCAACGCGCAGGTCAACGAACGGCTGGCGGTGCGTACCCACCAGCTGACCCTGGCGCTGATGCGCCAGACCAGCGCCGCCGACACGCTGCGGGCGATGGCCGCGTCGCTGGAAGAGGACTTCGCCGGTGACCTGGTGCGCATCGTCAGCCTGCAGCCGGTGCCGGAACTGGAACAGGCGCCGTGGTTGCAGGTCATCGCCGCGGGCGATCCGAAGCTGGCGCCGTTCCACGACTGCCTGCAGGACGGCGAGCCGATCTGCGGCCGCCTGCAGCCGGAGAAGAACGAGGTGCTGTACGCCGAGCGCATCGGCGAAGTGGCCTCCACCGCGCTGCTGCCGCTGCCCGGCATCGGCCTGATCGCCGTCGGCAGCCACGATCCCAACCGGTTCTATCCCGGTATGGGCACCCTGTTCCTGCGCATGATGGGCGAGGCGCTGGCGGCAGGATTGCGGCGTTTCCGCGACGCCTGAGGAAAACCATCGTGGGCAGGCGCGCCGCGGAGGGCGCCTGCCCGGCTCCGCGGAAGCGACGCGAGGACGCGCATGAACCAGAGCCCCGAACTGCTGCGACGCCTGCTGCGGGCCAAGGACCGCATGGACGGCGCCTGCCATGAGGCGTGGCCGGTTGCGCGGTTGGCGCGGGTCAGCGCGGTGTCGCCGGCGCATTTCGCGCGTTCCTTCAAGGCCGCCTTCGGCATGCCGCCACACCGCTACCTGCTCAGCCGCCGGATCGAGCGGGCGGTCGCGCTGATGCGCGACACCGAGCTGTCGATCACCGAGATCGCGCTGCGCACCGGCTGGCGCAGCCTGGGTACGTTCGGGCGCATTTTCCGCGACATCACCGGCGACAGCCCCGGCAACGTCCGCGCGCGCGAACGCTCGGCCGCACAGGCGCGTGGCCGGTTGCCCGAATGCATCGCCCGCGCCGTCCACCGGCCGGACCTGAACAGCGCAGTTTCGGAGAAGCGCCGCCGCAATGCCGTTGCTACCGTGGACTCCACTTGATGGAGGTTCCCCATGACTGGTGATGTGAACGTGGTCGGCCTGTACGTGCGCGACCAGGACGAGGCACTCGATTTCTACGTCGGGAAACTGGGTTTCCAGCTGCACACCGACGTGCGCAATGGCGACTACCGCTGGTTGACCGTGCAGGCCAGCGGGCAGGCGGCATTCCAGCTGGGCCTGTTCCGGCCCGGGCCGCCGGTGCACGACGCGGACACCGCGCGGACCCTGCATCAGATGGTCGCCAAGGGCGCGATGCCGCCGCTGGTGCTCGCCGTGGACGACTGCCGCGCCGCCTGCGAGGAACTGAAGGCGCGCGGGGTGGAATTCACCCAGGAACCGATGGAGCGCTACGGCGCCGTGGATGCCGGTTTCCGCGATCCCTCCGGCAACGGCTGGAAGATGATCGAGGCCCGCGGGCGCTGAGAGCGGGCCGCAATCCACGACGGGCCATCTGCATGCGGGTGGCCCACAGTGGCGTCCGGATATGGCCGGCAGATGCGCTGTACGGGCCGCATGCTGCACCCCCGTTCGCTTCCCACCGTGTGCGTCATGGCCAGTTTCCTGCTTTCCGGCATCGACCCCGGACCCCTGCAAGCGCTGTTCGATCTCGACGCTGCGGGACTGGCCGCACACGGCGCGGTGCGCCGCATCGCGGACAGCGAGCGTGGTTTCCCGTGCCGCATCAGCCTGCGCGATGCCGCCGTCGGCGAGGAATTGTTGTTGCTGCCGTACTGGCACCAGCCGGCGGCATCGCCCTACCGCGCCAGCGGGCCGGTCTTCATCCGCCGCGATGCGGTGCCGGCGCGGATGGCCATCGACGAGGTGCCGCCCTATGTCGCGCGGCGGTTGATCTCGCTGCGCGCCTATGACCATGACGACTGCATCGTCGCCGCCGAAGTGATGGACGGCACGCAGGTCGCCGGCTGGCTGCACGCGCAGTTGGATGACCACAGCGTCGCCTACGTGCACCTGCACAATGCCCGCTACGGCTGTTATTTCTGCCGCGCCGACCGGGTGAGTTGAGCGGCCGAAGCGGAACATGCCCGTGGCCGGCAGGACGATGCCGGGCATGCGGCGGAACACACCAAGGTGGGTGCGTTGGAGCGCCGGTTTGACCTGAATCAGGCGCCACCGTGCGGGACGCGGCGCTTGAACCGCTCGGTGGCGTCCCCATTGTTTCCGGGACACCCCGGAGATGCCCGATGGACCCCAGCCAGAACCCGAATGTTTTCCACGCCACCACCATCTGCTGCGTGCGCCGCGGCGAGCACGTGGCGATCGCCGGCGACGGCCAGGTCACGCTCGGCCACACGGTGATGAAGGGCAATGCGCGCAAGGTGCGTCGGCTCGGTCGCGACGGCCAGGTGCTGGCCGGCTTCGCCGGCGCCGCCGCCGATGCGTTCACCTTGTTCGAACTGTTCGAAGCCAAGCTGGAAAAACACGGCCAGTTGCAGCGTGCCGCGGTGGAACTGGCCAAGGATTGGCGCACCGAGCGCCGCCTCGGCAAGCTCGAAGCATTGCTGGCGGTAGCCGACAAGGAAACCTCGCTGATCATCAGCGGCACCGGCGACGTGATCGAGCCGGAGGACGGCATCATCGCCATCGGTTCCGGCGGCTCCTATGCACTGAGCGCGGCGCGCGCGCTGCTGGCGCACACCGAACTGGACGCGAAGGCGGTGGCGACCGAGGCGATCAACATCGCCGGCGGCATCTGCATCTACACCAACCGCAACGTGGTGGTGGAGGAGCTTTGAGGAACGAATGGAGAGGAACGAGGAACGAGTGGTGAAGCCACGGCGTTCCTGCTCCTCGCCTTTACTCGTTCCTCGTTCCTCTCCACTCGTTCCTGCCCCTCGGGAAACCCCATGACCCACAAGATCGAAACCTCCTCCGCCACCATGACCCCGCGCGAGATCGTGCAGGAGCTGGACCGCCACATCGTCGGCCAGCACGACGCCAAGCGCGCGGTCGCCATCGCCCTGCGCAACCGCTGGCGGCGCATGCAGCTGCCCGAGGAACTACGCAACGAGGTGATGCCCAAGAACATCCTGATGATCGGCCCCACCGGCGTCGGCAAGACCGAGATCGCGCGGCGTCTGGCGACGCTGGCCAACGCGCCATTCGTGAAGGTCGAGGCCACGCGCTTCACCGAGGTCGGCTACGTCGGCAAGGACGTGGAACAGATCATCCGTGACCTGGCCGACACCGCGGTCAAGCTCTATCGCGAGCAGGCCAAGGTGCGCGTGCGCACGCAGGCCGAGGAGAAGGCCGAGGACCGCATCCTCGATGCGCTGCTGCCGCGCCGCAGTGCCGGCATCGGCTTCGATGCGGAAGCCGCGCGCAACGAGCCGTCGGCCGCCGACAACGACACCCGCATCAAGTTCCGCCGCATGCTGCGCAACGGCGAACTGGACGAGCGCGAGATCGAACTGGAAATCGCCGCCAACGTCAGCATGGACATCATGACCCCGCCGGGCATGGAGGAAATGGGCCAGCAGCTGAAGTCGATGTTCGCCAACCTCGGTGGCGGCAAGTCGAACAAGCGCACGCTGGCGATCAAGGCCGCGCGCCCGCTGCTGGTGGAGGAAGAGGCCGGCAAGCTGGTCAACGAAGACGATATTCGTACCGCCGCGATCGAAGCCTGCGAGCAGCACGGCATCGTGTTCATCGACGAGATCGACAAGGTCGCCAAGCGTGGCGACAACGTCGGTGGCGGTGATGTTTCGCGCGAAGGCGTGCAGCGCGACCTGTTGCCGCTGGTGGAAGGCAGCAACGTCAGCACCAAGTACGGCACGGTCAAGACCGACCACATCCTGTTCATCGCCTCCGGTGCGTTCCACCTGGCCAAGCCCAGCGATTTGATTCCCGAGTTGCAGGGCCGCTTTCCGATCCGCGTCGAACTGGGCGCGCTGAGCAAGGCCGACTTCGTGCGCATCCTCACCGAACCGAAGGCGGCGCTGACCAAGCAGTACGAAGCATTGCTGGCGACCGAGGGCGTCAAGGTGAGCTTTACCGCCGACGCGGTGGACCGGTTGGCCGAGATCGCCGCGCAGGTCAACGAGCGGCAGGAGAACATCGGCGCCCGTCGCCTGCATACCGTGCTGGAGCGGCTGCTGGATTCGCTCAGCTACGAAGCACCGGATCGTGGTGGCGAAACCCTCGCCATCGACAGCGATTACGTCGACAAGCATCTGGGTGAGCTGGTGCAGGATCCGGATCTGAGTCGTTACATCCTGTAACCATGCGGAAGCCCTCTGCGGGGCAAGCCCCGCAGCTACGGTTTGCCGCGTGGGTTCTCCCGTATCGAGTCTTTTCAGGTGGGACACCATGCGGGGCATGCCCCGCATGGTGTTGCCGGCAGGGGCTCAGGCCCTGCGTGCGGCCGGGTACAACTCGACGTTCTCGCGCTGCAGGCGCTCGAACAGCGCGCGCAGCACGGTATTGGCGTCGCGGCGGAAGCCCTCGGGGTCGGCCGCCAGCCGCGACGGCACCCGCCACTGCTGCACGAAGCCGGCGAAGGCCTTGGCCAGCCCCTGCATCTCCTTGCGGTAGCGCTCGCTCATTGCGGCGATCTCCGGCTTGCCGCAGCGCGCCAGCGATGGGTACAGCACCTGGTCCTCGGCGGCCAGGTGGAACTTGATCTGGCTGGCGGTGCTGGTGATCAGGTCGCCGATGGCCTCGGCGTTCTCGCGTACACCTGCGCGCGACAGCGCGCGCAGCGATTCGATCTGGCCGAGGATCTGCCGGTGATCGTGGTCGTACCTCTGGATATCCATTGTTTTCCGTTGCCTGCTGACTACCCGGCCCATGCCGGTCGCCCGCGGGTATCGGCCGCCGCGGGCGATGCTTGAGGCGCCGCCGCGACCGCCTTCAGGCTTCAGCCGGCTTCGTCGTCCGGCAGCGGCGAGGGTGGTGCGCCGGGGACGAACAGGCCGGGCTTCACGTACCAGCTGAACAGCGCGTCGATGGCCTCGGGCGCCTCGCGTTCCAGCGTGAAGTGCTCCGGCTCCATCATGCCACTGCACAGCACGCCGGTCAGGCAGGCATGGAGCACGCGGGCCGGCGTGGCCGGGTCGACGCCATCGCGCAGCTGCCCCAGTTCGCGCGCGCGGGCGAAGGCGCTGCGGAAGATCGCCAGCTCCTCGGCGGTGCCTTCGTGCTGCAGCCGGCGGATGGCCTGGCTTTCGGCGGAAGGGTCGTTACGCAGCATGATCTCCATCATCGAGCGCAGCTGCGCGTCGGTGGCCAGCTCGTTGATCGACACCAGCATCACCGAGCGCAGGTCGAGGATGGGCGTGCTGCGGCGGGGCGAGGCGGTGCGGCGCAGCCGTTCGAGGAACGGCAGGTGCTTGCGCCGGATCATCGCCTCCAGCACCTCGGTCTTGTTCTTGAAGTGCCAGTAGACCGCGCCGCGGGTGTAGCCGGCGCGCTCGCCGATGGCGGCCAGCGAGGTGCCGGCCACGCCATGCTCGTGGAAGCAGGCCAGTGCCGCGTCAAGGATGCCCTCGCGGGTGGCGAGGGCCTCTTCTCTGGTTTTTCTGGCCATTGCCGCGTTACCCGTGCAAGTCGCTGGATCAAACCCGGCCGCCATCATAATTGTTTACAAACAGTCTTGCATGTATGTATATTTCCGCGCTTGCTCCGCAGGATGTGGTGTCATGCGCGCGGTGGCCGTCCGGGCCATTGGCCGTAATGCGTCCGGCACGGTGCCGATGGCACGATGCCGCCTCGTCCCGCGAGCGTTTCCCCTTCCCGCCGAGCCCCACCATGACCTCGATCCGCAACTGCCGCCTCGTCGCGCTGTCCCTTGCACTCACCGTCGCGCTTGCCGCCTGCAAGGGCGGCGAGGCCCCGCCGCAGGGCGGGCCCGGGCAGGTCACCGTGGTCACCCTGAAGGCCGAGCCGGTCACCCTGACCCGCGAGCTGGTCGGCCGCGCCACCGGCTACCAGGTGGCCGAGGTGCGGCCGCAGGTCAGCGGCATCGTTGCCAAGCGGCTGTTCACCGAGGGCGCGCTGGTCACGCAGGGCCAGCCGCTGTACCAGCTGGACGACGCCGCCTACCGCGCCCAGGCCAACAGCGCCCGCGCGCAGCTGGCCCGTGCCGAGGCCAGCGCCACCGCCGCGCGGCTGGCCGCGCGCCGCAGCGCCGAGCTGGTGAAGGTCAAGGCGATCAGCATGCAGGACGACGAGAACGCGCAGGCCGCGTGGAAGCAGGCCGAGGCCGACGTCGGCGCCGCGCGCGCGGCGCTGGACGCGGCCAACGTGACCCTGGGCTACGCGCGCATCACCGCGCCGATCGCCGGTCGCATCGGCAAGTCCAGCGTCACCCAGGGCGCGCTGGTCAGCGCCGGGCAGGCCGAGCCGCTGGCCACCATCCACCAGCTCGACCCGATCTACATCGACGTCACCCAGTCCTCGGCCGAACTGCTGCAGCTGCGCCGCGAGCTGGATGCCGGCCGCCTGCAGGGCAACGGCGAGCAGCCGGTGGACATCCTGCTGGAGGACGGCACCCCGTTCGCCCACAAGGGCACGCTGGAGTTCTCCGAGGTCAGCGTCGACCCGGGCACCGGCAGCTACGGCCTGCGCGTGCGCGTGGACAATCCCGGGCAGGTGCTGATGCCGGGCATGTTCGTGCGCGCGGTGGTCGGCAGCGGCGTGCGCCAGGACGGGCTGCTGGTGCCGATGCAGGGCATCGCCCGCGATGCCCGCGGCAACACCAGCGCGATGGTGGTGGACGGCGAGGGCAAGGTGGCGCTGCGCCAGGTCGCGGTCAGCCGCACGGTCGGCGACAAGTGGCTGGTGGAGGACGGGCTGGCGGCCGGCGACAAGGTGATCGTCGAGGGCCTGCAGAAGATCGGCCCCGGCATGCCGGTGCAGGCCACCGAGAAGGGTGCCGAAGCCGCCACGCCGGCTGCGCCGGCG
>Ga0182740_1000729_pt1 | contig 28920 bp, 25 predicted proteins | sample eDN5th37CKraftBY_FD_128872 | JGI IMG/M metagenome (GOLD analysis project Ga0182740, IMG submission 128872) | Enriched backyard soil microbial communities from Emeryville, California, USA - eDNA 5th pass 37_C Kraft BY (version 2) (version 2) | ecosystem: Environmental > Terrestrial > Soil >...
AGGCGCTCGGCGACATCCGCGTAGAGCCGCACGGGAGACAGGTCGGCACGCTCGGCCACCGGCAGCGCCTTCATCACCGGGATGCCGAATCGGGTGCGGATCGCAACGACACGCTCAGGGGTTTCCGTGCCGTGAAGCTGGAGCAGGTCCGGCCGCAGCGCCTCGACCATGGCGGCGAGCATACCGTCGGTGGCGTCCACGGACAGCGCCACCTTCATCGCCCGCCCGTCCGCCTGCGCGCCGAGCAGCCGCGCCGCCTCGATGCCGACATTGCGCGGCGAGGGCGGGAAAAACACGAAGCCGACCATGTCGGCGCCCGCATCCAGCGCGGCATCCAGCGTCGCGGCCGTGGTGAGGCCGCAGATTTTGACGAGAGTCATCATGACAGGGGGGATATAGCGCGTCCGCCGGCGGTTCGCACCGGCTTGGCGCATGGAATCCTGGCGCATGGAATATGGCCCATCCGCCGGACGGTCTCCGGCGCGGGACCCGCACCGGCCCACGCAGGAACCAAAGCAGGCGCCGGAACCGCTCCGAATCGGGTGCCGGACCACCTCTCAAGGAACCGATGCGCGCTGGCGCGGGGACGGCCGGAGCCGGCGACCACACCGGTCGGCCAGACCCACCTCTAGCCTGTCAGGCTGCGCCCGGATCGGCAATCAGGCCGATGGCGGCGGGATGGTGAGCGGCGTGCGCGCCGCACTGTCCGCGACGGCAGCGTCCGCCATGGCCGGACGTGACCGGGCCTCCCGCGCACGCGCCGCCTCAAGCTCCGCGCGCAGGCGGCGAACCTCCGATTCGTGGCCACGCGCCGCGCTCCGCCAGGTGGTCTGGCGCAGCCACGCCGCCGCGCCGCCGATGACGACGCCGAGAATCAGGATCACGATGATGACGGCGAACAGCGGCAGGGTCAGCGCATAGGCCGGCTGCACCGCATCGAAGGGATCGAACGACACCACCACGGTCTGCCGGTTGGCGACGGCGAAGGCGATCAGCAGGATCGCCAGGGGAATCAGGATGATGCCGCGCAGGATTTTTCCGGCCATCCGCGCCTATCGCTCCATCTCAGCGGAATCGAGGTCATCCTCGTCGTCGTCGAGATCGTCCCCGTTGAGATCGACGCCGTTGTTGAGCCGCTCGCGCATCTCCTTGCCGGTCTTGAAGAAGGGCACCTTCTTTTCCTCGACGGCGACATGCTCGCCGGTGCGCGGGTTGCGGCCCGTGCGTGCCGGACGCTGCTTCACCGAAAAGGCGCCGAAGCCGCGCAGCTCGACCCGGTCGCCCCGCGCCATCGCCTCCACCACCTCGTTGAGGATGGCGTTGATGATGTTCTCGATATCGCGCTGGTAGAGATGGGGATTCTGCGCAGCGATCCGCTGGACAAGCTCGGATTTGATCATCGGAACGCCGTCACCGCTCTCGCTGTTTCATTGAGTCCCCGGAGGGTGCCAAAGGGCCAGCAGACCGTCAAGGTTCAGCCGCTCCATGGCCTGAAGAGCGCCGCCGGCTTCCAGCCTGCGGGCGAGCGTCGTCAGGCCCGCCGCATCCAGCACCACGGCCGTCGCGAGCCGGAGGAACGAGAGATCACCGAAGCGGTCCTGCAGGCGGAAGTCTCGCACCGGCAGATCGGCGCTGATCTTCTTTTCGGCCGCAAGCCAGGCAATGGCGGTCTTCTCGTCGCCGATCTGGTCGATCAGCTTCAGGGATGTCGCCTGACGGCCGGTGAAGATGCGCCCGTCGGACACCGTTGTCAGGGTGCCGTCGTCCATCCTGCGCCGCTCCTGCACCAGGCGCTTGAACCAGGCGTAGGAGTCCATCACCACCGCCTCGATGGCGGCGCGGGCTTCGGGACTGGTCGGCTCATAGCCATTCGGCGCGGCCTTGAGCGGCGAGGACTTGATGGCCTCGACCTGCACGCCCACGGTTTTCAGCAGCTCGCTCACATTGGGATACTGGAACAGCACGCCGATGGAGCCGACCAGCGAGGTTTCCCGCGCCACGATATGCTCGCCGCCGAGCGCGGCGATATAGCCGCCGGACGCCGCAAGACCTTCGACCACCACGACCACGGGCTTGCGCTCGCGCAGCCGCGTCAGCGAATCATACAGCTCCTCGGACCCCGCCGTGGTGCCGCCGGGACTGTTGATCCTCACGATCACCGCGGCGGCGCGGGACTTGCCGAGCCGTTCCAGCGCCTCGACGCGCTGCTGGTCGCTGCGGATCAGACCTTCGATCTTCACCCGCGCGATGGCGCCGGAGGCGCCGCTCACTATGTCGGCGCCCCGCCCGGCGAAAAAGACGCCGCCGCCGGCGATGGCCGCCACGACGAGGATGGCGCAGACCACGCGCCAGAATGTCACCTTCCGGCGCAGCCTGCGGCGATCGACGATCTGATCGGCTTCGAACGACATGGCATCGGCCTCCTTGCGCGGGTCGGGGACCGTGCGCCGTCACGGGGGCAAGGTCAACGATCAAGGTCAACGATCCCGGCGGCGCCCCATGGCGGGCCGCGCGCACCCGGGCGCGCCGATAAAGCCCGGCCCGAAGCAAAAGGAAACCCCGGCGCAAGGCCGGGGTTCCAGAGCATGGGCGGGTTTGAGTCGCCCTTATGGTCTTCAGCGTCAGTCTTCCGCTTTCTCGCCCTGGGCCCGCTTGAGGGCGGTGCCGAGGATGTCGCCCAGCGTGGCGCCGGAATCCGACGATCCATACTGCGCGATGGCTTCCTTCTCCTCGGCGACTTCGAGCGCCTTGATGGAGACGGCGACCTTGTGGGTCTTGCGGTCGAACTGGGTGATGCGGGCATCGACCTTCTCACCGATGGCGAACCGCTCCGGCCTCTGGTCGGCGCGCTCGCGGGCAAGATCGCCGCGCTTGATGAAGGCCATGAGATCGGTGCCGGCGATCTTCACGTCGATGCCGCTGTCCCTCACTTCGGTGATCTCGCAGGTGACGACGGCGCCCTTCTTGAGATCGCCGGTGCCTTCGGTGGTGAAGGGATCACCGCCAAGCTGCTTGATGCCCAGCGAGATGCGCTCCTTCTCGACATCGATGTCGAGAACCTGCGTGCGCACCATGTCGCCCTTCTTGTAGTTGTCGATGACCTGTTCGCCCGGCAGCTTCCAGTCGAGGTCGGAGAGGTGGACCATGCCGTCCACATCGCCGTCGAGACCCAGGAACAGGCCGAATTCGGTCTTGTTCTTGACCTCGCCTTCGATCTCGGAACCGACCGGATGGGCGTCGGCAAAGAGTTCCCACGGGTTGCGGCTGGTCTGCTTGAGACCGAGCGAGATGCGGCGCTTGACCGGATCGACCTCGAGCACCTGGACCTCGACCTCCTGGGAGGTGGAGACGATCTTGCCCGGATGGACGTTCTTCTTGGTCCAGGACATTTCGGAGACGTGAATCAGCCCCTCGATGCCCGGCTCCAGCTCCACGAAGGCGCCGTAGTCGGTGATGTTGGTCACGCGGCCCTTGAGGCGTGCCTGAAGCGGATATTTCGCCTCGATGCCCTGCCACGGATCGTCCTGCAACTGCTTCATGCCGAGCGAGATGCGGTGGGTCTCGTGGTTGATCTTGATGATCTTGACCTTGACCGACTGGCCGATGGTCAGCACCTCGGTCGGGTGATTGACGCGCCGCCAGGCGATGTCGGTGACATGGAGCAGGCCGTCGATGCCGCCGAGGTCCACGAAGGCGCCGTAATCGGTGATGTTCTTCACCACGCCGTCGATGACCTGACCCTCTTCCAGATTCTGCACCAGTTCCTGGCGCTGTTCGGCGCGGGTCTCTTCCAGCACGGTACGGCGGGACACCACGATGTTGCCGCGGCGGCGATCCATCTTGAGGATCTGGAACGACTGATCCTGATTCATCAGCGGGCCGACGTCGCGGATCGGGCGGATATCCACCTGGCTGCGCGGCAGGAAGGCCACGGCGCCGTCGAGGTCGACGGTGAAGCCGCCCTTGACCTGGTTGAAGATCACGCCGGTGACCTTCTCATTGTTCTTGAAGGCCAGCTCCAGCTTGCCCCAGCTCTCTTCGCGGCGGGCCTTGTCGCGCGACAGGACGGCTTCGCCCAGGGCATTCTCGACGCGCTCGAGATAGACCTCCACGGTGTCGCCGACACTCAGCTCGTCGCCGCGTCCGGGACCGGTGAATTCGCGCAGGGCGACGCGGCCCTCGGTCTTGAGGCCGACGTCGATGATCGCGACGTCCTTCTCGATGCCGACGACGGTTCCCTTGATGACCGAACCTTCCAGCAGGTTGCCCTGGCTGAAGGACTCATCGAGCATGGCGGCGAAATCGTCGCGCGTGGGTTGGGCTTGGGCAGTGGCCATGTAATCTCCAGAATGCGGTTCGCGCGCCGACGGGGTGAAAGGCGTTTCGACCTCACGGTCCGGAAGATCCGCGGACTTCCGGCGACCTCGGCTTCACAAGTCTCCGCATGGCGGAAACTCCGTCGAAGCCGGCGGCCCGGCGCAATGCCGTGCGGTCGAAACGATGGTTCAACGACTGTGGTTCAGCGATTGTGTGTCCGCAACGCCGGAACGGCATGCACGCGCTGGGCTGGTCCTCCAGACGGATGGACATTGCGCCCATCCGGCCCGCGCGGGCAGCGCCGCCATGCAGAGGCGTCCCCGAACGGACGCGCCTATAGCCTTTTCCTGTGGAAAGGGCAAGGGAAGGACAGGGGAAGGCCGGCATGCCGCGACGCCGGCGCCGGCCGGGAACCGCACCGCGGCGCGGCGTTTCAGCGCTCCGGTTTGGCGATCCGCAAAGGGCCCCGGCCGGGGGCGCGGACCTGCTCCACCAGCGCGATCGCGGCGGCGAGCACCTGGTCGGCATCGAGGGCGCTGGTGTCGATGAGATGGGCGTCGTCCGCTGCCTTGAGCGGGGCGACGGCGCGGGAGCGGTCCCGCTCGTCGCGGCGCAGGATGTCCGCCAGCACCTCCGCTTCGCTGGCGCCGGCCGTCGGGTTTTCGAGGAAGCGCCGCCGCGCCCGCACCGGTGGCGAAGCCGTGATGAAAATCTTCACATCGGCCTCGGGGCAGATCACGGTGCCGATATCCCGTCCGTCGAGGACCGCGCCCGGCGGGGTCGCCGCAAATTCCCGCTGGAAGGCGAGCAACGCCTCGCGCACCTGCGGATGGGCCGACACCAGAGACGCCGCCTCGCTCACCTCCTGGGCCTTGAGCCGGGCCTCGTCGAACCGCTGCGGGTCGATATCCCGCGCCGCGGCCAGCGCCGCGGCCGGGTCGCGCGGCGAGGCTCCGGCATCCAGCACCCCGCGCGCCACGGCCCGGTACAGCAACCCGGTATCGAGATGCCGCAAGCCGTAATGGGCGGCGAGTCTGCGCCCCAACGTGCCTTTGCCCGATGCAGCAGGGCCGTCCACGGCGATAATCATCATGAATGCTTCATCGGTCAGACGCCTCACATTTGCAGGTCCGGCCTGCGGTTGCGGACATTGCACACAGCCTCGCACGATACCAGACTGTGATGAGCGATCAGCAGGGCTGATGGAACAGTTAAGATAAAACTATTGGACCTGATCGTGTTGCAACGCCACATAGAAGCTATCCGATGCTGCGCTGCAATCGCAGACCGGACGGTATGATTTTGAAGTTCAGGAGACCCCAATGCTCGGTATCGGTGACAAGCTTCCCAATTTTTCCGTGGTCGGCGTCAAGCCCGGCTTCCACAATCACGAAGAGAACGGCCAGTCCGCCTTCGAGCCGGTGACTCAGGACAGCTTCCCCGGGAAGTGGAAGGTCATCTTCTTCTATCCGAAGGATTTCACCTTCGTCTGCCCGACCGAGATCGCTGAATTCGCCCGCCTCGGCCAGGAATTCGCGGACCGCGACGCGGTGGTCCTCGGCGGCTCGACCGACAATGAATTCGTGAAGCTCGCCTGGCGTCGCGACCACAAGGACCTCGCCAAGCTGCCGATCTGGCAATTCGCGGACACCACCGGCTCGCTCGTCAACCAGCTCGGCATCCGTTCGCCGGAAGGCGTCGCCTATCGCTACACCTTCGTCGTCGACCCGGACAACACCATCCAGCACGTCTACGCGACCAACCTGAATGTCGGCCGCAACCCGAAGGACACGCTCCGCGTCCTCGACGCGCTCCAGACCGACGAGCTGTGCCCGTGCAACCGTGAGGTTGGCGGCGAGGTGCTCAAGGCCGCGTAACTCCGACCCGTCGCGTCGTCCCGGGCCTCCGGGGCGGCTGCGACGTCTCGACGCGGGCGGGTGTGCCTCCCTCCACCCGCCCGCGTTCGCGCTTCCAGAGCGCTGTCCTGAAGCATGACCCCGAAACCGGGAGCCGGTTTTCGTGCTCTTGCAGAACGATGAGCGACGGGTCTGACCCAGCGGGGCTGGATCGGACCCAACGCCGAATTTCCGAGGAACCCGCTATGTCCGCTGTTGAATCTCTCGACGACCTCAAGAATCGCGTGCCCGGCTTCGCCAAGGACGTGAAGCTGAACATCTCCTCGATGCTGTCCGACGAGACGCTGCCGGCGCAGCAGCGCTACGGCCTGTTCCTGGCCAGCGCCATCGCGACCCGGAACGGCCAGGTCGTCCGCGCCTTTGAAACGCTCGCCCGCGCGCATCTCTCGGCGCAAGCGCTCGATGCCGCGCGCGCCGCCGCCGCCATCATGGCGATGAACAACATCTATTATCGCTTCGTCCATCTCGCCGCGAACAAGGCTTATGAGACCAAGCCGGCGCGGCTGCGCATGAATGTCATCGGCAACCCCGGCGTGGACAAGGCCGATTTCGAACTGTGGTCGCTCGCCGTCTCCGCCATCAACGGCTGCGGCAAGTGCATCGACGCCCATGAGAAGGTGCTGAAGGATGCCGGCGTCACCGAGGACACGGTGCAGACCGCCGTGCGCTTCGCGGCCATCATCCAGTCCTTCGCGGTCGCGCTGGAAGCCGGCGAAGCGGCCGCCGACACCGACGGGCTCGCCGTCGCCGCGGAATAGTCTCCGCCGCCGCTGGAACACGATATCCGAGGCCGCCGCATCCCGGCGGCCTCTTTCTTTTCAGCCTATGCAGCGTGCGAGGGTCAGCCGAAATCCGCGCCCAGTTCGCGCATCATCGGCACGAAAGTCGGGAAGCTGGTGGCGATGAAGGCGGTGTCGTCCGCCGTCACCGGTGCCTCGCTGGCAAGCCCCATCACCAGCGCCGCCATGGCGAGGCGATGGTCCATATGGGTCGCCACCGTGCCGCCGCCGGGCACCCGGCCGCGGCCCTCCACGATCAGGTCGTCGTCCTCGATCCGCGCTTCGACGCCGTTGACGCGCAGCATGTCGAGGGTGGCGGCAAGGCGGTCCGATTCCTTGACCCGCAGTTCCTTCAGGCCATTCATCCGTGTCGTCCCTTCCGCAAAAGCGGCGACGACCGCGAGGATCGGATATTCGTCGATCATCGCCGGGGCCCGCGCCGCAGGAACGTCCACGCCGCGCAGCGCCGAGGTCCGTACCCGGATATCGGCCATCGCCTCGCCACCGTCGGCGCGCGGGTTCAGTTCCGTGATATCCGCGCCCATCTCCCGCAGGGTCTCGAACAAGCCGGTGCGCAACGGATTGGTCATCACATGGGTGAAGGTCACCTCGGAGCCGGGCAGCAGCAGCGCCGCCGCCAGCGGAAACGCCGCCGATGACGGGTCCGCCGGCACCGTGACGGATGTCGCCCGCAGTTCCGGCTGGCCGGTCAGCGTGATGCGGCGGCCATGGGCGCCCTCGGCGGCGATGACGACCTCCGCGCCGAAATGGGACAGTAGTTTCTCGGTATGGTCGCGGCTCGCCTCGGCCTCGATCACGGTGGTCTCGCCGGGGGCGCAGAGGCCCGCCAGTAGCACCGCAGACTTGATCTGCGCGGACGGCACCGGCGTGCGGTAGACGATCGGCAGCGGGTCCCGCGCGCCTTCCAGCGTCAGCGGCAGGCGGACACCTTCCGCCGCCTGGACGGCGCGCGCGCCGATCTGCACCAGCGGATCGAGAATGCGCTGCATCGGCCGCTTGCGCAGGCTGGCGTCGCCGTCGAACGTCGCGGTGACGGGGCAGCCGGCCACGGCTCCCATCAACAGCCGACAGCCGGTGCCGGAATTGCCGAAATCGAGCGGCGCCGCCGGCGTGCGGAAGCCGCCGACACCGACGCCGCGCACGCGCCATTCGCCCGGCGCGATTTGCTCCACCTGCGCGCCGAGCGCCTCCAGTGCCCGGCCGGTGTTGAGCACGTCTTCGCCCTCCAGCAGGCCGGAAATCCGGCTCTCGCCCACCGCCAGCGCGCCGATGATCAGGGCGCGATGGGAGATCGACTTGTCGCCGGGAACACGGACAGTGCCGCGAATCGCTCCGGAGCGGCGGGCAACAAGCGGAACGGGCGCTGCGGAATGGCTCAACACGAACCTCGTGAAGTTGAAGGACCGGAATGACACAGGGCCTGTATCACGGACGCCCCCGCCCGTCATCGCGCATGGCTGCGTCACGTGGCTATTGACAGGGGCGGATCAACTCGCCAAACGAGGCACCTCCTTTTTGTACCGGTTTCAGGAACGTCGTCCGTGGCAAAATCCGAGCTCGGCACCAAGCGTGTTTGTCCGACCACAGGCCGCAAATTCTACGATCTGGGCAAGGACCCGGTCATCTCGCCCTATACCGGCGAGATCGTCCCCATCGCCCCAATCACGTCCCGGGCGCGGGCCGACGCCGCGCGCGCGGCCAAGGCGAACCAGGAAGATGTGACGGAGACGGAAGACGCCGAATTCGTCTCCCTCGAGGAAGCTGATGCGGAGGCTCAGGGCTCCGGCAAGGCCGCCGTCGAAGTCTCGGCCGACGACGACATCGAGATCGAGGATGACAACAGCGACGATGACGATACTTTCATCGAAGAAGAAGAAGACGGCGATGACGACGTCACCGATATCATCGGCGATGTCGACACCGACGAAGAAAGCTGAAAATCATTTCGCAAAAGGCTTGAGGTCCGGCGCGATCTCGGTCTAAAGGTGTCGCCGGTTTCGAGGTGGATTTCTCTCGCAGCCGGTTTCGACGCGGCGTCCCACCGCCGTGTCGTCGAGGATGGGGCCATAGCTCAGCTGGGAGAGCGCTTGCATGGCATGCAAGAGGTCGGCGGTTCGATCCCGCCTGGCTCCACCAAACTCCCGCTCATCGTCATCGCAGGTTCGGCCATCATCGGCTTTCGCATCCGGCAGCGGCGCATCCCGTCCGCTGGGGCCGGCCGAGGCGTGACTAGCTCCGGCGGAAAAGCCGCCTTCGCATCCGGACCGGGCCGGGCGCGGCGTCTGCTTGAATTCGTCCGCCCGAAAACCATATTCAGAGGGATCGCAGTCGCCGGCGGATGGTCTTCCGGGGGGTTGCGGTCTGAGGCGCCGCAAGGGCCTCGGTCAAAGTCGCTTGAAGAGGACTTTGAGAATGTCCAGGGTACCGTCGTTATCCAGTCCGTTTCTGCTCGGCTTCGACGAGATCGAGCGTGCGCTCGACCGCGTCGTGAAGGGCGCGGACGGCTATCCCCCTTACAACATCGAGCGTCTTCCTCCCGAGCCATCACGGCCCGAGCGGTTGCGGATCACGCTGGCCGTGGCCGGCTTCACCCGCGAGCAGCTCGACGTGACGGTGGAGGAGAGCCAGCTCGTGATCCGGGGACGCCAGCAGGACGACAAGACCCGGCACTATCTCCATCGCGGCATCGCCGCGCGCCAGTTCCAGCGCACCTTCGTGCTGGCGGATGGCATGGAGGTGCTGGGCGCCGACCTGAAGAACGGATTGCTGTCGATCGATCTCGCCCGCCCCGAAGCTGAACGGGCCGTGCGCACGATCAGCATCATCGATCGCGATGGAACCTGAAGCGAACCGGCCGCTCATTAGTAAAGGAGTCGAGGGCCATGAACGAGAATACCATGAACCACACCTCTTTCGAGATTTCCCCGCAGGCGCTGGCCGCCCTGGGTGATGGCAAGATCGCCTATGTGAAGGCGATCCGCTCCGAAGACGTCGCAAGGCTGTTTCCGGATGCGCCGGCGCTCGCCCCAGGCCTTCGGCTCTTCACGCTCAATGCCGCGGACGGCACCCCGATGATGCTGACAGACAGCAGGGAAGCGGCGCTCGCAAATGCGATGAGCAACGAACTGGAAACCGTCAGCGTCCACTGACCGCCGCACGGTTTCCACGCGGGACGCCATCGTCCGCCTCAAGAGCCCGGCCGCATCGCTGCCGGGCTCTTTCTCCATTGCCCAGAGCATCGCGAGCCTGACCGCCGCAGTCGGGAGCCGTGATCACGCGCTGGCGTTCAGCCCACGGTGATCGGCGGCAGCGCCAGGACGGAATAAAGCGCCTCGGCGTCTCTGGACTGGCGAAGCTTCTCGGCGACTTCCGGATCGCGCAGGACGCGCGCCACGCGCGCAAGCGCCTTGAGATGATCGGCGCCGGCGCCTTCCGGCGCCAGCAGCAGGAAGATCAGATCCACCGACTGGCCGTCCAGCGCCTCGAAATCGATGGGCCGCTCAAGCCGGGCGAACATGCCGAATAGCCGGTCGAGCTGGGGCAGTTTGCCATGGGGAATGGCGATGCCGCTTCCGACGCCCGTGGAGCCCAGCTTCTCGCGCTGAAGCAGGGTTTCGAACACCACCCGCTCGTCCTGCCCGGTCAGTTCGGCGGCTTTCGTGGCAAGCTCCTGGAGAGCCTGCTTCTTGCCGTTGACCTTCAGGGCAGGAATGATGGCGTTCGGCGCGACGAGGTCGGTGAGCAGCATGGAACTGATCCGAAGAAAAACAACGACGCTGGTGTAGGGGACGTGTTCCGGCGCATGGCGGGAACCTTGTCATTCGCGTTCCTTACGCGGCCGCGGCGATTTCGACCGGCTCCCCCAGCTTGGGGGCCAACGGCGGCGGACCATAGGTAGCCGCCCCGGTTCCGTCAATGGCGGGGAATTCACACCGGCGCGACATGATCGGACCGCCCCCCGCCGGCCGCGGCCGCCTGCTTTTCGCGCCGCCGCTGGACCGAGGAGGCGATGCGCATGGCCTCCCGGTATTTGGCAACGGTCCGGCGCGCGATATCGATGCCGGCGCCACGCAGTTTTTCCACGATGGTGTCGTCGGAAAGAATGTTGTCCGCCGCCTCGGCATCGATGAGCTGGCGGATGCGATGCCGCACCGCTTCGGCAGAATGGGCTTCGCCACCGTCCGCCGAGGCGATCGCGGATGTGAAGAAATACTTCAGCTCGAAGATGCCCCGCGTCGTCGCCATGTATTTGTTGGCCGTCACGCGCGAGACGGTGGATTCGTGCATGCCGATGGCATCCGCCACGGTCTTGAGATTCAGCGGCCGCAGATGCTCCACCCCGCGGCTGAAGAAGCCGTCCTGCTGCCGCACGATCTCGGTCGAGACCTTGAGGATCGTGCGCGCCCGCTGATCGAGCGCGCGCACCAGCCACGTCGCGGTCTGAAGACAATCCGCCAGATAGGTCTTGTCTTCGGTGCTGCGCGCGGTCTTTGCGACCTTCGTATGATAGGTCTGATTGACCAGCACCTTGGGCAGCGTGTCGGTGTTCAGTTCGACCTGCCAGCTTCCGTCCGGCAATGGCCGCACGAAAACGTCCGGCACGATCGGCTGCACCGAAACGGAAGCGAAGGCGAGACCGGGTCTGGGGTCGAGCTGGCGAATCTCCGCGATCATGTCGCGCAGGTCTTCATCATCGACCCCGCACACCTTGCGCAGCGCCGCCATGTCGCGCCGGGCCAGCAGATCGAGATGGCCGACCAGCGCCGCCATCGCCGGATCGAATCGGTTCTTCTCACGAAGCTGCAACGCCAGGCATTCCATGAGCGTGCGGGCGCAGATGCCGGTCGGCTCGAAGGTCTGAAGAACCGCCAGCACTTTATCGACTTCGGCGCGCGAGGTGCCGAGGCGTTCGGCCGCCTGATCGAGATCGCCGACGAGATAACCGCTCTCGTCCACCAGATCGATGAGATAGTGCCCGATCATCCGCTGCACGGGATCGCTCACCGCCAGCATGAATTGGCCGGTGAGATGGTCCGCCAGCGTCGTCGCGGCCGAGACGAAAGCCTCCAGATTATAATCGCCATCCTCGCGGCCGCCGGAGCCCGCCCCGCTCCAATCCGCCGGGGCCGGCAACGGGTCCGGGCTTTCCTGCCGGGCCGCCCCGCCCGGCTCGTCGGGATAGATATTCTCCAAGCTGGTATCGAGGCGGTCCTCGATGGCGGCGCGGCTGGTTTCGAGGTCCCCCGCCATCCAGTCGCCATCGCCGGCATCCGACGCGGCGGCTTCGGCCGCGCCGTCCGCCTCCGCTCCATCCGGGAGCGGCGCGCTGTCCGGCTCCGCCCGCTCCAGCAGCGGGTTGCGTTCAAGTTCGCCTTCCACATAGGCGACGAGGTCGAGATTGGAGAGCTGAAGCAGCTTGATGGCCTGCATCAGCTGCGGCGTCATCACCAGAGCCTGACTCTGGCGGAACTCAAGTCTCTGGCTGAGAGCCATCTGATCCGGCTACATTTGGTCCGTTTCTTGCTTATACGTTTTGCCGGCGAGTGTATAGCCGCCCCGGCGTCGCGCCGGCTGCATGGCTGGCAGGATCGCCCCTCAGAGGCGGAATTCCTCGCCCAGATAGAGCCGCCGCACATCCGGACTGTTCACGATCTCCTCCGGCGTGCCTTCCATCAGCACCTCGCCGGAATAGACGATATAGGCCCGGTCGGTGAGGCCGAGGGTTTCGCGGACGTTATGGTCGGTGATGAGCACGCCGATGCCGCGGTTGGTGAGATGGCGCACCAGCACCTGAATGTCGCCCACCGCGATGGGGTCGATGCCGGCGAAAGGCTCGTCCAGCAGCATGTAGCTCGGCCGCGAGGCCAGCGCCCGCGCGATCTCGACCCGCCGGCGCTCGCCACCGGACAGGGCGATGGCGGGGGACTTGCGCAGCCGCGCGATGTTGAATTCCTCCAGCAGCGAATTGAGGTCGTGGTCGCGCCGGCGCGCGTCGGGCTCGATCACCTCCAGCACGGCGCGGATGTTGTCCTCCACCGTCAGGCCCCGGAAGATCGAGGCTTCCTGCGGCAGATAGCCGATGCCAAGCCGCGCCCGCTGATACATCGGCAGGTCTGTGACGTCGTGGCCGTCGAGATCGATGCGGCCGCGGTCGGCCTTCACCAGACCCGTCACCATGTAGAAGATCGTGGTCTTGCCGGCGCCGTTCGGCCCCAGCAGGCCGACCGCCTCGCCGCGCCGCAGGTAGAAGCTCGCGCCGTTCACCACCCTGCGGGAGCCGAAGCTTTTCTCGATGCCATGCACCGCGAGAAAGCCCTCTCCCGCGACGAATTGCGGCGCATAGCGGACGGTGTCCGCACCGGAAGCTCCGCCCCCGCCTGACCGCGCGGGATCGCCGCCCGGCCGACGCCAGAATCGCTGGCCCGGACGGCCGTTGCGGCGCTGTCCGGTCCGGCCGCCGTTGCGGCCGTCAAGCCATCCAAACAGATTGCTGAAATTCAAACGCGCCTCGCCTGCTCCGGCCTGCACGACCCGTCCGCACTGACCGGCCGGACTGCCGCTCGCCTCTTCCCTGCCGCCTGTCGCATCAGTTGCGGCGGCCAGGCTGGCCCGGCGTCGCGCCGGGCATGCCGCCGCTCGTGGAAAAGACGGCATCGACCCGGCCCGTGCCGCCACGGCCGGCCTCCACCCGCGACACGCCCGTGGTGAGATCGACCACCAGCCGCTCGCCCCGTAGAACGTCCTCGCCCTTCTGCATGACGACATTGCCGCTCAGGGTCACGGTGTTTTCCCGCATGTTGAACATGCCGGTGCTGGCGGTCGCGGTCTGGTCCTTCTGGATGACGGTGACGCCGCCCTTGGCTTCCAGCAGGCGGATTCGTTGCTGTCCGTTCGGCCCCGGCGTCGCGGAGGGCATGCCGCCCTTGGCGGCGTCATCCTCATAATAGACCACGAGCGAGGCGCAGCGCAGCGTGGTGTCGCCCTGCACCACCTGCACATCGCCGCTGAACGTCGCCACCTTGTCCTTGTCGCGCACCTCCAGCGTGGCGGCGTTGATCCGCACCGGCTCGTCGCGGTTCTGGGAGAAGCCCTGCAAGGCGTTGGCCGGCCCCGCCGGCTGGCTCTTGGCCGCCGGCCGGGTGGTCGTCGTGCGGGTCTGCGCCGCCGCCACGGCCGGCACCAGCACGGCGGCAAGGCAGAGGCTCGCCGCGCCGCCCAGCAGCGCGCCCATCGCCGGCCGTTTACGCCGCATCTGTCCTCGCGGCTCGCTCGTCATTTCCTGTGTCCTCCCTCGGCCGCCTCGCCCCGGAACGCGCCCGGCGCCAGCGACAGATTCACGCCGCCCAGGAACCGCACCACATCGCCCGAATCGCTGACCGCCAGCCCGTTCGCGGTCAGGTCGCCCTGAATCATGCGGACCCGCACCGGCCGCTTCGATTCGACGCTGGCGGTGCGGATATTCACCACCGCTTCCTCAAGGCGCCCCTCATAGGCGGGCGATTGCAGGCGGATGTCGTCGGTCAGGGTCAGCATGTCCTTCTTGCTGTCGAACAGGCCGCTGCGGGCGCTGAGATTCAGCACGGCCTTGTCCGGCATCTCCACCTTGGCGCGGATGTCGGTGAGTTCGACCATGTCCGGATGGGTCAGGTCCTGGGCCGCGGCCTTGGCCACGAATTCATAAGCGCGCGCGTCCGGCGTGAAGCCGGCCAGACGCGGCGATTCCATCTTGATCTTGCTGCCGGAGACGACGAGGCTGCCGAGATCGAGGCCCGACAGCCCGGTGAGCGCCCGCAGCGGGTTGAACCACGACACCAGCGCCACCACCGCAAGGCCGCCCACCACCGCCGCGGGAATGCCGCGCCGCAGCCAGCGCACGATCCGGCTGTGGCGGCGCGCGGCGCGAAAGCCGCGCGCGCTGGCGCGGTCCGGCCGGCCGGAAGGATGGGCATGAGCGTGGGTCAATCGTCAGCCGTGGGGTTGCGCAAGGTTGTTTTTATCCGGGCAGCGCGCGGCCGGCCTGCACCAGCCGGCTCCGCCACCAGATCGTCATCATTGTAGTCGCTCGCAAGGCCACCGTCGCCCCCCAATGTGGCAGGGACAGGACGAGGCACGGCGGGAGCCATGCGGCCGCTCTCGGGCAACCGCTTTCAGGCGATCGCTTCAGGAATGAGCGAAAATATCCTGCTCCGCCCAGCCGGCGAGATCGAGCCGCGCCCGGTGGGGCAGGAAATCGAAACAGGCGCGCGCCAGCTCCGCCCGGCCTTCCCGCGCGAGCATGACGTCGAACCGCTCCCGCAGGGTGTGAAGATAGAGCACGTCGGACGCGGCATAGACGAGCTGCGCCTCGGTGAGCGTTTCCGCGCCCCAGTCCGACGACTGCTGCTGCTTGGACAGATCCTGGCCGAGCAGCTCCCGGACGAGATCCTTGAGGCCGTGGCGGTCGGTATAGGTGCGGGCGAGGCGGGAGGCGATCTTGGTGCAATAGACCGGGGCCGGCATCACGCCGAACGCCCGGCACAGCATGGCGAGATCGAACCGGCCGAAATGGAAAATCTTCACCACCGCCGGATTTTCCAGCAGCGCCACCAGATTCGGGGCGGAGGCCGCATCCGCGCCGGCCGGAATCTGCACCACATCCGCGGTGCCGTCGCCGGGGGAAAGCTGCACCACGCAGAGCCGGTCGCGATGCAGATCGAGCCCCATCGTCTCGGTGTCGATGGCGACGGAACCGGCACCGTAGCGGGACAGGTCGGGCAGATCGCCGCGATGCAGACGGATGGTCATGGCGAAGCAGCACCTAGGGGGCAGGCCCGGTGGACGATCCGGGCAGGCTCAGGACCTGAGGCAGGTCACTCAAGCGAGTCACTCGGGCAGGTCCGAAGTCGGGTCTGATGTTCGGGAATGGTGCCCAGGAGAGGACTCGAACCTCCACCTCTTGCAAGACTGGTACCTGAAACCAGCGCGTCTACCAATTCCGCCACCTGGGCATGGGGCGATTACCTATGGGGCGGCTTACGCCTTGTCAAATCGTATGTTTCAGGGCCTATAGACCTCAGCATCGATGTCCCCTTGTCACGGCCGGCAGACATGACCCTTCAGCCTTTCCAGCCCGCTTCGGAAACCCTCGTCACCGTATTCGGCGGTTCGGGGTTCCTCGGACGGCATCTGATTCGCGCGCTGGCGCGGCGGGGCTATCGCATCCGGATCGCGGTGCGCCGGCCGGAACTGGCGGGCTTTCTCCAGCCGCTCGGGCGCGTCGGCCAGATTCATGCCGTGCAGGCGAATCTGCGCCATCCGGGCTCCGTCCAGGCCGCGATGCGCGGTGCGGATGTCGCCGTGAATCTCGTCGGCATTCTGCACGAGACCGGCCGGCAGACTTTCGACACGGTGCAGAGCGTGGGCGCGGACATCGTGGGGCAGGCCGCGACTGCCGCCGGCGCGCGGCTGGTTCATGTGTCGGCGCTGGGCGCGGACGCAGGGTCCGCGTCCGCCTACGCCCGCACCAAGGCCGCCGGCGAAGCAGCCGTCCTGGCCGGGCGGCCCGACGCGGTCATCTTTCGGCCGTCGATCATGTTCGGCCCCGACGACACCTTCTTCAATCGTTTCGCGGCGCTGGCGCGGTTCTCGCCGTTCCTTCCGCTGATCGGAGGGGGAACGACCCTGTTCCAGCCGGTCTTCGTGGGAGACGTCGCCGCGGCGGTCGCCGATGCGGTGGACGGCAAGGCGACGGCGGGGACGATCTACGAACTCGGCGGCCCCGAGACCCGCTCGTTCCGCGAGTTGATGGAATATCTGCTGGCGACCATCGAACGCCGCCGCCTGCTGCTGCCGCTGCCATTCGGCCTCGCAAGCGCCGTTGCCGGCGCGTTGCAGTATCTGCCCGGCAAACCGCTGACGCCGGATCAGGTGGCGCTGCTGCGCAGCGACAATATCGTGTCGGACGATGCTTTGCGGGAGGGCCGCACGCTGTCCGCCTTCGGCATCGCGCCGACCACCATCGAGGCAGTGGCGCCGTCCTATCTCTGGCGCTTCCGCAAGACCGGCCAGTTCCGCGACAGCATCGCCTGAACCGCCAGCATCGCGCTTCGCACCGGGACCGCTTACCCGAGACCGATGGCGAGCCCGATCAGCCCCAGCGTGCCGACGATGATCCGCCACCATGCGAACAGCCCGAAGCCGTGGCGGCTGACATAGTCGAGCAGCGTGCGCACCACGATCACCGCCGCGATGAATGACGTGACGAAGCCGATGGTGACGAGCAGCGTATTGTCCGCCGTCATCTGCCCGTGGCTCTTGTAGAGATCATAGGCGAACGCCCCCGCCATGGTCGGCATGGCGAGGAAGAACGAGAACTCGGCGGCCGAGCGTTTGTCCGCCCCGAGCAGCATGGCGGAAACGATGGTGGCGCCCGAGCGCGACACGCCCGGAATCATCGCCAGGCACTGAGCGAAACCGATCGCCAGATAGGTGCCGAGCGGAAAGCGCGTAGCGTCCCTGAATCGCGGCCGCAGGTCCAGCGCATCAACCCAGAGCAGCACGGCGCCGCCGACAATCAACGTGAAACAAACCACCCAGGGATTGAACAGCACGTCCTTGATGAAGCCATGGGCCAGCGCGCCGATCACGGCTGCCGGCAGGAAAGCGATCAGCACGCCGATCACGAAGCGCCGCGCGGCCGGATCGCTGAAGACGCCGCATGCGATCGCCCAGAGCCGGGCGAAATAGACGGAGAGAATGGCAAGGATCGCGCCGAGCTGGATCAGCACCACGAAGGTCTTGCCGAAATCGGCATCCTCGAAGCCGAAGAACTGGCTGATGAGCAGCAGATGGCCGGTCGAAGACACCGGCAGGAACTCGGTCAGTCCCTCGACGATGCCGAGGGCGAAAGCCTTGATGATATCCGGCAGCATGGAGGACCTTTCGGAAGGCGGGTAACGGCACGCGCGGCGGGCGCAACCGGCGCGCGGCGAATCGCCGGCCCCGGTCGTCATCCACCTTGCTCACGAAGGGTTAACGTCCGTTAGCCATGGTGTCGCGGAACAGCCGATATCCGGTTTCGCTCCCTTGCCATCGCGCCTGCGATGGCGTCCCCATTTCGGCCACATCCAGCCTGCTATGCCTCGGTCCATGCCGTCACTGTTTCATCATCCGTTCTGTCCGCATTCCCGCTTCATCCGCCTCGCGCTGGGTGAGTATGGGATCGAGACACGGCTGATCGAGGAACGCATCTGGGAGCGGCGCGAGGATTTCCTCACGCTCAATCCGGCCGGCACGCTGCCGGTGCTGGTCGAGGAAGGCCAGCCCCCGGTGCCCGGCGCGACGATCATCGCGGAATATCTCGACGAGACCCAGGGCATCGAGCGGCGCGAGGGCCGGCTGCTGCCGCCGGACCAGGGCGGACGCATCGAGGTGCGGCGGCTGTCGAACTGGTTCAACGACAAGTTCTTCACCGAGGTCAGCGGCCCGCTGACGATGGAGCGATTCTTCAAGCGGCAGATGCCGAGCCATGCCGGCGGCGGCCCGCCCGACACCGAATGGCTGCGCGCGGCGCGCACCAACATCCGCTACCACATCGCCTATATCGGCTGGCTGGTGCGCCGGCGCGACTATCTGGCCGGCGAGCGGCTCACCTATGCCGACCTCGCTGCCGCGGCGCATCTGTCCGCCGTCGACTATCTGGGCGACGTGCCGTGGAGCGAGGATGAGATGGCCAAGAGCTGGTATGCGCGGGTCAAATCGCGCCCGTCGTTCCGCGCGCTTCTCGCCGAGACGGTGCCCGGCATTCCGCCCTCCACCACCTACGCCGACCTCGACTTCTGAACGCCGGCCCGGCGCCGCCAGCATCATTCGAATTCAGCCACCGCCGCCAGCATCCGCTCGATATCCTCCGGCCGCGACAGGCGATGATCCCCGTCCTTGACGAGGCTGAGCACCACATCGTCGCGCGCGATGCGGGAGACCAGTTCGACTGCATGCTCCCACGGCACGTCCTCATCCTGGACGCCCTGAAGGATACGCACCGGACAGCCCGGCTCGATCAGCCCGCCCATCAGCAGATGATCGCGGCCATCCTCGATCAACGCCCGGGTGATCGGGTAGGGCACTTCGCCATAGGCCGAGGGACGCATCCAGAATCCATTGGTCTCGATCTCCCGGCGCTGCGCTTTTGTGAAGCGCTTCCACATCAGTTCTTCCGTGAAGTCCGGTGCGGGGGCGATCAGCACCATGCCGGCGACATGCGCGCCGTCAGCACCGCCGCGCCGCGCCAGCGCCCGGGCGAGCAGCAGGGCGATCCAGCCGCCCATCGAGGAGCCGACGAGGATCTGCGGCCCGCGCGCATGAGCGTCGAAAACGGCGAGGCTGTCCGCCAGCCACTGGCCGATGGTTCCGTCTTCGAACCGGCCGTCCGATTCGCCATGGCCCGAATAATCGAATCGCAGGCAGGCGCGGCCCTGCGCGGCGGCCCAGTCGTCCAGCGCCGCCGCCTTGGTCCCCAGCATGTCGGACTTGAAGCCGCCCAGCCAGACGATGCCGGGCGCTGCGCCGGCGCGGGAGCGCACCGCCAGCCGGTGCGGCGCGCCGCCGGTCACGACATCCAGAAACTGGAGATGGGAATCGTTCATGTCCTGCATCGGCCGGTCCGGCGCCCGGTCCCCTGTTGCTGAATGAAATCCGCTGCATGGTCGCGGGTCATCGTTCCACGCCTTTCCCGCAGCGCCGGATCACAATACCCCGAAGACCGGTGCGAGGCTTTCGCGATCATGCTCTAAAACTCACACTCGATTCGCGTCGTAGTGATTCGCGTCTTTCCGCCTCTCACTATCAGGGCCCGCCGTGATCCGCCGCACTCCTTCCGCCCTGCCGGCAGCCCGGCTCCGGAGGTTTCCCGCCGCCCGCATGCAGCCGCATGCCGGGACTCGCCGATGAGGCCCCCGCCCGTCGCGACAACCGCGCCCGACCGCCGCGGTAGCGCATCCGGGACGGGGGATTCCGGGCCAGGCACCTCCGATCCGGTCGAATTCGCCGCGCTGCGCAACGCCACGGTGCTGCAAATCCTGCCGTCGCTGGCGGAAGCGGATGCGCGGGCCGCGGTCCGCATCGCCGGCGCGCTCGTGGACGCCGGCGCCCGCGCCATCGTCGCGGCGCGGCCGGGGCCGCTGCTGCGGGAATTGCGGGCGCTGGGCGGGCGCTGGGTGCCACTGGCCGAAACCGGGTTTGGTCCGTTCGCCCTGCCGTTTTCCCGCCGGCGCAACCGGCGCATCCTCGCCGATCTCATCGCCGCCGAACAGGTCGACCTGATCCATGCGCTGACGCCGGCATCCGCGATGCTGGCAGAGCCGCCGCGGGCCGCGGCCGGACTGCTGCTCACCTCCATGGGCCGCACCGCGAACGAAAGCCGGCTGCCCTGGCGGGAGCGGGCGCAGCGCCGGCACGCCGCGGCATTCAGCCATCGCCTGATCGCCTCCTCGATTTTCGACGCGGCCGCCGTGATCCGCGAACAGGATCTCGATCCGGACCGGCTGGTGGTCGTGCCGCGCAGTGTCGATACAAGACGGTTCGATCCCGCCGCGGCAGCCGGGCGCGTCGCTTCGCTCCGCAACGCCTGGCGCGTGCCGCCAGCCGACCGGCTCATTCTCGTGCCGGGGCGCGTCGCCGCCTGGAACGGCCAGCATGTGGCGCTGGACGCTTTCCGCATCCTGCTGGACCGTGGCCTGCGCGGCGCGACGCTGGTGATCGCCGGGGAGACCGACAGCGAGCCGGCCTATGTCCGCGCCCTGCATCGCCAGATCCGGGCGCTGGAGCTGGACCATGTGGTCCGCGTCGCCGGCCATTGCGCCGACATGCCGGCCGCGATGGCCGCCGCCCATGTGGTGGCGGTGACGGCGCTGGAGGCTCCGCGCCATGGCCGCACCAGCGCCGAGGCCCAGGCGATGGGCCGCCCGGTGGTGACGAGCGCCGCCGGCGCTTTGCCCGAGCATCTCGTCGCGCCGCCCCGGATCGCGGCGGACCTGCGCACCGGCTGGGTCGTGCGGCCGGGCGATCCGGACGATCTGGCGGAGGCGCTCGCCGCACCGCTGGCGCTGGACCCCACTGCCTATGACGCCCTCTCCGCCCGCGCGCACCAGTTCGCCGACTATATGTTCTCGCCCGCCAGCACGGATCTCGCGACGCTCGCGGTCTATGCCGCCATGCTGGAGACCCAGGTTCTGGACCGCTGACCGGGCCGCGGGAGCGGCGCTGCCATATGGAAACCGGAATTTTCCGGCGCGCCGGGGCAACGGTCATCAGCAATTTGCACTCATGCCGTTGCCGCACGGCCGGATATGTTGACCGGATATGTTGACTTGGACCCGGTTTGTCCCGATCTTCCGCGTGCCGCCAAGGTCGCTCGCGCATGACGCCACCCGGCCGACAGCGGCATTGTTTCAACATTGCAGGAGATCACCACCATTCGTCGCCCGATGAGAGCCCCGCTGCCCGTCCAGAAAGACGGTCCGCGCGTCAACGATGAGATCCGCGTCCGGGACGTCCAGTTGATCGACCAGGACGGCGTGAACCGCGGCGCCACGCCGATTCAGGACGCGCTGGCTTTGGCGCAGGAAGCCGGGCTCGATCTCGTCGAGATCGCTCCGAATTCCGTGCCGCCGGTCTGCAAGCTGCTTGACTATGGCAAGTACAAGTATCAGGCCCAGAAGAAAGCCGCCGAGGCCCGCAAGAAACAGCATGTCGTCGAGGTCAAGGAGGTCAAGCTTCGGCCGATGATCGACGACCATGACTATAACGTGAAGATGCGCGCCATGGAGCGCTTCTTCGAGGAAGGCGACAAGGTCAAGGTGACGCTGCGCTTTCGCGGCCGCGAGATGGCGCATCAGGAACTGGGCTTTAAACTGCTCGACCGCGTGAAGACCGACGTGAACACGATCGCCAAGGTGGAGCAGGACGCCAAGTTCGAGGGCCGCCAGATGATCATGATCCTGGCCCCGCGCTGAACCGGCCGCCGCTCTTCCCTATCAAGATCAGCAGATGAAAAGGCCGGGCGAACTGCCCGGCCTTTTCATTCGGTCTGCGACGCGCCCGCCGAAGGGCGGCGGCGTCAGGCGCTGTGGGCGAGCGTCAGGCCGCCGCGGCTGTTGCGCGCCGGCTGGGGCGCATCGGCTCCATAGCCAGCCAGCACATTGGTGCCGACCGTCCACGGCTTGTTCGCGCCGCTGACGATGCTGACGAGCTGCGACAGCGGACAGGCTTCGATGGCCTCGCGCGGGCGCGAAACGAACAGATCGGCGTGATACAGGCCCTGCCGCTCGTGGTTGACGGTGTCGATGCCGCGCGCCTCGACGGAGGCGACCGTCGCCAGCATTTCCTCGCGATCCGCGAAGCGGCGCTGAACGAAGGTCGCGCCTTCGAACTTCTCGGTTTCGAGCCCCAGCCCCTCGAGCGTCTTCTGGATCTCGTCGAAGGGGAACATCCGGATCACGAAAGACACGACCCATGGCTTGCGCGCCGGGTCCGTGAAACGGGCGATCCGCGCAAAGGTCTTTTCGGAGATATAGCCGATGGAGCCCGTCGAAACGATGAGATCGACATCCGCCAGCGCCTTGATCTGCGCCGGGCTCGGGTCGTCCTCCTCGAAATTGATGGCCATGCCGAGATCGACCGAACCGCAGGCCTCGGCATAGGTCACCGCATTGACGGACACGTCATGACCGATCACGCGCACGCCGGCGTTCTTCGGCCAGGACTTGTAGAATGCGCGGTCGAGTTCGAGCACCTCCTCGCTGTCCAGCACCTGCAAGGCGGGCGCCGTATAGCGTTGCCGCAACGCCTCATAGTCCAACTGGTATTTCATCAGGGCGCCGTTCACCCCGTAGGAGGCGCCGAGATCGAGGACCGTTACGGGGCCGCTCTGAAGCTGGGCGCGCGCCTGAATGATCTGATTGAAGATCGGCTGCGCAAGATGAGGAATAATATAGTCCAGCTCACCTAGATATTTAAAGTAATCGCGCGGGTCTTTTGAGTCATACAGCCGATCAAAATTCGATTTAGTCTTGTTGATTACTGTATAGTTTTGTTTATCTTTCATCCAGACGTCGCTCCGTTTTCTAAGGGGAGGCCAACCGATATTGGCTCCCCCGAAAACTAGGCCCCGATCAACCATGAGGCAACAGCGAAGCGTGTTGCCTGCTTCAATATGTCGCCCGCGCAATATCTGCGACTTTTTGTCGCGAATTGCCGTTCAGCCCTGCGCGGGAAGCGTTTCCAGCGTGGCGATGTCCGACAGGAGGCTGCTCGCCACCGTCAGCTTGGACACCGTCAGGCCGGCGGCGAGGATGTCGACAAAGGTGGTTCGCACCCGTGCGACCCGGGATTCGTCGGCCTGGGCCCAGCTCTCCACGGACTGTCCGGGCGTTGTGAGGATTGCCGCCGCAAGCCGCCGCACCGCCGCGCCGATGGCGTCCAGCGCATGGTCCAGCGCCAGCCGGTCGAAATAGTCCTCCGGGGCGATCCCCGCCGCAGCGGCGGTCACGGCCGGCAACTGGAACAGCCGCTCCAGCGCGCGATAGACGGCCGCGGCCTCCGCCACGGAACGGCCCGTGCGATCCGCCACCCAGACGATGTCCGGCGCGGACGCCAGCGCCGGCAGATGGGTCAGCCGCCGCGCGAGATCCACCGGGATACCGGCGGCTTCGAGGGCACCCTGATCCTCCGCAAGCGCGGCGCGTTCGTCCTCCGTCAGAACGGTGTCGAGAGTCCGGCTCGCCTCCGCGATGCCGGCGCGGAAGTGATCGACGACACCGGCGAGGCCGCGGCTCAGCCCGGCATGGCGCAGGAACCAGACCAGCCGGTCCAGCAGCAGGTCCTGCACACGGATGAACAGCCCGAGCTGGACATCACCCGAGATCCTGTTGTCGAGCGCCTCGATTCCGGCATTCAGCCCGTCGAGGTCATAGCTGTCCTGAACGGCGACGAAAGCCGCCGCGACCTCCGCCGGCGTCGCCCCGGTCTGATCCGCCATCCGCGTGACCAGCGCCGGCCCGCCGCGATTGATCATCTGATTCGAAAGCTGCGTCGCGACGATCTCCCGGCGCAGGCGATGGTCCCCGATGGCGTCCGGAAAGCGCTCGCGGATCGCCTCGGGAAAATAGGCGTCCAGTTCGCGCGCCAGATAGGGGTCGTCGGGCAGGGCCGACTCTTCCAGATCGTGGCTCAACGCCAGCTTGGCATAGGCCAGCAGCACGGCCAGTTCCGGCCGCGTCAGCGGCGCATGGCGCCGGCGGCGCTCACGCAGTTCGGCATCGTCGGGCAGATATTCCACAGCCCGGTCCAGCAGGCCGCGCTGTTCCAGCGTCTGCATCAGGCGCTGGTGGAAACCAAGCTCCGCCGCTCCGCGCGTCTGCGCGCGGGACAGCGCCAGCGTCTGATCATAGTTGGTCCGCAGCACGAGCGCGGCCACTTCATTGGTGAGACCGGCCAGCAATTCGTCCCGCGCCGGCCGCGTCAGCGCGCCGCTGCGTTCCGGAATGGCAAGGGCGATCTTGAGATTCACCTCGACATCCGACGTGTTCACGCCGGCGGAATTGTCGATGGCGTCGGTATTGAGCCGCACGCCGCCGCTCGCCGCCTCGATACGCCCGCGCTGGGTCATGCCGAGATTGGCACCTTCCCCGACCACCTTGCAGGCAAGGTCCTTGCCGGCGACGCGGATGGCGTCGTTGGTGCGGTCGCCCACGCTCTCGTCGGTTTCGTTAGAGGCGCGCACATAAGTTCCGATGCCGCCGAAAAACAGCAGATCGACCGGCGCCTTGAGAATGGCGCTCATCAGCTCCTGCGGCGTCATCCGCGCGGCGGTCAGGTCGAGGGCTGCCCGCACCTGCGGCGACAGCGCAATGTCCTTGGCGCTGCGTGGAAACACGCCGCCGCCGACGGAGATCAGCGCCTTGTTGTAATCCTGCCAGCTCGACCGCGGCAGATCGAACAGCCGCTTGCGCTCGGCGAAGCTTGTCGCGGGATCGGGATTCGGATCGAGGAAGATGTCGCGATGATCGAAGGCCGCGACCAGCCGGATGGTGTCCGCGCGCAACATGCCGTTGCCGAACACATCGCCCGACATGTCGCCGACGCCGACCACCGTGAAGGGCGTCGTGGCGACGTCGATATTCATCTCGCGGAAATGCCGCTTGACCGATTCCCACGCGCCCCGCGCGGTGATGCCCATCTTCTTGTGGTCGTAGCCGGCGGAGCCGCCGGAGGCGAAGGCATCGCCGAGCCAGAAGCCGCGCGCCTCGGCGATGGCGTTGGCGGTGTCGGAAAATGTCGCGGTGCCCTTGTCGGCGGCAACGACGAGATAGGGGTCGTCACCGTCATGGCGCACCGTATCCGGCGGCGGCAGGATCGACCCGTCCGGCAGGATGTTGTCGGTAAGATCCAGCAGCGCGCCGATGAACAGCTTGTAGGTCGCAACGCCTTCGGCCTGCGCCACGTCCCGTGCCGCGCCGGCGGGAATCAGCTTCGGCACGAAGCCGCCCTTGGCGCCGACCGGCACGATGACGGCGTTCTTCACCTGCTGGGCCTTCACCAGCCCAAGCACCTCGGTGCGGAAATCCTGCGGTCGGTCGGACCAGCGCAGGCCGCCGCGCGCGATCTTGCCGAAGCGCAGATGCACGCCCTCCACGCGCGGCGAATAGACGAAAATCTCGTAGAGCGGACGCGGCAGCGGCAGGTCGTCGAGCTTGCGGCTTTCGAACTTGATGGCGATCTCGGCCCGGGGCTGGCCGTCTTCGCCAGGCTGCCAGTAGGTGGTGCGGATCGCCGCCTGCACGGCGTTGCGCATGCGGCGCAGGATGCGATCCTCATCGAGGCTCGCCACATCCGCCAGCGCCGTCTCGATGGCCTCGGTGATGGCGGCTTCCGCCTCCGCGCGCTCCTCTGCCGTGCCCTGCCGGTGCGGATCGAACCGCGCATGGAACAGCTTCACGATCTGCGTCGCGATGGCCGGATGATTCCGCAGCGTTCCCCAGACATAGTCCTGCGAATAGGGAATGCGGGCCTGACGGAGAAACCGTGACAGCGCCCGCAGCAGGGCGACATCGCACCACTGAAGGCCGGCCTCCAGCACCAGCGCGTTGGTGCCGTCGTTTTCCGCGCCGCCGCTCATAACGACGAGAAACGCCGTTTCGAGGTCGGCCTGCCGTTCGTCGAAGGCGCTGCCGTCCCGCGCCGGCTCCAGCAGCATGTCGTGGAACCAGAAGCCGGCATCGTCGCCGCCGTCGCGCGCCGCCGTCGCGATATGATGGGTGCGCTCGTCGATGACGCGGAAGCCGAGATGCTCCAGCACCGGCACCCGTTCCGACAGCGGGATCGGCCGTGCATGGCTCCAGATCTTGAGGCCGATGCCGGAATCCCCTGCGCGATCCCGACGATAGAAATCCACGCCGAAGGGCCGCGCCTGCGACAGCCCTTCCATCATGCGGATATCCGCGATGGCGGTCTGCGCCGCATAGCGGTCCTGATATCCTTCAGAAAAGGCTTCGCCATAGCGGGCCAGCAGCACCGTCGCGCGCCCCGGATCGTAGGCGTCACGCAGCAGACCCGACAGGCTGTCAGCCCAGGTCCGGATGATGGCTTCGACGGATTGTTCGAGTGCCTCCCGCGCCGGCTCGGGAAGCAGGTCGCCATGGCGGGCAACGATATAGACGATCCGCACCAGCGGGCCTTCCGTGAAGAACGGCGTGAAGGTGCTGATCCGCCCGCCATAGGCGGCCGCCAGCATGTCGCCGATGGCGGCGCTGGTGCGGCTGTTGTAGCGCTCGCGGGGCAGATAGACGAGGACCGCCACGAAACGGTCGAATAGGTCCCGGCGCGGCAGCACGCGCACGCGCGGCCGCTCGTCGAGCTGCATGATGGCGAGGGCGTGATAGTAGAGCTGATCGCCGTCGATCTGGAACAGCTCGTCGCGCGGATAATTGTCGAGCACATTGGCGAGCGCCTTGCCCGAATGGCTGTCGGGCGTGAAGCCAGCCCGTGCGATCACCGCGTCGGCCTTGCGGCGCAGATAGGGTATGTTGCGCACCTGCCGGGTATAGGCGGTCGAGGTGAACAGGCCGACGACGCGGGTGTCGCCGATCAGGCGGCCCGTCTCGTCGAAACGCTTGATCGCGATGATGTCGAGATAGACTCGGCGATGCACCTGCGAACGCATGGCCGCCTTGTTGACCATCAGCAACTGCGGCGCGTCGAGCAGCGCGCGGATATCCGCCGTGATGGGAATGGTGTCGTCGCCCCGGCGCATCGCCCAGGTCTCGGAGGCGCGCATGATGCCGAGCGCGCCCTGCTCCACCGGCACGATGGTGCCGCCGTCAGGCGTGATGGCGTAGTCGCGGATGCCGAGGAAGGTGAAGTTGTTGTCGGCAAGCCAGTCCAGAAACTGCACGGCTTCGGCAAGTTCTTCCGCCGGCAGCGGCGGCGGCGCCGTCTTGAGCGCGGCAACGGTGCCGTTGATTCGCGCCAGCATGGCCGGCCAGTCGGCGACCGCGACACGCACCTCTCCGAGCACCGTGTGCAGACCCGCGACGATCCGCGCTGCCCGGTCCTCGTCGTCGATGCGCGGCAGATGGAGATGGATCAGGCTTTCACGCTTCGCGCCCGGCACGGCCGCGCCATAGCCTGTGACGGTGCCCGCCGCGTCCCGCGCCACCATCAGAACCGGATGCGCCACCAGCAGGACATCCAGTCCCCGCTCTGTCAGCTCGGCCAGCACGGAATCGAGCAGAAACGGCATATCGTCGTTGACGATCTCCAGCACGGAGATTGCCGCAAGCGGCGGGGCATCGGGGCCGGACCCGGCAACACGGAGGGGGGCCTCCAGCAGGATGCGCGGCGTCTGCGCCGGACGTTCCTGGAGATGGACCCAGGACCGCACCGCCAGCGCCGCGATGTCCTGCGCGCTCAATGGCAGCAGATCCTCTGCCGCGCTATGTGCAAACAGCGTAGCTACGAAATCCGCCGGCAGGGTGCGATCCACGCCGGTGGCGAGGCGGCTCGCCTCCGCGATTCGCGGCTCGACCGGATTCAAGCTGCCTGCGGCGGTGGTCTGATCCATTCCGGTCTCTCCATTCGCGGCCGCAGTGCGGCCCGTCTATCCGTTGACCGCCGCGACGAAGGCGGCCAGCTCGGTGTTGAACCGTTCCGGCGCTTCCATGAAGGGCGTGTGACCGACGCCCTCGTAGAGCGACAGCCGCGCCCCCGGCACCACCGCCGCGGTGCGTTCCCCCAGTACCGGCAGAATGATCGCATCTTCCGCGCCATGGGTGACGAGAACCGGAACGGTCAGTCCCGGCAGCAGGTCGCCCGGATTATGACTGCGTTCCTTGATGAGCGCATGACGCACCGCAAGCGGCACCATCATATTAACGGCGAGCAGCCGCTCGTAGTCGTCCTGGGCGGGCTGGCGGGCCATGCAGCCGCGCACGAAGGCCCGCGTCGCCTCGATATGGTCCGCCAGATCCTCGGTCAGCATGGCGGCGAGATGCCTGCGCTCCGGCCCCGAGATGTCCGGATCGTTGCGGGTCACCGCGCCGACGAAATTGATGCCGGCGATCCCGCTCTGGCCATGGAAGCGGAGGTAATCGGTGATGACTCGGCCCGAATAGGACCAGCCGACCAGCACGGGCCGGACCAGCCCAGCGGCACCCATCGCCGCCGCGACATCGTCGGCCCAGCGCCGGTCCTCGGCATAGGCGGCGGCCTCCAGCGGCTTGTCGGAAAAGCCGTGGCCGCGCAGGTCGATCGCCGCCATGCGGAACCGGGCCGCAAGAACCGGGTCCTTCAACTGTTGCCGCCAGGCGAGATGGCTCTGGCAGATGCCGTGCAGGAACAGGATCGCGGGGCCG
>Ga0182740_1000732_pt1 | contig 28792 bp, 25 predicted proteins | sample eDN5th37CKraftBY_FD_128872 | JGI IMG/M metagenome (GOLD analysis project Ga0182740, IMG submission 128872) | Enriched backyard soil microbial communities from Emeryville, California, USA - eDNA 5th pass 37_C Kraft BY (version 2) (version 2) | ecosystem: Environmental > Terrestrial > Soil >...
CATGATGACGATGCGCAGCGAAAACAGCCGCCGCGCCGAAGCGGGCGAGGAGAGAATAAGATCGAGGTCGGAGCGCGTGTAGAATGCACGCGTCACGGATTCCATCGATTGCGAGATCATCAGCGCGAACGCAAGAAGCGCCGAGCCGGAGATGAAGACAAGCGCGGTCTTCGAAGGGTTCATGCCGATATCCGGCAAGTTGCGAAGACCGAGAAGCGCCATGGCGTGCATGAACACGACAAACCCGGCAACGCCGATGGCCGCGACATAAGCGCGTTTGCGCCTGCCGCCGGTGAGCATCGCCAACGCATCGCGCCAGGCGAGGCGCAATTCGTGCGCGGCGAACCACAGGGTCGTGGCGGGGATGTTCACGCCGCCGCCTGTTCCGCGACGAGCGTCAGGAACGTGTCTTCCAGCGTCGCCGTGCCGCGAGCGCGCGCGCGTAACTCTTCAAGCGTGCCTTCGGCGATCAGCTTGCCATGCGCGATAATGCCGATACGGTCGGCCATGCGCTCGGCAACTTCAAGGATGTGCGTCGTCATGATGACGGTGCCGCCTACATCGACGCGCTCGCGCAGCACGCTTTTCACCTGCCGCGCGGACCCCGCATCGAGGCCGGTGAGAGGCTCGTCCAGAATGATAACCTGCGGGTCGTGCACCAGCGCGCCCGCGAGCGCCACTTTCTGCCGCATGCCTTTGGAGAAACCCTCGCAGCGCTCCTGCGCGTGGGCCGTCAATCCGAGCCAGCCGAGCAACTCATGCGCGCGCGTTTGCGCGGTCTTCGCTTCGACCTGCCAGAGCCCCGCCACGAATTCGAGATATTCGAGCGGCGTCAGCTTGTCGTAGATCATCGGCTCGTCGGAAACCCAGGCGAGGACGCGCTTCGCCGCGACCGGATTGCTGCGCGCATCGACGCCGGCGAGAAAAATGTCGCCTGCGTCGGGCGAGAGCAGTCCTGCGACCATGCGCAGCGTCGTCGTCTTGCCGGCGCCGTTCGGCCCGACCAGGGCGTAGAACTCTCCGCGCCGCACGGTGAGGTCGAGATTATCGACGGCCGGGCGCTCGAAGCGTTTCCGCAGACCGCGGATTTCAAGGGCTGGAGGTAATGCGTGCATGAGGGTTCCTGTCGCGCCGGAACCTTAAACGCGAGAAGTTTCCCGCCGGTTGCCGCTTCGCTAAAGTTTTAGGGAAATTTGCATTTCCGGCCGGTCTTGCTAAGGAAGCGCCCGCAAGGAACAGGAATCATGCGCGCGGAAACGCAGAAAATCGTCGAAGAGATCGAGCAGTCATTCGGGCTGCTAAGGAGGTCGCTTTGACGTCGAACGAGCCGAAAAACGCCTCGCGGAACTGAACGCGCTTGCCGAAGATCCCAAGCTCTGGGACGACCCGCAGAAAGCCTCGAAGCTTATGCAGGAGCGCACGTCGCTCGGCGAGCAGCTCGAGTCGCTCACTCGCATCGGTCAGGAGCTGAAAGACAACATCGAGCTGATCGAGCTTGGCGAGGCCGATAAAGACGGCAACATCGTCAAGGAAGCCGAGTCAGCGCTGATAAAACTGCGCGACGAGACGGCACGGCTGCAAGTAGAGGCGCTGTTGTCGGGCGAGGCCGACGCCAACGACACATACTTGGAAGTCCACGCGGGCGCGGGCGGCACCGAGAGCCAGGACTGGGCCGAGATGCTGCTGCGCATGTATACGCGCTGGGCGCAGGAGCGCGGGTTCAAAATCACCACGCTCGATTACGCCGAAGGCGAGGGCGCGGGCATCAAGGGCGCGACACTCGAGATCAAGGGCAAGAACGCCTATGGCTGGCTCAAGACGGAAGCCGGCGTGCATCGTTTGGTGCGCATCTCACCGTATGACGCGAACGCGCGGCGCCACACTTCCTTTTCGAGCATTTCCGTCTATCCGGTCGTCGATGACGACATCAAGATCGACATCAACGAGTCCGATGTGCGCGTGGACACCATGCGCTCCGGCGGCGCGGGCGGCCAGCACGTCAACAAGACGGAGTCCGCCGTTCGCCTCACACATATCCCGACCGGCATCGCCGTCGTCTCGCAGGGCGACCGCTCGCAGCACAAGAACCGCGCCGAGGCCTGGCGCATGTTGCGCGCCAAGTTATACGAGCGCGAGCTGAAGGCGCGGGAGGAAAAGGCGGCGGCCGAGCAGGCGGCCAAGACCGATATCGGCTGGGGCCATCAGATCCGCTCTTATGTGTTGCAGCCGTACCAGCTCGTGAAGGATCTTCGCACCGGCCACTCCAGCTCGAGTCCGGACAAGGTGCTCGACGGCGATCTCGACGAATTCATGGAAGCCGAGCTTGCGCGCCGCACTTTCGGCGGCGGCCCGGAGAACGTCGAGGACGTCGAGTAGTTCAGCGTCCCAGCATCGGCATCCGCGCCATGTTGATCATCATGTTGTAGCTCGAGACGACGCCGTTGTAGTCCATCGAATAGAAGGTGGGATCGGCGCGGCCCTTGGCGACCTTGTCCTTCAATTCGCGCAGCCGCCCGACGATGTCGCGCGGATAGCTGTCGAACGAGTTGCTCTTGCCGCTATCGCGCACATAGGCGTCGAACTCGCGCGCGGCGTCGGCGAGCTTTGCGATCGCGGCGTCAAATTCCTTCATATTGCCGGGCTGGCGCGGGTTCTGCGGCATGAGATCGACCGCCTTCTTGGCGAGGATCATCGTGCGCTTCATGTGCCAGCGATATTGTTTTCCGTCCTTCTTTTCGATGCGCGCAAGCTCGAGCGTGTCGAGCTGGTCCTTCACTTCTTCCTGCAGCTTGTCCATCTTGTCGCGTGCCGCGATGAAAGCGCGGCTCGCCGGCACGAGCTGGCCGTGCAGGCGCTTTGCGCCGGCGGCGTTGTCGCTCATGTAATCCTTGCGGTCATAATAGTCGTGCGCTTCGTTCATGATCGGGAAGACCGTCTCGAACGCCGTCGCCAGTTCCTTCGCGGCGGCATCGAGCGCGGGAGAGGCAGGCTCGCTATCCGCCGCCTTGCGGGCGCCCGCGATCGCCTCGCGCGCGCTCGACGCGCTTACCGAATAGAGCCCGTAGATGATGCGCTCCTTGCCGGTCGGCCCGCGCTCGACATTCACCCAGCTCGTGTAGCGATTCCACGATTCGTTCGCGCGCAGCGTCTCGTTCAGGAGCTTCACATAGGCGTTGTTCTTGGCGATCCACTTGTCGAGATCGGCTTCCTGCACCGCTGCGGGTTGTGCAAAAGCAGCGGAAATGTGGAAGGTCGCGGTCAATGCTGCGGCGAAAAGCGCCGGTAAGGAGAATGCCGAGAAAGAAAGTTTCATGAACCGTCTCCGCCCGCTATCGTTAAAAGAGAATAACAATTCGCTGATTACCTAGCATGGAGAAATACATGAAGACGCTCTGCGGTGTTGTGACGGCCGTCACGCTGGGATTGCTGGCAGCAGCCCCGGCGCGCGCCGCCGACGGCCCCGCCGGCCTGTGGCTCACCGAGGACGGCGAGGCGAAGGTGCAGATCTACGATTGCGGGGGCATGTATTGCGGCCGCATCGTCTGGCTGAAGGAGCCGAACGACCCCCAAACCGGCCAGCCGAAGGTCGACAAGTTCAACAAGGATGCGAGCAAGCGCGCGCAGTCGATCATCGGCCTCAATATCATCCTCGGCATGACGCCGGGTGGCGCGGGCGTCTGGAAGGGCTCGCTCTATAATCCGGAAGACGGCAACACCTTTACCGGCTCGCTCAAGGTGCAGGATGCTTCCGCCCTGAAGCTCGAGGGCTGCGTGCTGGCGTTGTTCTGCCGTTCGGAAATCTGGCAACGGACGAATTAGCACCGCGCCGGGCAGGCCGGCATGAGCGGCTTTTTCCAGAGCGAGAAAACCGCATTGCCGGAAGCGCCGCGGCCCGTCATACAGGGCGCATGACAAGGAACATCATCGAGCGCTGGCCCGAACTTCCCTATGCGGCGTGGAAAGACACCCGCGACACGCTGCATCTCTGGACGCAGGTGATCGGCAAGATCAGGCTCGCGCGGACGCCGTGGCTCAATCACTCGTGGCATGTGGCGCTGTATGTAACCGCACGCGGTCTGACGACCGGGCCGATGCCGATATCTGCGTCGGGCGGCGCCTTCCAGATCGGTTTCGATTTCATCGACCACGTGCTGCAAATCCGCACCAGCGACGGGCGCCTGCGGGAGTTTTCGCTGGTGCCGATGTCGGTTGCGCAATTCTATGCGGGCGTGATCGTTTCGCTGAAGGATCTCGGCATTGAAGTGCGCATCAATCCGATGCCGAACGAAATTCCCGGTGCCGTGCCGTTCACGGATGACACCGTGCATAAATCCTACGATGCCGAATATGCCAATCGCTTCTGGCGCGTGCTGCTGGCGGCGGACATGGTGTTGGCAAAATTCCGCTCCGGCTTTATCGGCAAATCAAGCCCGGTGCATTTTTTCTGGGGCAGTTTCGATCTTGCGGTGACGCGCTTCTCTGGCCGCGCGGCGCCGAAGCATCCTGGTGGCATTCCGAATTTGCCGGACGCTGTGGCGCAGGAAGCCTATTCGCACGAGGTGTCGAGCGCAGGCTTTTGGCCGGGCGGCGGCGGGCCGATCGAATATCCGGCGTTCTACTCCTACGCCTATCCAGCGCCCGATGGTTTTTTCGAGGCAAAGGTCACGCCGGCGGAAGCCTTCTTCAGCAAGGAACTCGGCGAATTTGTTTTGCCGTATGACGCGGTGCGCAGCGCAAGCGATCCCGGCGCGGCGTTGATGGAATTCTTGCAAAGCACTTACGATGCGGCGGCAAACCTCGCGAAGTGGGATCGCAAGGCGCTCGAATGCGCGCTCGGCGAGCCGCGCAAGGTGAGGGCGTTCTAGCTCTTCTTGTTTTCCAGAAGCAGCGTGCCTTCCTTCTGCACGGCGGGCACGATGACCTTGGCGACTTTCGCCAAGAGCCACGGCAGCTCGACGTCGAGCTTCACATGCCGTTCCTCGACCTGGATCGTGCCGGCGACCTGCTGGGCGACGGCGCTGACGCGAAACGCCAGTGTGTCGCCGCTCCAGTCGGCCTGCTGTACCGAGAGGATACTGGCGTATCTGGTGCGGGCATCGTCGATGCCGCCCTTGATGCGCCGGAGCGCCTCGTCCTTGCCGAGCTGGTGGGGAATCGAAACGCTGATCGTTTCTCGCATGGTGTCGCCCTTGATCGGGTATGGCCCGGTATATGTAGGGTCGGGCAGGGGCGGCGGAAGGGCATCTTCGTTAAATTGGAAATGTTTTTGCGGCGGCGCGCAACCCGCTGAGAGAAGGCGATAAAGCCCTTTCTTCCGGCGAGGAAACCGGCAAGATGGGCGGAACCGCGAAAGCAGCGGAAAGCGCGGAGGGAGCGATGGAGCGCATCTGGCTGAAGCACTATCCGCCCGGTGTTCCGGCCGAGATCGATCCCGCGCAATTTCGCTCCGTCGCAGCGCTGATCGAGGATTGCTTCCAGCGGTTTGCCGGGCGCGCCGGCTATTCCTTCATGGGCAAGGAATTCACCTTCGCGGAAGTTGATAAGGCTTCGCGCGCGCTCGCGGCCTGGCTGCAATCGCGCGGCCTCGGGCGCGGCGCGCGGGTCGCGATCATGATGCCGAATACGCCGCAATATCCGGTGACGATGGCGGCGGTGCTGCGCGCGGGCTACGTCGTCGTCAACGTCAATCCGCTCTATACGCCGCGCGAGCTTGCGCATCAGCTAAGCGACTCCGGCGCCGAAGCGATCATCGTGCTCGAGAATTTCGCGCATGTCTTGCAGGAAGCGCTGACGCAGACGAAGGTGAAACACATCATCGTCACGTCGCTCGGCGAAATGCTCGGCCTCAAAGGCGCAATCGTCAATTTTGTCGTGCGGCACGTCAAGAAACTGGTGCCGCATTATTCCTTGCCGAACGCCGTGCGCTTTAACGCGGCGCTGAAAGAAGGCGCAAACTACACGCTGAAAGAACCCGAAATCGCGCCGGAGGACACGGCGTTCTTGCAATATACCGGCGGCACCACCGGGGTCGCCAAAGGCGCGACGCTGACGCACCGGAACGTCGTCGCGAACACTTTACAATGCGATGCCTGGTTGCAGCCCGCGCTGAAAAGCGATGCGCCATTCATCTGCGTCACCGCGCTGCCGCTTTATCATATCTTCGCGCTCACCGCGTGCTTCTTCCTGACGCTGAAGAACGGCGGCATGTGCATTCTCATTCCCAATCCGCGCGATCTGAAATCGCTGATCCACGACATCTCGAAGTACAAGATCTCCTGTTTTCCCGCCGTGAACACGCTCTATAACGGCCTTCTGCATCATCCTGACTTCGACAAGATCGACTTCTCGCAATTCCGGGCGGCGAATGCGGGCGGGATGGCAGTAACGCGCGCCGTCGCCGAGTTGTGGTTCAAGAAGACCGGCACACCGATCATCGAAGGCTATGGGCTTTCGGAAACCTCGCCGGTGCTGACCTGCAACCGCGCCGACAATACCGAATATACCGGCACTATCGGCCTGCCGCTGCCTTCGACTGATCTTGCGATCAAGGATGAGGCGGGCAACGACCTGCCGCTCGGCGAAGCGGGCGAAATCTGCGCGCGCGGGCCGCAGGTGATGGCAGGCTACTGGCAACGTCCGCAGGACACCGCCGCGGTGATGACAAAAGACGGCTATTTCCGCACCGGCGATATCGGCGTCATGGACGAAAAGGGCCAAGTCAGAATCGTCGATCGCAAGAAGGATATGGTGCTGGTCTCGGGCTTCAACGTCTATCCGAACGAGATCGAGGACGTCGCCTCGCACCATCCGGGCGTGCTGGAGGCCGCCGTCGTCGGCGTGCCTGACGAGCATACGGGGGAGGCGGTGAAGCTTTTTGTCGTGCGCAAGGATCCCGCGCTCACCGAAGCGGCGCTGCGCGAATATCTCAAGGACAAGCTCACGGGCTACAAGCGGCCGCGGCACATCGAATTTCGCAATGACCTGCCAAAGACGAATGTCGGGAAGATTTTACGCCGCGCGCTGCGCGATGAGGCGCGCGGCAAAGGGCCCGGCAAAGGGCCGGACAAGCCGGCATAGCGTGCTGGTTGGCGCGCTTGTTGTGCGCCACACTTCTTGTTCATGCTTAACTTGAAGATTCGATTTTGCAGCGCGAAAAAACAACTGCCTGCAAAGACTCAGGAAGTGCGATTCCTCCCGCCTTACCGCCGGTATTCCGGCTTGTATCGGCTTGGGTTTGATGCGTAATCTTCCCGAATAAAAACATATAAAAATCAAACACCGGCTCGCCAATCAGCCGGTTCAGGAGGAAGCGATGAAGACGACGTGTCTTAAAACACTCGGCTTTGCGGCAATCTTGATTCTTGCCGCGCCGATCGCCGCCCAGTCTGCGGAACTCAAGATCATGACCGGCCCCCAGGGTGGCTCGTGGATTCCGTTGGGCGGGCAGCTCAAGGATATGTGGGAAAAGGGCATCCCGGGCCTCGCGATCCAGACCTTCCCCGGCGCGGGCATCGCCAATGTGCGCGGTGTCGATGAAGGCAAGGCCGATGTCGGCTTCGGCAATTCGATCTCGACCGTCGATGGTCTCGCTGGCCGGCCGCCATATCCGAAGGCGACCACCAATGTCTGCAACCTCGCGACACTCTATCCTCAGTATTACCAGCTCGCGGTGAACGCCGACTCCGGTGTCAACAAGGTCGCCGATCTCAAGGGCAAGTCGGTGACGACCCAGCAAAAGGGCAACACTGGCGAATTGATCACCCGCCAGTTGCTCGAAGTGAACGGCATCAAGTACAGCGACGTGAAGGTCAGTTTCGTCAGCTACACTGACTCGGTAAACCAGATGAAGGACGGCCACGCCGTCGCCTTCGGGCTGGGCACGCAGATTCCGGCGGGCTCCATCATGGATCTCGCCGCCGCGCGCGACATCAAGATGATCGATCAGTCCGACAGTATCGACAAGATGAAGAAGCTCAACCCGGGCTACAATCTCATCACCATCCCGAAGGGCACCTATCCGAAACAGGATCACGACGTGAAGGTGATCGGCTACGCGACGCATATCGTTGTGTCGTGCAAGCTGCCCGAGGATCTCGTGTACAAAATGACCAAGATCTTGGCCGAGAACACCGCAACGATGGCAACCGTGGCAAAACCGATCGCCGACCTCACGCCGGAGAAGATGGCTGAGAACATCGGCATTCCGTTCCATCCTGGCGCCGCCAAGTTCTACAAGGAGAAGGGCGTCAAGCTCGCCGGTAAATAAAAGTCTTGCCCGGCGCCCCGCGTTCCGGGGAGGGAACGCTGCGCCGGGCTGATGCTGTTCTGCGTGGGTGGACGGCAATTGCGGACTGAGGGGGATGGAAATGACGGCGGAGCTTAAGAGCGGCTACGCCCGCGTCGTGCTCGGTGTCATCACGGCAGTTTCCGTCGCGATGGTCGCCTATCATGTCTGGGCGATCGCGTTCGGAACGCCGGAAGCGGTGATTTTCCGCGGCACGCATTTGATGTTCGCGATGGTGCTGGTGTTCCTCCTGCATCGCTGGGACGGCGAAGTGAAGGGGCTGCCGTCGCTGCCCGACTATGTGCTGTTGATCCTCGCGGTCACGCCGATCCTCTATCTCTTCATCAACTACGACTACATCATCAATCGCATCTTCTACGTCGATGATCTGACGTGGGTGGACATGGCGATGGGCATCCTGATGACGATCATGGTGCTCGAAGGCACGCGCCGCGTCATCGGCCTCGCGCTGCCGATCACGGCGGTCGTCTTTCTGATCTACGGCATTTTCGTCGCCCAGCTCGAGCCGCAGCGGCTGCTCGACCAGCTCTACATGACGACGGAAGGTATCTTCGGCATTCCGCTCTCCGTCTCCGCGTCCTATGTGCTGATCTTCGTGCTGTTCGGCTCCTTCATGGAGCGCACCGGCACCGGCCAATTGTTCATGGATTTCGCCATGAGCCTGACTGGCCACACCGCCGGCGGGCCGGGCAAGGTATCGTGCGTATCGTCCTCGCTGTTCGGCACGATCTCGGGCAGCGCCGTCGCCAACGTCATGGTGGATGGGCCGATTACCATTCCGCTGATGAAGCGCTCGGGCTTTCCGGCGCATTTCGCGGCCGGTGTCGAGGCGGTGGCTTCGACCGGCGGCCAGATCATGCCGCCGATCATGGGCGCCGCCGCCTTCGTGATGGCCGAATTCATCGGCGTCTCCTACGGTCAGGTCGTCATCTGGGCCTTGATCCCGGCGATCCTCTATTACGTCGCCTGTTTTGCGGCCGTGCATTTCGAGGCCAAGCGCCGCGGTCTCGTCGGCGTGCCGCGCTCCGAGCTGCCGAAGATGGGTGACGTGATGCGCGAGCGCGGCCACATGTTCCTGCCGGTGATCGCCATTCTGTTCGTTATGTATTCGGGCTACAGCGCGCCGATGGCGGCGCTTGCCGGCACCGTGGCCTGTTTTCCGGTGGCCTTCCTGCGCAAATCGACGCGCCAATACGTGACGCTCAGCAACTTCATCGGCGCGTGCGCCGACGGTGCGCGCAACTCGCTGGCGGTCGCGCTCGCCTGCGCCGCGGCGGGCGTCATCATCGGTGTCGTGACGATCAGCGGACTCGGCATCGTCTTCACCCAATACGTCATCCATCTCGCGCAGAACTATCTGCTGCTGGCGCTGATCTTCACCATGATCGCGGGCATCGTGCTCGGCATGGGCATGCCGACGACGCCAGCCTACATTATCATGACGGCGCTTTTGGTGCCGGCTATCGTCAAGTTCGGCGTCATCATTCCGGCGGCGCACATGTTCGCCTTCTATTTCGCGGTGCTCTCGGCGATCACGCCGCCAGTTGCGCTCGCGGTGTTTGCGGCGGCTGGCATCTCGAAGTCGGACATTTGGGCGACGGGGCTCGCGGCGGTTCGCATCGCGGCGACGAGCTTTATCATCCCGTTCATGTTCGTTTACGAGCCGGCGCTGCTGATGATTGGCGACTGGCCGACGATCATCTGGAGCACGTGCACGGCGACGTTCGGTGTTCTGATTTTTGCCGCCGGGCTGCACGGCTATTTCCTCATCCACTCGCGGCTGTGGCAGAGCGCGGCGCTGGTGATTGGCGGGCTGCTGCTGATCGAGCCGGGGATCCGGACCGATATTCTCGGCGTGATCATTGTCGGAGGGGTGGCGGCAAGCCAATGGCTCGCAAAGCGCGGCGCAAAACCGGTGGCGGCGGAATAACCGCCGCGCCATGCTTCTTGCTCACTCCTGAGAACTTTATCCTTAAGACTCGGTTTTGTGGCGCGGCACCCAAAAAATGAAATGACTCGACAATCCGCCCCGGATTGGGGCTACGCTCCAGTCAGATAATAATTGGGAGGAGGATTGCCGATGACTCGCATTGCGAGCGCTGTTGCCCGTTTTGCCATTCTACGTTTTGTCGTGCCACGTTTTGCCGTTCCACGTTTTATCCTGGCCGCATTCAGCCTGATGGCGCTCGCCTTTGCCGCCCAGGCCGATACTTATCCGTCGCATTCGGTGCGCGTTGTCGTGCCGTATCCCGCGGGCGGCACCACCGACATCATGGCGCGGCTCGTCTCGAACTACCTTTCCGAGAAGCTCGGCCATCCTTTCGTTGTCGAGAACAAGCCCGGCGGCGGCACCAATATTGGCACCGGCGAGGTGCTCGCCTCGGCGCCGGACGGCTACACGCTCCTGATTGCGAGTCCCGCCAACGCGATCAACGCCACGCTCTATAAGCGGATGCCGTTCAACTATCTCGAGAAGTCGATGGCGATCGCCGCCATCTGCCGCGTGCCGAACGTAATGGAAGTGACGAACGATCTGCCGGTGAAAACGGTGCAGGAGTTCATCGACTACGCCAAGAAGAACCCCGGCAAAATCAACATGGCGTCGTCGGGCAACGGCTCGTCGATCCATCTCTCGGGCGAATTGTTCAAGGCGATGACGGGCGTCAACATGGTGCATGTGCCTTACAAAGGCTCGGCGCCCGCGCTCACCGATCTCGTCGGCGGCCAGGTGCAGGTGATGTTCGATAACCTGCCGTCGTCGGTCGGTTTCATCAAGGCGGGCAAGCTGCGCCCGCTCGGCGTCACCACCGATACCTCGGTCGCGGCGTTACCCGGCGTGCCGCCGGTCGGCGCGACGGTGAAAGGCTTTGAAGCTGCCTCATGGTTCGGCTTCACCGGACCGAAGGGCATCCCCGCCGATGTCGTCGCGAAGCTGAACAAGGAAATCAACGCCGCGCTGAAAGATCCCGCGATCAAGAAGCGCATCGAGGAACTTGGCGGCATTCCGTTCCCGGGTTCCGCGGCGGACTTCGATAAATTCATCAAGGCGGAAACGGAGAAGTGGGCTCCGGTGGTGAAGAAGTCCGGCGCGACGGTGGATTGATCGGCGCGCGCATGCTTTATCCAATGTCATGCCCGGTCTTGTGCCGGGCATGACGAAGATCGCGCATGAGCAACACGACCGGCCGCCGGACACTTTCCTATTACGAGAACAATGCCGTTCGCTTCGAGGAGCGCACGCGCGATCACGATGTCAGCCAGAACATCGCGGCGCTGCTGGATGCGATCGAAGGCGCGCCGCCGTTTTCGGTTCTCGATCTCGGCTGCGGACCGGGCAGGGATCTCAAGACGTTTCGCAATCGCGGTCACGAGGCGATTGGCATCGAGGGTGCCGCGGCGCTGGCCGAAATGGCGCGCAAGAATTCCGGCTGCGAAGTGTGGGGGCAGGATTTTCTCGCGCTCGATTTGCCGTCTCAGCGCTTTGATGGCATTTTCGCCAACGCGGTGCTTTTTCATGTGCCGCCGCCAGAATTGCCGCGTGTACTTTCAGAATTGCGCGCGGCGCTGAAACCGCGCGGCGTGTTGTTCAGTTCGATTCCGCACGGCAACGATAGCGAAACGACGCACCCCGACGGCCGCTACGGCGCCTATCACCGTCCGGAAACCTGGCAACGCTATATGGTTGATGCCGGCTTCACGGAGCTTGCGCATTTTTTCCGGCCCGAAGGCAAACCGCGCGAGCAGCAGCCATGGTTCGCGAGCGTGTGGCGGAAGGAGTGACGGCCGCCGGCGCCGGGCGCCTCTTTGAGCGCACTTGATAAATATCCGGAATGGAACATTGCGGTGCGGCGAAAGCGCTTGCGCATTTTTGTCGCGTGGCGGCGGCGGGGGCGGCGTGTTTGGCTGCGCCGATCTGGAATCGTCGGCCACTTTTGGCTTCGGAGCCATGCACATCGTCAGGACAGAGTCCCCAAAGACGCGCATTCTGATGGGCGCCGCCGGCCTGTTTCTCGCCGCTTGCGGCATCGCCGCCGTGCTGGATTACATCGTCCCCGGCTGGTTCTGGCGGATATTCATCGTGCTCACCGTCGTTCTGCTCGGGCTGTTCGGCAAAGTGGTCTATGATGGCCGCGCGCGCTAAGCATCATTGATGCTCAAACAGCGCTTGTGACTCGCCATTTTCCGGACTCCGGCAGAGGGCAAAATGCAATTTGCGATGTTGGCCTTGCGTGCGCTTGCGCTCGTTCTGGGGTTGGGCTTCGCGTTTCCGGCGGCGGCCGATCCGCAACCCGCGAACTGGCAGTCCTATCGCTCGGCGGGCGGCGGCTTTGCGATCGAGATGCCCGGCAAGCCCGAGACGATCGAGAATTCGTTCGGTAAGCAAGGCCAGAAGATGCACGGCTTTGCCTTCAGCCGCGACAAGAGTGGCGGCGGAAAGGCCGGCGCCATGCTCGCGATGGCGAGCGATCTCGTCGGTACGCGCAAGAAGGAGGAGAGCGACAAGCACCTCGATGCCGTGCGCGATACCGCGTTGAAGACGATGGGCGCAAAGCTCCTCGGCGAGACGCGCGAGAACATCGGTGCTTATCCGGCGCGGCGCATCCGGTACGAAGGCAACGGCTATTTCGGCACGCTGCGCGTGGTACTGACCGACCACCGCATGTATCAGCTCAACGTCATGGGCCCGAAAGGCTACGCAGAGACGCCGGAGGCGCGGCGGTTTCTCGATTCGTTCGCCCTGACCGGAAACTGATCCCGCGGCGAGGGCGCTGCAGCAAAAACCTGATGTTGCTCCCCGTTCCGGTTGAGATACCATCGAACGCAACGCGCCGCTAAAGGCGCGAGCGTTGACAGTCCATCACCGGGAGGAATTGCAAGTGAAGCATATCGTTCGCCTTTTCGCCGCCACCGCCGTGACGGCCGCGGCCATCGGTTTTGCCGCGGGTCCTGCGGCTGCGGTCGATTACCCGACCCGTGCGATCAAGTGGGTCGTGCCTTATACGCCAGCGGGCACCACGGACGTGCTGGCGCGTCTTTCGGCGCAATATCTCTCGGAGAAACTCGGTCAGCAGATCGTCGTCGAAAACAAACCCGGCGGCGGCAACAACATCGGCGCCGAATTCGTCGTCCGTTCGGATCCCGACGGCTACACCTGGCTTCTCGTCAATCCGGCGAGCTACATCAACACTTCGCTCTACAAGAACCTGAAGTTCAATCTGCCGAAGGATATCCAGGGCGTCGCCGGTATCGTCAGCACGCCGAACGTCATGGTCATCAACAAGGACTTCCCGGCGAAGACGGTCAAGGAATTCATCGACTACTGCAAAAAGAACCCGGGCAAGATCAATCTGGCTTCGTCGGGCGCCGGGACTTCGGTGCATCTCTCCGGCATCCTGTTCCGCACGATGACCGGCTGCGACATGCCGCACATCCCGTACAAGGGCGCGGGCCCCGCGCTCACCGACATCATGGGCAACCAGGTGCAGGTGATCTTCGACAACCTGCCGTCGTCGGCGGGCTTCATCCGCTCGGGTGCGGTACGTGCGCTCGCCGTCACCTCGACGACGCGCGATCCGGGCTTCCCCGATCTGCCGCCGGTCTCCGACACCGTGCCGGGCTATGAAGCGACCGCGCGCTTCGGCATCGGCGTGCCGAAGGCAACGCCGAGGGAGATCGTCGACAAGATCAACGCCGCCGTTCAGGCGATGCTGAACGATCCGGTATGGGTCGAGAAGTTCGCCAAGCTCGGCGGCACGCCGCTCAAGGGTTCGGCGGACGATTTCCAGAAGGTCATCGAATCCGAAACCGCGAAGTGGGCGCCGGTCGTGAAGGCGTCGGGCGCGGTCGTGGAGTAAATTTTCCTAGTTTTCTGAACGCTCGTTCAGCTTCGGCGTCGCGAATAATTAAAATTCGTGACGCCGAAGCGAATTACTGCGGCGCAGCATCGCTATTTCGTTGACGCCCCCATAGGCGGTCTGGAATCGTCGTTCACGTGCCCGTGAGAAGGGGCATGATAAAACAGGGGGAGTTACCCATATGCGTTTGATCCTGACGGCTGCGGCCGCTGCGCTCGTCCTCGCGTTTGCCGGCACCTCGGCTGACGCCAAGAAGGCGCCGAAGACCAAGTCCTACACCTTCAACATTTCGTGCCCGGCGATCGCTCCGGTGACGATGCCGCGCGGCACCTGCACCGCGAAGGGCGCGAGCAAGGAAGCCGCCCGCGCCAGCTGCCAGTCGAAGAACCTGATGTGCTACGTCGGCGACAAGAAGGCCAAGAAAGCCAAGAAGGCGAAGAAGAGCGGCAAGAAGGCCGCCAAGAAGGCCAAGAAGTAATTCGAATTTCCGGTACGAATTGCGGCCCGTCAGGCATGCTTGAGGCATGCTTGGCGGGCCAGATTTTTTGAGCTGCAAATATTTTCGGTGCGGCAGGAACCGCGAACCGGGCAGGGCGTTGTTGGAGTGTTCGCGAAGGCGAACCTGCCGGGCGTCATCCCCCCACCGCCCTTACCCCCGATTGTCCGGCAGGGAACCCGGTCTTCCCCAAGGCCGGGTTCCATCCGTTTTTCGGGGCTGCTTGAATCAAATTGCGAACAAGCGCCGCTAACCTCTTCGCGCTCGTCTTTAGCGCGCGCGGCTAATCGTTGGTAATGAATCGCATTTTCAGCGCTGCCCGGCGGGGCGTCTTCGGTGCGGTAACGCTCATCACGCCGTCCAGGCGTTCGCCCGCGCGCAGATAGCGCATCGGGTCGGTGGCTTCACCGCCAACACGCACTTCGTAGTGAAGATGCGGACCGGTCGAGCGGCCCGTCGTGCCGATGCGGCCGACGACTTCCCCCGGCTGCACGATATCGCCGGTATTGGCTTCGATCGCCGACAGATGGCCATAGCGCGTCACAAATCCCTTGCCGTGGTCGATCTCGACCATCAGGCCGTAGCCGCCCTGATAGCTCGCGGTGGTGACGCGGCCCGCGGCGGTGGCGCGCACGAGTTCGCCCGGCTGGCCGCGAAAGTCGACACCCGAATGCAGCGCCAGCTGGTGAAAGAACGGATCGGCACGCGCGCCGAAGCTGCTGGTGATTTCGGACCGGCGCGGCACCGGGAAACGCACCGGCAGGCCCGCCAGCACGGTATCGAGGTCGGCGAGGTTGGCCGATGCCTCTCTTGCCTTGGCGAGCTTCTGGTCGAAAGCGTCACCCTTCACGAGCGGAATGAACGGGCCGCCGGTCGCGGCTGGAAGTTTCGCCGCGGGCACCGCGATACCAAGATCGGCCAGTACCGCACGCGCGCGCTCTTCGCTGTCGGCCAGTAAATCGCCGGTGCGCTGGAGCGCTTCCTGCTGTCTGCTCTCAATGCGCGCCAATCCTTCGCTGAGCACCGCGAGCCGGTCTTCCATCGGCCGTGAGCGGTCGAGGATAGCAAGATTGATGGCCGCGCGCGTTTTCGCCGAGCGCAGCGGCGCGGGCGACGCCTCACGCGGAGCCCGGTCGGAAATCGGCGAGGGTTTCGGTTCGCGCTCGAGCACCGGGAACGTATCCGGCAGCGGGCCGCGCGATGCGGGCGCGGGCGCGGGTGCCTCGCGCACCGTTTTCTGTTCGAGCTTGGCGAGCGTTTCCTGCCGCTCTTCGACGATCGCCTGCTTGCGGGCCAGCTCCGCGACCTTGCGATCGACACGCTCCTGCTCGACGAGTTTCAGCGATTGCAGACGCTGCAGCTGGGTTTGCAGGCTCGCGATCTGCGCGTCGTATTGCCGGACGAGTTCGGTCTGATGCGCGGCGACGAGATGAAGTGCTTCGTCGTGAAACAGAAGATAGAAAGCGGTAAAGCTCGACCACAGAAACAGAACGCCGACACCGCTCGCAGCCGCGAACTTTGCGCCGCGCGACAACGGCTTGCGCCGCCGCGATACGTGCGCCCGCTCGCGCGGGTGATGATGCGCATTTCGCCGGTCGAACGCGGAAGGCGTCATGAGGCTCTCGAACCCAAATCTCGGAACAGGTCTCGGAAAACTGGCCGGGAGACTGAATCAAAGACCGCTTCGGTTAACGGGGCGTCAACGTTTCGGGTTCACACGGGCTCAAGGGATTGATTCAAATGGCACGTGCTTCGGCAAGCACCTCTTCGGCGTGGCCCGCGACCTTCACTTTCGGCCATACCCGGGCGATGACGCCTTTCTCGTCGATCAGATACGTGATCCGCTTCACGCCGAGAAAGGTTCTTCCGTAGAGGCTCTTTTTGCCCCACGCGCCATAGGCGGAGAGCATCTTATGCGTCTCGTCGGAGAGCAGCGGGAAGGCAAGCTCGTATTTGTCCCGGAATTTCTCCTGCGCCTTGAGCGGGTCGGCGGAGACGCCGAGAATCACCGTATTCGCCTTCGCGAAGTCCTTGCGCTTGCCGTTGAAGGCGATGGCCTCCTGGGTGCAGCCGGGCGTGCCGGCGCGGGGGTAGAAATACAGGACGGCTTTGCTGCCGCGCAGCGATTGCAGCGAGATTTTCTCGCCGTTTTCGCGCTGCAAGGTGAAGGCAGGCGCCTTGTCGCCGGGGTTGAGGATTTCCGCCATCAGCCTTCCTTTCGTCGTCTTTCCCGCTTTGATTGTGCACAATATACAGGGTTCCGCGTGAATACAGGCGGTGGACGGTGGGGGCCGATCCAGCGCTTCGGCGCGAGGGGGACAGAGTTGAGGCTGGCGCGCGCATGAATTCGAGCCATTCCCAAGGGAAGCCGCCGCACGGAGGGGGATCATCCAGCTTCCGTGAGCAGGCTTCTCGAGGCCATGCTTCCGAAGGTCATGCGTCTCATGGCCATGCGTCTCAAGGCCATGCGTCTCACGCACACGCATCCCAAGGACACGCACCGCACGAGCAGCATGAGCACGCACACGAACACACCAATTCGCCCCGGCACCGGCCGCACCCTCACGCGGCCCGCCAGCCCCGCCAGCGCGGGCGCGTAATGAATTGGTGCCGCCGCCTCGGCCTTGCCGTGTTCTGCAAGCGGAACAGCAAAGTCTCGGCGCTCAAGATCACGGCGATCGTTTGCGCCATCGTCGGTTCGCTCTACGCGATCATGATCAGCGGCTGGCTGCCGTTCGACGTCGCGCGGCCGGTCGTCAAACGCGCGCTGGAAGCCAAGCTCGGCGAGGGCACGCGCGTCCGCATCGGCAATACGCATTTCGGCACCAACGCGAGCGGCCAGCCGGTGCTGGTCGTCAACAATATCGCGATCCGTAATCGCCAGAACGTCACGATCGCAACCGCGCCGCGTGCCGAGATCGTGCTCGACAGCGGCATGCTCGTCGGCAACTTCCGCGCTCGGCGTATCGACCTGATCGATGCGATCTTGACGCTGCGGATCGACGAGCACGGCCGCATCGGTCTGACCGAGGGGGACCAGGGCAAGCCGCCCGTTGTCGCGGAGGGCGCGGTGCCGCGCGCCGGCAAGGATCCGTCGCTCTCGAACAAGGGGCCGAACGCTCCGGCCTCCGTTCCGTTCGTTTATCCTGAACTCGCGGCATGGCTCGATGGCCTGGAGCGCAGCGGGCTCGACGGCATCGCGCTTTCGGAAGTCGCCCTGAAGCACGGTACGCTGGTCGTCGAAAGCTCGAGGCAGCAGCGGCGCTGGATATTCGCCAATACGAACTTTCTTGTCGCGCGGCCGGCCGAAGGCGGCGTGACGATGTCGCTCAGCTCCGGCAGTGCAGGCGACGCCTGGAGCATCAACGCCACCATCGGCGCGCTGCAGGAAGGCGTGCGGGCGATCGACTTGCTGGCGCGCGACGTCTCGCCCGAAGACATCATGCTGGCGGCCGGCATCACCAGCAACCAGCTCTCCGTCACATCGCGCGTATCGGGACTGTTGCGCGCCCATATCGCGCAGGACGGCCGCTTGATGGGCGCGGGCCTGCGCATGTCCGCGGGGCCGGGCGTCATCAACAATTCGAGCGATGAAGATTCCAAAATCGCGCTCGACGGAATGCAGATTCAGGCCGAATACAATCCGAACCGGCAGGCGATCTTCTTCGGGCCGATCATCGCGCAGGCCGGGCCCAATCGCGTCGCCCTGCAGGCGATCGTCGAAGCTCCGAAAGAGCCGCAGCAGCCGTGGCCGGTTTCGATCTTCCGCGGTCAGGCCCAGCTTGGCACCGGCACGCCGCAGGAGCCCGCGCTCGTTCTCGACCAGATCGAATTCAAGGGCGGATGGGACCCGGCGGCGGCGCGCATTACGCTCGACAGCGGCACCATCGGCGGCCCGACCGCCAGCCTCGCGCTTTCCGGCGCCATGACGTTCGGCGGTCCATCGCCGAACTTGTCGCTCGGCATCGCCGCCAATCAGTTGCCGGTGTCGGCGGCGAAGCGATTGTGGCCTGCGCCGATCGCGGCCGGTGCGCGAAGCTGGATCGTCGATCATGTCGATCACGGCCTGATCAAGGATTTTCTGCTCGCGGTGAACATGCCGCTCGACAAGGTCGGCGTGCCGAACGTCGAATTGCCCGATGAAGCGGTGAAGATCACCGCCAACATCGTCGGCGGCGAATTCCGCCCGCTCGGCGATCTGCCGCCGGTGCGCGAGGCGGAGGTCAATGCGCTCGTCACAGGGCGCACGGTGAGTGTGAAGATTCCGAAGGCGGTGGTCGAGACCAAAGGCGGGCGGCGCTTCAACCTGACCGATGGCTCGCTGGATGTCGCCAACCATGCGCCGCCCAATCCGCGCGGCACCATCCAGTTCCGGTTCGGCGGGCCTGCCGACGCGATCGCCGAAACGGTCAATCAGGAACCGCTGCGCAAGGCGCTCGGCATCACTTTCGACGTTCCCTCGACCAAGGGAACGGTGAACGCGTCGGCCAATTTCGATCTCATCTTCAAGCAGGATCCGGGCAAGGACGAGCTCAACTATACGTTCGACGTTAATCTTGCGAACTTCGCGAGCGACAATGTCGTGAACGGTCAGCGCGTCGATGGCATGAATGCGCGCCTCCTGGTCACCCCCGCCGAGCTCGGCGTGAAAGGCGAGGGCAAGGTCGCGGGCGCCCCGGCGACCTTCGAATACAAGCGCTCGCGCGAGACGAATGACGCGGCCTTCAAGCTGGCGACGACGCTGGACGATGCGGCGCGCGCCCGCGCCGGTTTCGACCTGGCGCCGTGGCTCACGGGGCCGGTGGCGGTCAAATCATCGGGTCAAATCAACGCGAAGAACGAAATCCGCATTGATGTCGATGCCGATCTCGGCGGCGCCAAAATCGCCGATCTGGTGCCCGGCTGGTCGAAATCGCCGGGCCGTCCGGCGCGCGCGACATTTAAACTTTCACATCGCGATCGGAACTTCCGCATCGAGGATTTGAACGTTTCGGGCTCCGGAGCCTTGCTGCGCGGCAATTTGGAGATCGATCCGGATGGGGATGTGGTGTCGGCGAACTTTCCGAGCTTCCAACTCTCCGACGGCGACAAAGCCACCCTTCGCGCTGACCGTACGAGCGATGGAATCCTGAAATCGACGGTGCGTGGGGATGTGCTCGACGTACGCGGCTTGATGAAGCGCATGACCGAGGGATCGGTCCAAACTGGTCCGGTGCAGGGCAAGAAATACAAGCCGCATGACATGGACCTTGAAGTGAAGATTGGCGCGGCAAGCGGAAACAACGGCGAAGTCATCCGCCAGCTCGACCTTCGCATTCTGCGCCGCAATGCCGAAATCCGCAGCTTCGCGTTGCTGGGCAAGATCGGTCGTGACGGCACACTGGTTGGCGATTTGCGTACGCGCGAGGGCGGCAAACCCGCACTCTATATTTCGACGAGTGATGCCGGCGCATTGTTCCGCTTTGCCGATTACTACGCAAAGATTCAGGGCGGTGATAGCTGGATCCTCGTGGATGCGCCGCGCTTTGACGGCTCGGCTCAGGAAGGCACAATTCAGGTGCGCGGGTTTGCGATCAAGGGCGAGCCGGGGCTCGACCGTCTGGTTGGTGTGCAGCAGGATGCCAATCGCGCGAGCGTCGGTTTGCCGTTCCATCGTCTGCAAGTCACATTCAACCGTACGCCGGGAAAATTTGCGATCCGGGAAGCACTTATTTACGGTGACTCGATCGGCGCGACTTGTGAAGGCGTACTCGATTATTCGGGCAATACCGTACGGCTGCGTGGCAGCTACATTCCGGCTTACGGGCTTAATCAGGCCGCAGGGCGAGCGCTATTCTTCCTCGGCACGCCAAACAATGAAGGCTTGTTCGCTTATAATTTCGATATTTCCGGGCCAGCAAGCGGCCCTACGCTACGCGTCAATCCGATCTCAGGCATGATGCCCGGCATGTTCCGCAAGCTGTTTGATTTTAGGGGGGGAGGGGACGCGCTGCCGGAGCCGCGCTGAAACTATGCGGGTTTCAGCAACACATGTTTTTTCTTGCCGAGCGAGAGCTTTATGACTCCCTCGGGCGTCAAAACTCCCGAAGTCAGCACCATCTTCTCATCCGAAACCGCCACATCGTTGACCCGCAGCCCGCCGCCCTTGATCTGGCGGCGCGCTTCGCTGGTCGAGGCGACAAGCCCGGCCTGCACGAAAGCGGCAAGCACACCCAGACCGTCGCCGAGCGGCAGCGTGACGGTGGGCAGCGATTGCGCGACCGCGCCTTCCTCGAACGTCTTGCGCGCCGTTTCCGCCGCCTGATCGGCGGCGGCGCGGCCGTGCATCAGCGCGGTCGCTTCATTGGCGAGCACCTTCTTGGCCTCATTGATCTCGGAGCCCTGCAACGCCGCGAGCTTCGCGATCTCGTCGAGCGGCAGCAGCGTGAACAGCTTGAGAAAGCGCTCGACGTCGCCGTCCTCGGTGTTGCGCCAGAACTGCCAGTAGTCGTAGGGCGAGAGCATGTCGGCGTTGAGCCACACCGCGCCCGCCGCCGTCTTGCCCATCTTCGCGCCCGATGACGTGGTGAGCAGCGGGCAGGTGAGCGCGTAAAGCTGCGACGTGCCCATGCGGCGGCCGAGATCGATGCCGTTGACGATGTTGCCCCACTGATCGGAGCCGCCCATCTGCAGGTTGCAGCCGTAACGGCGGGAGAGCTCCACGTAATCGTAGGACTGCAAAATCATGTAATTGAATTCGATGAACGACAGCTCCTGCTCCCGTTCCAGCCGCAGCTTCACCGAATCCATCGTCAGCATGCGGTTGATCGAAAAGTGCCGCCCGACATCGCGCAGCATCTCGATGTAGTTGAGCTTCGTCAGCCATTCGGCGTTGTCCGCCATCACGGCGCCGCCCTTGCCGGAGCCGAAGCGCAGAAACTTGTCGAAGGTCGTGCGGATCTTCGATTTGTTGAAGTCGATATCCTCGATCGAGAGAATCTTGCGCGTCTCGTCGCGGCCCGACGGATCGCCGACGCGCGTCGTGCCGCCGCCCATCAGCGCGATCGGCTTGTTGCCGGTCTGCTGCAGCCAGTGCAGCATCATGATCGACAGGAGATGCCCGACATGCAGCGACGGCGCGGTGCAGTCGTAACCGACATAGGCGACGACCTCCGATTTCGCGGCCAGTGCATCGAGGCCGGCGGCATCCGAAAGCTGGTGGATATAGCCGCGCGCGTCGAGTTCGCGCAGGAAATCGGATTTATAAGTCATTCGTTAGGAGCCCGTGGTAGGTAGAGCGCTGGTGTAACAGGTCTTTCCCCGGATTCAAACGATGACGATGCGCAGCGCAATCGGCCTGATGAGCGGCACGTCGATGGACGGCGTGGACGCCGCCCTGATCGAGAGCGACGGCGAGCGAATCGAGCGCCTCGGCCCGACCGGCTATCGGCCTTATTCGCGCGAGGAACGAAACCTGCTGCGCGCCGCGCTGGTCGAGGCCGCCGGCATGACCGACCGTAACGCCCGCTCGCCGGTGCTGGCGGAGGCGGAGGCCGCGATCACCGCCGCGCATGTCGAGGCCGTCGAGGCGTTTCTGGCCGGGAACAACATCGAACGCAGCCGGATTTCCATTGTCGGTTTCCACGGCCAGACGGTGCTGCACAAGCCCGAAGCGCGGCTCACGGTGCAGATCGGCGACGGCGCGCTGCTCGCCAGAAAACTCGCGCTGCCCGTCGCCTATGATTTTCGCGCCGCCGATACGGCGGCCGGCGGGCAGGGCGCGCCGCTCGTGCCGGTGTTTCATCGCGCGCTCGCCGAAAGCTTCACTGAGGCGCGGCCGCTCGCGGTCTTGAATATCGGCGGCGTCGCCAACATCACATTTCTTGACGACGGCAACGATCCGATTGCCTTCGACACCGGCCCCGGCAACGCGCCGATCGACGATCTGATGCGCGCGCGCAACGGCCACACCCACGATGCCGAAGGCGGTTTTGCCGCGAGGGGCACGGCCGACGAAAAAATCGTCGCGCAAATTCTCGCAAATCCGTTCTTCGCCAAGGCGCCGCCGAAGTCGCTCGACCGCGCGGCGTTCGCGCGATTACCGCTCGATACGCTTTCGTTGGAAGACGCCGCCGCGACCGCGACGGCGGTTGTCGCGGCCTCCATCGCGAGCGCGATTGCGCTTCTACCCAGGAAGCCTGCGATGCTGATTGTCGCGGGCGGCGGCGCGCGCAACGCGACGCTGCTCGACATGCTGCGCCGGCGCGCCAACGTGCCGGTGAAAACCGCGAACGAAATCGGCTGGACCGGCGATGCGCTCGAAGCGCAGGCCTTCGCCTTTCTCGCGATCCGAACGCTGAGGGGATTGCCGATCACATTCCCGGCGACGACAGGCGTGGCGAAGCCGATGACGGGCGGGGTTATCGCGCGGCCGTAAATACTCCGTCACGCCCGGCCTGAAGGCGCGCAGCCCGGAGTGCCCGGTATCCACGTCTTCCTTGCGCGATGGATCCTTAAGCCGCGTCGCCGTCCGCGGTCTTCTTCGTCTTCGGCAAGCGGCGGTCGAGATATTCGTTCACGACTTCCATCAGCTCGTCGATCTTGCCGTCGAAGAAGTGGTTCGCGCCTTTGACGATCTGCTGATCGATGACGATGCCTTTTTGCGTCTTCAGCTTCTCGACCAGCGTGTGCACCGACGACACCGGCACCACCGCATCCTTCTCGCCGTGCACGAACAGGCCCGACGACGGGCAGGGCGCGAGGAAGGTGAAATCGTAGAGGCTCGCGGGCGCGGCGATCGAAAGAAAGCCCTCGACTTCGGGCCGGCGCATCAAAAGCTGCATGCCGATCCAGGCGCCGAACGAGAAGCCCGCGATCCAGCAGGCGCGCGCCTCGGGATGGGCGGCCTGCACCCAGTCGAGCGCGGCGGCGGCGTCCGAAAGCTCACCCTGGCCGTGATTGAACGAGCCCTGGCTACGGCCGACGCCACGGAAGTTGAAGCGCAGCACCGAGAAGCCGCGGTTCACGAACGTATAGTACAGGTTGTATACAACCGGATTGTTCATCGTCCCGCCGAACTGCGGGTGCGGGTGCAGAATGATCGCGATGGGAGCGTTCCGCGTGCGGCCCGGATGAAAACGTCCCTCTAAGCGACCGTCTTCACCGGTAAAAATGACTTCGGGCATCGGAACCTCTTGCGAGCGGGGGAATCGGACGGAAGATAGCAGCGATCCTTTAGCGCATGCTTGACGGGACCGGCTAAACGGTTGTACAGTTTAGAATAATTCTAAAGTGTGATAGCACCCTGTCGCGCTTCGGAAAAGCGGGGCCCTCAAAGAGGGTGCTGAACTTCATATGGCGAAACCGGGCTGGGATGCAAGCATTTAAACGCGCCCCAGGAAGCCGTAGCCGCCTGACTGAGATGGGATGATGAGCAGGGTCTATCTCGACCATAACGCGACTTCGCCGCTGCGGCCCGCGGCGTTTGAGGCCATGACCGCCGTGCTGGCGGAACCGGGCAACGCGTCCTCGACCCATCGCGAGGGCCAGGCGGCTCGTGCCCGTGTGGAGCAGGCAAGAGCGCAGGTAGCGAACCTCGTCGGCGCCGATCCGGGAGCGGTGGTGTTCACAAGCGGCGCGACCGAAGCCGATGGCCTCGCCCTCACGCCGGAGCTTGAACTCTCCGGGCGCGAAGTGAAGTGCGACGTGCTGTTGATCTCGGCGGTCGAGCATCCGGCGGTGCGTGTCGGCGGGCGCTTCACGCAGGAGCAGATCGAAACCATTCCGGTCGATGCGGCAGGCGTTGTTGATCTTGCCGCGCTCGATCTCATTCTCGCGCACCACAAAGGCGCGGGCCGCCGCCCCTTCGTTTCGGTGATGGCGGCGAACAACGAAACCGGCGTCATCCAGCCGCTCGCCGAAATCGCCTCGCGCGTTCACGGCGTCGATGGCGTGTTCCATGTCGATGCGGTGCAGGTTCCGGGCCGCTACCCGTTCGACCTTGCCGCGAGCGGCGCTGACCTTATCACCATTACAGCGCACAAGCTCGGTGGCCCGCAGGGCGCGGGCGCGCTGATTGCGCGCGACGCCAAGACTCGCGTTCCGTCGATCATTCGCGGCGGCGGGCAGGAGCGCGGCGCGCGTGCCGGCACCGAAAACGTGGTGGCGATCGTCGGCTTCGGCGCGGCGGCGGAAGCCGCAGCTTCGAAAGTTTCTGAAGAGACCGGCCGCCTCGCGGGTCTGCGCGACAAAATCGAGAAGGGCCTGCGCGCCGTCGCGCCCGACACGGTGATTTTTTCGGAGGCTGCCTTGCGCGTTCCGAATACCACCTACTACGCCGTTCCGGGCATAACCGCCGAGACTTCGCTGATGGCATATGACCTCGCGGGTGTCGCGGTCAGTTCGGGCTCCGCCTGCTCGTCGGGCAAGGTCGCGGCCTCGCCGGTGTTGTCGGCGATGCGGGCCGACCCGGAAATCGCGCGCTGCGCGATCCGCGTCAGCACCGGCTGGAACACAATGGATGCCGACATCGTGCGGTTCCTGGAGGTCTTCTCCGGGCTGCACGCAAAACAAAAAGGAAAGCGGACCGTCGCCGCTTGAGGAGTTAGAGAGAATGCCTGCCGTTCAGGAAACAGTCGAGCGCGTCAAGTCGATCGACGTCGATCAGTACAAGTACGGCTTCGTCACCGACATCGAATCCGACAAGGCGCCGAAGGGCCTCGACGAAAGCACCGTTCGCTTCATTTCGGCCAAGAAGGGCGAGCCGGAATGGATGCTGGAATGGCGTCTCGAGGCGTTCCGCCGCTGGAAGACGATGCAGGAGCCGACCTGGGCGCGCGTCAACTATCCGAAGATCGACTATCAGGATCTCTATTATTACGCCGCGCCCAAGCAGAAGAAGGGCCCGGAGTCGCTCGACGAGGTCGATCCCGAAATTCTCAAGACCTACGAGAAGCTCGGCATTCCGCTGCGCGAGCAGGAGATGCTCGCCGGCGTGCAGAAGTCGAAGATCGCGGTCGATGCCGTGTTCGACTCGGTTTCGGTCGTCACGACGTTCAAGGACGAATTGAAGAAGGCGGGCGTCATCTTCTCGTCGATGTCGGACGCGATCCGCGAGCATCCCGATCTCGTGAAGCAGTATCTCGGCTCGGTCGTGCCGATCACCGACAACTTCTTCGCGACGTTGAACTCGGCGGTCTTCTCCGACGGCTCCTTCGTCTACGTGCCGAAGGGCGTGCGCTGCCCGATGGAGCTTTCGACCTATTTCCGCATGAACGAGAAGAACACCGGCCAGTTCGAGCGCACGCTCATCATCGCCGACGAGGGCGCTTATGTGAGCTATCTCGAGGGCTGCACCGCGCCGACGCGCGACGAGAACCAGCTTCACGCCGCGGTCGTCGAACTGATCGCGCTGAAAGATGCCGAGATCAAGTATTCGACCGTCCAGAACTGGTATCCGGGCGACGCCCAGGGCAAGGGCGGCGTCTATAACTTCGTCACCAAGCGCGGCGATTGCCGCGGCGAGAATTCGAAGATCTCATGGACGCAGGTCGAGACGGGCTCGGCGATCACCTGGAAATATCCGAGCTGCATCCTGCGCGGCGACAATTCGAGCGGCGAGTTCTACTCGATCGCCATCTCGAACGGCTATCAGCAGGTCGATAGCGGCACCAAGATGATTCATCTCGGCAAGAACACGACGAGCCGGATCATCTCGAAGGGCATCGCGGCGGGAAATTCCGATAACACCTATCGCGGCCTCGTTTCGGCGAACCGCCGCGCGAGCGGCGCGCGCAACTTCACCAACTGCGACTCGCTGCTGATCGGCGACAAGTGCGGCGCGCATACCGTGCCTTATATCGAGGCGAAGAATTCCTCGGCCGTGTTCGAGCACGAGGCGACGACCTCGAAAATTTCGGAAGACATGCTGTTCTATTGCATGCAGCGCGGCCTTTCGCAGGAGGACGCGGTGGCGCTCGTCGTCAACGGCTTCGTCAAGGACGTGCTGCAGCATCTGCCGATGGAATTCGCGGTCGAGGCGCAGAAGCTGATCGCGATTTCGCTCGAAGGCAGCGTCGGTTAATCAAGGGATAGATGTGCGAAAATGAATTTGCTTGAAGTCAAAAATCTGCACGCCGAAGTCGTCGGCAAGAAGATTCTGAACGGCCTCTCGCTCACCGTCGAGCCGGGCAAGGTGCACGCGATCATGGGGCCGAACGGCTCCGGCAAATCGACGCTCTCCTACATCCTCGCGGGCAAGCCTGGCTATGAAGTGACCGAGGGCTCGGTCGCGTTCAACGGCCAGAACCTTCTGGAGCTGCCGGCCGACGAGCGCGCCGCGGCCGGGCTGTTCCTCGCGTTCCAGTATCCGATGGAAATTCCCGGGGTCGCGACGATGACGTTCCTGCGCACCGCGCTCAATTCCGTGCGCAAGCAGCGCGGCGAGGCTGAGCTTTCGACGCCCGACTTCCTGCGCCTCGTGCGCGAGAAGGCGGCCGATCTCAAGATCGATCAGGAAATGCTGAAGCGCGCCGTCAATGTCGGCTTCTCCGGCGGCGAGAAGAAGCGCAACGAAATCCTCCAGATGGCGCTTCTGCAACCGAAACTTTGCGTGCTGGACGAAACCGACTCCGGCCTCGACATCGATGCGCTGAAGATCGTCTCGGACGGCGTGAACAAGCTGCGCGCGCCCGATCGCTCGTTCATCGTCATCACGCATTATCAGCGGCTCTTGAATCACATCGTCCCCGACGTCGTGCACGTCATGGCCAGGGGCCGCATCGTGAAGACCGGCGGCGCGGAGCTGGCGCGCGAGCTTGAGGCCAAGGGCTACGCCGCATTCGAGCAGGCGGCCTGACATGAACGCCGAGGTTCGTCCCATTCGCACCCCGGCCGAGCAGGCGCTGATCGGCGCCATCGAGGCCGCGCGCGGCAAATTGCCGGGCGACACGCGCGCCAAAGAGCTGCGCGATGCCGCGGAAAAGAGCTTCGCCGAAGGCGGTCTGCCGCACCGCCGCGTCGAGGAGTGGAAATACACCGATCTGCGCGCGCTGATGCGCGAGGCGCCGCCGCTCGCAAGCGCGCCCGACAAGGGCGCGATCGAGGCAGCCAGGAAGGCCGACCCCTTCGCCGGTCTCGATCTGCGCAGGCTGGTGCTGGTCAACGGCGCGTTCGTGCCGGAGCTTTCCGATCTCGCCGCGCTGGAAGAGGGGCTTACCATCGTCCCGCTCGCGAGGGCGCTGGCCGAGGGCAATAAGCTTGCTCGCCGCATCGGCGAATTGCAGCCGAAGAAATACGATGCGACGCTCGCGCTCAACACCGCCTTCCTCAACGACGGCGTGGTGATCGAGGTTGCCGACGGCGCGAAGATCGCGCGGCCGGTTTCCATTTTGCACATTCATAACGGCGGCGCGGCATCGACCTATGCCCGCGCGCTGATTGTCGCCGGCAAGCAGTCGCAGTCGATGTTCGTGGAATCCTTCGTCGGCCCGGGAGCCGCCGCCTACCAGACCAACAGCGCGGCGGAAGTTCATGTCGGCGACGAAGCGGCCATCGACTTCATCCGCCTGCAAGCGGAAGGCGGCGCGGCGCTGCATCTTTCGACGCTGCTCGCCAAGGTCGGCAATGGCGCGAAATTCTCGCTCTATCCTGTCGCCTCGGGTGCTGCGGTTTCGCGCTACAGCGTTTCGCTCAACTTCGCGGGGGAGAACATCGAGGGCCGCTTCGCCGGCGCGACGCTTCTTCGCGGCAAGCAGCATGGCGACACCACGATGATGATCGACCACGCGCAGCCGCACGGCGTGAGCCGCGAACTGATGAAGCTCGCGCTCGATGACGAGAGCCGCGGCATCTTCCAGGGCCGTATCAATGTCCATCGCGGCGCGCAGAAGACCGACGCCAGGATGGCGACCCACGCCCTGATGCTTTCCGACACCGCCGAGTCCGACAACAAGCCGGAACTCGAAATCTTCGCCGACGACGTGCAATGCGGACACGGCGCGACCTCGGGTGCGCTCGACGAGAACCTTCTGTTCTATTTCCTGGCCCGCGGCATCCCGCGCAAGGAAGCCGAAGCGCTTCTCATTCAGTCGTTCGTCGCCGAGCCGCTCGAGATGATCCCGCATGAAGGGCTGCGCGAAAAACTGCTCGCACACGCCG
>Ga0182740_1000736_pt1 | contig 28717 bp, 17 predicted proteins | sample eDN5th37CKraftBY_FD_128872 | JGI IMG/M metagenome (GOLD analysis project Ga0182740, IMG submission 128872) | Enriched backyard soil microbial communities from Emeryville, California, USA - eDNA 5th pass 37_C Kraft BY (version 2) (version 2) | ecosystem: Environmental > Terrestrial > Soil >...
GCCGTCTGGCCGTGCGATGCGACTATTATGCCTTCCCCCGCACGGGCAGCCACTACCTGTGGGCCTGTCTGACCGGCTTGCTCGATCTGGTGTTCTTTCCGAACGAATACGTCGACAACCCCGAGGCGCGGCAGCGGGCCGAGGAGCTGAATCCGCACGCTTATTATGCGCTGCGTTTGCGCGAGGACGGCGTGCCCGTCCAGCCCGTTTATATCAACGCCGCGGCCAACGGCACGCACGGCACGCCTATCGCCGGGAACTGGCCGTTGCTCATCCTGATTCGAGATCCGCATCCCACCGTCTACAGCTGGTATCACACCGCGATCGACCGGTGGGGCGCGATCGTCCCCGATCGCGTGGCGTGGATGAAAGACGTGTACCGTCACTATCGCGAATTCTACGACGCCGCGCTCGCGATTCAGGAAAAGGCGCCCGAGCGCACCTGTCTCGTGCGCTTCGAAGACCTCAAGGCCAGCCCGACCGAGTTGGAGCGAATCGTCTCCTTCCTCGGCGTTCGCCCAAAACTCTCGCCCCCCTTCGTGCATTGGTGGACGGATTTCAGCCGAATGACGCAACCCGGCCCGAAAACGTTTTACCGTGGCGGAAACAACGAGCGCTGGCGCGAAGACCAGGGCTGGCGGCGCGACCTCGAGCAAGCCGATCCCGGCGACTTCAACCGCTACGGCTATCCTGAGCGCCCATGATCAAGACCTACACGCACACGGTCGACGAATCGTGGTTCGATGTCGTGGACCGCTGCTGGTGCGGCGGCCGCAGCACGACGCCCAGTGCTCACTCGCCCCATTACCTGGTCTGCGAGCGTTGCGGCACGCACTTCTCGTCACGCCGGCTCAAGCCAGATTGCATCGAACGCTTCTACAGCTTCGACGGCTACTGGCACCAGCGCCAATCGGGCAAGGAGCATCCCACTCTGTGGGCGCGTCAGGAACTTTTCGAAAGCCAGGCCGACGGCCGCATCGATTTCTGGATACGGGCCATCGAACGCCACACCGGCCCGAAACGCGGCACCGCCGTCGAGGTCGGTTGTGCGGAAGGCACGCTGCTGCGGCATCTGCGAGATCGCGGCTGGCGAGCGGTAGGCATCGAGCCTGACGCGAAAACCGCCGCGGCGGTCGCGGAGCGGACCGGCCTCGAGATTAGCGCCGGCGCCTTTCCGAAAATCGCCGCGCCCACTTGCGATCTGTTCATCGCCTGCGATGTGCTCGAACACATCCCCGAACCGCTCGCTTTCCTGCGCGCCGCCCGGGCAGCGCTCCAGCCCGGCGGCGTGCTGTTCCTACAGCTCCCACTGCTCGAGCGCACCGAACCCGACTTCGGTCCGATGAACGAGCGAGTCTTCGACGTGCAGGAACACGTGTTCATCTACTCGCGCGATTCGGTGGCCACGCTGTTGGAAACGGCCGGTTTCGCTGTGCTCGAGAATGAGACCGCGTGGCGGCGCGCACACGAGATCGTCGTCGCCCGCCGCGTCGAAACACCTCCGCGCAAGCTTCGTCACCTCGCCAATCTCGGCGAAACGTTTTCTCCGGACTGGATCGGTTTCATCGATACGCTCAACGCCTTCGCGGCGCCCCTCGGGCTGCGCCAGTTCACCAACTGGTCGAAGATCTGGGAGTATCCGTGGCTCTGGCACCGCGGCTTGTCCGCGCTCGACTGGCGCGGACGTCGGGTCATTGACCTCGGTTCCGAGCAATCGCCGTTTCCCTGGTGGCTCGCGACCCAAGGCGCCGTCGTCACGCTTGTCGAAACTCGCCGCGACTGGATTGGACAATGGGAGGCGGTGCGCGCCGCGCTCGGCGACGTGAAAGTCGACTGGCAAATCGTCGATTCCTGCCGGCTGCCGTTCGCCGACAACAGCGTGGACGCGGCGACCAGCTTCTCGGTGATCGAACACCAGGACGACAAACGTCTCGCTGTCTCCGAAGTTGCCCGCGTGCTCAAGCCCGACGGCCGCTTCGGCATCTCATTCGACATTTGCGAACCGTCGCTTGGAATGACGTTCCCGGAATGGAACGGGCGGGCGCTGACGATGGCCGAATTCGAGCGCGAGATCTGGAATCACCCGGCGTTTCGCAGCGGCAAACGTCTCGAGTGGAATCGCGAAGACATCGGGCCATTTCTCCGCTGGCACCGGCAAACGGCCGCCCATCACAACTACGTCACCGGCGCGGCCATCCTCCGCAAGCAGCCGCAGGGCCTGCTCGCGAAGCTCCGCCGCTGGTTCGGCTGATGGCGGAAATCGCGGACGACGCCTCAGCCTCGGCGATGAAGATTCTCGTTTCAAAACCCGACGCGCTCGGCGACCAGGTGCTCGCGACGTCGTTCGTGCAGGGCTTGCGACGCGCCCGTCCCGATGCGCGCATTGTCTGGCACGTGCGGCATGGCATGGAGGTCATCGCGTCGCTCGTCGCCGACACGAGTGTGTTCGTGCCCGACGCGAACCTGCCCGCGACCGCCGAAGCAGAACGCCTGTGGTCGATCACCACGACTCCGATCGTCGTCGTGCCCACCCGCCTCGATCCATACGCCAACTGGACTTCTGGCCTCGATCGCCAGTTCGGCTGGTGGCGCGAATTCCTCTCCGCCACCGCGTGGGACCTGGCCGTCGCGCCGGTGGTGAATCGCACTGCGCTGAGCGACTTCACGGTCACCGCGAGCAATGCCCCGCGGCGCTTCGCGTTCGCGACCCATGTCGCCTGCCAGCCGATGATCGAGGCAGCGTTCACGCACCTGCCGCAGAAAAAGGCGGTGTTCACCGACGAGATCACGTCGTCGTTGGAAGAACCCGAATGGCGGCAGCACGGCCGGATGCTGCGGGCGATCTCGCCGCAAACGTCGTGGTCACCTCCGGACTTGAGTCTTTCCGCGGCCGCAAAACAGGACGCAGCCGCGCTTCTAGCGTCGGGTCAGCGCACGGTGCTGATCGCGCCGGGCGTCGGACAAAACACGCAACGGGCGTGGCCGTTGAAACACTTTCTCCAGATAGCCGGCGAACTTCGTGCCCAAGGTCACGCGGTTCGCTGGCTTGAGGGCCCGCAGGACGCCGAGTTGCTGGCACAGCTCTCCCCGGAAGAAGCGGCTCACCGCATCAAGATTTCCGCCGATCGCCTCGACCTGCTCGCCGCGTTGCTGCACTCGGCGGCGCTCGTCGTCTGCAACGACACGTCCTACGTTCATCTGTGCGCCGCATTGGAGGTTCCCGCCGTGGCCGTGTTCGGCGCCGGACAAAAAGGACGCTTTGTCCCGCAGTTCGGGCGCGTCCGCGTCGTGCAAGGGAATCCGGTGTGCCGCGGCTGCCAGTGGCAGTGTGCGTTCGAGCGTCACGTTTGCGCGCAGGACGTCCCCTACGAGGCGGTCGCTCAGGCCGTCGTCGATCAACTCGCCGCGCCGGCTGCCGGCCATGTTGCGCTTCCGATTGCGTTGCCGCTCGCGGGTTCGCCTGATACCGCGGCCGAGCTCGAACAGGTTCGCGATTGGTATCAACAGGAGCTGTATCGGCTCCGCTGGGACGGCTGGGCTCGCCTCCAGATCATCAATGACGTGCTCGAACGGCTGAAAACCTCTCACGCGGAATTGGCGGAGAAAAGCGCGTCGCCGGCCCCGTCGCGGCCACAGCTGCCGAAACTATCGGTCATCATTCCGATGGGTCGTCCGGAGCGCGCCGACGGCACCTTGCAGTCGCTCGCGGCCCAGACGCTTCCGCCTGAATCCTGGGAGGTCGTCGTCGTGGGCGTGGGCGCCTCGCAGTTGTTGACCAAATACCCCCGCCTGCCGCTGGTGCCGGTGGATCTCGAACGCAACCTCCTGCCGCCACGCACGCGGGTGGAGGGCGTGAAACGCTCCACGGGCGAATGGTATTTGTTTGTCGACGACGACGTGCAGCTGTCGCCCGATTTCTTTGCAATGCTCGCGCGCATCCTCGCCGTGCCGGCGACGGCGGCCGACCAGCCTCCGGTTGGCGCGATCGGCGTGCGGCTGCCGGGCGGGCGCGGAACGTATTTCGAGCAGCTCACGGACATCTCGAATTTCTGGTCGCAGCAGTCGCCGTTGCGCGCCGTGCCGCACAGCATCTGGTTCCTCTACAGCGCGGCGATCGTCGTTCGCGCCGAAGCGTATCATCGCTCGGGCGGCTTCAACCCGGATTTGCCGAACGGCGAGGACGTCGATCTCACGCAGCGCATCCGGGCCGCCGGCTACATCCTGGCGTATGAACCCGCGCTCGTCGCCTATCATCATCACGGCCGCGACTCGCTCTGGCGGATGTTGCGGTATTTCTGGCGCAACGGCAACGCCGCCCAGTATTTCTTCGCCGGTTTCGGCGGCGTTTGCGCCTACAGTGTTCGCACCGTGCTCACGCGCACGTGGGGCGATCTGCAGATGAACCGCCGCCATCAAGCCACGCAGGGCGTTCGGCTCGGCCTGCGCGTGCCGTGGATTCTGCTGAATTACTTGATCGTGGAGTCGTCGCTGGAGTTTCACTGGCAGGAGTATCTGTGGAAATCGCAACGCTTCCGCGAACTCCCCGCCCGCACCCCTAGCGATCGGAATGCGCAAAAAGCGTTCCTGGCATTCGCCTCAAAACGCCGGCTGGCCGGCACCGCGCGCTACGCACTGGCAATGCTGCAGAATCTGACCGACCCCGTGCGGCGATGAAAAACCGGCACGAGCGATTCCCGCACACCGCTCGTTCAAACGGGGCAAGCCGCTCGCCGCGCCCGGTCCGTGGCCCGCTGCGTGAGCAGCGGGACCGTTGCAGGTCGCAGCGATGAGTTTCGTCGCGCATTCCAGACTCCCGCGTCTCGCCCGCGAATTTTATCAGGGCCGCGGGATCGTGCTGTGGACGCACACCATGGAGCACCGTGCCACCGGTTGGCTGAGTCCCGCGTTCCACCACCGTTTTCGCGAGATTCTGCTCCACGCGTCTCATCGCTACGAACTCGCCGCGCCATGCTACGTGCTCATGCCCGACCACTGGCACATCATGGGAATGGGTTTGTCCGATTCTGCCGATCAATGGCTCGCGACGGCGTTCCTGCGCAAGCACCTTCGCTTGGCGCTTGCCCCCGCCCACTTGCAGGATCGTGCGCATGATCATGTGCTGCGGGAGCACGAACGCGCACGCGGCGCTTTTGCGGCGGCGTGCACGTATGTGCTCCAAAACCCCGAACGCGGCGGCTTGTGCAAGGATTGGCGCGAATGGTCTTATCTTGGGGGCATGGTTCCGGGCTATCCGGATCTCGATCCTCGAAGCGCGGATTTTTGGGACACGTTCTGGAAGATTCGTCATCGCCTCGCGGACGGACCTCCCTCGCGTGGGCAACGGGAGAATGTCCAATCCGTCCCTGCGCTCACGCGCAGGGCTACGGCCGGGCACACGCCTAACGTTGATCCAGATTGTCCGGAGCAATCTCCCGTGCACCCATGAGGATCGGCGTCGGACTCAATCTTCTGCAGCCGCACACCGGCGGCGTCGGCAATTACGCGCTCACTCTGCTGCGGCATTGGCCGGAGTTTGCACCCGATCATGCGCTGGTGCTGTTCACCTTCGATCACAACGAAGAGATGCTCGCGCAGCTCCCCGCCACGGTGCGGCGCCATGAAATCCGCCTGCGCACGCAGGAAGAGGTCCTCCACCATCTCGACCAGATCGACGTCTACTTTTGCCCGTTCAGCTCGTTGTGGCCGCGGCCCGTCCCGCTTCCGACCGTGCTCACGTTTCACGACATGCAGGAGCGCTTCTTCCCGGAGTTTTTCACGCCCGCGCAGCTCGAGGAACGGTTCCTCCACTACGACGCGTCGCTGCGGATGGCCGACGTCGTGATCGCGGTTTCGGAATTCACGAAACGGTCCTGCACCGAAATCGTCGGCCTCTCTCCGCGCAAACTTCGGCGGGTTTACCACGCCCCCGACGAGCTCCCGCCTCCGCGCCGGCCGGACGATTGGGACGCAAGTTGGGACAAGTTTGTTTTTTACCCGTCCAATTTCTGGGCTCACAAAAACCACGCGAACCTCCTCCACGCTTTGCAGCAATGCCGCGCCGACGGACTGCCCGTCCGCTGCGTGCTCACCGGGAATCTGCTGGACGGCGAGCTAGCGTGGAACGCGCTGGTCCGCGACGCGGGACTCGCCGATTCGGTTCATCACCTCGGCCGGCGCTCGCGCGCGGAACTCGCGTGGTTGTTTCAGCACGCGCGCGGACTCGTGTTTCCCTCGCTGTTCGAAGGTTTCGGCATTCCGTTGATCGAGGCGATGCAGTCGGGCTGCCCTATCGCGTGCGCGGACCGCACGAGCCTGCCCGAGATCGTCCGGGACAGCGCGCTCTACTTTGATCCCACCCGAGTCGAGGACATCGCCCAGGCGATCGCCCGCTTGTGGCAGGACGATGCGCTCTGTCACCAGCTCGCCCAACGTGGCCGCGAACGCGCCGCCGAATTCACGCCGCAACGACTGGTCGAAGGCCATCTCGCCGCGTTCGAACTCGCCCGCCGCAGCTACCGCCCGTGGAAACACTGGTATCGCCAAAAATTCCTCGAGCCGCGTTCGCAGGTGCCTCGCCGCGCGCTCCTGCCCCGCGAAATTGGCGCCGCGCAACGGCTGCTGAGCGAGCCCCTGCGGCCGCGCGCGGGAGGACACGACCGGTGACTCGTTCCGTGCGGAGCGGGATTGCCTTCTTCCGCACGGTTTCGACGAATCAACGCCATGCCTGAGTCCGAACCCGACTTCACCATCGTGATGCCAACGCGCAACCACGCGCGCTGGATCGAAGAAGCCGTGCGCAGCGTGCTCGATCAGCAGTTAGCCGGGCGGGTTGAGTTGATCGTGTTCGACGCGCTCTCCGACGACGGCACCGCGGAAATCCTGGAACGCTATCGCGACCGACTCGACTGGCGGCGTGAAGCGGATCGCGGCCAGGTCGACGCCATCAATCGCGGACTCGCCCAAGCGCGCGGCGAAATTGTGGCGTGGTTGAACTCTGACGACCTGTATTTGCCGGACGCACTCGCTCGCGTGCAGGCAGCGTTTTCGGCCGATTCGACGCTGGACTTCGTCTATGGCGACGTGCTGGAGATCGACGAAAATGGCCGGATCATGACGCCGAATCCGTTTACCGAAGATCCGGATCCGCGGCGGTATTTCTGCTCTCACAATTTCATCTGCCAGCCCACGCTCTTCATGAAGCGGCGGGTGCCGGCGCAGGTCGGGCCGCTGCGCGAAGATCTGCGCTGGTTCATGGATTACGAGTGGTTCACACGCTTCTTCAAAGCGGGACTGCGGGGCGCGCGCCTGCCGCACTTCCTCGCCGCGAACCGCGACCACCCCGCGACGAAAACCAATTCCGGCGGACTCGCGCGCTGGTGGGAAGCGATGCGGGTGTTTTCGTCGAATCCCGGACCTCTCTTCGTTACGCGTCCGGCCTTCCGCCTTTACACGCTGGAATACGTCATCAAGTCGCTCAACGCCGCCGGTTGGGCGGCTCCGCCCGAGTTGCCGATCAGCCAACGCACCCCGCAGCAGCGCTGCGTGGACCATCTCAACGCCTGGCTCGTGCGCATGATGAAGGCGCGGTCGTTCAACGACATCATTGCGCGCTACGGCCGCGATATCGCTCCGCACGGCAGCCACGTCTCCGATTTGTGGGGACACGCCGCGCCCGCCCCCGCTTCATCCGTAGCCCGCTCCGGGAGGAGCGGGACCGCCCGCCCGCTTGCCGAATCAACGAACTCTCCGGAACCCGAATCCCTGTCCTCACGGACAGGGCTACTAGAAGCTTCCGGCCCCGGAACGGCGAGCGCACCCGCCGGGTCGCCGGAACCCACATTTTCCATGTCACCGATCATCCCCCTGCAGCCAGAGCTGACCCAAGCTTATCCGAATCTCGTCGCGCAAATGCACGATGCGGTGCGGCAGTTCCTGTTTCCGCGGCTGCCGCTCACAGAGGGCCGCATCGAGTTGATGGCGAAGTTGCTCGGCACCGGAATTCCGGAGGCGATGTACGTGCTCGCCGCGCTGCACGAAGGTCTGGCCGATGAGGGTGACATCTGCGAATTCGGCGTGGCGCAAGGTGCGACCTCGGCGCTGCTCGCCAACGAGATTCGTGCGACCGCGAAAACCCTGTGGCTGTTCGATTCGTTTGCGGGCCTACCCAAGCCTTCCGCGAAGGATCAGTTGAAGGACGATATTTTCCGCCTCGGCAGCATCGAACGCTACGAAGGCGAAATGCGCTGCGATTCGCGCGAAGTGGAGCATCGGCTCGCCGCGATCGGTTTCGCGCCCGACCGTTATCGGATACGCGCGGGCTGGGTGCAGGAGATGCTGCGCGAGGAGAATGGCCCGGCGCGGGTGTCGTTTGCCTACGTCGATTTCGATTTCTACGAGCCGATCCTCTACACGCTTGAATACCTCGACCGGCATCTCACGCCGAACGGCCGCATCGTGGTCGACGACTACGATTTCTTTTCGACGGGAGCGAAAACCGCCGTCGACGAATTCGTCACCCGCCATCCCGATTTCGAGCTGATCAAGCCGGAAGCATGGGCGGGAGCGTTCTGCGTCCTGCGGCGACGGTCGGTGTCGTAGCCCGCCGCATGACTCGTAGCCCACCGAGTGAGCCGTAGCCCGCCGCGTGAGCGGCGGGACCGAATTATCGGACAACCTGCGAAAAAGCCGGCGCTCAGGCCGACCCCGGCTGCACGACAAACTCGTGCAGCTCGCGCGAGCGGGCCTTGAACCACTCAAGTTCGGAGGCGGATTCGCCGGCCACGGAGGGTTCCGACCACAGCCGGCGGTAAAGATTTCCTTCGGCGGTGACGGATTCCCACCGACCGCTCAGTTCGGTGCGCATGGACTCGAGCACGTCGCTGAAGCGGGAGCGATTATCGACCTCGATCAGCGGACGCCAGAGGCCCTCGCGCATGCCGTAGCCGAACCAAAACATCTCCTGGTGCCAATAATAGCCGAGCCAGGAAAAGCGTCCGAGTTCACGGCCGGCGATCCACTGGATGCCGGTCATGACCTTGCCCATCTGGGCCTCGTGAAAACTACGCAGCGCCTGCAGCGTCTGCAGCCAGCGCTGCTCGCGAGCGAGAAACTGGTGAAGAACTTCCGCGTCCGTCATTCTCCACCTCGTTTCCGTATTGGCAGGAGCGCTATCACTACGCCGCAAAGAACCCGGCATTGGCGAGTGCCGTCAGGCCAGTGTCCAAAACCGGCTTAAGCAGTACCCGAAGCTTCTTTTCGTCCGTTACTTTCTCTGAGCCCTCGTTCACCTGCAACTTGCCCTCGGTCACCCGGGTAATCAGTTCATTCAGGAGATCGTCTCTTGTCCGCGTCCCGTCGCATGCAGCGATAATGTAGCGGGAGGGTGTGTCAGCCGGAATTGACTGGTGCATCCGATTTGTGACCAATCGAGCGCTAAGAGCTTGGTAGCGCGCGAGGGGAGTTACCACAGGCTTCTCCGGCACGTCGGTACGAACGGCGAGTGGTTCAGCGTAAATTTCAACAAACCCTTTCGCGAGCAGGTTAAGCAGATTCATCTGCAGTGTCGCTTCCTCAACCTCGTCTCGATTCGCCGGTGCATCGGCCAAAAAGGGCCGGGAACGCGTGCGGGCACTTTCAAGCAGCGCGTTGTACGAGACGACCGTGACGCCTTTTGTTTCTGTAAGCGCCAACAGAACGGCCTTCACAAAGGTGTCCGCGCTTGTGATCTGCACATTTGCAGCTGTGGCGAAGCTAACAGGAACTCCGGGGACCAACTCCACTGGTCCGGTCGCACGAACAAGGCTTGAGCGGAATGCGAACCGGCTCATGACTGAAGAATCTATGTTTCGCTTGATCGGCACTCCGGACCGCACCAGCAGCGTCTGCCGGAAGGAACGATTACGCACGAAGTCCATGTATTGTTCCTGAGCAACAAGCTGATTATTAAGCTGGGACAGAGTCTGGCGGACCTTTTCGGAGAAGTTGGTTGTTAACATCTCGGCGATGTTGGGTTCGCCCAAATATTGCAGACCATGTTTTCCCGCTTCTGACACAAATTCATGAAAATAGAAGGGGGTATTTTCCTCCCCAAGGATGTCGTGCAATAAGTAATTGTCCGCCAGATTGCCAAACATGTTCAGCTCGTTCTTGAGAAGCATCCCATAGGCGTTATTTTCGCTCGGTACCGACTCCGCCAAAAACGCCAAAAGCGCCCGCGCTTGCTGCACCTTCAGCTTGGGATCGCTGATGCTGCGGGTATGAAACAGCATCATATCCCTCAGCGAACGACGCAGATTCCAGCCGGGGTGAGCGTTGTAGCTGATATATGCGATGCCGTTCTCAGCCAGATGAGCTTGGCAGATCGCCAATATTTTTTCTCGAACCGGCTGAGGCACCCAAGAATAGACTCCGTGGACAATGATATAATCAAACTGGTCGGCTGAACTCGGAAAATCCAAAATATCCTGGAGCCAGAATTCTACGTTCTTCAATCCCGCTCCTTCCGCAGCTTTCCTGGCGGCTTCGATATTTGCGGTCGATGAATCGACACCGATGCAGGATGCACTTTTCGCCTGCTCCGCGAATGGCAGCAGATTTGAGCCGTCCGCGCACCCAAGCTCAAGGACCCGCGCCTCGTTGGGCGATTTAGCCGCAACGCCAAACAGCCGCGCAATTGCGGCGAGGCGATTCGGATGCGTCTGCGGAAAGGCTCCGCTGGGATAAGGTGTCACGTCGTAGGAGTTTACTTCCGGAGCGGATGAGGGAGAGGAGGTAGACATTTTGCCTACACAAACCGCCCCCTCGAGGCATGTAAAGGGGGATCAAATCTGCGTCCATCGGCCGGGCTGCTTCGTCATCCGGAGCACGATCAGCCGGAGCCATCTTTTAGCTGACGTGTTTCTGACGGGCACAAAAAAAGCCCCGCTGCGTATGCAGCGGGGCTTGAGGAGTTCACGACGCTCCCGGTCAAGGGAGCTCGCAATCTTGATTAGACGAGCTGGATCGCCGCCGCGTTGATCGAGGTTACACCGGTCAGTTGGATGACCGAGTCCACGATACCGTCAGCGTTGATGTCGACGTACAGCTTGCCACTGCTCGAGTCGAGCGCCGCGCCAAACTCATTGGCGGTAGCGTCAGCCGCGAGATTCTGCAGATACGTCTGCGCATCGGTCGCGTTGCTTTGGACGGTGACCTTCGCACCGACCGCGGCAACCGCGCCAGAGACGTCAAACTGCAGCACGTCACCAGTCCACTTGCTCGCATCGGCGCCAGCGCCCGTGCCAGCCGCACCGCTGGTGCCATTACCATAGGTGTTGGCCGAGAAGTCGCTGATGATGTCGAGGTTCACGAGCGTCGAGTCACCCGCGAGGGTGTACACGAACGTGTCGTTACCAGCGCCACCGGACAGCTTGTCCGCACCGCTACCACCCGTGATCTTGTCGTTGCCCGCGCCACCGTTGATCGTGTCGACGTTGGCCGAACCCGTGATGGTGTCAGCAGCACCCGATCCCGTGATCGTGATCGCCACCGCATCGCCAGCCGCATTCGCCACGCTGACGGTGCCGCCAGCCGTGTTGGCGCTCATATCAACCGACGCGAGCTTCTTCATACCGGCGGCAGCCGTGAACGTGAAGGCTTGATCGCCCGAGACATTCAAGTGCTGCAGCTCGTCGTTTGTGAGGACGAGGCCGTTCACCGCGACATCGGTCTTGTTACCAGACGTAACAGCCGTGCTCAACGTGCCGGTGCTGGTGAAGTTCACCGTCTCGACGCCGCTGGTCGTGATGTTCGTGACATCGCTCGTGAAGGTATCGACCGTGCCGTCGTTATTCTGCGTGATCGACTGGTTGATCGTCAGATTCAGCACATCCGAGGTGCCCGTCGCGTCCTTCAGCGTCACGGTCAGGCTACCATCGTTAGTAGCCGCATCACCCTTGATGATGATGGCGCTGTTGGCGCCCACATTCGAGATGGTCGCAGCGCCGCCCGTGGCCACGCCTTCAATCTGACCGGAGGTCAGACCGGCGAGCTTCGAGAGATCGATGTTCGAACCGTTAACCACCGCGCCGCCGGTGACGCTCAAGGTCTCGAAGCCGGTGATCTTACCGAGGTTGGTCGAAGAGAAACCGGAGACCGTGTTGTAATCAGCAGCCGACAGCGCGATCGTATCGGTGCCAGCGCCGCCCGCGAGCGTAGCGCCCGCCGTCGGAGCAGCATGCAGCGTCAGGGTGTCGTCGCCATCGCCGAGGTTGATGGAAGCCGCAGCAGCCAGCGCCGCTTGAGCCGTCGTCACGGAGTCATTGCCTGCACCCGTGGTGATGGTCTTCACATTGGCTCCGTCGACGGTGAGGCTGTCCTTACCCGCGCCAGTCGTGGCGGAGAAGTCCGACGCGGTGGAATCACCATTCGTGAAAGTGATGCCGCCATCGCCCACCGTGAGGGTCTTCACCTTCACGAGGTCCACCGAGGAAACATCCACGGAACCAGCACCCGTCACGCTCAGGGTCGCGACGTTACCACCGTCCGTCAGCTTGATCTTGTTCGAGCCGGTCGCGGTGATGTTAACTGCCGTCGCCACATCTGCACCGGTAGTGTCCTTGATCTCAACGTTCGAGCTTGTGGCCGTGACGTTGAGGGTCTTTGCCTTCGAAGCCGTCGCCGTGCCGAGATCGATCACCTTCTGGGTGTTCGAGGTGCCGAAACTATTCAGCACCAAGCCGAGCGTCGCAGCCGTCTGGCCGTCGAGGTTGACATTCTGCTGCTGGGAAACCGTAACCGTCGGAACATCGCCGAGGCCAACAATGTTGCCAGCGGCCGTGCTACCGTTCAGCGTGAGGTTCGAGATGTCGGACGACGAAGAGAGATCAAGCGTCGCGGCAGCGCTGAACGTGACGTTCACGTTTTCGATGCCGGTCAGCGTGGGCTTCGCGTTCGTAGCCGCATTCGCCAGCGTGAGGTTGAACGAGTCCGTGCCCGCACCACCGTTGAGCTGGTCGACGATCTGGACCACATCGACAACCGTCTGGGTGCCGTTGGTGTTGTCGATCACCACAGCAGGCGAAGCCGTGAACGTGTCGTTACCGGACGTGCCCGTGAGGGTATCAGTACCAGTGGTAAGGACATAGCTCTTCGCGGCGAGCGGATCCTTGTCAGAGAAGGACACGCCGGTGATCGTCTTCGCGGCCAGCGCCGAGCCAGTGGAATCCGTATTATCGATCGAGCTGATCTGATAGTTGTAGGAGCCGCTGTTATTGATGACCTTGCCATTCGACTGCATCAAGTCACCGCCGGCGATTTCAACCGCGCCGAACTGGGAAGTGCCGCCAAACACGAGCACCGGGTTCGCCGTGCCCTTCGCATCGATATCACCAATGCGAACGACGTTCTGAACTTGAACGTTAGCCGCCGTGATACCAACAACGCCGGAGTCAGCCGTGAACACCGCATTCGCGGCGCGAATACCGCCCAAAACCGAGCCGTTGGGGTTGCTCGTGTCAGCAACGACAGTGACGCGCTGGACGTCCGCCCAGTGGTTGCCGCCGGTGTGCGTATCGTCGAAGAGCGACTGGTTGATGGCCGTCGCGCTGCCAACCGAGAAGACCGAGAAGTTGGTCGTCGCATCCGAACCTTCGATCGTGAAGGTCGCGAGGCCGGAGACGTACTTCACGCCCGGCTGCACGTAGTTGGACGCTTCCTTCGGGCCGGTGTAGCTGTCGAGGGAGATCGTCAGGGTGCCCGTGCCGGAGAACTCGGCCTGGACGATGTCGCCCTGGAGATCCATGAACGAAACACGGGTCACCGTGCCGGCGTCGTTCGTGACGGACACCGTCTGACCGGTCATGAGCACCTGGTCATACTTGTTGCCGTTCGGGTGGAGGATGAAGTGATCAACACCCGAGCCGCCGGGGGTGACTTCTTCACCGCTGCCGGAGATACCGGCGAGAAGCTGGCGCTGCTCGAGCGCCTCAAGCTTGAGGACTGACTTGGACAGTTTCTTTGTGCGTTTAGCCATATAGGTTTTCTGTTTGGGTTCGAGCAGGGTCACAGCCTCAAAAGAAGAAGCAGGGTTGCTCAATGTCGGCGTTATCCTAGCGAAAACCCGGAAAATCGCCTATCATCCCAAGGGATGATTTCACTGGGAATCTCACTGCTAGAAGCTTTCCCGAAGGTTACCCGAACCTTTCTCGAAGGCAGCGGCTTAAGGCGGACGTCAAAGAACCGTCAATAATCCGTAAGGATGATATCCGAAGCGACTCCCAATGCAGCGAAACTGCGCCTTGCACATGCAGATACGCAACGAAACAGGGCGCGTAATTTTCAGGCGAAAACCTTATCCGGCATCGATCTGCAGCCGCCCTGACAAATCCGCCGCACCGAAAAAGGCCGGTCGCAATCCCGTGTGCCGAATCGAGAGTGAGGCGATCCGCGCCACGCGATGCAGAAGCTGTTCAGGCGCTCCGTCACCCCGGTCCCCCCACCCCACGGCCGCATCAATCAAATAGTCGCCCGCGCCCAGGCGCGCCGAAAAACGAAAAGCAAACCGACTCAGGCTCCCCGCGGAGATGGACGGAGGTTCCGCCCCCAAATGGACCGTGGTCGCTCCGTAAACCACCTGATTGTGCCGGTTGGTCAGTTCGAGGCCAAACACCACCCCGGCCAGCGCAACTTTGCTGCGGGTATAGAATTCCACCAGCACCTCCTCGCCCAAATCGAACGCCGCCCGCTCCTGCCCGGACGCGTCCAATACCCGGCAGTAAACGATCTCGATTTCGCGCGACCCGACCTCTTGCGATGCCGGCCAGTTGCGCTCCTGCGCGCCGGGCGGCAGTTCGACGGACGCGCCCGTAGCGGGCGCGGTCGCGGGCACGGTTGCATTCGAACTCTCGATCCGGGGGCGATGCAACTGATGATAATGACTGACCGCCTCGGCACTCGGTCCAAAGAACGACAGATGCCCCTGATGCAGCACGATGGTCCGCTGGCACAATGCTTTAACCGCGACCAGATCGTGGCTGACCAGGATCAGCGACATGCCGGACCGCAGCCGATCCTCGAAGAACTTTGCACATTTGGCCTGAAAGAAAACGTCGCCGACGGCGAGCGCCTCATCCACGATGAAGAGCTCCGGCTCGACGATGGTCTGGGTCGCAAACGCCAGCCGGACGAGCATGCCGCTCGAATAGACCTTCACCGGCTGGTCGATGAACTCGCCGATGCCGGCAAACTCCTCCACTTCCGGCATCCGCGCCTCCACGTCGCGCCGGGTAAAGCCAAACAACGCCGCCTGTAGCAGCACGTTCTCCCGCCCGGAAAACTCGGGGTTGAAGCCCGAACCGAGCTCCAGCAGCGCCGCGACCCGGCCGCTCACCTTCAACGTTCCGGTCGACGGCTGCAGCGTTCCCGCCAGAATCTGCAGCAGCGTGCTTTTCCCCGAGCCGTTGCGGCCAATGATTCCGAGGCTTTCCCCACGGCGCAGCGTGAAGCTGGTTTCCCGCAACGCATGAAACAGCGCCCCGCGGCGATCGGCAGCCGCCCGCAAACGTCGACCGATCCCCTCCGGCACCAGCGGCAGCTGCGCCGCCTGTTCGAGCAGCATCGTGGCCAGCCGATCCGCCGGCTTGTGCCACAAACGATAATCCTTGGTGACGCGATCCACCTCGACCAACGGCATGCTCATGACGGTGAACACCAGAAGCGTTCGTCACAACGCGCAAGCCTGCGTCAGCCTTCGATCTGCGGCGCTCAGTTCTGCGGCCGACAAAGCCCCACAAATTGCAGCCGCGTCTTCACTCCCGATTTGTGAAGAATATGGCGGATGTGGGTCTTCACCGTCGGCAAGGCGATCTTCAGCCGACCGGCGATCTCGCGCGCGGATTTACCTTCCAAAATAAGTTCGGCCAACTCGGCCTCGCGACGCGAGAACCCCAGTCGCTCGGCAATCTGCGCGGGCGTCAGCGCCGCCGAAGCCGGCTGACGGCGCTTGAACGCGCACGTGAGCACCAGATAGGGCCGGACGCCCAACGCACTTTGAAACGCGAGATAGCGCACGGCGCCTTCGAGCCAGCTCTGCTCGTCGAGCGGATGTTTCAGCACCGACAACGAACCTTGGGTCACCGCCATGCGGCCCGAAACGGGCGGAAATTTGACCTCTCGAAACGCCTGGAAAGAGCGATCGCAGGCCTCGCGCCAGACGGCCGGCAGCTCCGACTGCTTCGGCAACGAGAGACTTTGCAGCGCGCCCAGTCCGCGGTTCCAAATCTGCATCTGCTCCCGGAATTTCCGGTTCTCGAAAAGGATCCGTAGCCGATTATCCAATACGCACAGTCCTTCCGGATGCAGGTTGCCGACCAGGCGGAACAGTCCGGCCTCAAACTCCTGCTCCTGCGCCTGCCACAACGCCACGAAGCAGCGATCGAGGATCCGGCCGACGCGCGACAGCACTTCGATTTCCGCGGCGGCGAAATCCGGGCTCGTCGGCGCGCGGTAGCAGAACAGGAAAAACTCGCCGGCTTTTTCGCGTTTGCTGCGCAGGATCCGGCAGCGGCTTCCCGGCGCGGGGTTGAGTTCATCGGCGAAACGCGCCAGCAGCTGCGGCCCGACGCCCTGCGGCGGGAAAATCGTCTCCAGCCCTTGTTTCGAGGCCAGCGACAGCAGCGAGCTCGCGGTGGATCGCACGCCGTGCCCCATGAAAACCGGCCGCGCACCGATAGCGGTCCCGGCGGGAAACACCACCGCCCAAGCCGAAAGGGAAAACTGATCCAGCGTCCGCTTCAGCGATTGCTGAAATCCCGCGAGGCTGCGTTGCAGCGCGAGTTCCAGCAGGCATTCGTTGAGAGCCGACGGCGCGACCATGGCGATCACCTACCCGATTGCGAACCCACCGAGAAGCCGAAACCGGCAGCGGCGTCGCGACAATCGCTGCGCGCGAGCCGGCGACCGTTACTCACCGCTGCGGCGGCGCCGACTTCAAATTGAAGAACGACAGGATCCGACGCCACACCTTATGGCCAATCGTGGTGCGGTTGCCCTCAATATTCACGCGAAGGCGCAATCCCTCCGTCACCTCATAATCGGGTTTCGGCAACGGCGCTGTCGCCAGAAAGATCGGATAACTGGGCGCTCCGCGGTGGTCGCGTTGCATCGCCTGCGCCGGCACCACGCCGCCGAAATAGGCGAGCATGCCGTGGTGCAGTTCGGAAGGCTTGGCAGGTTGCGAGGCCACGGAATCAAGCTTCGTCTCAAACTTCTCCGCCGTCGCCAGCCAGCGACCTTCCACTGGCGCGCCCGGACCGACCACTTGGGCTTCGTCCTCGCTGAGCGCCATCACTAGCCGCAGCTGACGCGTGTCGCCGAGCCGCAGGACCACCGCGAAGGGCGGTGCGTAGGACCCCACCAACTTCTTCACATCCGGCGTCAGCACATAACCGGCCGCGGCGGCGCGAAGCTCCAGTTTGGCCGCGCGGGCGGCCGCGATTTTATAGGCGGCTTCCGCGACCTCCATCTCCTGCGCGGCAAACGCGCGGGTTTCCGACACGCGCCAGGTCGAGGAATTCGCCAGGCTGCTAAAGCGCACCCGGGCCTGCACACGGCCCGCTTCAGCAATCTTTAGCTCCGCGGTCACTTCCGGGTGATCCAACGTGATCAGCAGATCGCCGCGGCTCACCCATTGTCCGGTGCGGACATGCACTTCCCTGATGACGCCGCCGACCTCGGAACCGACGACTTCCAGCGAATGTGGCATCACGACCGCCTGGCCGCTGACATGATAGCGCGTCGGCACGTAGAAGCTCCCGACTACGATTCCGACCAAACCGAGGACGATGAGGCTGGCCCGCTTTAAGGCCGATCCTGTCTTGACGATGTGCACGCCGGGTTTGGTTGCATCCATGATGACTTTGATAAACGGGAGGGCTACGAAGGAACCTTCGACAAAAAAACCCAGCGAGAGGCCAAAATCGTGCAGTCCGATCGGCTCCAGCACGCGTGCGAAAATTTGCGTGAATCCGTAGATGATCGAAATCATGTAAAGATACGCGAGGATCGCATAGAGCACGAACACTCGACCGTGCGCCTCTTGCGCAAACTGCATCTCTTGCATGCGATTTCGGTAGCCCAACATCAGGCGCTGCAAGTGATACGAACAGAAGCTGATCGCCTTCGACCGCAGGTTCGGAACCTCGAGCAGATCACACAGTACATAATAGCCGTCGAACCGCATCAGCGGATTAATATTAAAGACGATCGTATTGATGCTCGCCACCAACATTGCGTTGAACGCAACGCTGCGCGCCAGCCCATCCGGCAGGATCAGCCACAGGTGCGCCGCGATACACGCAAGGATCAGCTCGGTGAAGATGCCCGCGATGGTCGTGAACAGCTTGTGCCGTTGATGCCGCATCATCCACGCATCCGAGGCGTCCACATAGCCGCAGGGCGTGAACATCATGAAACACACCCCCATCTCGTGCACCTCGCCGCCGAAGCGGCGACAGGTGGTGGCGTGGCCAAACTCGTGGAGCGTCTTGATGACGATCGTCGTTGCCCACAGGAGCATGAGGTTGCTCGCGGAGAAAAAGTTGATCGGCCGGGCGCTGAATTCGCCGGCGTTGGCCAGCAGCAAACCGATCGTCCAGACGAACAACAGCAGCGCGGCGCCCACGAACCACTTCGTCCACACGAAGCGGATCGCGTGCACGAGCTTTCCCAGCCACGGGCTCGGGTCGAGCAGCGGCACCTTGATGAAGAGCGTGCTGGAAATCAGCTTCGCCCACAACAGCAGGAGCTGCTGCGGCTTGGTCTTTTTTGCCTCCTCGATGAACCGGCTCGCGCTGATGTTCAGCAATCCACCCGCACCGAGCTGATTCACAAACTGCGCGAGCTCAGCCGCCGAACGGTGATGGTTCGGATACCGCGCGTTGAACCGTCGCGCGATCTGGCCCAGCGACTTCTTCCCGTCGAGCAGCGTAAGAACATAAGCCTCCTCAGGCAGCAGCCGGAAATACGTCAGCGCCAGCGGATCCTTAAGGACGTAGTACTCCTGGTGCTTGAAGGATTGCCGCCGGATCACGATGTCCGCGCGCAGGCGCGCCGGGATCACGGCCTCCAGCCGGCTTTGCTCGGCATCCGCCGCGGGCGGCGCAGACGCGGGCGCGGGCGCAGGCGCTGCCACGGTGCTCATGGCTTCTTAACGCCGGGCACCCGCTCCGCCCCATCCGTGCCGTTGCCGATGGCGAACTCGATTTCCGATACGGTCGAGTTGTAATTGAAGACCGCTTCACCGAGTCGCGTTTCCGCGCGACGGAAGGTCATGCCGGCTTGCAGGACCTGCTCGAGGCTGGCCTGCCCCTCTTCGTAGAGCCGGCGCGCATCATGCGATGCCCGACCCGACATTTCCACGCTCTTGCGCTGCGCTTCCATCGCGATTTTGGCCTGATCGAGACCATCGTATAATTCGTGGAGACGCGAGACAATGCCTTGCTCGGTTTCGCTGAGCTTGGCCTCCGCGCCGCGCCGCTCCGCCCGCAAGCTAATCCGGCGCCCACGCGCCGCGCCGCCCTCGAAGAGATTCCACTGTCCCATCGCGCCGTAGCTCCAGCCGTCGAGTCGCGTTCCGGAATCGTAATACGAGCTGCGCGCCCCGTAGGAGGCGAACACCTCCAGCCTCGGGAGATAATTGCCCCGTTCGGAAAGTTCGTTGCGTCGCGCGGCTTTCACCGCCAACGCCGCCGCCTGCAGGTCGGGGCGATTGGCCTGGGCCTGCGCGATCGCCTGCTCCAGCGGCAGATCAAACCGCCGCGGCTCGAACGCACCCTCGAGCCGGATCGGTCGGTTCGCATCCGTGATCTGCAGGATTCGGCGAAACGCCTGCTCGGCCTGCGACAGCGCCCGGTTCGCTTCCGCGAGATCGGCGCGGGCGCCTTCCAGTTCGGCCTCGGCTCGCAGCAGTTCGAAATCGGCAACATCCCCAACTGCGTGCTTGCGCGACGTCCAGTCCACCAGCTGCACAAACTCATCAACCCGCCGCTCCTCGGCCCTGACCACCGAACCCCGCAGCAGCACCGCGTCGAATTCCTGCCGGACCGTGCTCACGACGCGCCCTACCGTCGCCTGCAGCGTCAGGTAAGCCTGCTTGGTCAACAAGCTCTGCCGCCGCGCCTGGTTCCAACTCGAAAGTCCGTCGAACACCAGCTGACGCACCTCGATTCGCGAGTCGTAGCCATAGAGGGCCACATCCGGTTTCGCCTGCGAGGCGGGCAGATCGGTATCCACCAGGCCTTCCGAGCGCTCGTTCACACTCGCACTGACCGAGAGCGACGGGAGCAGCCGCGCCACATATTGAATACGCGCGCCCTCCTGGCGCTCGAGATCGTGCTTCGCCGCCACGATGTCGGGATTCGCCTCCAGCGCCCGATTCAGAGCCCGGTCGAGCGTCCACACATCCGCCGCGGCCAATCCCGACAGGCGAGCGGCCGTGGGCTCGCTCCTCGCGCCGACGGGCATCATCGAGAATGCGGTTGCAGTCAGAAGAACCGACGCGAAGCGGGAGGTATTCAGTTTAACGTGACGACGCAGTCGCAGCAGGGTCATTGCTTTGAGTCCGAAGGACGATGGCCCGAAACCGGGGTGCCGCACCGCTTCACATCCGCCGCTGGGCGGCTGACGATGGATCGCACGTCGATAAGGCACGGGCGCCGGAACATCGGATACATTTCGCAGAAAACCGGCAACGTCAGGTCTGGCGTGCAGCATGGCAACGTATTTCTCGGAGTGGGTGTGCTCCCGACGTGGGCTCCCCTTTATTCCAGCACCGTCTGTCTCTCTTCTGCCGCCCCGTCCAGTCCGTCATGGCTTAAAATCAGCGGAAGAAGTGCGGCCGGGCTCATCAGAAATTGAATTGCCACAGGAAGGCATGGGGTGAAATCGTCCTTACCTTCCAATGACGCCTGTGCAGTCACCGCCCGCGGCTTCCGTTTCCCAACAGCAGCAATTTTTCAACCAGATCACCGCGCGGCTCAGTCAGCTGGCCAAGGATCCGCCGGACTTGCTGGTCTACCTGAGAGCTCACGCGGAGTGTGTCACCGCGGCTTTCCGTCCCGCGGGATTTTCCTACGAAATGGTGGCCGGCGCGGTATTCCAGCGCCTGTTACAGGCGAATCTGGAGTCACTGGGTTACAAGGATTCACCGGAACAGGAAAACGCGTTCCAGCGGGCGCGGAAGATGGTCGTCGATCAACGCAAACCGCTGGTCTTGCCGCCTAACACACGTCAGGCCGGCCCACGCGGATCCTCGGCGTTCGACTCGCCGGCGCCCGACGAGCTTTCGATTTTCAACCAGACTCCTTTCGAGCAGGTTTTCGTGCCAATCCCGATGAACGACGGCTGCGCGGGCATCCTTCACGTCTGGTTCCAGCCCACGAATCCCGCCGCTTCCCATGCGCGCGTGACGATACTCCGCCAGCTGTGCAACGAGATTGAGCTGTATCTGAAAACGCGCCGCGCCCGCGATGCGTCGCATGAGGTCACGCGCGTCACGACTTACGCCAGACTGCTGGAGGAGCTGACCGGGGACATCGATCTCGACTCCGTCAGCTGGAAGCTCGTCAACTACGCGCGTGAAGCCGTGGCGTGCGAGCGGGTGTGTCTGTTTATCGCGAGCGATTACCACCGCGTCGTCCAAGCCGATCCCGCGTCCGGTAGTCTCGATTACGAGTTCCGCTTGCAGGCCTGCAGCGGGCTGAAGCGGCCGCATCCGAAAAGCGAGCAGGCGGTGGTGTTGCAGCACGTGGCCCAGAAGCTGACCGAGATGTCGATGCAAAAGGCCACGACTGAGAATGCCGCGCCTGCGCCCGCCGAGGCGACAGCCGCCGACAACACCGCGAATCCAGCGCCCGGCAACCATCCCGCCCAGCCCGCAAAAGCCGCACCGGACCCGGTGGCGCCGCGGATGCAGCTCACGTTGATGATGCGCGATCCGTCAAAAACGGCCACGCGTCCGCCGGAGGTGAACGACTATTTCGAGGTCATGCCCATGAACTGGGCGACCGTCATCCCCCTGCTCGATCGCGAAAACCGTGTTTGCGGCATTCTGCTTTTCGAAGGAGTCAAGCTGGAGGAGAAAATTGCCACGCTGCTTAAGCCGATGCTCGATCTCGCAGCGTCGGCCGGCAAGGCGCTCGGGACGACACTCTATTGCACGCAGCATCGTTCCATGCGGATCGCGCACCGCACGATTGCGTTGCGGCGCGAATACGTGAACACGCCGCTTCGCCGCAAGCTCATGCGCTTCGGCCTGCCGGTCTTGGTGATCGTGGCTATCCTGGCTCTGCCGGTCCCCTATAACGTGCGCGGCAATGCCAGTGTTCTGCCGGTCACGCAGAACACGCTGCCATCCTTGGTGAACGCCCGGTTGCTGGAGGTGACAGTCCGCGAGGGCCAGATGGTGGAGCAGGGCGAGGTGCTGGCGCGTTTCGATACGCGCGACATCCAGCTGCAGCTCTCCCAAGCGGAACAGGAATACCAGCGATCTCTCGTGGAAAGCGACGCCGCCCTGACGATGGGTAACGAAGCGCAGATGCAGATCGCCCGGCTGAACGCCGAGAAAGCCGCCGCCGCCGCCGAAAAGCTTCGGCTCGATCTTTCTCGCGCCGTCATGCGGGCTCCGTTCACCGGCATGGTGCTGGGAGCTCAAACTCTTTCCACCCGCATCGGTGAGGTCTTGCGCATGGGCGAGCCGGCGCTGGAAGTGGTCGATCCCTCCGCCTGGCAGGTAAAAGCCAGCCTCAAGGAGCGTGATTTGATCTATCTGGACAGAACCCTGGCCAAACAAGGGGAGGTATTCGCCTCGCTGCGACTGTCAGCTAATCCGGCCCGCGAATACGAGCTCAGTCTCGAACGCAAAAGTCAGCTCGCTTACGGACTGGATACCACGACTGGCGAATATCAATTCACCGCCATGTTGCCGTTGAACACCCGGCTGGAAGAAACCAACGTCCTGAAGGCCGGCTTCACGGGCCGCGTTACTTTCAAGACCGGCACCCGGGCGCTCGCTTACGTGATGTTCAGCGATTTTATCAATTTCCTTACTGTCCGATTCTTCTAGTCCGCCTTCCACGATTATGGCCATGGGCTCTGGGTCCCGCTCCTCCTCCTCCTCTTTGCGAAGCTCACTGATCGCTTTCAGTCTGCTGCTCCCCTGCCTGCCGGCCGCGGCGCAGTCCAGCCTCAATCCCGCCGCGCGGGAAACCGAGACGTTCACCTTGGGCGGAAGCACCTCGCGCGGATCGCTTCGCTCGGTTCTCCGTCCCGTACTGGACGTTTCCCTCAGCGCCCGCGCCGCGGGCATCGTCGAATTCATCCGCGTGCCCGAAGGGACCGAGGTCAAAGCGAGCCAGCCGATCATCAGCCTCGACTCCAATCAAGAGCGGGCGGAGCTCGCCCAAGCCAAAGCCGCCGTCCGCGGCGCGGACGCCGAACTGTCGCGGGCCGAGAACGAGTTCGACCGGATGCAGCGGCTCAGGGAAGACAAGATTTACAGCGAGAAACAACTCCAGGAAGCGAAAGCCGCCGCCGAACTGGCTCGCAGTCGTCAGCAGCAGGCCGTCGCGGCCATGGAGCTCGCGAAAGTGCGGCTGGAGAACCGCGATATTGTTTCGCCGATCGATGGCATCTTCCTAAAGACCAACAAACTGGTCGGCGAAGCGGTCGAACGTTACGAGACCGTCGCCCGCGTGGTCGATGTCACGAGCTTGGAAATGGTGGTATATTGCGACGCGCGCCACTTCCCGCTCTTCAAGACTGGCCAACAGGTACAAGTCCGCGTCCTCAAGTCGACAGAAGAGCAGCCGATCGTGACAGGCACCATCTCCCATGTTGATCCCATCATCGATCCGTCCAGCGGCACGTTCCGCGTCAAGGTCAGAATCGAGCGTTCCGCCGATGCGATCCCCGGTTTGCCCGCAATATTGATTGCGCCCTCCTGAACTTCCTCATTTTCTTTCGCCAGCCGACAATGAACGCGTATCCAGCTCTCCCCTCCCGACTCCTCCTTGAGGCATTGGAGACGCGCACGCTGCTGGCGGCCGATGCTTCGGACCCGTTTGGACTGACGGCTGATTTCAATCTGACCATGGCCGCCGTCAGTGGCACGGGAGATTTTCAGGGTTCGTTCAGCACGAACTTCGGCAATCATCGTCTGGTTCTCACGGGTAATGCCGATGCAGCCGTCACCATCGATCTTGATAAGCTGCCCGACTTCATCACGAACCTTTACATCTCGTCCTTCGAGACCGTTAACATTGTCGGCAACGATAAGGTCGAAACGCTCATCATAGACTCCGTCGGTTCGTTCAGCGCCAGCGGTCTGTCCGTCACGGAGAGCCTCACGGCCCGCGACGTCGAGACTCTCTCATTGGCCACCGCCGGTCGCTTGGCCGTTTTGAAGGGAGACAGCACGGATCTCTCCCTGGGCGCCCTCGGAGACACGAGCCTCATCTCGGATCTGAAAACCCTCACGTTCGACTCGAGTAGCAAGTCGGTTTTCCTCATCAGCCTCAATTCCGAGCAAACCCTGAACCTTAAGTATCTACCGGACTTAGTGGCGGTCACGGGCATGCCCACCTCTTCGGTGCACGTATTGCTTCCGGGTACGGGCGATCCCGAAACCCCGCCGGTCACTCCTGGAAACGGTGGAGGAACGCCGAACACACCGGGCGATTCGCAAACGCCAACCACGCCCACGACGCCGGTCCCCGCAAGTCCACCGGATAAGCTTGTCGTCATCAGCCTTCCGCTCGACGAAAAAACGCGTGCCTTTTTACTGGAACTGCGGAACGTGCTGAACTCCTCCAGCCGCGAAACGGAGATTCTGCTGGCCGAATACCTTGGTCATCCTTTGCAGCTCCAGTCTCCCCTACTCTCCTCCCATTCCGTCACCCCCGAAGCGCTGCAAAACCCCTTTGGCGATCGTAGTAAATTTGACCTGGCGACAGATATCCCGCTCACCAGCATTACGGCCGGAACTCCGATAAACTTCGAGTCGCCCATCCTGCTGCCGGGACACGGTCTTTTTACCGATCGCGGTCTGCCCCCTCTGCCCGAGACAACGGTTTTCTCCGCGCCCATGGGCGTGGAAAACAAGCTCGGCGTGCCGATGCATGTCGACGTGTCGTGGAACGGTTTCGATCCCGTTGCCTTGGCCGAAATCGGTAACCATCGCAATCAGAACGGCTCGTCCCCCGAACCCGAGCAATCGCTGGCGGAGACCGTGCGCGCGTTGAGCACCTATATCGTGGAACGCGTCACCGCCGAGTTCTCTCCCGGTCAGCAGTCGCTCGTTCTTCTCGTCGATCCGCAGCCGACCCGCGGGTTGGGCACCAGCCGCAAATCGTCATTGGAGCAGATGGTCTCGGCGCCCGATCTCGTCACGTCGCCGCTGGCTGCTTCCAGCTAGCTGACGGCCAGCGCCGCATTGAAACGTCCCCACGCGGGCGTGCCGGCTTGCCCATGAAGCGCGTGTCCCATCGGAACGTTCCGAGTTCTCCTTCCTACGCCGCTTCATGGGACTTCCTGTGACTTCACCGTCAGCCGACAAGCTCCGCAGCCTGACCGCCGCGATCGATCTCCGCCAATCGCTCCGTCAGCAGCACCGCCGCGTCGTCCTCACCAACGGTTGCTTCGACCTGCTGCACGCCGGCCACCTTTATTTTCTCCAACAGGCCGCGGCGTGCGGCGACGCGCTTTTCGTCGCGCTAAACAGCGATGCCAGCGTGCGCGCGCTCAAAGGTCCCGCCCGCCCGATCCTTTCCGAATTCGAACGAGCTTACGCGCTCTCCGCCCTCGCCTGCGTGCATACGATCGTCCTGTTCGATCAACCGCGATTGGAGGCCGAAATCTGCGCGCTCGCGCCGGACATCTATGTCAAAGCCGGCGATTACTCCCTGGCGACTCTCGATCCGACCGAGCGGGCCGCCCTCCAGGAAGTCGGGGCCGAGGTTCGCTTCCTGCCCTTCCTCCCCGGCTTCAGCACGACCGGGCTGCTGAAACGAATTGCCGCCGCGTCGTCCCCGTAGTCGCCTCGCCGCTCCTCGCGTCCCGCATGCTCTCCGTGCCTCCCTCCCGTCTCCAGCAGATCTGCGCCGCGTTTCCGCAGCAGCGGTTCGTCGTTCTCGGCGACCTCATGCTCGATCACCTGATCGTCGGCGATGCCCGCCGCATCTCGCCCGAAGCGCCGATCCCGGTCGTCAACTTCCTCCACGAAACCTACACACCCGGCGGAGCCGCCAACGTCGCCCACAATCTGGTCTCCCTCGGCGCACGCGTGGATTTGCTCGGCGTGGTCGGCGACGATTCCGCCGCGACGCTGCTGCGCGAAAGCCTCGCTCAACACGCCATCGGCACCGACGGCCTGATCGCCGAGCCCGGCCGCGCCACGACACTCAAAACCCGTATCACCGCGCAACGCCAGCAACTCGTCCGTCTCGACCGCGAAACCAGCGAGCCCGCCCGCGCCGCCACGGCCGAGAAACTCCTTTCGCACCTTCGCGCCGTGCTGCCGGGCGCCGCCGCCGTTCTGGTCGCCGATTACGCCAAGGGCGTTGTCAGCCAGCCTCTGCTTGACGCCACCTTCAGCGAAGCCGCGCGCCTTGGCGTCCCGGTTTGCATCGATCCGAAACCCGCGCATCAGCTCGAGATGCGGGGGTGCGCGCTGCTCACGCCGAATCGCAAGGAGACCTTCGAACTCGCCGGCATGAGCGAATCCGCCAACGCGAATTTCCGCGACCGCGACGACGCCTTGCAACGCGCCGTCGCCGCCGTCCAGGCCCGCCACGATCCCGCCGTGCTGCTTGTCACCTTGAGCGAAGCCGGGCTCCTGCTCGCCGAAAAAGGCCACATCCCGCAACCTATTCCCACCTTCGCCCGCCAGGTGTTCGACGTCGCCGGCGCCGGCGACACCGTGATCGCCGCGTTTGCCCTTGCTCGCGCCGCGGGAGCGACGCCCTTCGAAGCCGCCACGCTTGCGAATCACGCCGCCGGCATCGTCGTCGGGAAGCCCGGCACCGCGAGCGTCACCACCGCGGAGCTATTGGAGTGGGTGCGGGTTCATCCCGATCGGCGTTAGTTTCTGTCCTCCGCGAACCGGATCTGGAAAAACGGTTCTGGAATCCGTTCGCCGACTCCAACTAGCCTCGGCGGCGATTCGCGTGAACATCCTTTTTGTCAACTACGGCGACTTCACCAGCAACAGCCTGAACCACATCGGCGCGTTCGCCAACCAGCTCACCCTGCTCGGCCATTCCTGCGTCGTCGCCGTCCCCGACAATCCGGAAACGATTTCCGCGATTCCGGAACCGCTGTTCACGCCACTGACGTTTGAACGTGCGCTGCAGCGCGAGCCGATCTTCCCGGACCGCCGCCCCGCCGACGTGGTGCACGCCTGGACTCCGCGCGAAAACGTCCGCGAGTTCTGCCTGCACTACCTCCGGCAGCATCGCGAAGCCGCCCTCATCGTTCATCTCGAGGACAACGAAGCCTTCCTGATCGAATCGTTCGCCCAGGAAGGGCTCGATCGACTGCGCACGCTTTCCGACGAGGAACTCGCGGCCCGCCTGTCGCCGCGACTCTCGCACCCGGTCCGGTTCAAAAATTTCCTCCGTGTCGCGCACGCCGCGACCTTCATCACCGACCGCCTGCGCGAGTTCATTCCCGCGGACAAGCCCGCCGTTCGCCTGCTGCCGGGCATCGATCCCGCCAGCTTCGAACAGCCGGTTCCCACCGCCCCGACGCGGGAGTCATTCGGCGTGCAACCGCACGAGAAACTGCTCGTGTTCACCGGCAGCACCACGTTCGCGAATCTCGCCGACGTCCGCACCCTGCTGCTCGCCGTCCGGCTCCTCAACGACCGCGGCACGCCCTGCAAGCTGCTCCGCACCGGGATCAACCCGCCGCAGTATTCCGCCGAGCTCGCCGCCATCGCTGGCAGCCATGTGATCGATCTCGGCTTCGTGGAGAAGCCGCTGCTCCCTCATCTCCTCGCGCTCGCGGACGTGCTCGTGCAGCCCGGCGCCGCCGACGCGTTCAACGACTACCGGCTGCCCTCGAAAATTCCGGAATTTCTCTCCTCCGGCCGCCCCACGATCATTCCCCGCGCGAACCTCGCGCACGAAATGCAGGACGGCCGCGACGCGCTGCTTCTGGATACCGGCACGCCGGAGGAGATCGCGGAAAAATGCCTGAGAGTTTTTCAGGATCCTGTCCTCGCCGGCCAGCTCGCTGAAGGCGCCCGCGCCTTCGCGCGTCGCCATTTCGACCTCAAGGAAAACACCGCCGTCCTCCTCTCGTTCTACCAACGCGTCGCAGGCTCGGTCGTTCCGCTCTTTGCCGATCCGAGCACCCCGCCCTCCGAGGACGTCCTGCTGGCGTCCGGCGAACTCGCGCTGCGCATGCGGGCCAAGGAACTCACCATCGCTCACCTGCGCGAGCAGGCGACCGCCGCCGAAAAGCCGTTCCTGTCCCTGAAGGACGAACTCGCACTGCATCAACGCACGATTCATTCGCTGCAAAGCACCGTGGCCGGCCTCAACGAAACCATCGACTCGCTGCGCCACACATTGAGCGGACTCCAGGCCTCCCACGACCTGCAGGTCGCGCGTTACAACTACCAGACGGCCAAAACCAACGAGGCTCGCAACCAGGTCGAAGTGCTCCGCGGACAGCTCGTCGA
>Ga0182740_1000738_pt1 | contig 28594 bp, 29 predicted proteins | sample eDN5th37CKraftBY_FD_128872 | JGI IMG/M metagenome (GOLD analysis project Ga0182740, IMG submission 128872) | Enriched backyard soil microbial communities from Emeryville, California, USA - eDNA 5th pass 37_C Kraft BY (version 2) (version 2) | ecosystem: Environmental > Terrestrial > Soil >...
CCCGGGACGTCTCGGCGGGGCAACTGGGTCTCGTCGTCGATGCCCCGGCGCCGCGTCCGCTCGTGGAGTTGAATCTGACCGATCCTGCAGCGGGGGAGCTGACCCTCGGGGTGCTCGGCGCCTCGCACGTCGTCACCGCGACCGCGCGCGGCCACACCCTCACCGAGCAGGTGTCGTGCGACGCGATCGCAGCGGGTGGCCGGCCGTTGCCCGACGTCGAACACCGGCAGGGCTACCGGTTCACCAGCCACATCGAGACGGTCTCCCGACGGGCGCTCGGCCGCCGCGCCGAGATGCTGCGCACCGGGGCCGCCGGACGGTCCGGCTGGCTGTGCGCCGAGTTCCCCGGCGACCGCGACGCACTCACCGTCCTGACCGCCGCCGCTACCGGAGGCCACTGGCATTGGCGCACCTGGCATCTGTATCCCTACCGGGACGAGTCGGTGATCGTCGAGACCGAGAGCGTGTGGCAGCCGTGAAACGCATGTTCGCCCTGATCGTGCTCGGCGCGATGGCACTGGCAGTCGCCGGTTGTGGTGCGCCGGTCCGGGACTGGCTCGCGGACACCTACGAACTGCGCGACAGGAACGGAGACGTCGCCACCTACTACAGCCCGGATCCTGTGGGCATCACGGTGGCGAACATCGTCGACGAGATGGAACCGGCGGCACGCAGCGCGGACGGTGGTCGCGAGTACCTGCGGTACGACGACGACATCGTCACCGTCGGCGCGGCCCCCGGCGGCGGCAGCACCATCACCGTCGAAGACCTCGGCGGCCGCTACAGCAGTGGCGGATACGCCTATCTCGGACCGGGATTCACGCCGGGATCACCCGCAGCCGGGAACACCTCGGGCGGATCGGGAGACGCAAAATGACCGCGAACACCTATTCGGGAGTACAGAACATGACCGTCACCTGGTTGGCTGCGGACATCGAGATCGGCACCGTCGACCCGGTCCTGCTGGTCGGCGGCGTCCTCGCGACACTCGCCTACTTCGTCGTCGGAATCGGTGTCCTGGCAGCAGGATTCGCCGTGCTCGACGCACTGACCCCCGGTAATCTGCGTCACCAGGTGTACGTGGACCGAAACCCGAACGCGGCGTTGCTGCTCGGTGCCAACCATCTCGCGCTCGCCATCATCGTGGTCACCGCGATCCTCACCAGCTCGGACGGATTCGCGCAGGGCCTGGTGGATTCGGCCGTCTACGGACTCGTCGGAATCGTGCTGCAGGCGGTGGCGCTGGTGATCATGAATCGGGCGCTGCCCGGGCGTCTCGTGTCGTTGGTCGGTGAACCCCACATGAGTGGGGCGGCATGGGCCGTCGCGGTCACGCTCGTCTCCGTCGGCCTGGTCAACGCCGCCGCATTGTCGTGACGATTCTCGATCCGGAACCGATCACCGCGGCGCGGCCCCTCGGTCGCCGGGCGCGGGTGGTGCTGCTCGCCGCGGTGGCGGCGTGCGCGGCGTGCGGTCTGGTGTACGAACTGGCGCTGCTCACCCTGTCGGTGAGCCTGACCGGCGGCGGCATCACCGAAACATCGTTGATCGTAGCCGGTTTCGTCGCGGCCCTCGGTGCCGGAGCGCTGCTCGCCAAGCCGCTGCTGCCGTACGCGGGGCAGGCGTTCGTCGGTGTCGAGGTGGTGCTCGGGCTCGTCGGTGGGCTCAGCGCGGCGGTGCTGTACGTCGCGTTCACGTTCGTCGGCTCGTCGACGTGGGTGCTCGTCGTCGCGACCGCGGCGATCGGCATGCTCGTCGGCGCCGAGGTGCCGCTGCTGATGACGTTGCTGCAGACCGGCCGGGACTCCGACGCCCGCGAAACCGGGAAGGTGCTGGCGAATCTCAACGCCGCCGACTATGCGGGCGCGTTGCTGGGTGGGCTGGTGTGGCCGCTGATTCTGCTGCCGATGGCCGGGCTGATCCGCGGTGCGGCGCTGACCGGGATGGTGAACCTGGGTGCCGCGGCGGTCGCGGCACTGTTCCTGTTGCGCGGGCAGTTGCGGCCGGCCGCACGGATACTGGCGGTCGCCGCGTTGCTGCTCGCGGCCGCCGTGCTGGGGTGGCTGCTGGTGCGCGCCGCCGATATCGAGACGACGTCGCGGCAGCGGTTGTACCCCGATCCGGTGGTGTTCGCGCAGCGTTCGCAATACCAGGAGATCGTCGTCACCGATCGTGCCGGCGACGTGCGGTTGTACCTCGACGGGGACCTGCAGTTCTCGAGCCGCGACGAACACCGCTACACCGAGGCGCTGGTGTACCCGGCGCTGGCGCGCAACCCCGAGCGGGTGCTGATCCTCGGCGGTGGTGACGGTCTCGCGGCACGAGAGGTGTTGCGCCACGACACCGTTCGCGAGATCGTGCAGATCGAACTGGACCCCGCGGTCATTGATCTGGCGAACACCCGCCTGCGGGATCTCAATGCGGCTGCGCTGCAGGATGATCGGCTCACCCTCGTGATCGACGACGCGTTCCGGTGGCTGCGCGAACGCAGCGGCGGCGGGTTCGACGCGGTGATCGTGGACCTGCCCGACCCGGACACCCCGGCGCTGGGTCGGCTCTACTCCACGGAGTTCTACGGACTGGCCGCTGCGGCCCTGAATCCGAACGGCCTGCTCGTCGTGCAGTCGGGCAGTCCGTATTCGACGCCGGATGCGTTCTGGCGGACGGTGGCCAGCGTCGAAGCGGCGGGCCTGGGGGTCACGCCCTATCACGTGTACGTGCCGAGTTTCGGGGACTGGGGATTCACCCTGGCGCAGGTGGGCACCGCACCGGAACTCGCGTTGTCGCCGACGGCCGCGCCGCGGCGCTTCCTCGATCCCGCGACCCTCGCGGCGGCGGCGGTGTTCCCGCTGGACCGCGAACGGCGCTCCCTCGAACCCTCGACATTGGACCGCCCGCGCATCGTCGACGACATGCGGCGCGGCTACGAACGCTGAGTCACCTGCAGGACCCGAGCCACCTGCGTCCGTTGCAATAGTGTGTGACACACACTATCGTGTTGGCCATGCTCGATCCCGAGGTCGTCGCCGTACACGGACAGGAAGTGCGCCGCGGATCCGTCGTGGTCGCCAGCTTGTTGATGTTGCGCACGCCCGGGTACGGCTACGGACTGCTCGAAGCGCTGGCCGATGCGGGTTTCGCCGTCGAGGCGAACACGCTGTATCCGCTGCTCCGGCGGCTCGAGAAGCAAGGGCTGCTCGTCAGCGAGTGGAACACCGACGAATCGCGACCGCGCAAGTTCTATCGAACGTCCGCCGCGGGCGAGGAACTCGCGACGGAGTTGCTGCGGGAATGGACGGCACTCGGTCGCAGTCTCGAAGCGCTCGATCGCGGGACCGTCCCACCCACCACCGAAGGAGGCGCACCATGACTCTCACCGATCGCTACGTCGCCGCGACCTTGCGCAGTATCCCGGTGGACAAGCGCGACGACATCGACCGCGAACTGCGTGCGTCGATCACCGACGCCGTCGACGCGCGGGTCGAGTCCGGTTCCGACCCGGCCGAAGCCGAAGAACGCGTGCTCACCGAACTCGGTGACCCGGCCCGTCTCGCCGCCGAATACTCGGAGCGGCCGCTCTACCTCATCGGGCCGGAACTGTATCTGGACTGGCGACGGCTGCTGTCGGTGCTCCTGTGGATCGCGCCGATCCCCGGCGTCGTCGTGCTGGTGCTGGATGTCCTCGACGGAGCCTCGGCGATCTCGGCACTCGGGTCCGGAATCTGGACGGCGGGGACGGTCGCGCTGCACATCGCCTTCTGGACGACCGTCGTCTTCGCCGTGCTCGAACGCACCGGCGCTTCGGTCGCGAATCCGACGGGCGTGTGGACCGTCGATCGGCTTCCGCAGGTGGACGATTCTCGACGAGTGCCGTTGTCCGACACCGTGTTCACGGTTGCGATCTACGTGTTCCTGTTCGTGTTCCTGATCCTCCAGCGAACCTATTCCGGATTCCGATCCGACGACGGATCGGCAATCGCGATTCTCGACCCCGATCTCTGGTCGTTCTGGATCCCGGCGTTGCTCGTCCTGCTGGTGCTCAGCGCCGTCTTCGAAGTCGTCCTCTACGCCATCGGCGGATGGACGATTTCCATGGCGGTGATCAACACGGTCCTCAGCCTGCTGTTCACGTTGCCGGTCATTTGGCTCGCCGCGAGCGACGAACTGTTCAACCCCGACTATCTCGTCGCCGCGTTCGGCGAAGCGACGGACTCGGCCAGCGCCGCTTCGACGGCGGTGATCGTCGTGGTCGCTCTCGTCGCGGTGTGGGACATCGGCGAAGGGTGGGTGAAGGCGCTGCGGGACAGGGGGACTCACGCCTGTTAGTACCCGACCGCGAATGTGAAACTGCTCCCCGGAGACCGGAACCGAATTTCTCGGCCCGGCCTTCGGGAAGCAGTTCGCCGGAGGAATTTCGAAAGGTCACGCGACTTCGTCGAGATCCACGCCCTTCGTTTCTCGGCTCAGGGTGAGGGCGATCACCGTGATCGCCATCGTGATCACCAGGTAGCCGACAACCGTGCCGACACCGAAGTTCTCGATCAGCCAGACCGCGATGAACGGCGCCGGGGCACCGGCGATGATCGACGAGCCCTGGAAGACCAGTGACGATCCGGCGTAGCGGTAGCGCGTCGGGAACAGTTCGGTGATCCACGCGGCCTCCGGTCCGGCGAGCATGCCGTGGAAGAGCGCACCCACGCACACACCGATCCACAGCATCGGCAAACTCTCGAGCTGGACCAGCCAGAAGAACACCGGAGCCCATACGACGAGGACGATCGCCGGCACGAGCATCGCGGTCTTGCGACCCACCCGATCGGACCATGCACCGCCGCCGATCATGCCGACGAACTGGAACAGCGAGGCGAACGTCACCGCCATGATGATGTCGCCGCGGTGGAAGTCGAAGTACGTGGTGGCGTACGCGATGACGAAGACCGTGTAGACATAGAACGCGATGTTCTCGCCGAGGCGCATGCCCAGACCGGTGAGGACGGCACGCGGACGCGACAACGCCTCGAGGATCGAGGACCGCTCCTGCGCAGCCGGGGCCTTCGCGGCCTGTTCCTGTGCGGCCTTGAATACGGGCGACTCTTCGACGCCGCGGCGCACCCAGAAGCCGATGATCAGCAGCGGGATCGCGAAGAGGAAGGCGACGCGCCAGCCCCACTGGTCGAATGCTTGGTCCGAGAGGAAGAAGCCGATCGTCGATACCACGATGGTCGCGAGGACGGTGCCCATCGGAGCACCTGCCTGTGGCCATGAGGCCCAGAAGCCGCGCTTCTTCGGCTCGCCGTATTCGCTGACCAGCAGCACTGCGGCACCGAACTCGCCGCCGAGCGCGAAGCCCTGGATCATGCGCAGCACGACCAGCAGGACCGTTGCCCAGATGCCGATTCGGTCGTAGGTGGGAAGCAGACCGATCGCCGCGGTCGCGGTGCCCAGCATGAGGAACGTGGCAACCAGCATCGGCTTGCGGCCGAACTTGTCACCGAGGTGTCCGAAGACGATGCCGCCCAACGGGCGGGCGACGAAGCCGAGACCCTGCGTGGCCAGCGCCAGCAGCAGCTTGGCGACGCCGCTGTCCCCGGGAAAGAAGAGCGGACCGAGGACGGTCGCGGCGAGGATGCCGTAGATCGCGAAGTCGTACCACTCGAGCACGGCACCGGCCATGCTGCCGGTGAGGACGCGCTTGAAGCTGGATCTGGGTGGCTGGTCGGTGACGATCGAGCCCGGCGGTACGTCGGTCCTGGTGACAGTCGGTGATCCCATGACGGATCCTTTCGAGGTTGGAGATTCGGGAAGGGTGGTCAGAGCGCGAGGGTGATCTTCTTGCCGCACGCGCGCGAGCAGCACGTCATCATCGACTTGTTCTGAGCTCGTTCGGTTTTGGTGAGAACCAAGTCGCGATGATCGATTTCGCCGTCGAGGACGGTGGCTTCGCACGATCCACACAATCCTTCTTCGCAGTCGCTCTGGATGTCGATGTTCGACGCGCGCAGGGCGTCGAGCACCGTCTGGTCGGGCGCCACCTGGATGGTCAGACCGGAGTCGCGCAGTTCGACCTCGAACGGGTGCTCGTCGGCCGGGTCGAGCGTGGCGAGGTTCGACGTGAAGTGTTCGATGTGCAGCGAGTCGTCGGGCCAGTGCGACGTCGCGTCCTCGAGGGCGGTGAGCAAGCGCTTCGGGCCGCACGAGTAGATCTGAGTGTCCTCGACCGGCGTCGCGAGCAGGGCTCGGATGTCGAGGCGGTTGCCCGCCGCACCCGAGTGCACCACCAGCCTGTCGCCGTGCTCGTCCGAGAGTCGGTCGAGCAGCGCCATTGTTGCGACATCTCTTCCGCAGTAGTGGATCTCGTAATCCTTCCCGGATGCTTTGGCGTGGTCGGCCATCGCGACGATCGGGGTGACGCCGATTCCGCCCGCCACAAAGATGTAGCGCCGGGCATCCGGGTCGAGCTTGAAGTGGTTGCGCGGACCGCGCATCTTCAGGGTGTCGCCGGCACGCAGCGTGTGGTGCACGTAGCGGGAGCCGCCGCGGCTTGCGGGTTCCTCCAGCACTGCGATTTCATAGTGCGACAGGTCATTCGGATTGCTGCACAGCGAGTACTGCCGAGACAGGTCGCCGAGTTCGACGTCGATATGCGATCCCGGAGTCCACTTGGGTAGCGGCCTGCCCGACGGATCGGACAGGCGCACGCGCACGACGCCGTCGGCGGCGGGGGTGATGGAGTCGACCGACACGGTGCGTGAAATGCCGGTCTTCGACGGTTCTCCGATCTTCACTGGACGGCGATCATCGAGGATCGACGGATCGGCACGTTCGGGATTCTTCTCCGGGTCCCACTGCACCCACACGTGATCGGGGCCGCGGAACGACGTGTTAGGCAGGTAGGTGAACTCCTGATCCGGGACCAGTTCCATGTGGGGGAGGCGCTTGGTGAACTCCTCGAGGAAGATCTGCATCTCCATGCGTGCCAGGTTCTTACCCATGCACTGGTGACTGCCGTACCCGAAGGTCAGGTGATCGCTCGAGTTCTCCCGGCGGATGTCGAAGTCGTCGGCGTTGTCGAAATGACGCTCGTCGTGGTTCGCGGATGACGTCACGATCAGCAACTTCGAGCCTTCGGGAATCGCGATGCCACCGATCGTGGTGTCGGCGGTGACCAGGCGGCGCCACGCGGCGACCGAACCCGAGTGGCGCAGGCACTCCTCGACGGCATTGGGGATCAGGCTCGGGTCGGCGCAGATCTCCTCCCACACGCTGCGGTTCTCGAGCAGCAGGCGGAAGGCGTTCGCGGATGCATTGGCTGTAGTCTCGTGTGCTGCAACGATTCCCGCCATCATCATCGAATGCAGGTAGGAGTCGGTGACGACGTCGGGCTGCTCCTGCTGGACCCGGATTCCGAACGGCATCCAGCCGTGGCCGGATGGGTCCTTGCGCATCTTCTCGAGGACCTGGCCTGCGTACTGCCAGAATTTGCCGACGGCCTCGGCGACCGCAACCTGCTGCTCGGGTGCCGGCCGGCCCCAGGTGTTCACGGTGTGCGCGATCGAGTACTTGCGCATCGTATCCATGTCTTCTTCCGGCACGCCGAGGAAGTGCAGCGCCACGGTGAGCGGGACCTCCCACAGCATTTCGTCGACGAGGTCGGCTTTTCCGGACTCGATGAAGCGATCGACGTACTCGCGGGTGAGCCGGCGAACCATCGGCTCGTGGTGGACGAGTTCCTTGGGGGTGAACGGGTCCATCAGCGCCCGTCGTCGCGGCATGTGCGCGGGTTCGTCCTCGTTCACGAGAGTGCGCGCCATCGCGTAGTCGTACTTCGCGAGCGTCGCGGTCGCCTCGTCCGAGACCGGAGTGATCTTCTCGAGTGCGATCGACGGCGAGAACAGGATGTTGTCGCGAAAGACGGCCTTGACGTCTTCATACCTGGTCACGACCCAGTATCCGAGTTCCGGGCTGTAGAACACCGGCTCCTCATCGCGCGACCAGCGCAGCGACGCCGCAGGGTCCACCTGGTACGGGCCGGTGAAGGGATCGAAGGCGGCGGCATTCGCGGAAATCGGGCAGCCCGCGGTCTGAAGGGCCGTGTGATCGATCGGGCATGCGCTCATGGCTTGCATCTCCGTCTGTGTTGGACTCGCATTGAGCTGCGAAGTTACTAATAACGCACAACATGTAACTGTGAGCGAACTTCGATCAGGGTAAGCGTGGTCACATTCGCGGTCAAGTGCGGCCCAGGGAACGGTGAACGGGACTGTCGCGGGGAGACGGGTACCACGATGTGGACGTTGCTGCGGTGTGAGTGCGCAGCTTCGCGAGGGAAAGCTGTTGTGGGGAGCGTCAGACGTTGATGAGGCGCTCGATTTCGCGGGCGGTGCGCATGACCGCCTGCGCCGCGCGTTCGGTGTCAAGGCCGTCTATTGCAACGACGCCGACGCTCCGTTCGAGGCCGGCGCCCGGCCCGACTCCCTGTGGGAGTGCGATACCGGACGCGATACCGACTGCGCCGTGCTCGAGCTGGCCGCGGGTGAGGCTGTAGCCGTCGGCCCGAGCTCGGCGTACCGCCTCGGAGTCACCCGGCGATTCGGGTCGCAGGGCGAGGATCGCGATGCCTGCGGCGCCGCGGTCGATCGGATGGCTACTACCGACGCGATAGCCCACCCGCAGCAGCGTGCCTTCCGGCTCGGCGACCATGATTACGACGCAGTTCTGCCCTTGGGCGACGGACACGAATGCCGTCGCGCGGGTCTCGTCGGCGAGCGTGTGCAGTATCGGATTCACCTCGACCGCGAACTGCGGTTCGAATCTCGACGCGAGCACCACCGCGGCGGCGCCCAGGCGTATCCGGCCGTCCGAGGCCCGGGCGACCAGCGAATGCTCTTCGAGAGTGGCGACGATTCGATAGCAGATAGCTCGGTGCACATCGAGTTCGCGGGACAGGTCCGCTACAGAGATTCCGGATGGCGACTGGGACACGATGTCGAGTGCGCGCAGCCCACGATCGAGCGTCTGCAAGGTGCTCATGTGGGTCCTTCTCGGGCCGGCCGGGGCTGTCTGTCCGAGTCCTTTCTACAGAATTTTCCGAGTGGAGCGGTAACTGTCGCAGTGCAATGCTCATCGCGGCGCGCGGGTGCAGTCTCCTGGCAGACGTATCGGCGGGGCGAGGTAGTTAATGGATATACTATCTTGGTGAATTCCCGGAAATCGTCGGCCTCGAATATCTCCACAAGTAGCCGCGATAGTGTGGGCCCCATGGATGGTGGGCAGAGCGAGGTTGGGGGATCGGCAGCGCCGGACTCGCTCGACTACTGGTCGTTCGTCGAACTCGCGAAAAGCCGGCTGGGCAGCAGATACGGCGACTACCACCGCAATGCCACCGAGGTGCTGCTCACCCTGAACCGGGCGTCGGACGTCGTCACCTACGACCTCGAATCCACCGTGCACCGGCCCAACGGACGGTCGTGGTCCGCGTACCGCCTGCTGTTCGTCGTGTGGCTGGCCGGGCCGATCGAACCGAAGGGCGCCGCACGGCTGACCGGCATGAGCCGCGCGGCCGTGTCGAATCTGGCAAAACCGCTGGTCGAGGCAGGTCTCCTGGAGCGGACGCCGGCGAGTCACGACGGCCGATCGGTGCAGTTGTCGCTCACCGAGGCGGGGGAGCGCGAGATCTCCGAGGCGTTCCGCGCGCAGAACGAGCGCGAGGCGGCGTGGGTCGAGGTGCTGACCGAGGCCGAACAGCAGATCCTCGTCATGCTCCTGAACAAGCTGATCACGAACCGCAGCCAGTTCGACGTGCGCGGACGTAACTGATCGCGGGAGCTCCGTGCTCGGTCAAGGGTGTGGATACTCCGATCGTCACGACCTCGTGACCGTTCCGTGGTTGCTTTCGTCCCGGAAAACTAGTTAATGTGTTTATTAACACCGGGGCGCAACCGCCTCGATCGGCCTGAGGAACCTGCGAGGAGCTGAACCCCATGGCGTTCTACCGACAGCTCGGCGTCATCCCGCCGAAGCGTCACACCCAGCACCGCGACGAGAACGGCAACCTCTACTACGAGGAGCTGATGGGCGAGGAGGGCTTCTCGTCCGACTCGTCGCTGCTGTACCACCGGCACATCCCGTCGGCGATCGTCGACGCGACCGTGTGGGACCTGCCGGACCAGACGACCACGCCGAATCACCCGCTCACGCCGCGGCACCTCAAGCTCCACGACCTGTTCCCCGAGAACCTGTGGGCGGACACCGACGTCGTCACCGGCCGCCGCCTGATCCTCGGCAACGCCGACGTGCGCATCTCGTACGTGGTGTCGAAGAAGGAATCGCCGCTGTACCGCAACGTCGTCGGCGACGAGATGGTCTACGTCGAATCCGGCACGGCCACAGTCGAAACCGTCTTCGGCACGCTCGAGGCGAAGTCCGGCGACTACGTGCTGCTGCCGATGGCGACGACGCACCGCTGGATCCCCACCGGCGACGAGCCGCTGCGCGCCTACGTCATCGAGGCCAACAGCCACATCGTGCCGCCGAAGCGTTACCTGTCGCGGTTCGGCCAGTTCCTCGAGAACTCCCCGTTCTGCGAGCGCGACCTGCACGGCCCGACCGCCCTCGTCGAGGTCGAGAACCTCGAGGGCGAGGTGGAGGTGCTCGTCAAGCACCGCACGTCGCACGGCATCGTCGGCACCCGCTACGTCGTGCCCACGCACCCGTTCGACGTGGTCGGCTGGGACGGCTGCCTCTACCCGTACACCTTCTCCATCCACGACTACGAGCCCATCACCGGTCGCGTGCACCAGCCGCCGCCGGCACACCAGGCGTTCGAGGGCAACAACTTCGTCATCTGCAACTTCGTGCCGCGCAAGGTGGACTACCACCCGCTCGCCGTCCCGGTGCCGTACTACCACTCCAACGTCGACTCCGACGAGATCATGTTCTACTGCGGCGGCGACTACGAGGCCCGCAAGGGATCCGGCATCGGGCAGGGCTCCATCTCGGTCCACCCGGGTGGGCACGCGCACGGCCCGCAGCCCGGCGCATACGAGCGCAGCATCGGCGTCGAGTTCTTCGACGAACTCGCCGTCATGGTCGACACGTTCCGCCCGCTCGAACTCGGCGAGGGTGCGTTCGCGTGCGAGGACACCACCTACGCCGGAAGCTGGAACCGCAATCGAGGTGCAGGCAAGTGACAAATCTCGGAACTCTGCTCACCGGACTGTGTGACGACGCCGCACTCTTCCCGCCGGGCAATGCCCCGCTGGAGCAGGCACTGCCGGCGCACGCCGGACACCGTATCTCCGACTACTCGGATCTGGTGGGGCTGTTCGTCTTTCCCGTTCCGCGCATCGAAGAACTGGTCGAGTCGCTCGAATCCCGTCCGCTCGGTGGCGAACTCGCCCTGAGCATCACGGCTCCGGGTGGTCCCGCGACCGTGTCCGCCGCGGTGGCTCGGCTGCGTGAACTCGACGGCGTGACCGTCGAGGCAGCGGAGATCGCGGTTCCCGCCGACAGCAGCGCCGACGAATTCCTCGCTGCGCTCGACGTTGTCGCCGCCGAACTCCCCGGCGTCGCACTGTTCGTCGAGGTGCCCCGCGACGACCGTCGGTCCGCCCTCCTGACGGGGCTCGCCGGGACGCCGAACGCGGCCAAGTTCCGCACCGGCGGTGTCGTCGCCGAGGCATACCCGGACGAAACCGAACTCGCCGAGGCCATCCGGACCGCGGTCACCGCCGGAGTGCCGTTCAAGGCGACCGCGGGCCTGCACCACGCGATCCGGAACACGGACCCGCACACCGGTTTCGAGCAGCACGGCTTCCTCAACGTGCTCGCAGCGGTCGATGCCGCGCTGGACGGCGCGGACGTGGCCGGCCTCGTGACGGTGCTCGCCGACCGCGACGGTGCCGCCGTCGCCACCCGCCTCTCCGCGCTGTCGCCGGCACGTATCACCGAGGTGCGCAGCCGGTTCCGGTCGTTCGGTACCTGCAGCATCGTCGAACCGCTCGTCGATCTGATCGACCTCGGCCTGGTGCCCGCAACCGTTCTCCCGATTACCGAAGGATCACCCGCATGACCGTCATCGACATTCCCGAGGGTTCGCTCTTCGGCATCGACAACCTTCCCTACGGCATCTTCTCCACCGAGGACTCCGAACCGCGCGTCGGCGTCCGCGTCGGCGACACGGTGCTCGACCTGAGCCGGGTCTTCGAGGACGACGTGGTCTTCGCCGAGCCGTCGCTCAATGCCTTTATGGCACAGGGCCGCCGTCGCTGGGACGAAGTGCGTTCCGCCATCAAGGAACTCGTGTCCGGGGAGGTCGCGGACGACGCGGTGTTCCCGATCGCGGACGTGACGCTGCACCTTCCGATCGAGGTCGCGGACTACGTCGACTTCTACGCGTCGGAGAACCACGCGTCGAACCTCGGACGGTTGTTCCGCCCGCAGAACCCCGATCCGCTGATGCCGAACTGGAAGCACCTTCCCGTCGGCTACCACGGCCGGTCGTCGACGGTGGTCACCTCGGGTGTCGACATCGTGCGCCCGTGCGGCCAGCGCAAGGGCCCGAACGATCCGGCGCCGGTCTTCGGTCCGTCCATCCGCCTCGACATCGAAGCCGAGATGGGGTTCATCGTCGGTGTCGGCAGCCCGATGGGCTCGCAGATCAAGCCGGACGAGTTCGCCGAGCACTGCTTCGGCGCGGTCATCCTCAACGACTGGTCCGCCCGCGACATCCAGGCCTGGGAGTACGTGCCGCTCGGCCCGAACCTCGGCAAGTCGTTCGCGACGTCGATCTCCCCGTGGGTCGTGCCGCTCGCCGCACTCGAAGCCGCCCGCATCGACACCCCGGTGCAGGATCCGGAACCGCTGCCGTACCTGCAGGGCAACGAGAAGTGGGGCCTGGACATCGACCTCGAGGTCGAATGGAACGGGGTCGTCGTCAGCCGCCCGCCGTACGCGCAGATGTACTGGTCGCCCGCGCAGATGCTCGCGCACACGTCCGTCAACGGCGCCGCGACCCGCACCGGTGACCTGTTCGGCTCCGGCACCATCTCCGGCCCGGAGAAGAACCAGCGCGGCGCGTTCATCGAACTCACGTGGGGTGGAGCCGAACCCGTTCAGGTCGGCGACGAGACCCGCACGTTCATCGAGGACGGCGACGAGATCGCGATCTCGGCGACCGCACCCGGCCCGAACGGCTCCCGGATCGGCTTCGGCGAGGTCCGCACCCGGATCCTGCCCGCCAGCGGCGCCGGCAACTGAACCCGGTCTTCATCGAGACCAGGTCCGCGCAGTAGCCGGAGCGCCTCTGGAGCGAACGTCGGACCACAAGAGTGATGCCCGGGACCCACGAGGTCCCGGGCATCACTCCTCGATGGGGGTCCGATCCGTCAACGGTCGTCGCGTGTCGGCAATCCGTGCCATGCGTGGAGAAGGTCCTAGCGGAGGGTGGGCTAGAGGGCGCCCATTCGATGGCGAAAGCAGGGTATCGGTCTCGATGGCCTCGATTGCAGGGCGGGCTGGGCCGGCCCGACGATCACGTTCGTATCCGTATATCCGGGCACTTCCGGGGCGGAACGCGCGGGGGAGATAGGTAGGTCGATCCGTATTTCTGTCGTGGCGGCTGTTCCACCGGCACCGCACCCTGAAGGCGGCCGCATCCACAGCTCGAAGGACCGTGATGTACGACCCGCAGCCTCCCCCGACGACGTCCGCACCATCCGACGTGAGATTCCCGGTGTGGCGCTGTTGCAGATGTAAGACGCTGGTCTCGCCATTGCCACCGGCCTGCCGGTCCTGCGGTGGAGTGGAGTTGTTTCCAGTTTCCGTAAGTGGGTTCGGAACCGTCGTCTCGTGGAAGGCGATGACGCGTAGTGGTTCGAGTCGTGATGAGGAGTCCGCGATTTTGGCAATCATCGAACTCGACGCGGGACCGTGGTTGTACGCCTGGGTTTCGGGCGAACCGCCGACGGGCCACAGTCGGGTGGTTGTGTGGCGGCGGGGACGCAACCAGAGACTTCCGGTGTTCGCCCTCGCTGCGAGCGAGGGAGGGGACCGGCAGCGCGGCGGCGAAGTCTCGATGGCGCGGATGCCCCGCGCCGCTTGATTGCGCCATCCGGTCGGTACGACTATCGTCCGGACTCCGGAAAACGATTATGTCCACGGGAAACTCGGTCGTTGCTCGTTCGGTTCGTTCCCGAACCGCTATGGCGTCTCGTTCGGCAGAGGCGATCACCAGACACCGTAGGCGGCGATACGTGCCTATATGCAGTCGCTTCGCGTGAGATAGCGACCGAACCATCTCGACCCACCCAGCGAACAGTCATGAGCAAGCATCGGGGCGCAAAGTGCCTCCACCACACGATGTTCGACCGCAATCATTGCAGGAGCAGCTGCCCTCGCAACAATAGGCGGGATCCTTCCACCGGGTATCGCCGGTGCACACGCGTCCGAATTGTCCAAGAGGTGTTCCTGGGAGTGTGCGGATCGACGTCGGAGATCACATCTGCAACAGCGGTGTCGGCCGGCGTGGATATGTCCCCGGTGTGCACAGCAATTACGGCTTCGCTGTGAATTCCTACCCGATCAATACCGCCGGGTGGTGCTTCGACAGCGCATTCCCGGAAGGTCGCCGGGGACACCGCATGTGACTCGGAGCTGCCCCATCCACCATGTCCGCTAGGCGAAACGCCGTGGACAGGCATGCTCATCGTGGGTTCAATGCTCTTCGCTTTCGGTTGAGGCGTGCAGATTGGTAATCGCGCTTCCCACTCAACTTTTCACCGGTGAGCGCCTCGAGGACGATGGCGAGGTCACGTTCGGTGAGTGGTTGATGCTCCGGCGAGAGGTCGGTCCGTGTGGGCACTCGCTTCTTCATAGGTCCCTCCTCGTTGCGTGAATCGGTTCAGTGAATGCGGCGCAGGAGGGGCGGCCCGACCTGCCCGATGCAGCCCATCACCACTTCGTCGATATCCTCGGCTGCCACCGCCGCACGCTCGAGAGCGGCTTTGACGGCGACGGCGCCGAGTTCGTGGGCCGGCAAGTCCTTCAGGGCTCCGCCGAAGCTGCCGATCGGAGTACGTGCACCGTCAACGACGACAATCCGTTCCAAAGGGTTCATGATGAGCCGGTCCTTCCGAGTCGCGGGCCTACGACGGGTATTCGGTTCGTTGTGGCGCGCAGCGGCACACCCGACTCGCCGAGCGGGTCGACCGCAGCCCGTGTCTCGTCTGCGTTGGTGACGTCCGTGGAGTGCAACGGCCGTCCACCCGCTCGTTGGACTGCGCGAGATCGAGGCCGAACATGATCACGCCAGGGTCGGTGAGGCGCTGCGCAATGGCCGTGCCGAGCCCCGAAGCAGCGCCGGTTCACAAGAGCGGCACCAGCGAGAAGTGCTGTGCGCATCGAGACCTTCCCTGATTCCACTAGAGAAATACTCTAGCTGTAGAGTAACTGAGTCTGCCCATTTCGTCACGCCGACGCGACAGTCTTCGCTCCTCGAGAAGTGATGGAGGAGCTATACATCAGCGTCACTCGAGCGTCACTCGCTGACGAGATACATGAATGTATAATAATCTATCTATAGAGTAATGTTCATGGGGAGGGCATTCTGCGCTGCCGGTGCCGACACCGACGCTCGGTCGCCCCGCCCGAAGGTGAATGGCATCGGTCCTACTGACTTGGAGTTGGTGTGCACAACGTACTGGTGCGGCGGTATGAGGCTGTCGCAACGCTCGAACTGAACAGGCCCCATCGGAAGAACTCGCTCACAACCGAACTGGTCGAAGAAGCGATTGCTGCAGTCGAGGACGTTGCGCGATCTGCACAAGACCGAGTCCTCGTGGTTACCGGGGCAGGAGATTCGTTCTGCTCCGGTATGGACTTGTCGGCGCCACTTCTGCCTGACGAGATGACCTTCATGCGCCGGGTGGGACAGCTCTGCACTCTCGTTCAGGGACTTCCCAAGCCCACAATCGCGAAAGTGAACGGCCCTGCGATGGGATTCGGCGCCAACTTCGCGTTGTGCTGCGACTTCGTGCTTGCCGGCGAAGGAGCGCTCTTCGGTGAGATGTTCGCCGATCTGGGGATCTCGGTGGACGGGGGCGGGACGTGGTCACTGCCCCGACGGGTGGGCCTTGCGAAGGCGAAGGAACTGGCGTTCTTCGGTGAACGGATCTCGGGCACGGAGGCGGCCGAACTGGGGATCGCCGACCGGGTCGTCCCGGACGCGGAGCTCGACAGTCTTGTCGAGTCGTGGGCAGAGCGTCTGGCAGCCGGTCCGACCCAGGCCTTCGCGATGATGAAGAAGTCGATCAACGCCTCGTTCGAGACATCGTTCGAGCGGGCAGTCGAGCAGGAGGCACTCGCCCAGGCCGTGGCGTTCCGATCTCGTGAAGCAAAGGAAGCTGGTCGGGCGCGGATGGAGAAGCGTCGCCCCGACTTTCGCGGTGCGGTCTCCGCAAGTCGGGAGGGGTTGGGTTCCGGTACCCGGAGCCGCTGACGAGATCTGGGTCTCCGGTGGATCGGGTGTCGCCCACCGGAGACCCCCCGTCCAGCGCCGGACAGGCATCTGCAAGTCCTTGCCCGAAATGACGATCGACCTATCGGAGGACTGCTTCGTCCCGACCACTACGGAGGTCTCATGACCGGCTCGACCGAAATGCCTACCCCCATCGCTGCGTTCTTTGCCGCAATCAACGCGCGCGATGCGATGGCCGCCGGGAAATTCCTTACCGACGACGTCACGTACCAGTTGCTGGTGCCCTACCCTGCGATCGAAGGCCGCGACGCGGTCGTGGCAGCGTTGCAGAAGTCGCTCAGCGAGGCAGACCGGGTGCGATGGGAAGTGGTGGGCTTCGCGGTCGCCAACGACGTGGCTTTCGTCGAACGGGTTGATCGTTTCTGGTTCGGCGACAACGAAGCCGCGATCGAGTGCACCGGCGTGTTCCAATTGCGCAAGGGTCTGATCGCTGCGGTGCGTGACTACGCCGATTTCGCTACCTGGCGGGTTCGCAAGGAAGAAGCGGTGAAAGCAACGTGACCTACGGCGCTCTCGCAGTTGGGAGAGCGCCGCGGCCCTGTCGCCGTCAGGCGCTCACGAGGACGGTAATCCGGTGGTACCCGCGGAAATCGTGCGGCTGCGCGCAAACGCAACGGCCTCGGCCCAATCCACGCGCTGCTCGATCAAGCGGCGGAGTTTCATGGTCTCACCGGGTCGCCCTACCGTGAGTGCACCCAACAGCGTTCCACCGTGGCCGTAGAGCACGACATAACGATTGCTCTCGTGATCACCGACCACGAGATGCTCGTCGCAATCGACCCGACCGACCTGTTGGATCTTCACCCCGTACCACTCCGACCAGAAGTACGGCATCGTCGAGAAAGGCTCGGCAACGTCCAGACGAAGCGCCGTCCGAGCGGCATGTGCCCCTTGCTCGGCGGCATTGGTCCAATGTTCCATACGAAAGCGGCGACCCCATCGATGATCCGGCCAGTTGCAGACGTCTCCGGCGGCGGCCACCCCTTTCACACCCACGCCCAGATCTGCGCCACAGAGAATGCCGTCACCGAGATCGAGTCCCGATGAAGTCAGCCATTCGATATTGGGAACCACCCCGATTGCCAGGACGATGACGTCGGCGTCCACGACGCGCCCGTCCGTCAGAACGAGACCGGCACCTGCACCCCGCTCGGTGACGGTCGCGACGGTGCTGTCGAGCAGGACACGTGTTCCGTTCTGTTCGTGAAGTTTTGTCAGCAGCGCGCCGGGTCCGGCGCCCACCGCGTGCGCTAGGGGAGCTCCGGAACTTTCGACGATAGTGACATCGATGCCCCGTGCACGTGCTACCGAGGCCACTTCCGAGCCGATGAAGCCTGCGCCGACTACGGCGAGCGTCCCCGCGCCGTCGAGGGCCTTGCGCAACGCGAATGCATCGTCGGCGGTGCGCAATACGTGGACGGCTGGATGTGATGCGACCGCGGGTAGTGTCCTTGTCCGGCACCCGGTCGCGAGAACTGCTGCCGAATAGCGGATTCTTTCGCCCCCTGCGTGGACGACCTGATCGACCACGTCCAGCGCGGTGGCGGGACTCCCCAGGGTCAGGGTCACGCCCAGGTCGTCGCGCAGTACGGACTCGGCGCGCAGGGGTGGGATATCCTCGCCCGATTCGGCGGCGAGCGCCGCTTTGGAGAGTGGAGGACGATCGTACGGCAGGCGGTCTTCATCGCCTACGAGCACGATCTCTCCGGTGAACCCGATTCGTCGAGCGCTTTCGACGGCACGCAGGCCGGCCAAGGATGCGCCGACGACGACAAGTCTGTCCATCACCGTTACTCCGAGATGCTGATCGACTCAGTAGGGCACTCGTACGCAGCCCCACGTACCGCCTGTTCGAGATCGGTGGGGACCAGGTCCGTGAGAGCTACCGCGGTGCCTTCGTCGTTCACTTGGAAGATGGTCGGTACCGCGGCCTCACAGGTGCCGCATCCCTGGCAGGTGTCTTTGATGAGAACGTGCACAGCCAACGCCTCCCGTTCTGGCGTGTGAGAGCGCCAGTAACTCTTCTCATATAATGTCTATCGAACTATAGTTGCATTCTAGATTATTTGCTAGGTAGACCTCGTTCCGAATCCTGTCCCTGCGAGGACGTCGACTGCTCGACGGCGGCCGATCGGGGTCGACGGCAGGCTCACGAATACGATCAAGGGAGTGTGACTCGGTGACCACCGCATCAGTTCATCCGATGGCCGCGGCGTCCTGGCGTCTTCTCACCGAGGCTGCGGCAACAGAGCCCGACCCGCGACTGCGGGCAAACTTGGAGCTCGTCGCCCGCCACGTCGACGCAGAAGTTCGGGGCGACCTCGATGCCCTCATGGCAACACTCGTAGACGACCCCGTATACCACTATTGGGGTGCGACGACTTCTCCGGGACCGTCGGGATCCGCCGCGGTGCGTGCCTACTACCAAGAGTCGGTGAAATTGGGTCGCAACCGACTCGAGTACGCGATAGAACGTGTCGTTCCGGGGCCGAGTGCTGTCGTCACGGAGGGAGTCTTCCGGCACGCATACTCGGGCGAAGTGCTGTCCTCCCGCGGTGTCCGCGGAGTAACGGACCAGGGTGCCTGGTACCTCGTGGAGTACCGATCGGTGGTCGTCTGGCCGATCTCGGATGGCGGCCTGCTGTTGGGGGAGGAAGTCTACGTCGGTGAGCCGATCAGGGCCGTTCGTCCGCTCGCAGACGATGAAGCACCGCACCTGGGTCCGGTGGAAAGATGCCGAGCGGAAGCCTGAACCGCGGCGCAAGAACCGCGTTGTTCGTGTTTCGACGCTGCTTATCCGCCGACGAAGCGACGGCGCCAGGCATCCACCGAATCCCGGGGGCAGCCGTGCTGGTCGAGCCAGCCTTCGACGCCGTCCTGATGACCGGCGACTCTGTCGATCACCATCTCTATCAAGGCGGCTGGTGCCGCAAGCATCGACGGCGAGGGTCGCGGTGTACCGGACTTGCGTCTGCCGAGTGCTTCCAGCCGTGTCATCAGCGCATCCATGTTCTCCGCCGTCGCGGTGTAATCCTGCACGATGGCCTCGGCGCTCACGGTAGCTGTCAGGAGCAGGATGGCGACCGTCACTCCGGTGCGATCTTTGCCTGCAGCGCAGTGGATATGTACCGGGCCGGCGCCTCGTGCGGCAAGTTCGACCACTCCGGCGAGCCGATCGGGATGTGCATCGAGGATGTCGTTGTAGATCCTCTCCAGGCGCTTGGCGGTCGGCCTGCTGAGGGTGTCGGCGTCCGTCACCACGGCTGCGTCGCGCAGAACGGGAATCTGAACCACTTTCGAGTGTTCGACCCAGGGGTGGGCACCGGTGTATTCGCCGTGAGATCGAAGGTCGACGACGATGCCGGGCGGCCAGATGGGAAGAGAATCGGGGGTGTCATCGGAGGCGTACGGGGCGTCGCTGCGGTACAGAACGCCCGATCGCGTCGTACGTCCATCCGTGGTCGGCAGACCACCGAGATCGCGCAGGTTGACCAGTCCACTGGTCGACCTGCGGGAGTCTTTCCGGTCGGTATCCACCAGTGGGGCGGTGACGAGAGAGTGGACAGAATTGCTCATGAGGACTCCGTTGGAGTGAGGCTCGTGATCCGAATCGGCATGCTACTCGAGTAGGTTCGTGTTCCCGAGTCTGCGGTCGCCCGAGCGGGGTGCATCGATTCCTCGGATCGACAAACAGTAGATGAATCGTTTATTTAGATATAGAGTACTTTACCGGGGATGACCATGTGAGTGCGATTCGGCGGAAGTGGGATCAACTATGGAGCTCGGACTCGAGGATCGGCGAGTACTGGTAACCGGCGCGAGCCGTGGTATCGGTCGGACGATCGCGGAAATGTACGCCCGTGAAGGCGCCGCACTCGCGATCTGCGCGCGCAATGCAGAAAGCGTACGCGAGGCGGAATCGGAACTACGTGCGGCCGGGGCGAAGGTGTACGCCGAGGCGGTGGATGTCTCCGATCCCACCGCACTCCGGGGGTTCGTGTCGGCGGCGGCCGCCGCAATGGACGGACTGGACGTGGTCGTCTCGAATGCCTCGCCCGGCAGTGTGACAGGCGACGATGCATGGGAGATCAGTGCCCGGGGAGACTTGAGAGCGCTGGCGATCCTCGCAGAAGCAGCGACGCCCTATCTCGAAAAGTCGGACATGGCATCGATTGTGGCGATCAGCTCGACAAGTGCATTCGACACGGACTTTCCCTCCGGGCCGACCGCATTCGCCGCAATGAAGGCTGCGATCCTCCAGCATGCCGGCGCTTTGGCCCGATCGCTTGCACCGAAAGGTATCCGGGTCAACACCGTGTCGCCGGGACCGATCCTCTTCGAAGGCGGTGCGTGGGATGCAGTGCGGTCATCCCGTCCCGAAGTCTTCGACAAAGTACTCGATAGGTTGCCGCTCGGCCGTTTCGGTCGGCGAGAAGAGGTGGCCGATGCCGTCGCCTTCCTGACGAGTGCGCGTGCTTCGTACTGCACCGGAGTGAACCTCGTGGTCGACGGCGGCATGCTGTCCCGCGTCCAGCACTGAGCGTGCGCTCCGAGCGAAGTCGCTCCCCGGCACACATGAACATGCGGTACCGAGGGCCGGGCACAGCAGGAACAGCTCATCGGAATCTCGAAGTGCATGCGCGCTCAATTTTTTTTGGAGATCAAATGGAAGCGAACATTCCGTATCACTCCGGAATCCTGGTTCACGACCTTGACAACGCAATCAAACGCTTCACGGAGACATTGGGGTACACCTTCAATCCTCCGACAACCGTGCAGGTGCACGAGCTGGAAGACCGGATCTCCGGCTCGACCGGCCCGGCGGAGGCGCGCGTGACATATTCCCGGCAAGGACCGTTCCGGCTGGAGTTGATCGAGGTCAGCGGCACCGGAATCTACGGTGCCGCCCTGGGGGAGGGACTCCACCATCTGGGTGTGTGGGAGCCGGACCCGGAGGCGAGACTGCGAGAGTTGGAGGCGAAGGGCAAGTCCGTGGACGCGATCTTCCGCAGACCGGACGGCACTGTCTCGGTGTTCTACGCCAGTCCTGAAAATTCCGACGGGGTACGCATCGAGTACGTGGGCGCCGCACAACGGGAACGCTTGGAGCGCTGGTTCGACACCGGTGAACTCCGATAGAGCGAATTCCGGTGCATCCGTGGACGTGCGATGCCCGCTGTGCTTCATCTTCGAGCAAGTCCGGGCCCTTTCGCGTCCGGGATCTGCCGTGCAGACAATTCGACGAAATCGAGTAGGTGGGAAGTGGTACAAGTGCACTCAACTCGTGAAGCCGGCCGGGCGAAGGACTTCGACGAGTGGTACGGCTCTGTCGTCGAACGATATCGAGAGCGAACTCCGTCTTCGCTGGTGGCGTTCGAGAAGTCGAAGCAGACGGTGCCGGGTGGTGTACCCGGAGGCCTCGGCTTCATGAGTCCGTACCCCGTGTATGTCGAAAGAGGCGGCGGCGCATATGTCTGGGATGCCGACGGCCACCGCCTGCTGGACCTGATGTGCGGTGACTGGCTGTTGCCTCTGGGACATTGCCACCCTGCCGTGGTCGAAGCCACGAAGGCGCAAATCGACCGTGGAACGACGTTCTGCTCGCCGCACCCGACGCTGGGCCTCCAACTCGCCGAAGCGCTGCAGCGCCGGCTGCCGTCTCTCGAACGCATCCGATTCACGGCCTCCGGCACCGAGGCCACGATGACCGCGCTGCGCCTCGCGCGTGCCTACACCGGGCGGGGCACTATCGCCAAGATGCGGGGCGGCTACCACGGAACACACGACGTCTCACTGATCGCGAACGGCCGCTTCCAGAATCCGGACCTCATCCCTCCGGGGCTCGTTCCCGGCGCCGAGAACAGTGTGGTGCTCCTGCCGTACAACCACATCGACGAGAGTGTTCGCATGATCGAGGAATGTGCTGCAGACCTCGCTGCCGTCATTGTCGAGCCGATTCTCGGTGGCACCGGGATGATCCCGGCGACGCGCGAGTATCTGGAAGCGCTACGTAGCGTTACGACCCAGCACGGTGTCGTGCTGATCTTCGACGAGGTGGTCACCTTCCCGGTCGGATTGCACGGCGTGCAGGGAATGTTCGGCATCACGCCGGACCTGACGACCTTGGGTAAGGCGATCGGTGGCGGGCTGCCGCTGGGCGCCTTCGGTGGACGCGCAGACATCATGAACCTCACCGACCCGGTGATCGATCCGACCACCCAGATGCGCCATGCCACCACACTGGGTGGAACGCCGGCCTGCCTGGCAGCCGGGCTCGCGCAAGTAGAGGCTTTGACACCCGAGGTGCACGATCACATGAACTCCCTGGGCGAGCGGCTCCGGTCCGGCGCTCGTGACATGGCCGCACGGCTGAATGTTCCTCTGCAGGTCACCGGTGTCGGTCACGTCTTCGGTTTCCATTGGTCGGAGGTCCCGATTGTAGATTTCGAAAGTGCATTGGCATCGGACCGTGCCACGATGTCGAAGATATCGATGGGCTTGCTCAACGAAGGATTTCTGATGTTCAAGTCGGCCGTGGGAACGGTGAGCGCTCCCATGACCTCCGACGACATCGATTCTCTTCTCGGTGCGCTCGAAAAGGTGCTCTTTGCATCAGGACTCGTCCGATCGTCCTGACAAGGAAGTGCGACCGCGGCCCGCGGGTTCCGAAACTCGCGGGCCGCAGGTTCACCCCAGAAAGCCTTCCTGTGCGACGCTGCACAGCAGACGGCCTGACCGGTCGAACATGCGCCCGGTGACCAGACCTCGACCCTGCAAGGCAGTCGGCGAGGTCTGGTCGTAGAGCAGCCAGTCGTCGTAATCGGGCACGCGGTGGAACCAGACGACGTGGTCCATGGACGCGATGATGCCAGGACCTCGAGTCGTCCGCCGGTCGGCGAGCATCACCGAGTCGAGTAGCGTCAGATCGCTGATGAACGTGAGCAATCCGTTCCGTAACGTCGGATCGGCGGGAACCGAGCCTCGGGTACGCATCCACAACCTGTTTCGAGGTGGAGGTGCTGCGGCGAGGTCGAGCGCCGCACGGGGAGGATGGGCGACATATCGCATGTCGAACGGTCTCGGCCGCACCCACCATCCGTCGTCCTCGTGGGCGTACGGCGCGAGTGCGGTTTCGACGGACAAGAGCGTATCCGGGGCGGGCACGTCATGGGGCATCGGATCCTGATACTCGATGCCCTCTCTTGCAGTGCAAAAGGAGAGATTGGCCTCGAAGATCTTCGTGTCCTTCTGGCTTGCCGAGACCCGTCGAGTGCTGGTGTTCCGGCCGTCCCGAATTCTCTCGACTCGATACAGGACCGGGATCCGGGCCGAGCCCGGGCGAAGGAAATAGGCGTGCAAGCTGTGCGCGGCTCGGCCGTCCACCGTTTGTGATGCCGCCATCAGTGCTTGTGCTGCCACCAGACCGCCGAACGTACGCTCGGCGCCGTGACTGTCCGGCGTCCCTTGAAATTCGTCCTTTCGGAGGACTGATACCTGCAACAGGTCGAGTACCTGGTCCAGTGTTTCCGCCAAGTGAATACACCTCCGGATCGTCCCGCGTGAATCGGCTGCGGTTCGGTGCACCGCTCACGCGGGACTACGGTTGTTCGGCTTTCTCCGAATCAGAGCGCACCGATGACCGGCATGGTGCCCGCACGCAGTGCACCACCCAGTTCGGTGCGAAGGGTCGCGGTCGTGCCGAGAAGCTGTTCGAGAATCAGGCCACGACGGAGGAAGGTATGGAAAGGGTGTTCCCACGTGAAACCCATGCCTCCGAGATACTGTTGGCAATTCTCCGCAGCGCTCCGGAAGAACCTGCCTGCCAGCAACTTTGCCATTGCGGCGGCCTCGGGGTCGCTTTGCTCCCATCCAGCGACGACTGCGAGCTCGGCGGTCTCCTGCCAGACACGGGTGTCGGCGAGACCATGCTTCACGCTCTGGAAACTGCCGAGGGCGCGTCCGAACTGTTTGCGGGACGCCACGTGTTCCACAGCCAGGGCGAGCATTTCGCGTGAGAGCGCAGTCAGTTCCTGGGCGACAAGCAGGCGGGCGGTGCGCACCGCGTGTGTCCAGAGCCGATCGGCCTCGACACCTGTAGCGACCACGGCGCCGACGGCGAACCCGGAGATGTGAACCCAGCCCGAGTGCGGCTCGATTGCGGTCGGGGTTTCCGACAGCGATCCGATTCGGTCCTGATCCTCGACCGCCACGATCACGAGTGCATTTCCGTCCGTGGCGGGGACCAGAAGGGTGCCGGTGGGTCGTGCGTCGGTCGAGACCGTCCCGGCGACAGCGATGGTGGCTCCGTCGTCGGAATGTTCGTCGAGGGTCGCCGGCGGATCCATGGAGCCGACCCGAGGTAGTAGAAGCCGGACAGGCCCAGAGCTGTTCGAGAAGGTCGAAGTACCGAGGTCGAGTGCGGCGGACAGGGAGTCGTTGAGGATGGAGAAACGCGGCAGCAACCGTCCCTGAAGATCGGCGACCAGAGTGATTGCGGTCTGCGGATCTTCGTCGAGAAGGTCGTGCCAACCGAATTCGTCCAGCGCATCGGGCCACGAGTCGGGGGATGTGGCGGTCAGGACCTGTTCGAGGCTGTCGCGCAGGAGTGCTGTCTCTTCGTGGTCCATCATTTCTCCCGTGGCAGGCCGAGGATGCGTTCGCTGATGATGTTGCGCTGAATCTCTTTTGCGCCGCCGTAGATCGAAGAGGCGCGCGAGTACAGATAGTCGGTGCGCCAGTCGCGTGCTGTGCGGTCGGTGTCGACGAGAAGAGTTTCCGGCAGCGCGGTCAGAGCGGTGTCGAACAGGAACTTCTCGGCTGTCGACATCACGTACTTGTCGAAGGAAGGAAGCACGCCGAGATCCTCACCGGCGTTCAGTGCCCGCAGCGTGCGTCGCGACAGCAGTCTCAGCGCACCGACCAACTCGAATGCTTCGCCGAGCTGGGCGGGATCCAGGTCGGGCGCTTCGACGACAAGACGTTCGAGGCGCCACCGCATCCAAGCCTGCCGCTGCCAAGCAGCCGCACCGCGTTCGCAACTGAGTATGAACATGGCGACTTCCCAACCATGCCCGACCCCACCGATCGTGCGCGATTTCGGCACGCGGACCTCGTCGAAGAACAGACTGGAGAAGTCCGCTTCCCCGGTGATCGCGGTGAGCGGGCTGACGGTGATGCCCGGAGTGTCCATGTCGACGAACAGCGCGGTAATACCCCGGTGCGCCGAGTCGGGAGTGCCGGTGCGAGTGAGCAACAGACACCGATCGGCGAACTGGGCCCAGCTGGTCCAGATCTTCTCACCGCTGACGATCCAGTGGTCGCCGGCATCGACGGCCTTCGTTCGGAGGGAGGCGAGATCGCTACCGGCACCAGGCTCGGAGAAGCCCTGGCACCAGCTTTCGTCCCCGCGCAACAGGCGTGGCACGACCTGTTCGCGCAGATCCGCCGGTGCGAACCGTGCCACCGCCGGTCCGAGGACCTCCTGTGTTGCGAAGGAGAACGGCGGCGGATATCCGGCAGCTGCGAGTTCCTCACTGACGACTGCGCGCAGGATCAGGGCGCCGCCGAGTCCTCCGAGCTGCTGTGGCCAACCCAGACGAATCCATCCGGCATCGTAGAGTTCGCGCTGCATCGCCGAGAGTGTAGCGAATATGCCTTCCACATCCGTGGGCAGTTCGGTGAACCTTTCGAGCGAATCGGCTCGCTCGATGAGCCAGCGACGAAATGCACCACGCACTTCGTCGATCGTCATGTCGGCACGAGGTTCGATTACCGGGATCAGGTCCGACCGGGTTGCGCTCATCAGCTGCTCCGTGCCTCGAGGACGTGAACCGCGCAGGCCGACGCCAGTCCGATCACATGGGTCAGGCCGACCTTCGCGCCTTCGATCTGTCGGTCACCGGCCTCCCCGCGCAGGTGGGTTGCGACCTCGTAGATGTTGGCGATGCCGGTGGCACCGAGGGGGTGTCCCTTCGACAGAAGTCCTCCGGAGACGTTGACCGGTGTCGAGCCGTCGCGCCACGGTGCGCCCGAATCGAGGAAGTCACCGGCTCCACCGGGTTCGCAGAGGCCGAGGTTGTCGTAGTGGATCAGTTCGGCGGTGGCGAAGCAGTCGTGTAGTTCCACCAGGTCGAGGTCTTCGGGCCCGATGCCTGCCTGCTCGTAGGCCGTGGCGGCGGCTTGGCGGGTCAGCGTGCTCACGTCGGGTTGGACGAGCCCACCTTCGATCCAGGGGTCGGACGTCATCACGGATGCAGAGATCTTTACTGCGCGGCGGCGGATGTCCGGATCCAAGGTACGCAGCTTGGCGTCGGAAACGACCACCACGGCAGCTGCGCCGTCGGTGTTGGGGCAGCACATCGGCAACGTGTTCGGAAACGCGATCACCTCGGCCCCGAGAATGTCGGCGAGGGAGAACTCTTTCCTGTAGTGCGCCAAGGGATTCAGTACGGAATGGGCGTGGTTCTTCTGTGCGACCTTTGCGAACTGCTCTGCGGTGACGCCGTGGGCCAGCGCGTACTCGGTGCCCGCCTGAGCGAACACGCCGGGCATAATGCCGGTTCCGAGAATGCCTTCGGTCTTGAGTACCGATCCGTATCGGCCGTTGGGCTGATAGACCTTCTTGGAATCCCGCTTCTTTGCGGCGCCTCCGATCAAACCGGATTTGCCCATCTTCTCGACGCCCACGGCCAAGCCGACATCGGATTCACCAGCCTTGATCGACAGTAGTGCCACGCGCAGTGCGGTGGCACCGGTGGCACATGCGTTGACCACGTTGTAGACGGGGATGCCGGTCTGTCCGATTTGCTTCTGTAGACGTTGTCCGTTGTGGGAGTTGGCTTCGTAGACGTTACCCATCGTCAGAATGTCCATGTCGTGAATCGACATGGCGGAGTCGCGCAGTGCATCGAGTGCCGCCTCCGCAGCGAGATCGATCAGATCCTTGTCCGGGAAACGCCCGAACGGTGTCATCGACGCGCCGATGATCCAGATATCGCCGTTGCTCACTGCTGCTCCTTCACTGGAACGTATCCGAACGCGATAGCTTCGGTACCGTCGTCGTCGACGCCGGCGACGAAGGTCGTCAGGCGAACAACAAGGCCGGAAGTGATGTCGTCGAGGTCGGTGTCGAGCAGGTTCGCTTTGACGACACCGCCCCCATCGAGGTCGACGATCACCGAGATGTACGGCACCGGCACCGAGGGGGCAGCCCGGTGCACCTGTGTGTAAGCGCGCACTCGACCGGTGTTCGCCAGTGCTTTGGAAGTGAACTCCCTGGCACCGCAGTGTGCACATGCATTGCGGCGGTCGAAGAAGAGTGCGTTGCACCCTACACAGGTGTGGGCTTGGAGATAGGGGGGGTCGGCGAGTACCAGGTAGTCGACGACCGGAATCCGTCCCGGCATGTTCCTCTGTCCATTCGTCGCGTTTGCCTCGGGTGAGACCTCATAGGTAAAACTCGATGAAGAAATAGTATAGCAATAGAGTTTATTCGGGCAAGCAAGGTCTGGGTCTCCCGTTCGGGCCGAGACGTCGTCGGGGCGATTCTGCACCGCATGGGTGGAGATCGACCGCGGTGAGGTGCTCGAGGGGCCGACAATGCGTAGGAACATCGTCGAGATGGGTTCGATTGTCGTTCCGCATCTTTGGAAGAGAGGCGGAGAGCCGTGCCGCGCTCTGCTGCAAGGGCGAGGTGGAGGTCCGGAGCTGCCGGCGTCCATCGAAAAGTGCCGTATTGTCGAGGAGTTGGTTCAGTGCAAGACTATTGAGAGCCCGGCACCGGGTTCCCGTGTTCTGTCCCGGGTTCGACGCAGTCGTAGTAGCCGGACGCAGTCGTGGTAGCCGATCGAACCGACCCATGAGGAACTGATGTCAACAGTCGAAAGTATCGCGATCACCCTGGTGACGATGCCGGCGCTCGGTGAATCCGTCACCGACGGCACCGTCACCCGCTGGCTCAAGGCCGTCGGCGACGAGGTCGCGGTCGACGAACCCCTCCTCGAGGTCTCCACCGACAAGGTCGACACGGAAATCCCGTCCCCTGTCGCCGGCATCCTCCTC
>Ga0182740_1000740_pt1 | contig 28579 bp, 31 predicted proteins | sample eDN5th37CKraftBY_FD_128872 | JGI IMG/M metagenome (GOLD analysis project Ga0182740, IMG submission 128872) | Enriched backyard soil microbial communities from Emeryville, California, USA - eDNA 5th pass 37_C Kraft BY (version 2) (version 2) | ecosystem: Environmental > Terrestrial > Soil >...
CCCGACGAGGTCGGCGGCTTCGACGCATTGGGCAAGGGTGTGGAAGAAGGCCGCCAGGCGCCGCCTCCGGTCCAATACGTCTCCCGGGGGCTCACGCGCTCGCGCACCGACAAGCTGGTGGCGCTGGCCGCGGCCCAGGATGCGGCATCGGCCCTCCCCTCCGCCTCCAATGTGACCGCCTTCGCCCGGACGGACGCAGCAGGCGCCGCGCAAAGGAACGAGGCCGAGCGCCGCCCCTCGCCCACCGACAAGCTGGAGCGCGGAGCCAGCGCCCAGCCCGCAGCGGCCGAGGCTGCCGCAACCGCCGGCACGACCTTGGCAGAGCGCCGCGCCGAAGCGGAAGCACGCGGATACGAAGGCGAAATGTGCGCCGAATGCGGCAACTTCACCCTGGTGCATAACGAGACCGGCACCACCTGCGACACCTGCGGAACGGCGGCGAGCTGAGTCGGCCCGTCTTCAAATCAGTCGAGTTCCAAAAGAAGGAGCCGCCGGAACGACGGCTCCTTCTTCATATGCGCTTCATATCCGCCGGCATCTTCCCATATCTCACCGATGACCCTGACCACCGGCATCGCCATCGGCGCTGCGCTCGGCGCGGCCTACGGCATCATGCAGGACGATATCGCAGTGGGGATCGGCTTCGGCATCGCCATCGGTATCGCGCTGTCGCTCGCCGCTGGGCGGGAGCGATAGCCCCCTGCTGCAATCATGGCATTCCAACCGCGGCGACAGCCGGTTGCCGGAGGTGCGACCTTTGATCGCCATATCTTCGCATCAACCGGCGAAATCGCCGCATTCCGTCCGTCAGCCCGGAATCAATCGATACAAGCAAGACGTTGCGCTTGCGCCCGGCCGGCGCCAGCGTTGCGCACCGCATAACGAAATGATATCGCGCTGCCCATTCAAATGCGCATTCTAGGCGCATGCAGGCGTGCAACGCCTTCCAGAGAGAGAATATCCATGCTTATCACCCGTCAGGATTTTCTGCGCGGCGGCGCCGCATTGGGTTTGGCTGCCGCCGGCGGCGTTTCCCCGGCCTTTGCCCAGCCGTATCCGAGCCGCGACATACATTTCATCTGTGGATTTCCGCCCGGTTCCGGCGCTGATATTTTCGCGCGGTATTTTGCGGAAAAGTTCCGCGTCATCGCCGGCCAGAACGTCATCGTGGAAAACCGGGTCGGCGCGAACAGCAACATCGCGACGGAATATATCGCCCGTTCGAAGCCGGACGGCCACACGCTCTATCCCTTCGCGGGCACGACTGTCGCCGCCACGATGCATCTCTTCAAGAAGCCGCCGGTCGATGTCGGCAAGACGATTCAGGTCGCCGCAACGACAAGCAACCTCGCCTTCATGCTGATGGTCGATCCCAAGAGCCCTTACAAGACGGCGCAAGAACTCACGGAGGCCATGAAGAAGAAAGGCGCCAGCGCCAGCTATGCCACGGCGGCCAATCCCGGTGTCATCATGGGTGCCCTCTACAAGAAGGCCACCGGCATCGAAGCGGTCGACGTGTCCTATCGTACCGCCCCCGACTCCCTTCCCGAGTTGCAGAGCGGCAAACTCGACTTCGCATTCCACGATCCGATCTTCGCCCTCGCCCAGCAGCGTGAAGGCCGTGCGCGTATTCTGGCGGTCAGCTCCAGCGAGCGCCTGCAATCGGCACCCGACGTCCCGACCATGACGGAAATCGGCGTGCCCATGGGCCTCGATATCTGGTGGGGCGTGATGCTCGCGGCCGGCACGCCGCGCCCGATCGTGGATCGCATCAACGCCATGTTCGGCGAAATCCTGGAGACCGAGGATGCCCGCAAGTTCCTCGCGCTTTCCGGCGCCGATCCCATGATCCGCACGCCGGACGAGGCCCAAGCCATGTTCCTGAAGGCGATCGACGAGTGGGGCGACTACGTCAAGCTGGCGAACATTCCGCAGAACTGAGAACGTCACTCCTCAGGCTCGGTGGTGAAGAACAGGGGATAGCCCCTGTTCTTTCCAAACTCCGTTGCCTCCTTGGCCTTGGTTTCCGCGACATCGCGGGTATAGACCGCGATGACGCAGGAGCCCTTGCGGTGCGCCGTGAGCATCACGCGCATGGCCTGGGATTCATTCATCCGGAACACGGCCTTCAACACCAGCACGACAAATTCACGCGGCGTGAAGTCATCATTGAGCAGAATGACCTTGTAGAGCGGCGGCCGCGCGATTTTGGTGCGCGTCGCGGTTCCCGGCGTAACGACGGTCTGGCTCATGGTCGCACTCTTCGCAACGAGCGAGGGTGGAAACGGACATGGCGGAAACGGACGTGGCCGCCTCGCGAACGGGTGGAATACGCCAGACGCCGGCCAGGGCCTCATGGGCGCGCCGGAAGCATCCATGCCGCTGTTCCGATTGAGATAGCGCCTTTCCGCGAGCCGTCAATGTCGGCGGCTCAGCCGCGGCCGCGTCAGGGTTCGGCCGCCATGGGAAATATACGCCCGCGACGGCGCGCCATCTGGATTTCATAACATATTCCGTTATGGTCCCGCGCGACGCGGCGCCCCGCGTATGACCCCCCAACCTTCAAGGTATGTTTCGCGTCCGATGGCTCTGCTCGCTCCTCTTCAGATCGTGGAAACACTCACGACCACGGCCACGCCCGAGCAGGTTTGGGCAGCGTTGCAGGCGGCACCCCGCTGGCCGGAGGTACTGAGCAACCTTGGACAGGCGTGGATCGACCCGGCCGGTGAACTGGTCGAGGATGCGGTGATCCGCACCAAGGCCGCGCCGGGCCAGCCCTATGTCGATATGGATTATTACGTGCTGCTGGCGGAACCGCCGACACGACTGGTTTTCGCAAGCCGCGCCAACAAGTTTCGCGCCATCGTCGATTACCGGCTCCGTCCGCTGGACGACGATCGCACGGAACTTGCCGTCAGTGCTGAAATCCTGTCGGAAACGATGCTCGGCAGGCTGGGGCTGGCCACCCGGCGCAAGGCCCACACCAAGGGGGCCGCCTTCTCCATGCGACGACGGGCCCAGGCCATGCTGGATCTCGCCGAGGACATGGCATCGGGAAAGCCTGCCGCGGCGGCGTCAATCCATGAGACGCCGGGAAGCGATATGGAAGAGCCGGCCGCCGAGGCCGGCGGCGCGCGCACCGCTGATTAGCGGGCGTAGGCGCCAGAGGACGAAGCAACCGCGAAACGGCGCGGTGTCTTGCGTTCGACCACGACAGCGCGGGGCGCGCCGGGGCGACCGGCAAAAGTCACCGTTTCCGTATTCCGCCGCAGCGCAGCAGCCTTGAGGACCGCCGGCCGGACCTTATCCGCCGACAGGTCCATGAGCGAAGCCGCAATCGAAACCTGCGCTTCGGTGTCGTCGGTCATGCCGCTGGCGGCGATCACGGCCTCATCGAGCGTCGGGGGATCGTGCCTCACGCGCCGGGTGCCGTATTTCGTCTTCCAGGTTTTGCGCATCTCTGCTGCTTTCGATGAAGTCTGCATTTGCAGCGAATTTATCAAAATCCGGTGCGTCGCACCATGTTGTTTGTGCATCGCAATATTGCGATTTGCGCAGGTTGCGGGCAACGATCCGTTACATGGGCACCCCTTCAGGACTTTTCCATATCCGTGCAGCGGGATCGGCCGTTTTTGGGCTGCGACAGTGCGTCCCGCACCTCGCCGCGCGCGCGGAATCAGGGATGCACGTCACCACGGACCACGGCCACACCATCCGCGATGCCGTCCTTGCGGGCGACACGTCCGCTGACATGGTGGCCCTGCCCGTCCCGATGATCGATGCGCTGGCGGATCGCGGGTTCGTCGCGCGCGAGGGGATTGCGGCGCTCGGCTCGGTCGGCATCGGGGCTGTCACCCGCGCGGGCGCCACATTGACAGCTCCGGACGATATGGCCCGGCTTCGCGAGGCGCTGCTCGCCGCCGATGCCGTTTTTCTGACGCTCGCGCCGACAGGCGAACATCTTCTGAACGTCATCCGAAAACTCGGCCTTGCGCAGGCGGTCGAGCGCAAGCTCCGGCGCTTCGACAAGGCGAGTCATCTCAATGCCGCGCTGGCAGCCAGCCTGGCCACGCACCCGCTGGGGTTCGCGCCGGTCACGGAAATCCTGTCCTGGCAACCCGAATCCTGGCAACCCGAAGCCGGCGTCGCGGCGAACAGTTCGCCGGCGGCTGGCGGCATTACGTTCCTCGGCCATGTCCCCGACGAGATTCAGGACATGGTCCACTATGCCGCCGCGCTGCGGGCCGGAACGACAAGGATGGATATCGGACGAAAGGTGCTCGCCGCGTTGACTGGGAGCGAAGCACGCCTCGCCTTCCGCCAGACCGGGATGCGGTGACGGCAGCCGTCTATGCGCGCCGCGGCCGTGTCAGCACCAGGACACAGACGGCAGCCGCCATGATCGCAGTGCCTTCATAACCGACCATCGCGGGCATACCGCGCTGCAACCATATGCCGCCCAGCGCCGAACCAACGGCCTGCCCGACATAGATGGCCGAGGTGTTCAGCGCGATGGTCGCGCTGGCAAGGTCCGGTGCTGCGGAGGCCAGCCGGGCCTGCTGCATGGTGTTGGACGCCGCCGTGCCAAAGCCGACCAGAACCATTCCCGCGATCATGATCGGCTGAAGGCCGGTGCCGAGGGACCAGATCACCAGTCCGGTCATCATGCAGCCGATCATCATGCAGGACATGCCGAAGGTGCCGAACCGCCGAACGCCGCGCTGGGTCAGGATATTCCCGACGACGCCCGCGACGCCGACACCGGCAAAGGTGAGCGCGATGGTCTCGACGCCCGCGCCCGTCAGCGCCGTGAGCAGAGGTCCGAGATAAACGAAAAGATGGAACTGGCCGGCAACGGTCAGCCCGGTGACCGCCAGAAGGAGAAGGATCGTTCGATTCCGCGCGATCGTCCCCCAGCTTGCCAGCGAAAGCGGCGTGCCCTTCAGACCCGCGGGCAGAGCCAGCGCATTCATGACGAATGCCAGCGCCCCGAGAAACGTCAAGACGCCATAGACCATCCGCCAGCCGAAGTGAGACGCCACGAAAGCGATGGTCGGCAGGCCGACCGCGATGGCCAGCGACCAGCCGAGGAAAATATAGGCAATGGCTTCGGAACGTTCCGCCGGCCTGACCAGCAGCGCAACCGTGCCGGCCGCCTGAGGCGTATAGATCGCCGCAACCGCCAGCAGCAGCAGACGCGCGCCAAGCAATGTCCCATAATCAGGGGCCAGAGCCGACACGGCATGGCCGATGGTCACAACCAGCATCGTGCCCGCCAGCAGCATGCGGCGATCCATCCGGCTCGTGGCCCAGGCCAGCAGCGGCGACCCGAAACACAAGATCACCGCTCCGAATGTCACCAGCAGACCTGCCTGCTGGATGGAGGCATCGAGCCCCGCCGCCAATTCCGGCAACATGCCCGCAGGCGCCAGCACGGCGACCCCGGTAACGAGGTTGCCGAGCATCAAGGCGTTGCGGGCCATCAGCGGGGTGGAGAGTGCGGCAATCAGCATATGCGAACGGAGCGAGGAAAGCTCTCTTGAAGATGAGGCTGTCGCGGCGCAGACGGGAAGCTGCAACAGGCAGCCAATATGACGCCTGATCGCCGGTTAGGCCAGCATGCGGCACACCCGTGACGTTTTCAGACGGTCGGATCAGGAACCGGCAACCGCTCCTGACGTTGTGATCCAGGATGTCCGGCCCGCAGCCGGACCGGAGGAGGGCAACCCATGCATGGCATCATTTATCTCGTCGGTCTGATCGTGGTGATCATGGCGATCCTGTCGTTCTTCGGCCTCCGCTGATCGATGGGCCGCAATCATGACCTATGAATCCCCCTATTCCGACGAGCCCGCGCTCGCCCGCACCGATGGACCTGTCCCGATCCCGGGCGGCCCGCTCTCATATCTTCACTGGGGCCCCATCGTGGCCGGTGCTGTCGTCGCGGCGGCGATCTCGCTGGTGCTCGGCGCATTCGGCGCGAGCATCGGCCTTGCCGTCGCCTCGCCCTCCCCGACCTGGCGGGACGCCTCGGTCGCGCTGGCCCTCTTATCAGGCATCTGGCTTCTGATCGTCGCACTCGGCGCTTTCGCGGCGGGCGGCTATCTCGCCGGCCGCGTCCGGTCGAGCTGGTCCACCACCCAGGAGGAGATCGAGTTCAGGGATGGCACCCACGGCCTGCTCGTATGGGCTTTGGCCGTGCTCATCGGCGGCATTCTGGCCTGGGGCGCGGCCATTGCGACCCCTGCCGCCGTGACGGCGAACGGCGCCTCACGGAGCGCCACCGGGGAACCTGCCGGGATCGCATTTGAACTCGATCGGCTGTTCCGCTCGGCACAGCGCCCCGAAGCTGTCGATCCGGACACGCGGGCGGAAGCCGGCCGGCTGCTGCTCAAGGGCGCGGGACGTCAGGACCTTGCCGAGGATGATCGCACCCATCTGGTCCGCCTGGTTTCCACGCGCACCGGCCTCGGGCCGGCCGATGCCGACCGGCGTGTTCGGGACATCCAGACCGAGGTGCGTCAGTCGGCGGCCCAGAGCCGGCGCAGCGGCGTTCTGCTCGGCTTCATGACGGCGGTTGCCCTGGCGGCAGGTGCTGCCGCGGCCTGGTTTGCCGCGGAAGCGGGCGGACGCCATCGCGACAATGCGGTTACCCCGCCGCTGCGGTTCGACTGGCGACGCGGCCGTAGGGGCGACGTCTGACACTCCAGAGTTTCGGGGAAAGCGGCGGGGCTCCCTCTCGCCGCTTTCCATGTCACGGACAGCGCCAGAGGACTTGTCAATGAACGACCCGAAAATCAGCGTCGGCGTGGATACCCCTTCCGGCGAGCCCCGGAACGGACCGACCGGCCCTTACATCACAGAGGAGAGCGACGGGACGGATATCGTCCCGCCGGTGCCGAAGCCGGCCCCGTCCGACAAGGCCCCTTCCGATAACGCGCCAAGCCGCACCGAAACGGAGATCAGCCGGAACAGCGAGTTGGGCAGCGATCGCGCCGGCGGCTAAAGCGCCGACGATACGTTCCGACGCCCTCCATAGCCTTCATCCTCCGGCTATCTTGCAGCCTTCGGATATCAGCCTTCGGATATCCTGCGGCCGTTTCACGAGAGCCGCCGGTGTCGCCACTTTTATTTGGCGCGGACCTCTCTAGAATTGGTGCTTCCCGTCACCCCGACGGGAAGCTTTTGTTTTCCAGGATATTCCATGACCATCAGCATGTATCAGGTTTCCGTGCCGATCTTCGTTCAGTTTCTCACCAGCCTCTCGGGCGTGATCGACAAGGCTGCCGCCCATGCCGAAGCGCGGAAGGTCGAGCCGTCGGTCTATCTGGGCCTGCGGCTGTGTCCCGACATGTTCCAGTTTTCCCGGCAGGTGCAGCAGGTGACGAACCATGCCCTGAGCCCCGGCCGCCTCGCCGGCGTGACGCTTCCCGATCTCGGCAAGGACGAAGCCGACTTCGACGCCTTGAAGGCGCGAATCCAGAAAGCCATCGACTTCCTCAAGACGCTCAAGCCCGACCAGATCGACGGCACGGAAGCGAAGGAAATCATCTTCAAATTTCCCAACGGCAACGAACGGAAATTCACCGGCCAGGAACTGCTGCTGAACTTCAGCCTGCCGAATTTCTTCTTTCATACCACCACGGCCTACGGGCTGCTCCGCGCTGCGGGCGTGGAAGTGGGCAAGCAGGACTTCATGGGCAAACCGGCCCAACTCTGATCTCCAGCACCGGCGCGCCGCGCAGAAAGGCGATGGGCATTGCCCGTCGTCTTCCGTGCGGCGTTCAGACCGGAACCGCACGGTTTTCGCCATCTGCTTCAACGAGGAACGACTCTCGGAAAGCCGGCCTCCAGCATTTGACAAAGCCTGCCGCGGTCTTCCAAATCACCGGCCGCAAATTGGGATGCTGAGGTGGGATTTCCCCGATGAAAGTGTTTTTGTTCGACCTGTTGGCTTATGGAAAGCATTTTGAGGAATACAAGGCTGATCGCTTCATGCCTTATCCTCTGTCCGGCCGTCATTTCGACGCCGAGACCGCGGCGCGCACCTATGAGGAACACCTCCTGGCGTGGGAGGAAATGGACCGGCTCGGCTTCGACGGCGTCGGGCTGAACGAGCACCACACCACGCCGCACGGCCTGATGTGCTCCCCCAACATGATGGCCGCCGTCGGCGCGCAGCGCACGAAGAACCTGAAGTTCCTTATTCTCGGCGAGCTTCTGCCGCTGCACAATCCGCTGCGCATCGCCGAGGAAATCGCGATGGCGGACTGCATGTCCAAGGGACGCGTCTGGCCTGGCTTCGCCCGCGGCGTACCGCGCGAATACAAAGTCTACGACGTGCCGATGTCGGAATCCCGCGCGCGCTTCGAGGAATCCTTCGACATCATCATGAAAGCCTGGACCGAGGACGTCTTCTCCCACCAGGGCAAGTTCTGGTCGTTCAAGGACATGGCGATCTGGCCGCGGACCTATCAGCAGCCCTATCCCAAGCTGTGGGTGCCGTTCTCGGGCTCCAAGGAAACCATCCAGTGGGCGGCACGGCACAACATCAACGCCGTGATCCCGGACAATACGCCGGGCTTCCTTGAAGACGTCATCGGCTATTACGGGCGCTGCCTTGCCGAGCATGGCCATCGCATCACGCCGGATCATATCTGCCTGTTCACGGATGCGTATGTGGCCGAGAGCAAGGCCCAGGCGATCGATGAATATTCGCCCTATTTCCTCTATTTCAACCAGACCCTGTGGCACCATGGCAGCCTGACACAGGAGGCCATCAAGGAATCCGAATCCAAGCCGGCCGCATCAGTTCCCACGACGCCGCCGCCGTCACTCGACTATGTGAGGCCGGAGAACCTCGGCGCCGCCGTGCTGGACCGCGCCAAGATCCGCAACGTCACGCAAAGCCAGATCAACGAACGTGTCGGCTCAGGCGAACTCAATTGGGGCTCGCCCAAGGAGATCACGGAGCGTCTGATCGAATCCGCCGAACAGGCCGGCACCAACACCATCCTCCTGAACGTCAATGTCGGCGCGATGCCCTACGAACTGTTCCTCGAACAGATCCGGCGGTTCGGCCGCGACGTGCTGCCGAAACTTCAGGCCCACGAGATCACGAGTGTTCCCGCGGCACGGGAACTCGCCTGAGAACAGACGTCCGGAATGGAAAGCCGTCGCCCGATGCGGCGACGGCTTCGTCATTGCGGCCGGCAGAAGCGAGACAAGAAACAGCGAGGCAGGAAACGTTTCGTCGCGAAGACGTTGTCCTGCATGCCGTCCAGCGTCATCCGCGCCTTCAGTTACGATTCCGATATCGCACAATTGCGGATCGCCTTCCGGAGTGGGCGGACATACCTCTATTCCGGCGTGCCCGAAGAAACCTATCTTGAGTTTTGCGTAGCCCCGTCCAAGGGCCGGTTTTTCAACACGAATATCCGGGACCATTTTGCATTTTCGGAAGTGGTCGGGCTCGGCGCGTCTCTGCTCCGGGACGCCGGACTTAAGGGCACGACGCGCCCCCGATAACGCCCTCAAAAGACCCCACCGGCGCCACGGGTTTTCCGGAACCATCATTTCTTCCAGCCATTGAACAGGTTCACCCGCAGAAGCACGGACGTTGGAACCTGCTTGCTGCCGGCTTCGACACACATTGCCGAGGAAAGGACTTCGCCATGAAACGAACATTCGCTGCACTGGCAACCGCGGCCGCCGTTGGCGCGGCCGGCCTCACCGCCGCACCGCAAAAGGCGGAGGCTTATCCGGTCTGGGTCGTGCCCGCGATTATCGGCGGCGTGGTGGGCGGCGTCGCCCTGGGCGCTATCGCCACCCATGCTCAGGCAGAACGCTACGGCGACGGCTATGCCTATGAGCCGGACCCGCGCGCGCCGCGCGGCACGGTCTATGTCCGCCCGACCGGCGCGGCAGCACAGTGCCATATCGGACGCGAGATTCTGCCCGATGGCCGGACCCGGCGGATCGAGGTCTGCGACTGAGCCGGCAGATATTCACGAACTGATGATCCGCGAAGCCCATGAAGTTTCGCGGATCATAAAAGGCTTGATCCGGATGAACCCGGTCTGATCGGCTTGAAGCCGATCAAGCGTAAACAACAACCGCCAACGGCTTGTCCGCTGGTGACCAACCGTTGCGTCGTGCTAACGGCCGCTCAAGGTCTCCTTTACCGCAGCGATGAGTTGCTTGAGCGTGAAGGGCTTGGGCAGGAAGGCGAACTGGCCATTCTCCGGCAGGTTCTTCTTGAAGGCATCCTCCGCATAGCCGGACACGAAGATGATGCGGATATTCGGGTCCTGGCTTCGCAACTCCTTCAGCAGGGTCGGCCCGTCCATCTCCGGCATGACGACGTCGGACACCACGAGATCGACGGCGCCGCCGTGGCTTTCCAGCATTTCGATGGCTTCGACACCGTTGCTCGCCTGAAGAACCGTATAGCCCCGCGACGCCAGCCCCCGCGCGTTGAGAGCGCGAAGCCCTTCCTCGTCCTCGACGAGGAGGATCGTCCCTTGCCCCGTCAGATCAGCCGGAGCCTCGGAGACCACCGGGGGCTTTTCTGCGCTGCCGGCGGACGCAGCATTCGAACGTTCCGGCGTGGATTGCGGCGTATCGAGCACCGGCTCGACAGCCGGAATGTGGCGCGGCAGGAAGATGCGGAACACCGTGCCGCTGTCAACCTCCGACTCCAGATAAATAAAGCCACCGGTCTGCTTGACGATGCCATAGACGGTGGAGAGCCCGAGGCCCGTGCCCTTGCCCACCTCCTTGGTGGAAAAGAACGGCTCGAACACCCGCTCGGCGATTTCAGGCGGAATGCCGGTGCCGGTGTCCGAGACCTCGATCAGCACATAGTCCGCCGCCGGCATGCCCTTGCCGGCATAGGTCGCGCTGTCCGCCACATCGACATTGCGGGTGGCGATCGTAAGCTTGCCGCCGCCGGGCATGGCATCGCGGGCATTCACCGCGAGATTCACGATGACCTGTTCGAACTGCGAGATATCGGCCTTGACCGGCCACAGATCCCGGCCATGCACGACGTTCAGGGACACCTTCTCTCCGAGCAGCCGCTTGAGCAGCATCGTGAGGTCCGATAGCGAGTCGCCGAGATCGAGCACTTGCGGGCGCAGCGTCTGCTTGCGCGAGAACGCCAGAAGCTGGCGCACCAGGCTGGCGGCCCGGTTCGCATTCTGCTTGATCTGCATGATGTCCTGGAACGACGGGTCCGTCGGCCGATGGGCATTCAGCAGGAAGTCCGTCGCCATCATGATGGCGGAAAGCACGTTGTTGAAGTCGTGGGCGATGCCGCCGGCGAGCTGGCCGACCATCTCCATCTTTTGCTGCTGGGTGACCTGGTTTTCCAGCGCGCGCTGCTCGGTGGTCTCCAGCACATAGATGATGGCGGTTTCCTGGTCGCGCTCCTCCTCCTCGATGGCGGTGACATAGAAGCGCGCCCAGCGTTCGCTCGCCGTGAGCGCGGCATCGACAGGGGCGATTTCCCCGCCGCCCTCCGCCGCGCGGGCGATGGCCGCCTCCAGACGGGGGCGATCCCCCTCCGCCACGACATCCATCACGGAGCGTTCGGGGGCCGGCGGCTCGGTCTTCGCGAGCGAGGTGAACAGCCGCGCGAACAGGGCATTCGTCCGCGCGATGCGCCCGCTCCGCTCCACCGTGGCAATCGCCATCGGGGTATTATGGAAGAAGCGCATGAAGCGCACTTCGGCCGCCCGCTGCGGACCGCTGCCATCGTCCACGGCGCGGTTCAGCACCAGCGTGCGCGACGGGCCCGGCATCCCGTCCGCACCGAAGGCGACGCGGTGGAACAGGCGGACCGGCAAGGGCCGGCCGTGGCGCGTCCGGAAATCGAGATCGAGAATTTCGGTCTTCACCTCGCCAGGGGCCGCCGTGATGCCCGTCACCAGCGAGGCGTCGCCGCCCGCCACGATATTGGACAGGTGCAGGCCGCCGGAACCCACCTGGGCGAGGTCGTAATCGAGCCAATCCGCCAGCGTGGCGTTGAGATAAACGACAGCGCCATCCGGCTCCGCGGCAAAAAAGCCGGCGGGCGCATGGTCCAGATAGTCGATGGCGTGCTGGAGCTCCTGAAAGACGTTCTCCTGCCGCTCCCGCTCGCGGGTGACATCCGCGACGGACCAGACGGTCAGCCGTCCGCTGGCCCGCGTAGTTTCGAGGGGCCGCACGCGCAGGCGGAGCCACCGCGCCATCTCGCCATGAGCACCGCCGAGCCGGACCTCCTCGGTCAGCCGCCGGCCTTCCCGCGCCGCCTTGACCAGCCGATAGATCGCTTCGGAAACGCTCGGCTCGCCAATGAACGCCCGCTCCACGGGGCGGACATCGTTGGTATCGGCAGCGCCGGTGAGGTCGAGATAGGCGCTGTTGGCGTAAATGACCTGGCTGTTCGCGTCGGTGACGAGAATGCCGTCGATGGCGCCGTCGGCCACCGCCTTGATGAGAGGGCTGGCCTGCTGCCCGCCGGCGAAGCGCAGGACGCCCGCCGCGAGGCCGAACAGCGAAAACACGCCGATCATGGCCAGCAGCGCCAGCAGGCCCACGACATAGGGCTCGGCCTGATTGCGGCCGAGGAAGACGAGACCGCTCGCGGCCCCGACCAGCACCAGCGCGACGAGCAGGACGAGGCCGATGCTGCCCGGCTGGTCCGCCACCTGGGTGCGGTCGTAAGCCTTCAATCCGGATTGATCTGGCTGATGGGCGGCCATGCCTGAAATCCGTCACATCCTCGACCGCCGCCACCGCAGAATCGGGGTGAACGGAGTGTGAATCAACGCTCTTTCGTGCCCCACCGGGGGCGCGGGGCGCAAGAGGCCGAAGGCAATCTTCGGGGGGTCTTCCGCAGGCTGGTTAAAACGCCGCGGATTTTCCGGGGCGTGGGCATCACCGGAGCCCGCGCCGGAGCTTCATGACATAGCCGATGACCTCCGCCACCGCCTTGTAGTGCTCCGCAGGGATTTCCTGATCGATTTCGACCGTGGCATGCAGGGCGCGGGCCAGCGGCGGATTTTCGACGATGGGCACGTCATGCTCTGTCGCCACCGCGCGGATCCGCAAGGCCAGCGCATCGACCCCCTTGGCGAGGCAGACCGGGGCGTTCATGCCTTGTTTGTATTGCAAGGCGACCGCGAAGTGGGTCGGGTTGGTGATGATGACCGACGCCTTCGGCACATTCGCCATCATGCGGTTGCGCATCCGCGCTTGCCGGAGCTGCTTGAGCTTGCCCTTGATGAACGGGTCGCCCTCGGTCTGCTTGTATTCGTCCTTGATTTCCTGAACCGACATCATCTGGCGCTGGTGCCACTGGCGATACTGGAAGAAGAAATCCGCCGCCGCGATCACTGCCAGAATGGCGACCACCGAACCCAGCAGCTTCAGCGACAGGCCGTGGGTCAGCGGCAGCAACGCGGCCGGCTCGACCGCCACCAGCCCTTCGAGCCGGTGCCGCTCCGGCCACAGCAGAACCACCATGACGGTGCCGACCACGGCAAGCTTGAGCAGGCCCTTGATGAAATTCATCAGCGACTGTTTCGAGAACAATCGCTTGAAGCCTGCCATCGGCGAAATCTTGCTCGCCTTCGGCTTCATGTTCTCCGCAGACCAGACGAGCCGGTGCTGAACCATGTTGCCGGCAATGGCCGCCAGCGCGAGCACGAGAAACGGAACCGCCACCGCCGCCAGAATTTCAAGGCTCAGCAATCCCGAAAGGCGCATCAGCCCCTGCCCGTCGGTCGGCAATGTATGCAGATTGGCAAGGATGCCGCGCATCGTCGTGGCGAGCTCGCCGCTCATATTGCCGGCGAAGACCATCAGCGCCAGCGTTCCCGCGCCAAGAATGAAGAAGGTGTTGATCTCCTGACTCTTGGCGACATCGCCACGCTTGAGCGCGTCCTCCAGCTTTTTCTGGGTCGGCTCTTCTGTTTTCTGGTCCTTGTCCTCTTCGCCGGCCATCGCTCATGACCTCACGAAAATGGCGCGATCTGCCGCAGCACGCCTTCCAGCATGCCGAGGAAGGTCGTCATCATCGCGCCGACGGCGACGAACAGCAGCAGGAAGCCGATCAGGATCGACAGCGGCGCGCCGACAAAGAACACCTGCATCTGCGGCATCAGCCGCGCCAGCACGCCCAGGCCGAGGTTGAACAACATGCCGAACACGAGAAACGGCGCGGAAAGCTGGATACCGATGCGGAACGCATCCGCCACCACCCGGCTGGTCAGTTGCGCCATGTCACCGAACAGGTTGGTCATCATCAACACTTCGCCGGGACGGAACAGGCGGAAGCTGTCATTCAGCGCCGCGATGATGAGATGATGCAGATCTGTCGCGAAAATCAGCGTCACACCCATCAGCGACAGGAAATTGCCGAGCAGCGCGCCCTGCTGGCCCTGGCTCGGGTCCACCGCCGTGACAAAGCCGAGGCCGAGCTGCTGGGCGATGACGGCTCCGGCGACCTGCAAGGCGGCCATGGTGAGCCGCGCCGCCATGCCGAGCATCGCGCCGATCAATATCTCCTGACCGAGCATCGCCAGCAACGGGCCGAAAGAACGCAGGTCGATCTGATACGCCTCACGATGCAGCGGCAGCAGAACGGCGGTGAGCACCAGCGCGACGCCAAGCCGCACGCGCGTCGGGATTGTCATTTCGCCCAGCGCCGGCATCAGCATCACCATCATGCCGACGCGCGCGAAGATCAGCATGAATGTCGCGGCATAGAGCGGAAGGAAGGAGACATCGACGCGCATGCATCACGTCCGTGGCCGGGCGTGGCATTCGCCGCGCCCACGCGAGAAAAGCACGCGGCCCATCGGCTCAACCTGCCACGATGCGGGCGGCGAGCCGCGCCATGTGGCTCTGCAACAGGTCCGCCATGAAAGGGAGTGCGACCAGCAGCGTGATGAAGATGGCGAGAATCTTCGGCACGAAAACCAGGGTCATTTCCTGAATCTGGGTCAGCGCCTGGAACAGCGAGATGACGACGCCGACGGTCAGGCCCACCAGCATCAGCGGCGCGGATACCAGCACGATGGTCATGATGGCATCGCGGCTGACATCGAGAACTTCAGGTCCGGTCATCTGCCAGCCTCGCTGTCGCCTTTCCGCCGCAGCCCATGCCGCCCGCGAGCCGCGTCCACCGTCAGATCGGCATCCGCATGATTTCTTCGTAAGCCTGAATCACCTTGTCGCGGACCGAGACCAGCGCAGACACGGCCACCTCGGTTTCGGACACGGCCGTGACCACGTCGACGATATTGGCTTTCCCGGCCGCCATGTTCTGGCTCTGTGTATCGGCCATGCGGCCCGATTCGACAACCGAGCCGAGCGCGTCCTTCAGCATGGCTCCGAAGCCTTCGCCGCCCCCCTCCCCGGGGGAAACACCGGCTCCGCTGGCGATGCGCGCGAGGCTCGAATAGGCATTGGCCGCGGCAAGAGGTGAAGTCATGTCAGCCCCCGGAATGTTCAGGCTTTGAGAATATCGAGCGTGCGCTGGAGCATCCGGCGCGTCGCGGTGATGACGTTGATGTTTGCTTCGTAGGACCGCTGCGCCTCGCGCATATCCATGGTCTCAATCAGCGAATTGACGTTCGGATATTTGACGTTGCCGGCGGCGTCAGCGGCCGGATGCCCCGGCTCGTATTTGATGCGGAAGTCGCTGCGGTCCGGCTGTACCCGCCCCATGGCGACGACCTGCGCCTCCAGCGTGCGATCCATCTCCGCGCGGAAGGTCGGGATCTTTCTGCGATAGGGATTTCCGTCCGCCGTCTGCGCGGTGGAATCCGCATTCGCGATATTCTCGGAGATGATCCGCATGCGGCCGGACTGGGCCCGCAGGCCCGCGGCGGCGATGGAAAGGGATTTGAGAAAATCCATGACTGTTCCGAGTCCTACTGCTCCGGCTTGCTCCGGAAAATCCGCAAGCGATCAGCGCCGGCCGAGCGCTGTCTTGAGAAGGCCGAGGCCGCGGGTGTAGAGCGCGGTCGCTGCCTGGTAATCCATCTGGTTGTTGGCGACCTTCATCATCTCGTCTTCAAGGTTCACCGCATTGCCCGCCGGACGGATCGCGCTGTCGCGGCCAGCCTGGGTCTGGAAGCTCGCCTGGGCTAGGCCGCTGCCGAGATGGGCCGGATTGGTCCTCGCCAGCGCCAGCGACCCGGTCCCGGGCTGCCCCGCGCGGGAAAAATCCGGCGGCGCGAGATCGTGCGGACGGAAATTCGGCGTGTCCGCGTTGGCGACATTCTCGGACAGGACGTGCTGACGCTCCTGATGCCACTGCATCCGCGTCCGCAACATGGAGAAGATCGGAATGTCCGAGATCATGGGCAGCCCAGCCGGATGCACCTGCACCCGGCAGACTTTGCCCAGTGTATGGTTAATGGAGTCTTAAATACCGGGCCTGTCCGTCTCCCGCCCACCCCGGATTGGGCGGGCGGCGGCGCGCCTGCCGGAAATCCGAGCCCGCGCGGAGGTAGCCGCATCCGCCGCCGGCGCAACTTGACCTTTGCGAATCCGCTCCGGACCGCTAGATCAGGGAACATCGGCCGCGAAGCCGGCTTTCGAAAGTTATTCGCCAACAGATCAGCCAGCCCGCGCCATGACGGACGGGGCCGGCACAGCCTCTGGAGGGCTCATGTTCGAAACCCTGTTCGGCCCCGACGTGTCGCCTCCGGTGCGGTTCCTGCTCGCCTTTGTGGTGGTGCTCGTACTCATCGGCCTGACGGCATGGATCGTGCGCCGGTTCGGTTCCAGCCGCCTCGGCGGCGGCAGCGGGCGAAACCGGGCTCCGCGCCTCGCCGTGATCGATTCCGCAGCAGTGGACAACCGCCGTCGTCTCGTCATCGTCCGCCGCGACAATGTGGAGCATCTGCTGATGATCGGTGGCCCAACCGACGTCGTCGTGGAGACCAACATCGTTCGCGCGATGCCCCAGCGCGACGGCGGGCGCGGGCCGGAGCCGACATGGACGCCTCCGGAAGCTGCGCCGGTAGCGGCACCGACACCAATGCCTGCGGCTGCCGGCTCCCGAACGGTCAGGGCTGAGGAGCCCCCGGTTGCCCCCATACCCGTGATTGCGCCCACACCCGAGCCGGCGCCGCGGCCCTCCCCCCGCGCGGCGGATACGCTGGCCGGTCTCGCTGCCGAACTCTCGACCCGTCCGGCACCGCCCAGCGATCTGGATACCCGATCGGCGCCGCCGCCCCCTCCGCGTCCCTCCGCTCCGCTGCGATCGGAACCCAGTCTTCGCGCAGAATCCCCTGCCCGGCCCGCAGCAGCCTCCCCGCAGGCCTCTGCCGAGACGGCAGGCGATCCTGACCTGAACGGCATGACCCAGCGGCTCGAAGCCGCCTTGCGCCGGCCAGCGCCGGCCGCGACGCCCCGCGCGGCAGAGCCCAGGCTGCCTGTTCCGCCAATTCCGACCGCCACCATGCCCCCGCCCGCACCCAGCCTGAAGACTGGAGCGGACACCGCGCCGAACGTGACCATCACGTCGGCGCCCGCAGCGCCCGCGCCAGCCGCGGCCGAGCCCAAAGCGGACCGAACACCGGACCGGGCCTCGCCCTACGACAGTCTCGAACAGGAGATGGCCAGCCTGCTCGGCCGCCCCAATCAGAAAACGTGACACGGACCAGGATTGGGCGTTGCGTCCGTCTCGCGACGGTGACGGCCAGTGTAGCGGTGATGATCGTCGCGGCGCTTCACCCTGCCGCCGCGCAGGATATCAGCATCAACTTCGGCGAAGGCAGCGGCCTGACCGAGCGCGTGATCCAGATGGTCGCGCTGCTCACGGTGCTGTCGCTCGCGCCTTCGATCCTCGTGATGATGACATCCTTCACGCGGATCGTGGTGGTGCTCTCGCTGCTGCGCACCGCGCTCGGCGCGGGCACGGCGCCGCCCAATTCCGTCATTATCGCGCTGGCGCTGTTCCTGACCGCCTTCGTCATGGCGCCGACACTGCAACAATCCTACGATCTCGGCGTCCGTCCGCTGGTTGCCAACGAAATCACGATGGAACAGGCGTTGGAGCGTGGCGTCGGCCCCTTGCGGGAGTTTATGCAGAAGAATGTCCGTGAGAAGGACGTCCAGCTTTTCATGGACATGAGCGGCTCGCCGCCGGCCGCCACGCCGCAGGAGATGTCGTTGCGGATTCTGATTCCCGCTTTCATGATCTCGGAGCTGCGCCGCGCGTTCGAGATCGGCTTCCTGCTGTTCCTGCCGTTTCTCATCATCGATCTGGTGGTCGCGTCGGTGCTCATGTCCATGGGCATGATGATGCTACCGCCAGTCGTGGTTTCGCTGCCGTTCAAGCTGATCTTTTTCGTGCTGGTGGACGGCTGGAGTCTGGTGGCCGGCAGCCTCGTGCAGAGCTTCAGCTCGTCATAGCCTCGCGCACGCGATCAGCGCGCCGCCAGACGCGGCCCGGCCGCAGCAGCCTGCTTTGGCGCAGCCGCCGGCGTCGTTTCGATCCGCGGCGGCCGGCCCTCGTCCGGCAGGGCCCGCATGCCGGGATAGTCCGCGCGGAGGTCGCGCAGGAAAGCCTCCAGCGTGCCGGCCGATGCAATCATCCGCGCCACGTCGCGGAATTCGGCGCTGCCGGCGCCGGCGGCCGACGTCACGACCTCGAACGCACGCCGGTCCGGCCCGGAATCGATCTTCCCTGCAAAGCGGTCACGGAAGCGGCCAAGGCCAAGATCGTCCCTGGCAAGCGCATAAGCCATTCCGCCGCGGATGACATCCGCACGCTGGAGCTCATCCAGCGGCTCGAACCTCTGCCAGGCATCGCCGAGCCCAAGCTCGATCTGCTCGCCGGCCTCCCGCCAGCGCCTTGCCGCCCAGTAAACATCGCCGCGCAGACGCTGCGCCGCGCGGCCCTTGATGTTGCCGATCAGTTCGATCGCGAGATCGTGCCGCCCGCTGTCGGATAACAATCGCGCTTCTATGAGCAGCCGCTCGTTGCGCAACTCCTCGCTCAGCCCCGCCATCCGTGTCGCGCGAAGCGCCTGAAGACCGGCTCCGATCTTGCGGTTCATCAGATAGACCATGGCCAGTCGCGTCGCGACCTGCGCCCGTGCGGCGCCCTGCAACCGGTGATCCACCTGATGCTGGAGCAGCTCCGCCGCCTGATCGAGCAGATCAAGGGAGGTCAGCCGGTCTGCAAGACGACGGATCATCTCATCGCCCCGCCGGCCGACGGGAGTGAGTTCGCGGAAATCATAAAACAGGCTCAGCGCCTCGATCGGCTCCAGCGCGTCAGCCTTGCCCGCAAGAAACAACGTGTCGAAAACGCCTGCGGCATCGTCCTGCATGCGGCGGGCGAATTCGGAATTGGGCTGCGTCGCCAAAGCAACGCGCATCGCCGCAAACGCATCACGGTATCGGGCATCCTCGATATAGAAGCGCGACAGCAATTGCAGCGCCTCCACTTCCGTTTCGTCACCGCGCCAGATGGTCGTGAGCGTTTCCAGCTCTGCCACAACTTCGTCACGCTTCATTTCGCCCAGCTTCTCGCGCAGCCGAACGAGATTCAGTCGGCCCTGCGCCGCAACACGGCGATCCCGCTGGTCGGCCGCCGCGCGATATCCCGCAACAGCCGCAGCGTCGCGGCCCATGCTTTCCGTCAGCCGGGCATTCAGAAGATCCGCCCGCGGCCGCAGGCGCGGCGGCACACCCACGGTATCAAGCTCGTGAAGCTGCGACGTGGCATCGCCGATATCACCGACGGCAACGGCCGCATCGGCCATCGCCAGCAGCACGACGGCCTGAAGCTCCGGCGGCAGCAGGCCCAGAGCCGTGGTCGATGTCCGGAAACCTTCTCGCGCTTCCTTCCATTTGCTTAGAGCGGACAGCACGACGCCCTTCCACAGCAACGCCTCCTGCCGGTGAGCGACCAGCGGATCGGAAAGGTCCCGAAGCGCATCCTGAGGCCGCTCGATGAGCGTCGAGGCAACTCCACGAAGCAGCACTGCATCGGCCGCATCCGGACCAGGTTCGGCGAGAACCAGATCCAGAACCCCCTTGGCCTCGGCAGGCATATCCTGGGCAAGATAAAAGCGGGCAAGCTCAAGCCGCACGGCCTGGCGCTCGTTCGGCGCGGCATCAGCCGAGCCCGTCGTCAGTTCGTCGCGGCGTTCGCCGAAGGCGGCATCCCGGTTCGCGGACCAGCCCGGCACATCGAGCACCGAGGGAATGTAGTGTCCTTTCTTCGATTGCAGTCCTGGTGCCGCGGCTGACAGCGTAAGGCCATCCGGCCGCCCGACGATCAGCCTGTTCTGCACAAGCTCGACCGTCAGGTCGTCCGCCAGCGGCTGCAAAACACCTCCCTGCATCGAAGCCAGCACGCGGAATTCCAGAAAATCCTGTGGCTTCACCATGCCGCGCACGGGCCCCCGCGCGGTGACGACCCACAGCACATCGCCCGCATCCGGATCGGCCAGCCGGTGCAGCCTTGCCGGCCCTTCCATGTCGATGGTGACACCGGCGCGCGGCGAGCCGACCATGACGCGGCTAGCAGACAGGCTGCGCTGAGGCCCAACTCGCTCCGGACCGAGCGTGATCGTCCAGCCCGCATTCTCGTAAGAGACATCGACAAGCCTCGGCCGCTCCAGCCTCAGCCGCACAGCCTGTAGGCCATCGGCCGTCATCGATGTGACATCACGAATGCCGGCGCCGATTTCCTTCAGCGGCCCGATATCCAGTTTCACATCGGTGTCGAACACCAGCCACAGGACGTCGCCGCGACGGAACACGGCAGCCGGTGTCTCCTCAGGAAAATGCGCGGCGATATGCACGGCGTCGGCGTCCTTTCGGACGGTCAGCGACGCGCCGGGTCCGTTGGGTATCGCGCTCGCAACGCCAGCCGAAGGCGCGGTGGAAACAGCTTGCTTCTGCGGCGGCGCTTCCGACTTGGCTGCCGTGGTGGACGACGCCGCAGACCGGTCCTGAGCTGGGGCGGCATAAGCCTCTTCCGCCGCGGGGCCTGGCCGATCCTGCACTGCCTCGGTAGATCGAAGCCCGTCCTGCTCGGCAGACTGATCGGCGGCGGCCGGTGACGGCGCCTGCCCCCCCGGGGATGGGGATGGTGCAGGCGGCGGTGTCGGCCCGGCGGTTTCGATCAGCGCGCCCAGATCATCGGGCCGCACATGACCGGCAGCGTCCTGCTTTCGCGCGGTGTCTGGCCGGGAGAAATCAACCACATAGCTGTTTCCCTCCCGGAAGGTTCGGGTCTCCACCGGCTCGCTGAGCGAGAAACGCACGCGGACGCGCTCACCTTCCGTTTCAGCATCGGCAGCCGTCACCCCCGGCGGCAGCGTCGCCGCGACATCCGCCAGATCGAACTTCAGCGGCGATGTGAAAGTCAGATCGAGATGCTGCTCGCCACGATCGATCGCGACCGCAATGAGATCCGGCAGATCGAACACATACCGTGTGAATGTCGGCTGCTGACCAACCCGGACCCGGATCGGCAGCGTGGATTGCGCGCGCTGAAGAGCCTTCTGTTCCTTGGCCTTTCGTTCCGCCTCCCGGACGCGGCGGGCCAGGGCGTCCACCACGTCCTGCGGCAGGCCGGGCTTCATTCCGGTCCAATTGTCGGGCAACAGATCCACGAACAGCTTTTCGCCGGCAGCCATGGCATTCACCATAACCTTGCGGCTCAAGCCGAGCCGCACGCCGCGGCCATCCGGATCGACCCGCGCCACCGAAACATAGCCGGGCGCGCTGGCGCTCAGCCGATCGACATTCACCGCAACGGGAGTTTTGAAGCTGACGATCAGAATGCCGTTCGACGTCCGCACGTCAGCCTCGACCTCTTCGGCGAGATCGAAAATCAGGCGTGCATAGCCCCCGCTGACCGACGCGGAAATCTCTCCCTTCACCGGCGCGGGCTGGGTGATCGCTGGCGGCGCAGCAAGGACGACGGCAACAAAAGCCGCGCAGCCGGCCAGCAACAGGCGGGCGCGAACCGGCTTCTTCCCATCCCCGATCCGTTCGCTTGCCGCCATACGCATCGACTTCGCCGAAAGGCCACCCGACAGCCAGATACGCAGCCGCCGGCGCCGGCCTCCTGCCGGCGGGAATGCTGAATTTAGGCCGGAGCGTTTAATATCGGCTTAAACCTGAGGTTCCGGACAGCGGCTCACCGGCCGAGCAGATCCTCGACATATCTGAACGGGAGGTAGCTTCCCGGGTTGTTTCCGATCCGGCGGCGCGGGCAATGCCGGCAGGCAGCCGGCGCATCCGGCGTGTTCACTCGCCGCCTCAAATCCATATAGCGCTCGCCATTCCAGATTTCCTCCATGGAATTCTCGTGGAGATTTCCCATGGTCAGTTCCGCGGCAGGAATGCAGCAGGCTGCCGCGCAACAACCTCACAGAGCCGCAATTCCCGGCTGCTCAGTCCGCCGGACGGCCTTCGATCTTCGGCAGGGAAGAGATGGGGACCTTGGCGCCAGTGGCCTTGATATTCGCGCCATAGCGGTTGGCGAGTTCCACCGTCAGCCGTTCCGCCGCCTCCGGTGACATCTGCCCGAGAACATCCGACATGCGGCGCGGATTGATCTGACTGGCCACCTCGATCAGCACCCGCATGTCCAGCCGGTCAAAAATCCTCGCGGCATCCTTGGCCTTCATGTTCTCGTACATGGTCACGAGGCTCTTGAACTGCGCAGCTTCGGCCTCGTCTTTCCTGACCGTGGCTTCGCCTATCTTCCTCTCCATCTGCTTGAGCTCCGCGAGCCGCGCTTCCAGCCGCTGCTCGCTCGCCTGAAGCAGACTCTCACGCACCTCGATTTCCTGGGCTCGATTTTCGATTTCCTTGCGCCGCTCCTGAAGGCGCTCCAGCAAAGCACGCTCCGCCGGCGACTGGGGCAGTTCCCCGTTGAGCCGGACCGGTGCGCCTTCGCGCATCGGCGCATCGGGCACCTTGGCTTTCGGGCTTTCGCCGGAAGGCGCCGGGACGGAGCCGGTCACATCCGGAAAGCCCAGGACCTCCTGAGCCCATGATGTTTTCGGCGCGGCTTTCGCATCGACGGGCGCCGCTGCGACCATGCGCGGCGCATCGTCGCGGACTGATCCCGCAAAGGTGTAGCCGCCTTCCAGCACCAGTCCCAGGAATTTGAGCACGAGCAATGCGCCGGTCGCCACAATCACGACCGGAACGATCCGCATGTCGCGCAGGATCCATTTCATGCAGCAAGCCCGTTCAGGCGCAGGCGCGCACGCTCGTTGAGCGATTGTGCAGCAATTGCCATGGCGCGTGGATCAAGCGGCCGATCCGGCGTCAGATCCGGGGCGGAACGGGCCGCGGCGACGATCCGCGTGAGCTTGCCCAGAACGACATCTCCCGCCTTGGCCTGCAATTCGAGATCACCGGCCATGAGCTGGGCCGCGCGCAGGCGCTCGTCGAGACCGCTCTCGCAATCTTTCATTGTGGCCCGCAGGCCGCCGACCGCACGCTCGGCGGCGGTCGTTGCCGCGACAAGCTCCGCGATCGTCGCCTTCATCGCGCCTTCGTCCGCCTTGAGGCTTTTCAGACGGCGGTTCAGCGTCACGCAATAGACGATTGTCAGCACAAGCAGAACGGCGACCGAAACTTCAATCGCCAGACCGATACCATAGCTCATGGCGCTTCCATCCGCTTGTTGGCCCTGTCCGCTTTCTCGAACATGGCAAGTGTGGTTTTAGGGCGATTCAGCGGCGCCGCAACGCGCACGGCGACGCGGTCTCCGGCGCGACCCATGCGGCCCTCTGTCAGCGAGACTTCTCCGCAACGAATGCTGACCAGGGCATCCGGCTTGATCCCCAGGGGCAAAGTGTCTCCGACGCTGAGATTCATCATTTGCTTCAACGGCAGCTTGGCTTCGTAAAGCACTGCCTGGACATCAATTTCCGCCTGCATTATCTCGGTCGCGAGATGTCCTTCCCAGATCGGATCACGGCCGAATTTCTCGCCCATGAACATCTGCAACAACACATCGCGGATCGGCTCGATAGTGGCATAAGGAAGCAGCAGCTCAAGATTGCCGCCGCGATCTTCCATATCGATGCGCAGCCGCACGAGAATGGCGGCATTGGCCGGACGTGAGATGGCAGCGAAGCGCGGGTTCGTTTCCAGACGATCGATATTGAACTTGACCGGCGAGAGCGGGCGGAAGGCCAGTTCCGCATCTGCCAGCACGACCTCGATCAGACGTTTGACGAGATTGGTTTCGATGGTGGTGTAGGGCCGGCCTTCGACCCGCAGCGCGGCCTGCCCGCGGCGGCCGCCAAGGAGAACGTCAATGATCGAATATATCAGGCTGGAGTTGACGGTCACCAGGCCAAAGTTGTCCCACTCCTCAGCCTTGAACACGCTCAGGATGGCCGGCAGCGGAATCGAGTTGAGATAGTCCCCGAAGCGAACCGACGTGATGCGGTCGAGCGAGACTTCAACGTTGTCCGAGGTGAAGTTGCGCAGCGACGTCGTCATCAGCCGGACCAGCCGATCGAAGACGATTTCGAGCATCGGCAGGCGTTCGTAAGACACCATCGCTGAGTCGATGATGGCCCGGATGCCCGAATTGTCGTTCAGCGCGATATCGGCAAGACTGAAGCCGAGCAGGCTGTCGATTTCTTCCTGATTGAGAATACGTTCGGCGCCGCCCCTCGTGTTCTGCGCGACGCTGTTCTCGCCCATGTTCAGCCAGGCATTGGCTTCATCATCGCCAGAAGCGGCAGAGGCATCGGCCTGATCCGGCTGTCCGTCCTGCGCCAGCGCCAGCCCCCATTCGGCAGCGAGCGCATCCTCATCGTTCGGGTCTTTCTGGTTCGCCATGATGCTTCGCCGCCCTATTGGACGATCATTTCCTTGAACAGGACTGCGGTAATCCGGCGCGGCGCAATGGATGCGTTGACGCGATGGGTCAACTCCTCCTTGAGCCGATAAAGACCGGCGGATCCGTCAAGGTCGCTGGGCCGCATCTCGCGCAGATAGGTCTGAAAGGTGTCGAGCACACGCGGCATCGCAAGCTGGATCTGCGGCGCCAGCGCCTCGTCGGGCAGTTCAAGCACAACCTTCACCTTGAGATACTGGCTGCGTTCGCCGCCGGTGCTGGCCAGGTTGACCAGCACGTCAGGCACCTCGAGAAACACCGGTGGCTTCGGTTGGGGAATGGCAGCCTGCTCGGCCTCTTTCTGCCCGCCGAGAAACAGCTTGCTGGCGCCCCAGGCCCCGCCGCCCAGCAGAATGACCCCGAGCGCGATGACGATCAGCCTGATCGGCATCCCTTTCTTTGCCGGCTTGTCCTGCCCGCCATCGGCGGCAACGTCGGCCGCGTCCTCGTCATTCGTCGCCATGGAATGCCCTGATGTCCTGTCATCTGAACGGCAGCGGCATGAACGCGGGACTGAAAAGCCGCAGGCGCTAACGTTGCGCCCGTGACGTCAAACTATGATCCGAATGGTTAACGGAATATTGCCAACCCGCCTCAACCCGGAAAGTTTTGCCGGGTTGAGCCCACAAGGGCACGGAAACTGCCGGGTGCCGCACCATCTCAAAAACACATAAGATATTGAAATTATTCAACAATAAATCTTGGCACGCACCCTGCTTTCCAATCTTCAGCGATGGCCGGCTTGGGAGAGCCCGCGCCATCAGGGATCACCTCGCTTTGGGAGAGGCGAGCGGATTCCGCACCGGAGATTTGGACCGATGGAGAATGCACTCCTCATCGGACTGTCGCGCCAGATGTCGCTGCAACGCGAACTGGCGACCGTCGCGAACAACATCGCGAACATCAACACCAACGGCTACAAGGCCGATGGTGCGATATTCGAAGAGTATCTGATGCCCGTCGCCCGCGCGACGACCTTCATGCGCGGAGACGACCGGCTCAGCTTCGTGCAGGATCGCGCCACCTGGCACGATCTCGCCTCCGGTCCGCTGCGCCAGACCGGCAACGAACTGGACGTCGCCATCGATGGAGACGCGTTTCTGGCCGTGCAGACGCCGCGCGGCGAGCGCTACACCCGCAACGGTGCTTTGCAGATCAACGCCCAGGGCCAACTCGTGACCAGTGCGGGCGAGCCCGTGCTCGGCGACGGTGGGCCGATCCAGTTCCAGCCGACCGACCGCGCGATCACCATCAGCGCGACCGGCAGCATCAGCGTTCGCGAAGGGGCAAATGCCGATGCGGATTCCGTGCGCGGACGGCTGCGTCTCGTCAGCTTTGCGCAAGCGGCCCGGTTGCAGAAAGACGGCTCCAGCCTGTTCGCGGCGCCCGCCGACATGGCGCCTGCCCCGGCGCCGGTGGAAGTCCGCGTCATCCAGGGCGCGATCGAGCAGTCTAATGTCCGCGGCGTCGTCGAGATGTCGCGGATGATCGAACTCAACCGCGCCTACACCAGCGTCACCAGCATCCTGCAACAGCAGGGCGATCTCAGACGCACCGCCATCGAACGCCTTGCCGAAATGCCGGCCTAAGGTCTGATCCCACTTCGTTGGATCAGACCCGTCGGTACTCTTTTTGTTTGAGCATGATCTTGTCCGAAAACCGGTTCCAACTTTTCGAGATCATGCTCTAACCCAGCGACGGAGACAATTCCATGCGCGCGCTTCACTCGGCCGCGACCGGCATGATGGCCCAGGAACTCAACGTCCAGGTCATCTCCAACAATATCGCGAACATGCGCACCACCGGCTACAAGCGCCAGCGTGCGGAGTTTCAGGATCTGCTCTATCAGCAGATCCGCCGCGTCGGCAGCCAGACCTCCGATCAGGGCAACATCCTGCCCGCCGGCATCGAACTCGGCGGCGGCGTCAAGACAGCCGGAACGCCCCGCGTCATGAGTCAGGGCAACATCCTGCCGACCCAGAAAGACTATGACGTCGCCATCCGGGGCGACGGCTTCTTCCGCATCCAGATGCCCGATGGCCGCACCGCCTACAGTCGCGACGGCTCTTTCGAACTGGATGCCCAGGGCCGCATCGTCACATCGCAGGGATATGTCGTTCAGCCCGGCATCACCGTGCCCCAGAACGCCACGTCCATCACCATCAACCAGCAGGGACAGGTTTCTGTTTCCGTGCCGGGACAGACCGCGCAGCAGCAAATCGGGCAGATGGAACTGACCGCCTTCATCAACAAGTCCGGCCTGCAAGCCATCGGCGACAACCTTTATCTGGAAACGCCCGCCTCCGGCGCGCCCCAGAACGGCCTGCCCGGCGTGGATGGCTTCGGCACCCTGCTCCAGGGCAATCTCGAACAGGCCAATGTGGAAGCGGTGACGGAAATCTCCGATCTCATCGCGGCCCAGCGCGCCTATGAGATGAATGCCAAGGTGATCACCGCGGCAGACCAGATGTTGCAGTCCACCTCCGGCATGCTGCGTTGAGGAGAGCCGCCATGATCCGCCTCGCCACCCTCGCCGCGCTTCTCTCCACCACTCTTGCTCCCGGCACCATGGCCCAGAGCGCCCTGCCCGCACTGAAAGCCGATGTGACGGTGACCAGCGAAGCTGTCCGCATCGGAGACCTGTTCGACAATGCCGGCGCCCTCGCGGATATCGCCATCTTCCGCGCGCCCGACCTCGGCGGCACCGGCCATGTGCCGGTGCAGGCGGTTCTCGATGCAGTTCGCACCCATGGCCTCACAAAGATAGCAACCGGCGGCATGACCGAGATCAGCGTGACCCGCGCCAGCCGTCGCCTTGCCCTTGCCGATATCAAAGCGGAGATCACACGCGCCATCGGGGCGCGGCATCCCGCCATCGATCTGACCCAGTTGGCCGTTGCGCTGGATGGCGACGCACGGGCGCTTCATCTCGACTCGGACGCGACCGGCAGTCTGACGGCCCGGCGTCTTGATTATGATGCACGGTCCGGCCGCTTCCAGGTGGTCTTTGCCGTGCCCGGCGCTGCGCGCATCACGCAGATTCGCTTCACCGGCTCGGCCGTGGAGACCATCGAAATACCTGTGCTGACCCGGCCCCTGGCGCGAGGCGACGTCGTGACCGCTGCCGACCTGACCATGGCGCGCCGCCCGAAAGCGGAGGCCGCTGGGGACGTCATCCTCGATCAGGCCGCGGCCATCGGCAAATCCGCACGGCGGGCGATGCGGGCCGGTCAGGCCCTGCCTCAGACGGAGCTGACGCGCCCCGAACTGGTGGAGCGCAATGCGGCTGTCACCATCTTCTACGAACTGCCGGGCCTGACGTTGACCGTGCGCGGCAAGGCGCTGCAAAGCGGCGCTGAAGGCGACATCATCGACGTCACCAACACCCAGTCCAAACGGAATTTTCAGGCGGTGGTGACGGGACAGGGCCGCGTGAGCGTGACACCCGCCGCCCCCCGCCGCACTCCCGACATGCATCTGGCTGCCGCCGCAACGACACGTACCGAGTGATCGCCATGACTCATGACAATCCAGTTGACACCACCGCGCAACGCCATCGCCCGCGGCCGGCCCGGCTCATGTCCGTGGCGCTGGTGATCTCGGCGGGACTGCTGGCCAGCGGCTGCTCAGCTTTCGATCGGCTGCGCAATGTGGGCGAGCAGCCCGCACTGCCCG